>OLRW01001040.1_pt1 | contig 19242 bp, 14 predicted proteins | sample 1672701 | NCBI WGS metagenome assembly OLRW01 (sample SAMEA3136715, study PRJEB25190) | human gut metagenome | biome: human gut; feature: human-associated habitat; material: faeces | place: Austria | collected 2013
CCAAGACCACCGACCATACCCGCGAGTATGTGCCGTATCTGGTCTGCGGCAAGGGCGTGAAGCCCGGTGTGGATTTGGGCACCCGGCTCTGCTTTGGCACCATTGCACAGACCGTGTGTGAATATCTGGGCGTGGATGCTTCCAGTCTGGACGGCCACAGCGTGCTGCAGGAGATCCTGAAGTAATATCGGCCCTCTCAGTCACGCGACAGCGTGACCGAGAGGGCTATTTTTTGTGTAAAGTCTTGAACAATATAGTCAGTTGTGGTAGACTAGCACGTGCACGCCCGGTGCGTACAAGGTTTACGCCGGGCGCAGGAATTGATATGGTTTCAGAATAGAAGGAGACTATCACATGAGAATCAATCGTACTCTGGGTCTGGCACTGACCGCTGCTGTGCTGGCTGTTGCCATGACTGGCTGCTCCAATAGTGCATCTTCCACCGCATCCTCCACCGCATCCTCCGCTGCTTCCAGCGAGGCTGCTTCCTCTGTGGCCGCTTCCAGCGAAGCTGCCGAGAGCGAGGCCGCTGCCGCCAGCGTTGTCAGCACCGAGGATCTGGATGTGAACGGCACCACTTACTCCGCTGACTGCTACGGCGAGTTCACCCTGTCCAACGGCGACACCATGAAGCTGTGGAAGGTGAAGGACGCTTACGCAGACCTGAGCGCTCTGCCCATGAAGGGCATGGCCGAGGAGTTCCCCATCGAGGCCGAGGCCGAGCAGATCTATGTTGCTGACGTGACCAGCAACGGCGAGACCACCCGCCAGTATCTGCGCACCGACAAGGCTGGCCGCAACGGCACTGTCTCTGTCAAGACCTTTGAGCTGGGCGACGCTGAGTAATCGCGCTTCCCTGTAAGATCAGAAGACAACAAGCCCCGGACCTTTTGCAAGGCCCGGGGCTTGTGCTGTTTTATCCTGTTTTATTCTCCGCTGCTGCTGGAACCGAACAGGGCATCCAGCACGGTGGAAGCGGCCTGATGCAGGGAGTTGGCAGCAGATTCCACCTGCTCCTGCGTGGGCAGAGAGATAGAGGGTGTTTCTGCTCCACCGGTGGATTCACTGCTGGCTTCACTCTCAGCAGGTGCTTCGGTGGAAGCCTCGCTCTCGGCAGGCGCTTCGGGGGTGGGTTCTGCGGGCTGCTCATCGGCAGGCTGTTCCGCAGGCACGCTCTCGGCAGGTTCCTCCACAATGACGCTGTCGGGCGATTCCTCCACAGAGGTGCCCGCGTTGGGGTCAGCCGTGGGGGTGAATACCTCGGTCTTTTCGGGGGTCTGCTGGGTATCGCTCACGGTGCCCTCACCGCCCAGAACGGATGCGATCAGCTCCTTGGCCTGGTTGACCGAGTTCTCATCCGGCTTCATCACATAGAGGCTCTGACCCTTTGCGGAGTAGCACTGGGAGCTCTTGCCGCTGGTGCCGGTCACGGCATAGCTCTGGATGTCCCAGTCAGACAGGCTTGCCAGCTGCATCCGCACCAGTGCGGAGATCTGCTCCTGAGAAAGGCTGGTCACAAAGCAGTCGGACACAGCATCCATCAGCTTGGAGAAGCTCATCAGCACGGTGGGAGATTTGATCTTGTTCATCATGGCATCGATGACTTTCATCTGGTTGATGCCACGCTGGATATCGCCGGAGGCAAAGGCGTGACGCTCACGGGCAAAGGCCAGAGCGCTCTTGCCGTCCAGATGGTTCCAGCCCTCGGCAAAGGTGGTGGGATCATAATAGCCGGGGCTGCCCACCGAGGTGAACGCCTGATCGGAATAGACATCCACGCCGCCCACGGCATCGATGATGCTGATGAAGCCCGCAAAGTTGATGCGGAGGTATTGGTCCACATTGACCCCGTACAGGTTGCCCAGGGTTGCCATGCTGGTCTCCACGCCGTACAGACCGGCGTGGGTCAGCTTGTCCTTGCTGTTGGTGCCCGCCAGATCAACGTAGTAATCGCGGGGAGTGTTGATGAGCGCCACCCGTTTGGTGGAGGGGTTGACCACGGCAATGATGTTCACATCGCTGCGGGCCTTTTCGGTCAGTTCGCCGCGGTTGTCCACGCCGCTCAGGTAGACCACAAAAGGCTCCTTGGTGATCTTGTTGGCCTCGGTGCCGGTGACAAGGCCGGAGGTCACGTTGTCCAGTGCACTCAGGCCCTGCTGCGCCCAGACACAGCCCAGCGCCAGAAGGGCGCACAGGAACACCGAGAACACCCGGGATACCTTGCGGGGGGCGCTGTACTCCTGGCAGCGCTTGACCAGCAGCCAGAACAGCACCAGCAGCGCCGCAATGATGACCAGATACAGCGCGGGCAGCATCTGGGTGCGCCAGAGCTGGAAGAAGGCCGCAATGCTCAGAATGGCTTGTATGATCAGCAAAACAGTACCTCGTTTCGGGTTGGCCGTGCCGGTATCTGCATCCGGCTTGCGGCGGGGGGGCTTTGACTCCGGGGCAGGCCCGCCGGTATGCTTCGGCGGCTTGGGCGGTGCAGGCGGCGGGGTGGGAGCGGCAGTTTCCGGCGCAAAAAAGGCCGCACTGTCCACCTCCACAGTCTTTTCTTCCGGTGGGCGGTGGCCCCGGTGGATGTGCCGGGTGCTGTCATCGTCCGTGTGGGAACGGGAAGTTTCATCAAACATAGGAATTCTCCTTTTTGACATGTCCTCAGGCAAGGGGCACGATGGTCAGAACGGCCCGTGCCGGCAGGCAGGTGGCCGTCTGATCCTCCTGCGAGATCCAGCCAAAGCTTTCGCAGATGTGGTCAGGGCAGGGGGAATCAATGAACCGTGCCGCGCCGTCCTTGACCTCGATGTGCACCGTCAGATAGCCGGTGTCGATGTCATAGACGGCATCCTTGTCCAGAGAGAGCTTCTGCACCGTGTTCGCATCGCCGTAGATCAGCTCCGCGCCCAGGGTGCTGCCGCTCTGCCCGGCACTGCGGAGGTAAAAAAGCACCCCCGCGATCACCAGAACAACAGCGGCGAACAGTAAATTGACCCAGAGATTTTTTTTCTGCTTCATGGCTCAGGCATCCTTCTGGGGGAACAGCTGTTCCAGCTCGGCCAGCCACAGGGCGGCGCAGGCATCGCTGGGCATCCGCCAGTCCCCGCGCGGCGAGAGGGTCACGCTGCCGATCTTGGGGCCGTCGGGCAGGCAGCTGCGCTTGAACTGCTGGGCAAAGAACCGCCAGTAGAAGTTGCGCAGCCACTTGTACAGTACCGCGTCCGGGTATTCCTCCCGGCCTGCAAAGGCTGCCCTGGCCAGCCGGAAGATCTTTGCAGGGCCAAAGCCGAAGCGGAGTACATAATAAAGGTAGAAGTCGTGCAGTTCATAGGGGCCCACCAGATCCTCGGTGCGCTGTGCGATCTCGCCGTTGTCCTTGGCGGGCAGCAGCTCGGGGGACACAGGGGTGTCGAGGATGTCCAGCAGCACCTCTTTCAGGGCCGGGGTGGCGGCAATGTCGGCTTCGTACCGGACAAGGTGGCGCACCAGCGTTTTGGGCACGCCTGCGTTCACGCCGTACATGCTCATGTGGTCGCCGTTGTAGGTGGCCCAGCCCAGGGCCAGCTCGGAAAGGTCGCCGGTGCCCACCACCAGGCCGCCGGTGCGGTTGGCGGTGTCCATCAGTTCCAGCGTGCGCACGCGGGCCTGGCCGTTCTCGTAGGTCACATCCAGCACGCTCTCGTCCTGGCCGATGTCCCGGAAGTGGCTGTGCACCGTGGCGGCAATGTCGATCTCGGTAAAGCTGACATGCAGCTCGTCACAGAGGATCTCTGCATTGCTGCGGGTGCGCTTGGTGGTGCCAAAGCAGGGCATGGTCACGGCCAGCACATCGGTGGTGGGGCGGCCCAGCTGCTTCATGGCGCGGACAGCCACCAGCAGGGCAAGGCAGCTGTCCAGACCGCCCGAAATGCCGATGACGGCTGTTTTGGCGCGGGCGTGCTCAAGACGCTTGGCCAGGCCGTCGGCCTGCATCTTCAGGATCAGCTCACAGCGCTCGGCGCGCAGCTGCTCGTTGTGGGGGATAAAGGGGGTGGGGTCTACCCAGCGGGTCAACACGGTGTCGGTCAGGGCCAGGTCGAACTCCACGGTCTGGTAGCCCTCGGTGCTGGGCTCAAAGCTGGTGTTGCGCGCCCGCTCCGATTCCATCCGCTGGCAGTCCAGCTCTGTCTCGGCAAGGCCGCCCGCAAAGGGCTTTACCTCGGCCAGCAGAGTGCCGTTCTCGGCGATCAGGTCGTGGCCTGCGAACACCATGTCCTGGGTGCTCTCGCCGTGGCCTGCCGAGGCGTACAGGTAGCCGCAGAGCAGGCGGGCAGACTGGTTTTCTACCAGTGCCCGGCGGTACTCAGCCTTGCCTACCGTTTCATCGCTGGCCGAAAGGTTGGCGATGACGGTAGCGCCTGCCAGTGCGTGGAAGGTGGAGGGCGGCAGCGCGCTCCACAGGTCTTCGCAGAGCTCCACGCCCAGCACAAAGCTGGGCATCTGGCGGCAGCGGAAGAGCAGGGAGGTGCCAAAGGGGACATCCTGCCCGCAGACATTCACCCACTCCACCTCGGTGGAACCGGGGGTGAACTGCCGCTTTTCATAAAACTCGCCGTAGTTGGGCAGGTACGTTTTGGGAACCAGACCCAGCAGCTGCCCGCGGCAGAACACGGCAGCGCAGTTGTACAGCTTGCCCCGCACCATCAGGGGCAGGCCCACAAGGGCCACGGTGTCCAACTCCCGGCCGGCATCCAGCAGCTCCTGCAGGCCGGTCAGGGCTCCCTGCTGCAGGGTGCGCTGCAAAAACAGGTCGCCGCAGGTATAGCCGGTCAGGCAGAACTCAGGGAACACGGCCAGCTTCACGCCGCGGGCGGCGGCGGCACGCAGCTCCGTGAGGATCTGCCGGGTGTTGTAGGCGCAGTCCGCCACCCGAAGCGCGGGCGAGAGGGCTGCTGCTTTCAAAAAACCATCTTTCATCGGAGGATTTCACATCCTGTCTCTCTTGTTTGCCCACGGCGAACAACTGTGCTCCCGTGGTGAGGATAGTATACCACACTCTGGCCAAAACGAAAAGAGGGCTGTTATCAACCCTCTCTGCCTCTGCGCCTGACGGCGGGGCAAAGAAGGGTTCTAACAACCCCCTGCAGATACACCAAATGGAAAACGAGATGGACCGTAAGCCGGGTTCTGTATTAAACGACGATCTGTCTAGGCCTGCCATTGCTGACAGGCTCGTGCCGCCTTCGGGACACGCGAGCAGCGCTGTACGTCCCATATAGGCGTTGCTTCCGGTAGGGTTTACAAAGCCGCATAGTCACCCATGCGCTGGTGAGCTCTTACCTCGCCCTTTCATCCTTACCGCATTGCTGCGGCGGTTTCCTTTCTGTTGCACTTTCCCTGAGGTCACCCTCGGCTGCCGTTAGCAGTTACCGTGCTCTGTGAGGCCCGGACTTTCCTCAGAGCGGTCAAAGCCGCCCCGCCGCCGTATGTTCCACTCGTTTTCTGTTCCCCATAATACCATAAAAAAACAAGATTTGCAAGTGACGATAAAATTTGGTATAATAAATTTAAATATGGCGTGAAATTTTTGGGGAGGGACAACGGATGCAGCTGCTTTTCAATGTCCCACCCGAAGCCGACGGCGTGCTGCTGCGCGGCTTTCTGCGCCGGTGTGCCGTCTCCACGGAGCTGGCCCGGGCGGTCAAATTCCATGGCAGCGGCTTTTTTGCAGACGATGCGCCCATTCTGGCCAACCGCCGCGTGCAGGCGGGGCAGACCATCCGCTTTGCGCTGCCCGCCGACGGCCCCGGCGTGGAGCCGCAGCCTGAGATCCCGGTCAGGGTCGTTTACGAGGATGCCTTTGCCGTGGTGCTGGAAAAACCGCCCCATCTGGCGGTCCACCCCACCCTGAACTACCCCCGGGACACCCTGGCCAACGGCTATGCCGCCTGGGCGGCTGCCCACGGCGAAAGCCCGGTGTTCCGCCCGGTGAACCGGATCGATAAAGACACCAGCGGGCTGGTGCTGGCCGCAAAGAACGGCTATGCCGCGCCCCTGCTGGCCGAGGGCGTAGAGAAACTCTATTACGCCATCGTGGAGGGCGAACTGCCCCTTGGCCCCGGAGTCATCGATGCCCCCATTGGCCGAAGAGGGGACAGCATCATCGGGCGGTGCGTGACCCCCGAGGGCAAGCCCAGCCGCACTGAGTATACCATATTAAGGGCAGCGCAGGGCTTGAGCCTTGCCGCCTGTGTTCCCGTGACGGGCCGCACCCATCAGATCCGGGTGCACTTTGCATCCATCGGCCACCCGCTGGCCGGGGACGACCTTTACGGCGGGCACCGTGACCGCATTGCCCGGCAGGCGCTCCATTGTGCCCGGCAGAGTTTCCGGGTGCCGGCTTACAGCGAGGTGCCCGGCGGCATCCGGCTGGAAACGTCGGTGGGGGAACACGCCCGCACCGTTGCAGTGGAGAGCCCACTGCCCGAGGATATGCGGGCATTGCTGGATGCTGAAATATGAAAATACGGTGAAACCTCTGTGAAAGCTCTGCCCAAATTTTGTGACAAGCCTTGTATCGGCCCGGGCAGAGTGTATAATTGATATGAATTTGTAACTTTCGACCCAAAACGTCAGGAAGGAGCAACCCCTTTTGATCGAAGAAAAAACAAAGGAGCCGCAGAGCCAGGCTCCTGCAGCGCCGGTAAAGGGCAGAGAAAAACTGCGAAGCTTCTGGGCAAAGGTCCAGATCTCCGGCCTGCTGCGGCGGCACCGTTTCCGCCGCAAAACGCAGCGGCACATGAATGATGTGGCCAAAAAGCTGCGGGCCAGTGCCGTGGTGCTGGCAGTTGGCGAGGCATTTTATGCACTGGGCTTTGCGGCAGAGTACATGGTGGTGCGCACAGGGCGCGGCATTGCTGCCGTGGCCCACAGACTGGCCCGCTGGTGCAGGAATGCCCGGCATACCATCATTGCAACAGCCTTTCCCGGTGCGGCGCAGATGTTCAAGGATCTGCTGGCACCGCTTTACCTGTTCTTCAAGGGCCTCGGCGCTGTGGCGGCCCACGCCAACGACGTGCGCCGGGAGCGGGGCTTTGGTGCTTCCGTAAAAGCGGCCGGGCGCTATTTTGTGGGCGGGCTCAAGCGCAACCTGAGCCTGCTGCCCCGGACAGCAATGTACATCCTGCCCCTGTGTATGCTGGCCGTGTTCGTCACGGTCTGGAACAGGACGATGGCCCAGCCCTATGCGCTGGCTGTGCAGGTGAACGGCCAGACCGTTGGCTATGTGGCCAATGAGGAAGTGTTCAACCTCGCAAAAGAGGATGTGATGCAGCGCATCAACTACGCCGGTTCGGACAAGACCGAGCTGACCATCGAGCCGACCTATACCATCTCCGTGACCCACAAGACCATGGACGAGAGCGAGACGGCGAACGCCATTCTGCAGAGCGCCAGTGACCAGATCAGTGAGGGCACCGCCCTGTATCTGGACGGGGAACTGACGGCAGTCAGCTCCGATGGTGACACCCTGCGCAGCTATCTGGAGAGCTTGCTGGCCCCCTACGAGGATCAGACGGACGAGAATATCAGCGTGGGCTTTAACAAAAATGTGACGCTGGAAGATGGAATCTACTTCAACGACAGCTTTGAGGATGACAATTCCATCGAGAATATGCTGACCGGCGTGCAGCAGCAGGAGAAGATCTATACGGTCAAGGCGGGCGATACCCTGTGGGCCATTGCCCAGAAGAACGACCTGACCTTCCGGGAGCTGTGTGCCCTGAATACGAATTTCAAGGGTGCTCCCCTGACCGAGAACTCCAATATCCAGGAGGGCGACCAGCTGATCGTGACCAAGCAGGAGGCTCTGCTGGAAGTCCGCATCACCAAGGTGGAGACGCGGGAGGAGGAGATCCCCTTCGGCACCGAGACCACCCAGTCCAACGAGTACACCAAGGGTACCACCAAGACCCTGCAGGAGGGCCAGAACGGCCTGCGCCGCGTCACCATGCAGAACGTCTACGATACCAATGGCGCGCTGCTGGAGCAGACCATCCTTTCCACCGAGACCATCCGGGAGCCGGTGAACAAAAAGGTGGTCGTTGGCACCAAGAAGGTCACGAAGTACGGTGCGGCGGCATACATCGGTGGCAGCGGTCAGTTCATCTGGCCTGTGCCGGGCTACCGCAACTGCTCACGCTGGTATAGCAGCGGCCATAAGGGCGTGGATATCTGTGCCTCTGCCGGTACGCCCATCTATGCATCGGCGGGCGGCACCGTGACCAAGGCGGGTTATAACAAGGCCGGTGCCGGTACGGGCTATGGTTATTCTGTGATCATCAGCCACTCCGGCGGCTATACCACGGTCTATGCCCACTGCCTGTCTCTGGCGGTCAGTGCGGGCCAGACCGTGCGGCAGGGCCAGCTCATCGGCTATGTGGGCAGCACGGGCCGCTCTTCCGGCAACCACTGCCACTTCGAGATCCGCCGCAATGGCTCGTACATCGCACCGCAGAGCGTGTTCCCCGGAAAGCGATAAATCAGAACAGAACCTCTCCGTCAATGCTTCGCATTGCCACCTCTCCTATTAGGAGAGCTGGCGTGAAGCGCCTGAGAGGTTTATTTTACAAACAAAAAGGAGAATGATTATGGCAACACCCCACATCAGCGCTGAAAAAGGCGATTTCGCAAAGACCGTCCTGATGCCCGGCGATCCGCTGCGGGCAAAGTTCATTGCGGATACCTTCCTCAAGGATGTCCGCCAGGTCACCGGTGTCCGTGGAATGCTGGGCTTTACCGGCACCTATGAGGGCCGCCCCATCAGTGTGATGGGCAGCGGCATGGGAATGCCCTCCATCGGCATCTACTCCTACGAGCTGTACAAGTTCTACGATGTGGACAACATCATCCGCATCGGCTCTGCCGGCAGCTACACCGACAAGGCCAAGCTGTTTGATGTGGTGCTGGCCGCCGGTGCCGTGAGCGAGAGCAATTATGCCCGGGTCCAGAGCGGCTTTGAAGGGGACCTCACCCTGCCCAGCCAGACCCTGAACGACAAGCTGCGTGCTTCTGCCGCAAAGCAGGGCATCCCCCTGATCGAGGGCAACATCCATTCCTCCGATGTGTTCTATCGCCAGCCCTCCGATGAAAAGCCCACCTACTGGGAAAAGCTGCGGGATGAGCGCGGCTGCCTGTGCGTGGAGATGGAGAGCTTTGCCCTCTTCGCCAACGCTCAGGTCCTGGGCAAGAACGCCGCCTGCCTGCTGACCATCTCCGACAGCTTCGTCTCCCCGGAGATCACCACCGCCGAGCAGCGTCAGACCAGCTTCACCAACATGATGAAGGTCGCACTGGGCGCGGAGTACTGATTTGCATTCACAAAAAGGGTTGTTGTCACACGACAACAACCCTTTTATGTTTTAAGTGTCACTATAATGTCCGAAACAGGATGCGATAATGATATTGCCGTCCTGCTCTTTATAAACAATGCGGTGCGTATCGTCGATGCGGCGGCTCCACCATCCACTCAAATCACCTTTTAAGGGCTCAGGTTTTCCAATGCCCTCGTAGGTGTTCCGCTGGATGTCTTTCAGAAGTGTGTTGATACGCTTCAGCAGCTTTTTGTCTCGCGTCTGCCAAAGGCAGTAGTCCTCCCATGCTTCCTCTTCCCAAAGCAATCTCATTTAATCTACCTCGATCAAATCGTGCTCAGTGAGCTTGGCTTTTCCGGTATCGATGTCGTGGACGATCTGGCGGAGATGATTGATGTTGCTTTCCGAGTAGAACGGGTCGGCGGAAACCTCAAAGGGAATGCGGTGCTCCCGGGAAACTTTTTTGGCGAAAATCGTGAATGCCGTTGTCATGGAAAGTCCCATCTCGGCGCAAACCTCTTCCATGTTGCGTTTCAGGTCTGGGTCCATCCGGAAGTTCACATTGACTGCATTTGCCATTCTAATACACCTCTTTCTTGATTCTATTATATGCGTCTGTAATGAAAAATGCAAGAACTTTCATTACATAATAAATGAACAACGAGAAATCTCTTGAAGAATTTGAGAACACGCCGTATAATTGAAGTGCAAAAGAGGGGATGAAAGATGAACGACTTTCAACCAAATCAGGATATCTGCCTTGTACCTTATTACCCAGCCTATGAAATTGCGCTTCAGTGGCATCGAGACGCAGAAACGTTTGTTTATACTTTAGAATGAAAAGGAGGCCCCTATGACCAATCTGACTTTAGACGAAAAGAAAGCCCTGATCCGGATGGCGCTGGAAGCCCGGGAGCAGGCCTATGCGCCCTACTCCGATTTCATGGTGGGTGCCGCCCTGCGGGCCGAGGATGGCCGCATCTTCACCGGCTGCAATGTGGAAAACGCTGCCTTTACCCCCACCAGCTGCGCCGAGCGCACGGCCCTGTTCAAGGCGGTGAGCGAGGGCGTGACCCGCTTCACCGACATTGCCGTGGTGGGCTCCCGCCGCGGCGAGGTGAACAAGCAGATCACCTCGCCCTGCGGGGTCTGCCGTCAGGCGCTGTTTGAGTTCGGCGGACCGGAGCTGAATGTCATCATGGCAAAGACCCCCGATGATTTCATCGAGCGCAGCATGGACGAGCTGCTGCCCTTCGGCTTTGGCCCCTCCAACGTGGCGGGCAACAAAGCCGTGGAAGGGTGAGGCGGGAAGCGGATATTTTGCCAAAATTGGCAAAGTAGTACGACTTTTACGCGAATTTTACAAAAAATCTGTAAAGATTTTGTAATCGGAAATACCTTGCTTTCCTCACATGACCCGGCTATACTTGGGTCAGTAAATGTGCAAGTGTGCGCATTCCCTTTTTAAAGCGCAATTTTTAATGTATAAAAAGGAGACTTTTCTTATGATGATTTCTCGTCGTAACTTCCTGGCTGTGGCTGGCGCTGCAGCTGCTGCCGCTGCTCTGACCGCCTGCGGTGGTTCTTCCTCTTCCACCAGCACCGCTTCTTCCACTGCTTCCTCTGCAGCTTCTGAGGCTGCCAGCAAGATCACAAAGGTCGCTCTGACCTGCGATACCGGCACGATCGATGACGAGAGCTTCAACCAGGCTTGCTGGAGCGCTGTTTCCAGCTACATGGGCGATGACTGCCAGTACTACATCCCTGAGGCTGACGCTTCCGATGAGGACCGTGAGACCATGATCCGTCAGGCTGTCAACGACGGCGCTGAGGTCATTGTCTGCGTCGGCTACCTGTACGGCGCTTCTCTGGCATGGGCTGCTGAGCAGTACCCCGATGTCAAGTTCATCGCTATCGACGTGACCCAGGGCGATATCGGCACCGATGAGATCCCCTCCAACTGCTACTGCATCACCTTCAAGGAGGAGCAGGCAGGCTATCTGGCCGGTTACGCCATCGCCAAGGACGGCAAGACCAAGCTGGGCTTCCTGGGCGGCATGGCTGTGCCCGCTGTCATCCGTTACGGCTACGGCTTTGTGCAGGGCGCTGATGCTGCTGCTCAGGAGCTGGGTCAGAACATCGACATCAACTACTTCTACGGCGGCCAGTTCTACGGCGATGCCAACATCACCTCCCGTATGGAGGGCTGGTACTCCAACGGCACTCAGGTCGTGTTTGCCTGCGGCGGCGGCATCTACACCTCCGCTGTGGAGGCTGCTCTGAAGAACAACGGCTACGTCATCGGCGTGGACGTTGACCAGAACTACATCGGCGCAAACGGCGTGGCTGACGGCACCTATGCCTACAACCCGTTCATCACCTCTGCCATGAAGGGTCTGTCTGAGGCTGTCAACACCGCTCTGTCCGACATCGAGGCCGGTGACTGGAGCGAGATCGCTGCTTCCAACGGCAACTTCGGTCTGGAGGATGGCGATTACATCGGCCTGCCCACCGCAGACGACAGCTGGAACTTCGAGACCTTCACCAAGGACGAGTACGAGACCGTCAAGGAAAAGATCAAGAGCGGCGAGATCACTGTGGACAACAACTCCGACGATGCTACCAAGCCCACCGTCAGCGAGTTCACTACCGTCAACTACATCCAGTAACCCGGCGTTTCCCGCAGCCTGCGGGCCGCAAACCGGCAGGCCGCTTTTATGAATTACTTAATGCAAAAACAGGGTGCCCATTGCAGGCGGGCACCCTGTTTTTGTGTGTCCGGGCAGGGCAGACCCGGCGGAAACTGTGTAGGATGCTTCAAAAGTAATACTTTTATCTGTACTTTCTGCCAAAAAAGAAAAAAGCCGTGTGCAAATTGTCGGAAATCAGGTATAATGAAAGATAGAATAGTATAGGTGTCGATACGGCACGAAAGGAGAGTGAGCAGATTGGCAGAGGATTTTGTGATCGAGATGCTCCACATTACCAAGGAGTTCCCTGGAATCAAGGCAAACGATGATATCACCCTGCAGCTGCGCAAGGGCGAGGTACATGCCCTGCTGGGCGAAAACGGCGCTGGCAAAAGTACGCTGATGAGCGTGCTGTTCGGCTTGTACCAGCCGGAGGCCGGTAAGATCCTCAAGAACGGCAAGGAGGTCGCCGTCCGCAACCCCAACGATGCAAACGCGCTGGGCATCGGCATGGTGCACCAGCACTTCAAGCTGGTGGAATGCTTCAGCGTGCTGGATAACATCATTCTGGGCGTGGAACCCAATAAGCTGGGCTTTTTGCAGAAGGCTGAGGCCCGCAAGAAGGTCGTGGCCCTGAGCGAGAAGTACGGCCTGCGTGTGGACCCCGACGCACTCATCAGCGATATCTCTGTTGGTATGCAGCAGCGTGTTGAGATCCTGAAGATGCTCTACCGCGACAACGAGATCCTGATTTTTGATGAGCCCACCGCTGTTTTGACCCCGCAGGAGATCGACGAGCTGATGGAGATCATGCGCGGGTTCAAGAAGGAAGGCAAATCCATCCTCTTCATCACCCACAAGCTCAACGAGATCATGGCAGTGGCAGATCGCTGCACGGTTCTGCGCAAGGGCAAGTATATGGGCACTGTGGACATCAAGGACACCACCAAGGAAGAGCTTTCCCGCATGATGGTCGGCCGCGATGTTCAGCTGCAGGTGGACAAAAAGCCCGCTGCCCCCGGTGAGGTGGTGCTGGATGTGCAGAACGTTACCATGCACAATGCCCAGCACAAGAAGGATGCCGTCAAGAACGTCTCTTTCCAGGTGCGTGGCGGTGAGATCGTCTGTCTGGCGGGCATCGAGGGCAACGGCCAGACCGAGTTTGTCTACGGCCTGACTGGTCTGGAAAAGTTCAACAGCGGCAAGGTGCTGCTGGACGGCAAGGAGATCACCAACGAGAGCATCCGCCAGCGCTCCAAGGACGGCATGAGCCATATCCCTGAGGACCGCCACAAGCATGGTCTGGTGCTGGATTACAGTCTGGAGAACAATATGGTGCTCCAGCGCTACTGGCAGCCCGAGTTCCAGCACAACGGCTTTATCCGCAGTGAAAAGGTGCGGGAGTATTCCGATAAGCTGATCGCCCAGTATGACGTGCGCAGCGGCCAGGGCAGCGCCACCATCGTGCGCAGCATGTCCGGCGGCAACCAGCAGAAGGCGATCATTGCCCGTGAGATCGACAAAGACCCCAAGCTGCTGGTGGCAGTGCAGCCCACCCGCGGCCTGGATGTCGGTGCCATTGAGTATATCCACAAGCAGATCGTGGATGAGCGCGACAGGGGCAAGGCCGTGCTGCTGGTCAGTCTGGAGCTGGACGAGGTGATGAACCTCTCTGACCGGATCCTTGTGATGTACGAGGGTGAGATCGTGGGTGAGTTTGACCCCAAGACCACCACAGTCCAGGAGCTGGGCCTGTACATGGCCGGTGCCCGCAAGCAGGGAAAGGAGTAAGCAGAAATGAAAAACAAAAAACTTTCCCACAACGGGCTGCAGGGTTCTGTCACCAGCGTGATGGCTGCTCTGCTGTGTATCCTGATCGGTCTGGCTGTGGGCTTCCTCGTGCTGCTGGCCATCAACCCGGCCCACGCATGGGCAGACGGTTTTGTCCGCATCCTCAAGGGCGGCTTCCATGATGCCCCCTATGGTGTCGGCAAGGAGCTGGCCAACGCCGCGCCCCTGATCATGACCGGCCTTTCCGTGGGCTTCGCCTTCAAGACCGGCCTGTTCAACATCGGTGCAGCCGGTCAGTACACGCTGGGCGCTTACGGTGCCCTCTACTGCGCCATCATGCTCAAGCTGCCCTGGTTCGTCTGCCTGCTGGCTGCGGCCATTCTGGGCGGTCTGTGGGGGGCCATCCCCGGTTTCTTCAAGGCCTACTTCAACATCAACGAGGTCATTACCTCCATCATGTTCAACTGGATCGGCCTGTACCTTGTCAATGAGCTGGTCTACCAGAACGGCACCGGCCCCATGTATGATGTGCGCAACACCCGCACCCTGAACCTGGGCAAGAACGCGGATCTCGCCCAGTCTGTCATCCCGGACTTCGGCCTGAACAAGCTGTTCCAGACCAACAGCACCACCATTGCCATCTTCCTGGCCGCTGTGGTGGCCATCCTGATCTGGGTGGTGCTGAACAAGACCACCTTTGGCTATGAGCTGAAGGCGGTCGGCCTGAACAAGAGTGCTGCCCGCTACGCCGGTATCAACGAAAAGAAGAACATCATCCTCTCCATGGCCATTGCCGGTGCGCTGGCAGGCTTTGGCGCGGGCCTGTTCTACCTGTCCAACGTGGGCCAGTGGAACCCCCTGAACTCCACCAGCCTGCCCGCCATGGGCTTCAACGGCATCTCCGTTGCCCTGCTGGCAAGCTCTAACCCCATTGGCACCATCTTCTCGGCCCTGTTCATCTCCCACATCTCGGTGGGCGGCACCTTCCTTTCCACCAAGTATTACCCCACGGAGATCGCCGACCTGATCAGCGGCATCATCATCTACCTGTGTGCATTCTCCATGCTGTTCCGCGGCAAGATCCAGAAGCTGCTGTTCAAGAATGCGGACAAGACCAATGTGAACGCAGAGCCTGCCCCGGCGGAAAAGGCCAACGCGAAGAAGGAGGGCAAGTAAGATGCTGCTTTTGATCAAATATACCCTGCTGTATGGCATCGTCCTGATGCTGGTGGCACTGGGCGGTATGTTCAGTGAGCACTCCGGCATCATCAACATCGCGCTGGAAGGCATCATGGTCATCGGCGGTGTGGCGGGTGTTCTGACCCTGACCATGCTTCCGGCCGACATGTCGCCGTTCCTGGTGGTGCTGATCTCGGTCCTGGTGGCTGCGCTGGCCGGTATCGTGTACAGCCTGCTTCTGGCCTTTGCTTCCATCAACCTGAAAGCGGACCAGACCATCGGCGGCACGGCCCTGAACCTGCTGGCCACCGCCATTGCCGTGGTCATTGCCAAGTATTTCAGCGACAGCGGCAGCGCCAAGCTGAACTATTCCAACAAGCCGTTCCTGTTCAGCATCGGCGGCCTGGAGCTGAGCATCTTTGTGCCGCTGGGCATTGTGCTGCTCGTCATCAGCTATGTGGTGCTGTACAAGACCCGCTTCGGTCTGCGCCTGCGCGCCTGCGGCGAACATCCTCAGGCAGCCGATTCTGTGGGCATCAACGTCTACAAGATGCGCTACGCGGGTGTGCTGCTTTCCGGTGCGCTGGGCGCTATCGGCGGTCTGGCCTATATCGTGCCCCCGGTGCAGACCTGGAACTTTGAGGTCGGCGTGGCTGGCGCGGGCTTCCTTGCACTGGCTGTTATGATCTTTGGCCAGTGGAAGCCCTTCAACATCTGTGCCGCCGCCATGTTCTTTGCCGTGTTCAAGAGCCTGGCAAACATTGCGGACTCCACCTTCCTGGCGCAGCTCCACTGGTCCAGCAACATCTATAACATGATGCCGTTCATCGCATCCATGATCATTCTGGCCTTTACCTCCAAAAACAGCATGGCCCCCAAGGCTGAGGGTATCCCTTACGACAAGGGTTCCCGCTGAGCGAGGTTTGTTCCAAGGGCGCAGCTGCTTTTCCGGGCAGCTGCGCCCTTGGTGTTCAAAACCCGACAAAGGAGACGGAATGTGGATTGCCTTTGTCAAAAAGTCTGTTATAATGGAATTTATTGAAAGTCATACTGTCAGACAGGAGAATTGCGATGCGTATTTATGATCTGATCGCGAAAAAGCGCGATGGCGGTACCCACACCCGGGAAGAGCTGGAAGCCATTGTCAACGGCTTTGTCAGTGGGGAAGTGGCCGATTACCAGATGGCCGCCTGGATGATGGCGGTCTACCTGCGCGGCATGACCAACGAAGAAACAGCCGAGCTGACGGACGTGATGGCCCACAGCGGCGTGATGGTCGATCTTTCCCCCATCCCCGGCATCAAGGTGGATAAGCACTCCACCGGCGGCGTGGGCGATAAGACCACCCTTGTAATCGCCCCTGTGGTGGCGGCCTGCGGTGTAAAGATCGCCAAGATGAGCGGCCGCGGTCTGGGCCATACCGGCGGCACCATTGATAAAATGGAGAGCGTGCCCGGCACCAGAACTGCCCTTTCGCAGGAGGAGTTCTTTGCCCAGGTGAACAAGATCGGGCTGTCGGTCATTGGCCAGAGCGAGGGCATTGCCGTGGCGGATAAGAAGATGTACGCCCTGCGGGATGTGACCGCCACGGTCAGCTGCATCCCTCTCATCGCCTCTTCCATCATGTCCAAGAAGCTGGCCTCCGGCTCCGATGCCATCCTGCTGGATGTGACCACCGGCACCGGTGCCTTTATGAAGACCGTGGACCAGAGCATTGAGCTGGCTGAGCTGATGGTCGCCATCGGCACCCACCATGGCCGCCGGGTGGCCGCCATGATCACCGATATGGACACCCCGCTGGGCCGCAACATCGGCAACAGCCTTGAGGTCATGGAGAGCATGGACGTGCTCAAGGGCAAGGGCCCTGCCGACCTGACCGAGGTCTGCCTGCAGCTGGCCGCCAATATGCTGGTGCTGGCAGGCAAGGGTACCCCGGCGGAGTGCCGTGCCATGGCACAGGCTGTGATCGCGGACGGCTCTGCCTTTGCCAAGTGCAAGGAGATGTTTGCGGCCCAGGGCGGCGACACCCGTGTGCTGGACGATTACAGCCTGTTTGAACAGCCTGCAGCCAGCTTTGAGCTGCTGGCCGAGCAGGATGGCTACATCGTGGCCAACGATGCCGAGAAGATCGGCTCTGCCAGTGTGCTGTTGGGCGCTGGCCGCCAGAAGAAGGGAGACCCGCTGGACTTTGCGGCCGGCATCACCCTGCACAAAAAGCGCGGCGACTATGTGCACAAGGGCGAAAGCCTGGCCACCTTCTATGGTGCGGCAGATAAGTTTGAAGCCGCTGCTGCGGAGTACCGCAGCGGTCTGGTCTATGGTGCGGAAAAGCCCGAGGAGGCCCCGCTGGTCTACGCCCTGGTCACCAAGGACGGCGTGGAGCGCTACTGAGAAAGCATCCTTCCCGCAAGGCGGGAGGGACGGAAAGGACATTTTCTATGAAGATCATTCTGGTGGGCTGCGGCAAGGTCGGCACAGCGCTGGCACGACAGCTCAGCGAGGAAGGCCACAATGTCACGATCATCGATACCAACAAGGCCCGTGTGGAGCATATCAGCGAATCCTATGACGTGATGGGCATTACCGGCAACGGCTCCTCCATCACAACGCTGTCCGAGGCGGGAATCGAGGAGGCGGACGTGTTCATTGCAGTTACCGGCTCGGACGAGCTGAACCTGCTCTGCTGCATGTTTGCCAAAAAGGCGGGCCACTGCCACGCCATTGCCCGTGTGCGCAACCCCTCCTACAGCCATGAGCTGGACTTCATCAAAAAGCAGATCGGCATTTCGGCCATCATCAACCCGGAGATGGCGGCGGCGCGGGAGATCTCCCACCTGCTGCGCTTCCCCGGTGCCAGCAAGATCGATACCTTTGCGGAAGGCCGGGTGCGGCTGATCAAGTTCACCCTGACCGAGGCACAGGCACTGGACGGCGTGGCCATCCGGGAGATCCCCACCCGGCTCAAGAGCGATATTCTGGTCTGCGCCGTGGAGCGCGACGGCGGGGTCATCATCCCCAATGGTAATTTTGTGCTCCAGACCGGCGATCAGGTCACCTTTCTTGCAACGCAGGAAAAGGCCCACGCGTTCTTCCAGCGCATCCATCTGGCCGTGCGCCCGGTGCGCAATGCCCTCATCGTGGGCGGCGGTGCCATTGCCTTCTACCTGAGCCAGGAGCTGCTGGAAAACCATGTCCGGGTGCGGATCGTGGAGCGGGACCCTGCCCGCTGCGATGTGCTGGCCCAGGCCCTGCCCGAGGCACAGATCCTGTGCGAGGACGGCTCCAACCGCGAGTTCCTGCTCTCCGAGGGCCTGACCTCCACCGAGGCCTTTGTGGCCCTGACCAACATCGACGAGGAAAATGTCCTGCTGACCCTGTTTGCCAAGAAGCATTCCAACGGCAAGCTGGTCACCAAGATCAACCGCCTGGAATTTGACGATATCCTGGCCGGGCTTGATCTGGGCAGCATCGTTTACCCCAAGTACATGACCTGCGATTACATCGTGCAGTATGTGCGCGCTTTGCAGAACGAGGCAGGCAGCAACATCAAGACCCTGTACCGCATTCTGGACGACCGCGTGGAGGCGCTGGAATTTACGGTCCATGAGAAGAGCCGCGCCACCGGTGTGCCCCTGAGCCAGCTCCACCTGAAAAAGAACCTGCTGCTCTGCTGCATCACCCGCGGCAACGAGATCAAGATCCCGCGCGGCGGCGATGAGATCCAGGTGGGCGACAGCGTCATCGTGGTCACGCTGGAGCACGGCCTGCATGACCTGCGGGACATCGTGGAAGATTAACGGAGGCGCGGCATGAATTATGCAATCGTTCTGCGGCTGCTGAGCTATATCCTCTATTGCGAAGCTGCGCTGCTCCTGCTGCCCGCCATGGCCAGCCTGATCTACGGTGAGTGGATGGTGCTGGGCGTGTTCCTGCTCACGGCAGCGCTTTCTGCGGTGGCGGGCGCTCTGCTCCACCGCATCAAGCCCAAGAGCCAGATCTTCTATATGCGGGAGGGCTTTGCCACCACGGCGCTCTGCTGGCTGCTCATCAGTGTGGTGGGCGCGGTGCCCTTTGTGCTCACGGGCAGCATCCCCAACCCGGTGGATGCCATGTTTGAGACCGTTTCCGGCTTCACCACCACCGGTGCCAGCATCCTGCCCGCTGTGGAGAACCTGCCCAGGGGCATCCTGTTCTGGCGCAGCTTCACCCACTGGATCGGCGGCATGGGCGTTCTG
>OLRW01001045.1_pt1 | contig 19191 bp, 9 predicted proteins | sample 1672701 | NCBI WGS metagenome assembly OLRW01 (sample SAMEA3136715, study PRJEB25190) | human gut metagenome | biome: human gut; feature: human-associated habitat; material: faeces | place: Austria | collected 2013
GTTATGGATCATGTAACCTATGAAGATAAAGTAATGCAAGAAGAAATTTTCGGGCCAGTCATGCCCGTTCTCACCTATAATTCACTGGATGAGTTAATCGGTAAGATCAATTCTATGCCGCATCCGCTTGCTCTGTACTTTTTTATATCGCAACAGGAAAATTATAGAACAAACAGGTTTGATCTGAAGGAGGGTAAAACCTATTATGTACGGATACGCACTTATAAGACGGTATCCGGCAAAAAGTATTACTCTGACTGGAGCGCAGTAAAGAGTGTTAAAGTATCAAAATAGTTTATTCAGAAAAAATCTGAAAACAGCAAAAAAACATCAGTTTTTACAGTAGACAATTATAGATTCAGCCGGTATACTGAATTTATAATTGCCTACGGAAATATAGCCTGTAAATCAGGCAGATATAAGTCAAAATCCCATCGCCGCAGGCGATTTTCAATGGATCTTGTATGAAAGAAAGGGAAGAAAGAGAAAAAGGAGGCAGAGGTATGAAGAAAAAGAACCTTGTATGGCTTCTGACTGCAGCCATGGTAGCAGGCAGTGTAGAAGGACCGGTGGCAGTAGCCAGCGGTGCGGAATTTTCGGCAGGGCCGGAGGAAGTCCAGGAAACAGAAACCGTAGTAGAAGAGAGTGGTTCACAGGAGCAGGACGTTTCCCTGACAGATGGAAATGAAACAGTTTCTGAATTCACAGATCCGGAACAGAGTGAATCTTTGGGGACAGAATTTACGGCTCCTCAGCAGAATGAGTCAGGAGATGCAGTGACTGCTTTTGACAGTGACGACGAAGACGAGGACGACGATGAAGTAGATGACAGGTGGGAGCAGGCCAAAGCCAGTGCAGTAGAGATGATGCTGGGCGAAAAGGCTGAGATCCAGGTAGATGAATCTTATGAAGATTACTACTTCAAGTTTACTGCTCCGGAAGATGGTATTTATACATTTGATTATGACGGTACAGATCTGGATGGAGAATATGATCCGGATATTAATTATAGTGTGTCATATCTGGATGAAGATGGGGAATACACCGGTGAAACTGTAGAACTGCAAAAGGGCTGCAGTATATATGTTAATTTACAGAACTATGGATACTGTGGATATAAATTCTTTATCACTGCATCCAGCAAACCCTATATGGTAAAAAGTCTGGAATTAGTAAGCGGACCTTCTGACACAGAATATATAGAGGGAATCGACTGTAAAATCAATAATACTCCGAATAATGATAGTATGAAGCTGGATGGTCTGAAAGTACGTGTGACTTATTCAGACGGCGAAACAGAAGAACTGACTCCGGGCATGACCGGACGTGATGGAAAGACCCAAATTTTCGCTTATGCTGACTGGTCAGAAGAAGACACAGAAGAAAACGGAATTGTGTGGGAAGGAAATCTCCGGGTATCCTACGACGGAGAGGCATTAACTGACAACATTCCATTGACTTTTAAGAGTATTTCTTCTTATATCATACAGTTGGGAACGTCTGTAGAAGCTATTGCGTCAGGGAACCAAAAAGCAGTCACCTGGAACGGATATGGAGGATATCTGTATAAATTCGTTCCTTTCAATACAGCCGAATATATTTTCTCATCCAAAACAGTCGTAGAGGATGAAGATGACGAAAATTATCTGGATACTTACGGATATCTTCTGGATAATAAGGGTTTCATCCTGAGCGAAGATGATGATAACGGTGGAAATGGCAACTTCAGTGTTCGGGCGGAACTGGAAGCAGGAAAAACCTACTATTACCTGGCACGTCCGTATTCCGCTACTTATAGCAAGAGCACACTGTCCCTGCAGGAGATCCGCAGTCTGAAGAGCATTACCCTAGATTCCACAGAAACACAGAAATATATTGGGATAGATGATTTGTCCTACAGTGGATTGGAAAAGATGGCAAAGAAACTGAATGCTACCCTGCATTTCAGTGACGGATCAGAAGAGACGATCAGCTGGGGAGATACAACTGCAGACGGATATTCTCTCAGCATAGATATTCCGGATGTAGACCGGGAGAAGCCGGGAACTTATGTACTGAAAGTTTCCTCAGATTCTGTAAGCGCAGACTATACGATCAAAGTACTCTCTGCTATGGACTATATGAAAGACCATGCACAGGAACTCCAGGCCGGAAAGAGAACCGCAGTGACGATTCCTGTAGATACCTCTGTCGCATACTGTGTGACTGCACCGGAAACAGGATATTATGGTGTGAAATATCAGAGCCATTCTGAGGCAGATCTAGCATTGTTTGACGAACAGGGAAATAAATACAGTCATCATGTCAGAGTGGAAAAAGGACAGAAATTCTATTTCTCACTGGCTAACACAGGAAATATGGATATTAAAGCACTGGTAACACCGCAGCAGCTGGATGTAGTGCTTAAGAATGCGTCAGTTACTACACCTCCGACAAGTACAACACTGATCGAGTATGTTGACTGTGACAATGGTGAGACAGATCCGGAAAATGCAAGTCAGATCATGAAAGGCCTGGAAGTTACAGCAGAATATTCTGATGGAGAGAAAGAAACCCTGTCTTATGGAGACACCGGACGTCTGGGAGATAAACTGTCAGGATACCTGAAATGGGAGTATAAATATGATTCTGAAGAAGGAACCTCTAAACAGACTGTTGTTATGATCCTGACCATGGGTGAAGAGAACATTGCAGAAGTTCCTCTGACCTGGATTCCTTTCAGTGAATATTTAAGTAAGGGTGGAGGAATCGAAGCCCTGACTGTCAATACGGATAAACAGGTAGAAACAGATAACGTATATAGCTTCACAGCTGAGAAAGACGGGGAGTACACTTTCCTCTCCAAAGGTGAGGGCGATCCTTTTGGATATCTGTATTCTGAAAATGGAGACTGTCTTACCAGCAATGATGACAGCGGAGATGGAATGAATTTCCGCATCACCTATGAACTGGAAAAAGGTTCGAAATATTATCTGCGGGTAAGAACCAACGGTACGTCCTGTTACGTAAAGGTTTCTGACGGAAGTAAACAGGAAATAGAAGAATTATCTGATTTCCAGTTAATATCTGCACCTGTAAAAACAACATTCTTCTCCCATGCTGCAGATAGAGATCTGAATACAAACCGTCTTCCGGCTGCAGGACTGAAGATCAGTGCGAAGAATAAAGACGGTGAAACAGTAGTGTATTCCTATGATGATGACGATGAATTCCCGTTTGAGATCAGTGCAGAATTTAAGTATGACGAAGATGATTATTATATCATACCGGGCGAATATACTGCGAAAGTCCTCTATCAGGGTCAGACAGCAGCAGAATATCCGATCGTTGTAAAGAGCTTCAGGGACTATCTGAAGGAAAACACAAAGACTCTCAAACCAGGAGAAACCATTGGAAATGAAATCGGTGAGTATACAAACAGCGGAACATATCTGTATGTGAAGCTTCCTTCCGACCTGAAGGGCAGATATACATACTGTAATCAGTACAGATGGAATCCGGACTGCATTTATGACAGCGACGGCAATGAAACAAATCTGCGGTTTGATCAGGGTGATGACTGGGATTTCAATGGCAAAGACTACTATCTCTGCCTGGAAAACGGTTATGTGGATGATGATGAGGAGGAAAATGTTTTCTGGTATGATCAGATCCCGTCCAGTGGACTGATCCAGAACCTGGAGATCATCAGCCAGCCGGAGATCACAGAGTATCCGCAGGGAATGGAACAGTCTGTAAATCTTAAGGGTATGGTAATACGTATCACTTATAAAGATGGTACTCAGAAAGTGACAGAAGCAGAAGACTACAATGGTATGTATCTGAAATACACCAGCATTAAAGACAAAGATGGCACAACAGTCTATGATGTTTCAGGGTTGCCATTGGGTGAGAATCAGTTATATCTTACCATGAGCAATGCGAAAGTTCCGTTCACGATCAATGTTAAGAAACTTTCTGAAATGAATGCAGATCCTCTGACTCTGGAAAAAGAAGAAGTATTCAGCATTACTGAGAGCAGTCCGTACCATGTATATTCTTATACACCGGAGAAAACCGGAAGTTACAAACTGTCAGCAGCATTTAAAAATATTGCAGACAGTACTACTGTAGGCGGCACAAAGGTAAGATGGTATATGGCAGATGAGAACGGAGAATCACAAGGAGAAAATTATTCTTCCTATAGACTCCGTGCAGACAAAAAGTACTATTTCGTTGTCTGTGCACCGGAGGAATCCTTTGCAGATATTTCCGTTAAGCTTTCCGGAAAAAATATAAACAGCGGTATCGTAGACCTGGAACTGACAGCTCCGTCCAAGACAGAATATCAGCCGGATGAAGAAGCCATTTCCTATGAAGGAATGATCGTCAAAGCTGTCTATGAAGATGGAACTGAGAGAGATTTCACAGCTGAGGAAGCAGAAGCTGCAGGCATTCAGATTAAGAATGATGTAAATTACGGATATCAGAAGAAATTCCCGGGAAGTTATAAGATCACTGTTTCTTATGAGGATCCGGAGGATTATTATACGGTAGAAAAGACCTTACCGATCACTGTAGCAGAAGCAGATACAACGGAGATCACATTAGGAGAAACTCCTGTAGAATTAGCAGAATCCCAAGATGGCAGATTCTATAAATTCCAGATCAGTGAGGATGGTTATTATCAGCTTCATATTACAGGACAGGATGCAGAAGGTTTCAGTGCGAAGTTCAAAGATGAATGGATGAATATGAATGGATATTCTTCACTTCATGAACTGAAAGCAGGAACGTATTATCTCTATATCGATGGTGCTGCATGCTCTGTCAGTATGACTGCCTACAATTCTGAACCGACAGCAGTAGTTATAGAGAAGCTGCCGGAGAAGACAGAGTTTGTCTATGGACAGGATGAAGTCACATTTGCAGGAGCACAGTTCAGAGTAACTTTCGCAGATGGCTCAGAGAAGATCGTGACAGTACCGGAAGGCTTCGGTGCATTTGATATTATGGAAACCGGAATCGAATTCCAGCGCTACACTACAGATAAAGTAGGAAGCTATTCAGTGACAATTAGTATTCCATCCGGACAACATAATACTAAAATGGATTATTCCATTGTCTTTCCTGAGGATATGGTAACTCTGGAAGACGGAAAATCCTATGAGGTCAAAGCATCCCAGTTAAAGAACAACAAACAGGTAGTCTATAAAGTAGTTGGATCCGACCAGGGCGGACAGATCATAACTGTAGAGTATGGACAGGCTTATGCACGTGTTATACCTGCGCAGGGATATGGAATAGGATATGTGACATCACAGAATCCGGGAGTTCTTTACTTCGCAGCAGAAAAAGGTAAAACATACTATGTGGTTCTTTCCGGACTGAAAAATGGACAGGAACAGCCAGATATCACAGTGAAATACAGTACTTCCAAGGCTATTACCAAACTTACACCTCTGGAAGATACCGGAACCTATTATTACGGTGTGAATGATTCTATATTAGGAAGTGTGCGTCTGCAGCTTACTTATGTAGACGGCAGCACAGAAGTGATCACACAAAATGAGACCAAAGGTTGGCTGACAAGGCTGGATATGGAGCAGGTTCCGATCCGTGGAACAGGAACCTATCAGGGAACCATCAGTCTGGCAGGTATCAAGACCAGTTATTCCCGTAAGATCGAGATGCTTCCTGAGGAAGAGATCAAGGCAGAACAGCTGGTAGAAGCCCAGTCAGAGAAACGTTATAAATTCGTACCGGAGAAGACACAGAGTTATTATCTGCTGAGCAATGTCAAAGGCGAATTAGATGTGGATATTGAGAATGCAGATGGTGCGAATCTGGACAGCTGGGCATTGGGAAGCGAGTGCAGGGAAGGAAAGATGGTCCTCACTGCTGGCAGGACTTATTACTTCAGAGTGATTGGTATTCAGGGAAACTTCGCTATTTCTACAGATGTGGGAGTAGCAGTCAGCCTGAAAGACAGTAAAACAACTTATACTTACAGCGGCGAACCCATCAGACCGGAACTGACAGTAACCTATGATGGAAACACACTCCAGGAAGGTAAAGATTATCAGATCAGATACTATGATAATGTTGAGTTCGGTACAGCCCGTGCAGAAGTAGTTCCGGTTTCCGGAGGAATGAATTTCGTTTCCAGAACTGTTTACTTCGGCATTGACAGATGCAGCCTGAAAGACAGTGAAGCCAGGATTGAAGAAATCCCGGATCAGGAATGGACAGGTGAGGCTATCACACCAGATCTGAAAGTAACCTGCAACGGAAGATATCTGGAAAACGGTGTGGACTATCAGGTATCCTTCAAAAACAATGTAGAGATTGGTACTGCAGAAGTAACAGTAGAAGGTATCGACAATTACACAGGAACGCTCAAAGCTGAATTTACGATCAGGGAACAGCAAAAGAAACCGGTAGAGAAGATCAGCCTGAACAAAACTTCTGCCAATGTAGTGGCAGGTAACAGCGTACAGCTGACAGCAACTGTTTCACCGGATGATGCAGCAGATACATCCGTTAAATGGACCAGCAGTTCCAAATATGCATCTGTAGATGACACTGGAAAAGTAACTGTAAAATCAAATGCTCCTGGTGGTTACATTACCATAACAGCATCAGCTAATGATGAAAGCGGTGTAACAGCATCCTGCAAGATTAAGGTTTACAATAAGATCACCTATAATCTCAATGGCGGTAAGCAGAACAAATCAAACAAGACAAGCTTCTGCAAGCAGACAGTGAAACTTTACAGCCCGACCAGAGCGAAATATACATTCGGCGGCTGGTGCACAGATAAGGGACTGAAAAAGAAGATCACATCCATCAGCAATAAGACTACGAAGAATGTAACCTTATATGCGAAGTGGAAAAAAGTTACCCAGTGCAGTGCACCGTCCAAAGTAACGCTGAAAAACTCCAAAGCAAAGACCATGGCAGTTTCCATCAAGAGTGTATCCGGAGCCAAAGGTTATGAGATCACATATTCCACAAGCTCCAAATTCTCAGGTGCGAAGAAGAAAACGATCACAGGCAAAACTGTGAATATCGGCAGTCTTTCCAAAAGAAAAACTTATTATGTGAAAGTCCGTGCATACAAGCTGGATTCCACAGGAGCCAAGGTTTATGGAAAATACAGCAAGACTGTAAAAGTTCAGATCAGGAAGTAATCAGGATATAATGTAAGTCAGGTGGGAAACCTCCGGCATGGCAATGGCCAGCCGGAGGTTTTTACGGTCTTGTGTTATAGAACAGAATCATATAAAATAAATAATGGAAAAAAATAGTATGGAAATAAAAAAGAGGAAAAGAGGGGAGAGGAATGGCGTGAAATATAACCAAAAGAAACGGGGACAGGAACTGGAAATGTTTCTGTTTATCATAGTGCTGACTGTATTTGCAGCTGTCCTTGGGGTAGTAGCCAAGGGTGGAAAGACACAGACGATGGAACAGTTCAGAACGTTATCGTCAGGCTGGTACTATATTGAAAACGGGGAAAAAACAGAGATTTCCCTTCCGGCGGTAATAAAAGCAGACGGGCAGAAGAAGCTGGTGCTCTATAATGACAATATTACAGAAGAAGACGCAGGGAAAACCATAACAACCAAAGGTGCACAGCATGAACCGGAGATACGGCTGAATGATGAAATTCTGTATCAGTATGAGAATTCGGCATTTCCCAGAAATACCCAGATGAAATCCAAGCTGGACTGTGACGGGGAAATTCCCGCGGACAGCCGGGGAGGAACTCTGACAGTTACTTATTCGGAACCCCAAAGGGGAGAGTATGAGATTGCAGAGTACTATATCGGAAGCGGAAGTACAGTCACCCTGTACCATATCGAGTGTTCCCTGGTAATTGTGGGAATCGCGTTCTGCTTTATTGTACTGAGTCTTATTGCATTTCTGACAGCAGTTTACCTGAAGATCCGGAAAATGCCGGCTGGAAGATTCCTGGATGTGGCATTGTTTCTGTTTATCTGCGGAACATGGCTGATCACAGATTCGCCGGTGATTCAGATGTATACCAGTCATCCGGCTGCCACCTGCATCATTTCGTTTTATATGTTTATGATCCTGGCAGTGCCCATGCTGCATTTTGCCCAGGAGGTGCGTAACATGAAGAAATATCGGATCCTGAATGTGGGGATTGTTCTTTTTTATTTTAATGCACTGATCCAGGGAATCCTGAATTATCTGGGGGTCTTCGAATTTATTGACATGCTTTTTGTAACCCACATCCTTCTGTGGATATGGGTATGGATTTCAGCAGTACTGCTGTGGAAAGAATACAGGAAGGATCCGGCGAAAGATCTGCGGAATATCATGGCTGCGTATACCATTGTATCTGTAAGCGGCATTCTGGCCCTTGTGTTGTACTGGCTGTTTCAGATTTCCTATTATGGGGCAATCTTTGCACTGGGAATTCTGGCATTTCTTGTTCTGATCCTTGCAGATGCAGTGGCTAATCTGGCGGAGAATATACATTTCAGAACAGAAATGCAGGCATATGAGCGGCTGATGAAAGAAGACAGCATGACAGGCATGCCCAACCGTGAGCCCTTCGAAAAGCTTATTGCAGGCATTACGCAGGAGGCACACAATTACCGGAATATCCTGCTGGTATTTATGGATATCATTCATCTGAGAAGGGTAAACCATGAGATCGGCAGAACCGCCGGGGATGAGATGGTCATAGCAGCAGCCAGATGTATGGAAGCGGTGTTCGGAGAACATGGGAAATGCTACAGGATCGGCGGAGACGAGTTCGCAGCAGTGGTTTATGATCCGGATGCAGATAAAGATGTATTTTCGGAAAGACTGGATGAACAGATCAGAAACTATAACAGGAACAGTAAATACAGATTATCAGTAGCCAGAGGATTCAGCCTGATCCGTGATGAAAACGGAAAAATCAAATCTGTGGGTGAATGGAAATACGAAGCAGATACAGAGATGTATCAGAATAAAGAGAAGGAGGAAGGCTCACGTGAATTATAACATAAATTTTCAGATTGCAGCATTGATCATTGTGATCTTACTTCTGTACCATTTTCTCACACAGAAAAAACTATATAATATAAATGCCAGAACTTTTACATATGTGCTGGTCCTGGGTGGACTGTATATCCTGCTTGACCTGCTCAGTACGCTGGTGTTCATGAATTACCGCGCAGAACATGAAATGGCAATTCTGCTGGTCATTACAATCGCATATTTATTTGACGTTATGCTGCCATATATCCTGTACTGCTGTGTCTGCATCATATCAGGAGAAAAGCAAAGGAAAATCGGCGGAACCTCAGCTGTGTGTACTGCGATCACAGTGGTGATGCTGCTTCTGATCATGGGAAATATCAAAAGCGGCTGGTTCTTTTACTTTGATGAAAGTGGTACATTTGTAACCGGTTCCGGATATATTTTTCTTTATATCTATGCCCTTGCCTATGCAGTGCTTGTTATTGTTTCTGCCATCAGAAACCGGGGAGAAAATATTACCCGGAAGATGGGGATCGTGGGAGAATTTCTGGTGCTTGAAGGAGTATGCATGGTCATCCAGATGTATACCCAGAGGCTGCTTCTGACTGGATTCGGGCTGGCACTGGGACTGGTTTTTCTTTATCTGACCATCAACAATCCGGGAGATTATGTGGACAGTATTACCGGTGTATTTGATAAACAGTATTTCGATAAGTGGATCGAGGAAAAACTGGACAAGAAGGCAGAGTTTCATCTGATCGCAACAGAGTTTTATATGCTGAAACAGGTGAATAAGGTATACGGAAGCAGTGTGGGGGATCAGATGCTGATCCAGGCTGCACAGGGAATTCAGGAGATCACAGGTTCTTCCCAGGTATTCAGGATCACGGGAAACTGTTTTCTGGCAGTGGCAGAGTCCATGGCAGAATATGAAACAAATAAGCAGAAAATGGAAGAGTTTTTCCGGAAACCTTTCGAACTTAACGGAGAGAAAATTGATTTCCCGGCAGTCATCTGTGGAATTATGGATGGCGGGAAAATGAAACATGAAGATGTCATTCTTTCCTATATTGAGTATCTGGCTTCACTGATAAAAAATACAGATGAAACAGTGGTAATACAGTCAGATGACAGGATTCTGGAAGGGTTCCACTATGAGAAAGAGGTGGAACAGTTCCTGAAGACTGCCGTAGAACAGGATCTGTTTGAAGTTTATTATCAGCCGATCTACTGGAACAAAGAAGAGCGTTATATCACCCTGGAAGCGTTAAGCAGACTGAGACATCCCAACATGGGCATGATCCCGCCCGATGTATTTATCGGAATTGCCGAGAAGCAGGGAATGATCGCGCAGGTGGGACTTCTTCAGTTCCGAAGAGTGTGCCGTTTCGTGAAGGAACATGAGTATCTCATGAAGACTCTGAAGAATGTGAAGTTTAATCTGTCTCCGTCCGAACTGCTGAAAACGGGACATATCCAGCTTCTGATCAATATGATCAGGGAGTACGGACTTTCCCCGAGGTACTTCCAGTTCGAGATCACAGAGACAGTTGCCACAGAATACAGCGAGAGTTTCTGCCAGGCAGTGGAAGATTTTCAGAAGGCAGGCATTGGTCTCTGCCTGGATGATTTCGGTTCCGGCTATGCCAATCTGAACACAGTACTGAAACTCCCTTTCTCAGTAGTAAAAATGGATCGCTCCCTCCTTACAGGGGTAACCTGCGATGAACAGGCAGCAGTGTTCTACAGAAGTATCGTAATGGTTATGCAGAACATGGGCTATCACATCGTAGCCGAAGGCGCCGAGACCAAAGAGGAAGTAGACCTTCTGCAGACCTGGGGCGTAGACATGATCCAGGGCTATTATTTCTCCCGGCCATTACCGGAAAACGAGCTGCTGAAGCTGTTTGACAAGGAATAACATATGTTGAGATAATTTCGCATACACTGTAAAAACAGCGTCTTCGGAGGCTTATCCTTGAAAGATTATATCGAGGAACGTGCAGTGGAAATTGCGAAATATATCATTGAGACCAGGGCAACAGTACGGCAGGCGGCGAAGAAGTTCGGGATCAGTAAGAGTACGGCACATAAGGACTGTACTGACCGCCTGGTACAGATCAATCCCGGACTGGCACAGGAGGTCCGGCTGGTGCTGGATGTGAACAAGCAGGAACGTCATATCAGAGGCGGACTTGCAACCAGAGAAAAATATCTGCATCAGAAGCAGAAGTGAACGAAAGTGAACCAAAGAAGCTCTTTCCTAATCGCCCTAAATAGGGTATGATAGAGAAAGAAAACTTACGAAAACAGAGGGAATTTTATGAACGATTATATCCTGGAAGTCTGCGTGGACTCGGCGGAGTCGGCGCTTGCGGCGGCAAAAGGCGGGGCAAGCCGGCTGGAGCTGTGTCAGAATCTGGTGATCGGCGGAACAACGCCGGGTTCGAAGCTGTTTGAGGTGATCCGCAGACAGACAACCATTCCGATTCATGCATTGATCCGCCCGCGGTTCGGGGATTTCTGCTACACCCCATATGAATTAGAAGAAATCCGCGAGGAAGTCGCGATGTACCGCGAACTTGGTGCAGAGGGCGTTGTGGTCGGTGTGCTGAAAGAGGATGGAACGATGAATATGGCGGCAATGGAACAGCTGATGGAGGCAGCCGACGGCATGTCCGTGACGCTGCACCGCGCGTTTGATGTCTGCCGCGATCCCAAAGAAGCGCTTGAGCAGGCGGTATCGCTTGGTATGAACACCATTCTTACCTCCGGTCAGCAGAACAGTGCGGTAAAAGGAGCAGAGCTTCTCGCCGAACTGCAGCGCCAGGCGGCGGGACGCATCCGTATTCAGGCGGGCGGCGGTATCTGCGCGGATGCGATCCGCGAGCTGTATCCGAAAACCGGCGTGACCGCCTACCATATGTCCGGAAAAATCGAACTGGCGAGCCCGATGCAGTACCGGAAAGAAAATGTGAACATGGGACTTCCATCCTTAAGCGAATACACCCTCTACCGCACGGACGTCAAAGCCGTACGCAGCGCGAGAGTGGTACTGGAAGAACTTTAAGAAAATAAAAAAAGAAAAGAAAAGGACATAACATTATTATGAAAGCAAATACCATCAGCGGCCAGCGGCAGTATGCGTTCGTCAGCCAGTTTAACTACATCCGCGAAGCCGGAACGGAAGGAGAAGAAAAAGCAGCCTGCCGGATCGAAAAAGAACTTTCTGAAATCGCAGAAAAATGGGGGCAGGGCGAATTGCAGATCCGCCGCGAGCCGTTCGAGATTGAGACATGGCAGGTTGACGAAGCTGTCTTTACGGTCACAGAGCCATATGAGAAAACATATACCGTCCGCGGCTGCTTCGCGGCAGCCAATACCGCTCCGGAAGGCGTGGAGGCACCATTCCTCTACGTAGAAAACGGCGACCCGGTCAGCCTTTCCCATGCAGAAGGGAAAATCGTCCTGATCAACGGCGGTGCCAATGCAGAAAACTATGAAAAACTGGAAAAAGCAGGAGCCGTCGGATTTCTGATTCTGACCGGAACGCCGCTGGACAAAGACGAGGACCGTCTGCCGGACTACCGCACCCTGCGCGGCGTAAAAAATCCGAAACTGCCGTGCGCCGTCATTCATTATCTTGATGCGATGGAACTGGTAGAACGGGGAACGAGCCGTGCACGCCTCGTTTTACAGCAGAAAAAAATCAGGAGAACGTCGAAAAATATCATCCTGCGCATCCCGGGAACCGAGCAGCCAGAGGAAATCCTGACGCTGACGGCTCATTACGATTCCGTTCCGCAGGGACCTGGTGCATACGACAACATGGCGGGCGCAGCGATCATCATGGAGCTGGCACACTACTTCGCCGAAAACCGCCCGAAACGGACACTGGAATGCATCTGGTTCGGCGCGGAGGAGCTGGGTCTCTGCGGAAGCCGGGCGTATGTGAAAGCGCATGAAGCCGAGCTGGCGCAGCACCGCTTCAACATGAACGTCGACCTCGCCGGACAGGCCATCGGCGGAACCGTGCTTGGCGTGGCAGCAACGAAAGAGGCATGCGACGCGATCATGGAGCACTTAAAACAGGCGGACAAAGGCGTATCGCTCATCAACAACATCTGGAGCAGCGATTCCAACACCTTCGCATGGAAGGGCATCCCGGCGATGACGCTGAACCGCGATGGTTTCGGCATGCACACCTGCCACGATACGATCGACTGGATCTCCGCCTGGTCACTGAACCGGAGCGCCGGTGTCCTGGGCGAAATCGCCGAGTATCTGGCGGATGCAGAACCATTTCCATTTGAAAGAGAAATCCCGGCAGACTTTGCGGAGAGATTAAAAGTTTATTTTGGAGAATAAAAAGGAGAGAACATCATGAGCAAAAAACCAGTATTAGTCATCATGGCAGCAGGAATGGGAAGCCGTTACGGCGGATTAAAACAGATTGATCCGGTTGACCCGTACGGAAATATGATTATCGACTTTTCCATTTATGATGCAAAACAGGCAGGTTTTGAGAAAGTCATCTTTATCATCAAAAAAGCCATCGACGAGGCATTCCGCGAGGGCATCGGCAAGCGAATTGAGAAATACATGGATGTAGAGTATGTTTACCAGGAACTCGACGTTCTCCCGAAAGGCTACGAAGTGCCGGAAGGCCGCGTCAAACCGTGGGGAACCGGTCATGCGATTCTCTGTGCGGCAGAAGCCATCGACGGCGCACCGTTCGCAGTCATCAATTCCGATGATTATTATGGAAGAACGGCATTCGAGGAGATCTACCGCCAGCTGACAACCGAGCAGGACGGCGCGACCTATCAGTACGCGATGGTTGCCTACGACCTGTACAAAACCCTGACCGACAATGGCCACGTAGCCCGCGGCATCTGCACCGCAGACGACCAGAACCACCTTGTCGGCATTCATGAGCGCACAAGAATCGAAAACCACGGCGGACAGGCCGAATACACCGAGGATGACGGCGCAACCTGGACCGGACTGTCGCAGGGAACCATCGTTTCCATGAACCTCTGGGGCTTCACACCGAGCATTCTGATCGAGCTGAAACGCCGCTTCCTGCCGTTCCTCGAGGATGTATACAAAACCAACCCGTTAAAAGGCGAATACTTCCTGCCGTTCGTTGTCGATGAACTGCTGCAGGAGAAAAAAGCGGAAGTCACCGTACTCCGCTCCTATGATAACTGGTACGGCGTAACGTACAAAGAAGACAAAGAAAATGTCATGGCAGCACTGCAGAAATTAAAAGACGAGGGCCGTTATCCGCAGAAACTGTGGGAAGAATAACAAACGAACGGTACTGGGAAATTTTCTCCATGAGCGCATCTTTCGCAATGAAAAGAAATCCTGTATAATGGATGGAAGGAAATGCAAGGAGAATACCAATGGATACTTTATATATTGTAATACCAGCCTATAATGAGTCGGAAAATATCAAAAGAACGATCGAGGAATGGTGTCCCGTCGTGGAGAAGCATAACGGCGGCGGTGCGTCCCGTCTTGTGATCATCAACGACGGAAGCCGCGACGATACGTATGAAATTGCTTCAGCAGAGTGCGAAACCCACCCGTTGCTCACCGTGCTGACGAAGCCAAACGGCGGCCACGGTTCCACCGTTCTGTACGGATACCGCTATGCACTTGAAAACGGTGCGGACTATATCTTCCAGACCGATTCCGATGGTCAGACCGATCCGGCGGAGTTCGAAAAGTTCTGGCAGATCCGCGAGGGCTACGACGCCATTTTCGGAAACCGCACAAGCCGCGGCGACGGCTTTTCCCGCGCTGTCGTGGAAAAAGTGCTGTGCGCGGTGCTCTGGACCTATTTCCACGTATCCGTGCCGGATGCAAATGCCCCGTTCCGTCTGATGAAAGCAGACTACGTGGCCGAGTATCTGCCGCTGATGCCGCAAAACTACAATCTGCCGAACGCACTGCTGACTGCCTTCGGAGCGTATTTTCACCGGAAAATCCGTTTCATCCCGATCAGCTTCAAGCCGCGTCAGGGAGGAACAAATTCCATCAACATCCGTAAAATTGTAAAAATCGGCCGTCAGGCGCTGCACGATTTCTGTGAGATTCAGAAAGCGGCTGCGAAAAAAAGAGGATAAAAAATAATATAAGAGAAGGAACGTATCCCATGTTTCATGAGATACGTTCCTTCTCTTGTATTATTTTTTATTATGGACCTTATTTTTAATAGAAGCGATGCGATCTTTTCTGATTCATGGAATCCTTTAGTGCCAGAAGTGATTCGATCAGGATCAGAAGCAGGATCACAGCGATCATGACTGCGAGGATCTGATTTGTTCGCTGATGGAACCAGGAGCCGATTCCTGTGTGTGCAGTCTGTGTATTCTCGGCCTGTGCGGCATTTTCAAGAGCTGCAGTTTCCGAAGTAATAATCTGTGCATCCGGGTCTGTTGTTCTGACAGATGGTACAATCTGCGTTGCGGCTGGAAGCTGGCTGGAAGAAGTAACAGCGGATGCGGTAACTTCCGGGTGGATGGTGGAAAGATCAACTTCTTCGTCTTCTGTAACAACTGCGCTGGCAATCGGTTCTGCTGCGATCGGTTCGGATGCAGGAACCTGTTCCGGTGCAGCTTTGGATGCAGGAGCTGCGGTTTCCGGAAGAATATTTTCCTGTGTCGGCTGTTCCGAAGCAGATGGCTGTACCACGGTCGGGGTTTCTGCCGGTGCGGATGGCTGTTCCGGAACGGATGGTTCTGGAGCGGCCGGTTCTTCCGGAACTTCCGGTGCAGATGGCTCTTCCGGAAGAGATGGCTCCGGGTCAGTTGCCGGTGTTTCCGGGATTGCGGTACAGTAAACAAGAGAAGTCATCGCCGCCGAAGAATCCGTAATCACAACGGAACCGCCATTGGAAACGGCCTGTCCATTAACATAGAAGGAAATCTGATCCATATCCAGTGTGTAGCCAGGTTCCGTAACCATCGATACGGAGAACGTTCCGTTTACTTCCTCGACCGGTTCGCTGTTCTGATACAGGACATAGGAACCATCATCGGAAAGATATGACATGGTGACCGGCGCATCCATTGTGGAATCCTGAAATGTCAGGGTAGCATCGGTAAAAGCAAGAGCCGCCTGATCGGTGTTCAGATAGAATTCCAGGTCCTGTGCATCGTAATGGGTGAAGTGAATGGTAATTTCACCGGCGTCTGTATTTTCTGCACTTGGAACTGTCTCGGCTGCTGCCGAATACGGAGCGGAAAAAAATAATCCGGCCGCCAGGAGGCCTGCCATTCCGAATCTCAGAATCAAATTTCCTGTGTGTTTTTTCGTTGTCTGTGTGCTGTGTAACATATGACATCCTCCTTTCACCTGATCGGTTTCTGATGTCGATCTGTTTTATTTTCCTGCGGTAAGTTTCACGTATAAATTGAAAGAAAAATAATTGATAAAATATAAATTTTCTTTCTTTTTAAAGATTATACCATATGTAGAAAGAAATATCATGTAAAAATAAAAAGTTAAAAGAAAATTTGAAAATGCGTCAAAAGTGGAAAAGGTTTGTAATGCATGTCGAAAAATAGAAAAAGAACTGTCACAATTTCTTAAAAAATATTTGCGGAAAAAGAGGGCAGAAAGGGCAGAATGTGAAACAAAAGCAAAATAAAAAGAAGGAAACAAGACACGGAAAAGTATTCCAGGCAGGCCGCATGCAGAAGAAAAAGTGGGAATAAAAACCGATCCAATTCGTCAAAAAAGCGGAAAAGTGGTGAAAAATTGTGGGTTCTATGAAAAAAACGATGGGAAAAGACAGGAATGTTGTCGAAATATTCTAGTTGACAAAAAGATGTAACACTGGTAGAATCGGTTTGTAACAAGATGTAACAAAAACGTAATAATTGTTTAGGAGGTAAGTATGACATTCAAAAAAAGTTATGTGCCGGGCATCCTGGGGAGCGTGCTCACACTGACTGTTATCATGGCTGCACCCGTAAAAGCAGAGACAAAGGAAGAAACCATTTTAAATAAAACAGACTGGAGCACAATGGCTGCAGCAAACGTAGAAGGATATGCCAACATCCGCAGCGAGGCAAGCGTGGATTCCGAGATCGTCGGAGTTCTGATGCCGGGTTACGCAGTTGCGGTAACGGAGAAAGGAAACGAGTGGAGTAAGATTTCTTCGAATGGCGTAGAAGGCTACATAAAGAATGAATATCTGGTATTTGGGGAAGAGGCAAAAGCACATTACCGCAATATGTGCGGTATCACCGGAGTTGTTCAGGCGGACAGCCTTCGTGTCCGTGAGGCAGCATCCACAGATTCCGCGCAGGTTGGAACACTAACACAGAATGGTGAAGTCAGCGTATTCGGCGAAGAGGCTGACTGGTATCAGATCCAGTACAGCGGAAGCAGCGCATATGTTCATGGAGACTATGTGACACTTTCAGAGGAGTTAAAAGGTGCTGTTTCCATGGAGGAATACCAGGCATCACAGGCCTGTGTGGCAAGCAGCGCAGCAGCAGCCTCCACAGCAGGCAGTGCATCGGTAATTTCCGCAGACAGCAATGATGTGGCAATGCTTGCAGCACTGATCGAGTGCGAGGCAGGCGGCGAGAGCTACACAGGAATGGTGGCAGTCGGAGCGGTTGTAGTAAACCGTGTCAACAGCGGTTCCTTCCCGAACAGCATTTCCGGCGTTATTTATCAGAGTGGACAGTTTACACCGGTTGCGACCGGAACTTTCCAGAGTGTGCTCGCACGCGGAGCGAGAAGTGACTGTTACGCAGCTGCACAGGCTGCACTTGCAGGTGAGAGCCCGGTTGGCGGATGCCTGTATTTCAACAGCGGCTACGGCAGCGGAATTCAGATCGGATATCAGCATTTTTATTAAAAACAGGCGTGGAACCTTTGCAAGGGGATAGGCAGAGGGAAGACGCATTCCCATAGATTGACAGAACAGAAAAACGAGTAAGTGAACAGGGGAGACGTTCGCTTACTCGTTTTTCGTTTTATTGCAAATCGTTGTTGTCGAAGATTTTTAACAGCTTGGTCTTCCGGTTATCGGCCCGGAAGTCTGCCAGCGTCTGCCGCAGTGTCGTGTGGCGGATACGGTAGGTGTTGGACAGGAAACAGAAAAATGTGATGACCCAGAGAACCGGCCAGAGAAGTACGCATTTATGAAGCTTTGGGAACCGCAGCTTCATCTGAATATGGCCTTCGTGGAACCAGGCATGGATACCGGTGTGCTGGTAGGAACCGCTGCTGACAATTTTTCTCTGTGTATCACTGCCGAAATCGCCGTCTGCGAGAATTTTTTCCAGAAAAATGGCACAGTCAGAGGCAGAGCAGTGAACCTGCGGATCAATGGAGGCAGAAAGACCGAAATAAATACGGCAGGATTCCAGAATCAGCTCATACAGATGAAAAATTTTCGATTCCCGGCACCAGAAGTGGATTTTTTCAAAATTAACCTCGGAGGCATAACGTTCCAGATACAGAGTGAAATCGCAGAGCAGACGGCTGCCAAAACCGCTGTAGAGGTAATGCTTGAGCATGTGATGCAGCATGTAAAACACATTTTCCGTTGGCGGCAGTACCGGATAGGTCTGACCGTAGAGTTCCACGAAAGATGGTTTCAGATGACTGGCGGAAAAAATTTCGTCCACCAGTTCATTGGCCCGGGAAAACTGATAAATACCGACGATGCGGTAATGGAGTTCCAGCGTAAAGGAGCGGCCAGTCTCGGGAAAAGTGAAGCGGTAGGTGACATGGTGATCGCTCTCCTCCGGCTCCTCCGTGTAGCCATGAGCGTTAAGAATCCGGCAGGCACGGGAAAAAGCATCTTTTTCGGGAATATAAAGATCCAGATCTCCCAGCTTCCGATATTCGGGAATGGGATAATTGGCGGCGAGACTGATGCCCTTTAAGAGAAAGCAGGGAATCTTCTCCGCAAGGAGGAGCGAAAAAGTAAGGCGTGTAAAATGTTCCAGCTGATAATAGGAGAGCAGCATCTGCTTCGTCTGCTGTTTGAGAGCAGAAAACTGCGGCTGCTGTTCAAAATATGGCAGAAGAAACGGAAGCGAACAGTGTTTTTCGGCCAGACGGTATAAGGCGGACGGATCCACACCATCAAGCGGGACCGGTTCGGACAAATCCGTGCATAAATTTTTTAAAATCTGTAAATAAACGGCATCAAGCGGCTGCATAAGATAC
>OLRW01001047.1_pt1 | contig 19174 bp, 18 predicted proteins | sample 1672701 | NCBI WGS metagenome assembly OLRW01 (sample SAMEA3136715, study PRJEB25190) | human gut metagenome | biome: human gut; feature: human-associated habitat; material: faeces | place: Austria | collected 2013
GGATGCCGGATCTTATAAAAGCAGCTATACCGGGGCCGGACTTCTTTCACCGTATGCCCATCGGCGTAGGTGTGTGTCCGTCCGCTGCTGGTCAGGCTCAAGCGGTTGCCGCAGTGGGCGCAGTAAACCAGCCCGGTCAACAGGGCTTTGGAGCTGGTGCCCAGTGAAGTGCCGCCACGCTCACAGGTGCGTGCCTGCCGCAGTTCCTGTGCCTACTCGAACAGTTCTGGTTCGATAATGCGGAGCTGTGGGCACTCGGTTTCCACTGCACCATTGATGAGGTATCCCATGTATCCTATCCTCTCTTGCACCGGGGACCGCATCTTCCGCTGCTGCGTCCACGCCTTTGGCATGTTTTTCTGCTCGCTTTACGGTAGCCGCCCCAACGCCGTTTTGTGCGGCAATGCGCTCACAATTTCTCATGTAGCGGTCGCTGATATTCAAATCAACAGCAAACTGCTCCTGTGTCACTTCTCGATTTTTCCGAAGTGTCTGAATACGTTCACCCGTTGCAGCAGGATCATAATACATCACACCCTCCGTTTCTTCCGCCGGGAGTGGGCGGAGCTTCATCTCCCATGCCGGATACGGCCAGCACATGATTTTTCACCAACATGAAAATACGGTCGGCATCAGCACTATGATTTTTGGTGCGCTTTTTGACGTTGGAAACTTCCAGCAATCGAAACAGTCGGAAGTACCATGTGGTCATCTTGAACCACGGCAGCAAATAGGTCGATTTCATTATCAATAATCCTCCAGTTATTTTACGGAATGTGAGCATTCGGACAAAAAGGATCGTGGTGGCGCACGACACCTTGCCCTTAAAAGCGTAAAAACACCAGCCTCCCATTGAGGGAAGCTGGCGCAGCATTGCACATCGGCATGATTATAGGTGGTGAAACGGAACGATTGTGCCGGTTTGTTTGCAGTCTGGTCTACGGCAGCAGACAGGCTTTTTTTGATGCGTTACCCCAATAAAAAATCACAGTACCCTCCATAGACGGTAACTGTGATCTTGTGGCGCAAGGAATCGCCCGGACGAGTTACCGTTTTTTTATAACTCGACCGGGAAACGCAAAAATCGGCATTATACTTCCTGCTCGCAGGAAATACAAGGTTATACCGCATCATTCACCAGAACGATACAATACTATTGAGGTGAACGATGATGCCGAATTCCGACTTGAAGTTACTTGGAGAAAAGGTTCGCACGGAGCGCAAGCTGGCAGGTTTAACACAAGAACAGCTTGCTGAACGTTGCCATGTTTCAACAAAGCATATTGCCAACATTGAAAAAGGTAGCATGAATCCATCTTACGAAATTCTTTTGGCGATTGCTCGCGTTCTGCCGATTTCGCTTGATGCACTGATTACTCCGGGAATGGACAAGACGGAAGTAGAATTAAAAGAATTCAACCGAATCTATCTTTCCTGTCCAGAAGCGGTGCGAGAAACCTTAATGGACTCGACCCGCACACTGGCAAAGCATCTGACAGAGTTTTACAGTAAGATTGAAAATCCCTGAAAATGTTTTGCTTGTGGTACAGTATAGCACATTTTTCAAAGTCACTATACCAAAACGAACCCAAAAACAAACCAATTTCATACCAATTCAGTCGATTCCCAAGCTGATCTGAATCTCTGTTTCCAAATCATTTGCCAATGCCGTATATAGTTCTTGTGGTGTGCGGCAAAGAATTGCATTGAAATTGATAGGGTCGCCCTCATTGAAAAGCCTTACATATCCCCAGCGGCATGGAACAACGTCCAAATAGGTCGCAGACTCTAAAAAGCTATGGAAGTGGGTCAATACTTCTTCAAATGTTTGCATGGTTTGACCTCCTGAATTAAGTTATCTCTATTTTAGAATATTCTTGGTCATCTATGCAAGGATGCCGATTTCGTACAGCGTAGAAAACGATAAAGCCATACCGAAGAATCCTACTAGGATCTCACGGTATGGCTTTTATTACAGATTGCGATTCAATCGCACCGATTCCGATGATGGGACAAATTGATATCCAATGTTGGAAACCGTTTTAATATAACGGGGGTGATCTTTGTCATCCTCTATTTTCTGGCGGATTCGACCGATCGTGCTGGTGACGGCTCTCAAATAGCTTTCGCTGTCCTTATGCCAGACTGCTTCAAAGATCTGCTCCTTTGTAAACAGTTTGCCCGGATGCTGTGCCATCAAACTCAAAACACCGTATTCATAACGACTCATGTACACCTCTGTTCCGTGTTTGAAAACACGGTGGTGTTCCAAGTTGATTTCCAGATCGGGACGGCTCAGAGCGTCTGTGGGATTCCGCATCAAATCGAACCATTCAAAAATCGTCTGCTCTTGCGGTGGGCAGTGATCCTTTGTGATGCGAACAACAACTTCAATTTTTTGCATACAATAGACAATCCTCCCCCAAAGCCAAATCTATATCACTCGATATGGAAAATCGGGTGTAGCTCGTATTTCCGCATTGACCGTGCACTACGATGCCGTGTGCTTTAGCCGCCGTCGTTTTTGGAATCCCGAAAGTTCAGAGCTGCCATCAGGCATCCAAACGCACCTGCCCAGAGAAGGTCGGTATAGGGCCATACTTGGAGAATGGCAAAAATCACCCCTGCGATCAGCAGCAGGATGCCAACCGTTAACAGCAGACTTGCCGATAACTGCTCCATCTTAGGTATCCCTTTCTGTGCGAAGATAGTGCTGCACCCGGTGGACATCCCAGGAACGAACTGCAATGTACCACAGGGATTGAGACATTGCTCCGGTAGGCATTGGTGTATTCAGCGGAACCGGAAGCAGTGCCGCCCGCACCTTGTAGGGAATATTGTTTTCCGCCATACGACGGCTTTTTTTCTTTTGCCATCGTCCGGCAGATGAATGAAAAATTAATGGATTTCGAGTGTCACAGTCAATACATTGGATTTAATTTCAGCAGAAACATTGCCGCCTAGTTTATCCGTCAGTAACTTTACAACCGCAAGTCCTACTCCTGTACCACTGTTGTGTCTGGATGCGTCCCCTGTATAAAATCGTTCAAAGAGGCGGGCGGGATTTATTTCAGTTTTGCTATCTATCGGATTTTCAATCGTGAAAATAGCCCTATTTTTCCTTGTCTGCTTTAAGCCCATTTTTATGTCGCCGGATGAATAACGTATCGCATTTGTCAAAAGATTTTGTAAAATCCTTTCCACCATGCTGTAATCAGAATTGAGATAGACAGAATGGGGCGGCAAATCAATTTCAGGGGATAATTTTTTTGCTTCCAATGCAGGAGCATTCTCTGTAATAAGATTTATCAGCAAATTAGACAGGTTAAAATCTTCTCGCCGGGGTGTTATCTGCTCGGCATCCAAAATAGACAGGTCATAAAAAGTCTGTACCAATTCTTTCATTCTTTCTGCTTTGTGAAAAATGGTTTCTATTCGCTGTGCTTGCCTGTCTGTCAGAGTTTCTTTTCTTAATAGCTGTAAATGTCCGAGTATAACGGTCAATGGTGTCCGCAGGTCATGTGAAATATTTGCAATCGACTCTTTCAGATAGTTCTCGTGGCGTAGCGTACTGGCAATCAACTGCCTTTGATTATCGTTATACTGGTTTAGTATTCCTGCCAGTTGTTCCAAATCTTTGTCAATTAAAGAGATGTCCAGCATTTTCTCAGATTTGCCATTTACCAATTCAGCTATCTGTTTTGATAGATTGCGGATTTGCCGTTTTGTTTGTAGATATTTGAATAGCAAGATAAGCAACAGCAAAAATACAATCAATAGCAGTAGCTCTATTTTAGACACCTCCCTCTTTCCGTTTTCTAATTGAAATCTACTTTAATTCACATTTCCGAAAGCTGCACCATGATAAAATCAACAGCGCAACGACCCAAACAATTCCAATCAAAATCGGGAATGGTTGGAAGATTGCTGTGCTGGTAACTGCCTCCCTTATTTGATAAGTTGGCAAAAAAGCTACTGGAAATTTCAACATCATTCCAAAACCCAGATAAAGACTAAGTACAAACGTTGTAACGGCTGTAACAGCAATCGCTTTTGCAGAATTACGCAGTGAAAAGCAAATCCAGATTGCAATGAAAAAAGTAGCACTGTTCAAAAGTAAAGAGTATAGAACCGCCTTAGCAGCCTGATAAATAAAGTTCCCTCCATCAATAAATCCAAATCTGAAAAATTCTCTTATACACCCGGCAATGGGATAAACAAGAGCCATGACGTTAAAGGCAATCAAATATGTGATTACCTTTGAAAAGAAGATTGATTTTCTGGAATGGCCCGCAGTTATTTCAAGATCGACTGTCCGGTAAGAAAACTCCTGTCCTAAAATCAAAGCTAAAATACTGGACATCAGAATGAGAAGAAATGTAGAGTCATAAACCATTCCGTTGAAAATATCCGCAAGGGAAGTAGCAGCCCCGCCGGTTGTCCCCATAACTTCCGGGACATAAGTTTCTGCCGTAAAAAAGCCAATTAGAAAGATGCCGACCATGCCACACCAATACAAGAAATTATGTGATAATTGGTATCTTTCCATTTTTAATAGATTACTCATTTCGACACCTCCCTGTCACTTCAAGTCAGAACGCCTAAATCCCAAATAAGCGCCAAAATATAAAATGAATATCCACAAAAAATCCGTGAAAACAAATTGCACCATAGATGGGGTAAATTGCTGTAATGCAATCAGTCGGAGCTGTCCCATTGGCAATATTCGCGAAATAAAGAGTGCCTGATCTCCATTCATCAAGAATATCATCAGGAAAAAGAGAACCATCGGGACAGCTAAAGTTTTTCCTATATCACGAAACAGAAAAGCAAAGAAAAACGGTAACAGGCACATTGCAAATAAAGAAACCAAAACTGCCAAAACGGTATAGAGATTGCCGCTAACACTCACGAAACTTTCTTTGAAGCAAATCCCTCCTATCAATCCATGTACCAGTAATGGTAAAGCTAAAATCGTCATGCAGGCTATTTGATAGGCGACCAGTTTTGCAAGCAATATCTGTCCTCGGTTATGGCCTGCAAAGATATATGATTGCAGCGTTCTTTGTCCAAAGTCATTTCCAACAAACAACGCAGAAAAGACGATTGCCAGAAAAAAGAGAATAGGCACATTATATAGTGATGCAAAGAATAGACTGGATGTTTCTCCAATACTGTCTAACAGCAGCACACTGCTCAAAAAAAGATTAAACGCCACAATCCCCCAAAAGTACCGGCTATGAAACAGTTTATAAAACTCAGTATTTAGGAGATTTAACATTTTCTGAACCTCCTATCTTACTTAAAAAGTAATCTTCCAATGTATCGCCGGATACAGAAAGCCCTGTAACGAGGATATGCGCATCCGACAAAACAGCCGCGACTTTTTCCAAATCATCAAGATAATCGTACAGGCGAATTGTCCCATCCGGCATCAACTTGAAATTTTCTGTATGAAGTTTTTCTTCCAATACAAGCAGCGCCTTTTGCGGGTCGGTAGCCTTGATTGCAATATGCCGTTTACACCGTTCATTCAATTCTTGATCGGAGATTTCTTCAATGATTTTTCCTTTGTCAATTAAAATAAATTCTGTTGCAGTTTGGTATAATTCTTCCAAAATATGGCTGGACACCAAAATTGTCATACCATATTCCTTGTTCAAGGATTTCAGCAAATTTCTGACTTCGACAATCCCGGCAGGGTCAAGTCCGTTGATCGGTTCATCGAGAATTAAAAATTCTGGCGTGTTCAAGAGAGCGATTGCAATTCCCAGCCGTTGCCTCATACCCAAAGAAAAATTGCGAACACTCTTTTTTCCAGTGTCCTTTAAGCCAACCATATTCAAAGTCTTTTCAATCACTGCTTTATCGGGGATGCCGCGTTGGATGCGTTGTATCTCCATATTTTGATAAGCTGTCATGGCCGGAAATAGTGCAGGTGTTTCAATCATGCAGCCAATCCGCTTTCTCTGTTCCTGCAAATCTTTTGCCGAACTCTTTCCCCATAAGTCTAAAGTACCGCTGGTCGGGAATGCCAGCCCTGTAACCAATCGCAGAAAAGTAGTTTTACCTGCTCCGTTCTGACCGATAAAACCGTAGATTTTCCCTTTCTCAATTTGCAAGTCAATATGATCTAAGGCAACAGTATGCCGATATTTTTTTGTCAAGTCGTGTGCTTCTAAAATAATAGGACTCATATCGTCAGCCTCCTTTATCTTTGATTGTAAGAGGCAATCGTAAAGAATTTCTTAAATCCAAACAGAAAACTCTAAAGAATATCTAAAGCCAGAGGTTTAATCTCTGGCTTTGTGTAAACGGTACCCAATACCCCAAACAGTATCAATAAAGTCCTTGTCCGGGCAAACGGCTTTTAATTTGTTACGAAGATTGCTTATGTGAACATTTAATGTGTTATCCTCACTGATATACTCGGCGTTCCAAACACTTTGAAATAAATTTGCTTTTGAGAATATTTTATCCGGGTATTTCATCAGCAACTCTAAAATTGCAAATTCTTTTGCCGTCAAAGTCAATTCGCTGCCTTGCAAAAAGGCGGTATTATCGTTCAAATCCAAAACCAAATCGCCATGACGTAAATGGGTAGGATTATCTTTTTGAAATTGAACTCGACGGAGATTACTTTCAATTCTAGCCAGAACTTCCTCCATATCAAACGGTTTTGTAATATAATCATCTGCACCGAGGCGCAGTAAATCTACTTTGTTTTGTGTTGTTCCTTTGGCAGAAATAACAATGATTGGAACCGTAGAACATTCTCTTACCGCTGTAAGTACGGTATCACCATTTCGATATGGAAGCATAATATCAAGCAAAATCAAGTCGATCTTATTTTCTCGCAGGCAATCCAATACATGAAGCCCGTCATATTGGCAAAAAACTTCATATCCATTTTCCTGTAAAAATTCAGCTAATAACTTGCTGATTTCCAAATCATCCTCAACCAACAGAATTTTCATTTTCGTTTTTCACCTGCTTTTTATATCGTCTATCTGCGGGTTTGGCTATTTCCTTGGGGAGCAGCCAAACACCGGCCATTTTCACAGCGCCGGGAATACGCCCCTCGACGCAGTAATAGTTGACTTGACGGGACGAAACGCCCCATTTCTCGCTTGCTTCTTTGAGTGTCATGTAGTCCATATCTGCACCTCCGACAACATTTCTTATTATATTTCATTTACTCGAAGAACACAAGGCAGGAAATATGAATAATAGAGTGTAAGTACAGGCCGTATTCAGAGGCAGCTATGCGCCGGAAGAAAGAGGCTGAACGGCAGCAGCAAAAATACCTCTTGTCTACGCATTTAAGCCGCTGAAAAGCCCGCTATTTCAGGGCTTTCCCGGCATGGTCGGCGGGCAGGCAGGACAGATTATCCATTCCCCGCCAGAGAGGGCTTCTAAATGCGTAGGAATATTCTTCTGATGGTGGTATTCCCGACGCTTCTGTGGTATGCTCATAGTAAAACTATGACAGGAGTGTTTAAGGGATGGCTGAACAGGAAATGTTGCTGGACAGCGCCACGATCAAAGCCGCCGTCGCGGGCGAGAAGTGGGCTACGGAAAAAGTGATTGAACACTATGCCCCGATGATCGACGAGCTGGCCGTTGACGAGGATATGAAACAGCACTTGATTATGAAACTGTTGGAAGCCCTGCCGAATTTCCCGATGGAGCAGGCATAAAGGCAAAAAAACAGCGCCGGACGCAGAGGCCATACAGCCCCCGCGCTCGGCGCTTCGTTATGCTTTACTTACTCGTCTGTGAAATGAAACTGGTACGCCTCAAAGTCGGCGTCGGTCATGGCGTCCAGTTTGGCAAGGGTCTGGCGGGCCAGCGCCGCCATTTCCCCGTCTATATCCGGCAGCGTAGCATGGAGCTTCGCCATTGTCCTGCGCCGGTCGGCATTGTGATACAGACAGATCAGGTTTTCTTCCTCCACATTAAACTGCATTGTCATACCTCCAATTCTTTAGATTTTTCCCGTACAGGTGGCTTTTTGGCCTGTTCCTCCTTGGCGGCTTTGAGCTGCGCCCGGATGGATGGTTTTTTCTGACGCTGGGTGGTCTTGGCCTCCGTGCGGGTCTGCTTCGGCTTCTCGGCCTTTGCTTTAGCTTCCAGTTCCCCCACCGACGGGGCATTGTTCAGGATGCCGTCAATCATATTGTAATTCTGTTCAGTGGACATTTCAGCGGTTTTAATATGGCTTTCCTGCTGGGCGGGGATGGCATAGGCTTGTGAGCCATTCCCCATGATAAGGTATTTTCCATCCTCGGATTGATGGTGAAAGCCATACCCGGCAGCTTCGATCTGCTCCCGGCTCATGGCTGTTACATAGAAGCTGCCCCGTGGCGTCTGGATGCGTTCGCCGGTCAGTGAAGCGTCTGGCGTAAGCTGCTTTTCCTGCGGGTTGAAAAATTCCGGCACCTCCCGATAGCCAGCTCCCGCGTCCACATAATAGGCCGCCTGCTTGTCGCCCTGTTGGAATACCACAACATCGCCGGTGGAGAGAGAACGTCCCTTGTAATCTGCCGGGTGATCCATCTGGAAACGCCGGTCAATATCGGCCAGAGTGGTACCCGGTTCCAGTGGGGCCGTGTAAACAAGCTCATAGTTTTTCCTGTCCACGGCCAGCCCTGCGGCCTGCAATTCCTCATAGGAACGATAACGGAAATCGCGCCCCTCCGGGCCAACAGGCACTTGGTAGATGGAAAAGCTGTCGCCCTGCTCCGGCGCGGTTTCCTGTGCCGGGGCCTCATAGCCAGCCGCCGCGTATTCCTCCACGGTCATACCAGCGTCAGCGGCTTCCTGCTCGATCTCGGCCATCACCCGTTCACGGTATGCCTGTATGCTGGGGTCAAAATCGGAAAGCTGCGGCATTTCCGGCAGCGGCTCCCCCTGATTGAGAAGCGGGCGGCACTCTTTGGCATAGTCCGCCACCGCGCTATAATAGGCTGTTTCCTCCGGCGTCAGGGTGTTGCCGGATGTCAAAAGGCGCTGAGCTTCCTGTTCCAGCCGGGACAGGTTGCAATGCAGCTCCATGTAAGGGATGATTTCAGATACAAAGGTTTCCCGGCTGGCCTGATCCTCGGCCAACGCCTCTGGCCCCCGGTATTTCAACACATGGTTTTTCCACTGTTCGTCATGCAGGTAAAATTCCTGATAGCCCCGGATATGCTCAATCAGGGAACCGTCCCGGTCGCCAAAATCCTGCCGCCCGGAATAGCTGTGGGCCTCGCCTTGGAACGTAAAGTCAATGCGGAAGTCGGTTTTATCATAGTAGCCGCCGCCCGGATGCTCTGCGTCCAGTTTGGCAAAAAGGGCGTCGGCCTCATGCAGCGGCATTTGCTGGCCGGTTTCCAGATGGGGGCTTTCGCTGAACAGGATCGTCACAACCGGCTCCGCTGCCGGGTCAAGGGCCGGTTCTTCGGCCTGCGGCTCCGGCGTTTGGCTGGCCCCGGCCCGTTGCAGCGTCCCGTCGCCAGAGAGGACAAAGCCCTGTGTCTGAATGGCGTCCAACGTGCCTTGCGTCACCTCGCCGGTGGATTTCACATCGGCGTCGATCAGGGTTTGCAGCATGGCTTTCACACTGTCGGCCATTTCCTGCTGCTGTTCCGGGGGCAGCTTGGAAAACACACTGTCCGGCGCTGGCTGCTCGGCGGCCTGCGGCTGTTCCTGCGCCGGTGTCTGTTCCTGCTGGGCCTGCCGCTGTTTTTGAAGCTCGGCAAGGTGGCCGTCAATGGTGGTAATCAATTCATGGGCGGTGGCCCGGATGGTTTCAAGGGACGCTTTCAGCTCTTTTAAGTCTTTGCCGGAACTCCACCCGGCCACATAGCCAAAGGAATAGTCGGACGTGTCCAGCCCGTAGTGCTGGCAGACGGTATAGGCCACGCTCTCGGCCTGTACCTCGCGGGTACGGCTGTCAGGCCGGTTCTGCTGTTCGGCGGCGGGGGCCTCCGGGTCAATGGCATGGAGCTTGGCATGGGCGATTTCGTGAATGGCTGTTTTCAGGGTTTGCAGCTCGCTCATGTTCTCCTGAATGGCGATCCGCTTTTCCGTCAGGTGGTAGTAGCCGTGGGAACCGCCCGGAATATCCTCAAAGGCCATCGGGACGGGGGAAGTCTGTTCAAGCGCCTTGAAAAAGTCCTGATACCGTTCCACGTCGCCAGCCAATTCCTCCACGCCCAGCGACGGCAGCGGTTCGCCCTCGGTCTGGCTCACATCAAAGACAGACACGATTTTGAACGCCGGGACTTGGATTTCTTTCTGCTCGGTAACGGTATTCCCGTCCTTGTCCTTGACCGGCTGGCCCTGTTCGTCCAGCTTCGGCACTTCCTTTTTCACCTTATAGGGGGCCGGTGCAAATATCTTGATGCCTTTCTCGCCCTTTTTGACGTTGCGGTGAAATTCATCCCGCCACTTGTTGTAGCCCGCCACAAGCTGGCCGCCCTGCATGGCAATGAGGATGGTATTGTTAAAGCTGTAATTGTGGAAGCGGGCCATTGTGTCAAGGTAGGCTTGAAAGCGGTCGCTTTCAAACAAATCCATGATGCCGGTTTCCAGCTTGTCGGTAATCTCTTTCATGCGGTCGGCGCTGTTCTTGCTGTTCAAGATAATGGGGATCACCTGTGGCTGGGCCGGGGCCTCGGCGGTGGGGGCGGCTGCCTGCCGGGTCTGCACAGCTTCCCGCAACACTTCCGGCTGTGGGAAGCCCATTACCCGGTATTCTTCCGGCACCGGCTGTCCTTCATGGACGCGCTGCCATTCGTCGCCGCTTCGCACCAGATAGCCATAAGGCGTAAACGCGCCCTGTTCCTGCTGGGCGATATGCTGGCCGAACCGGGCCACGTCGATCCCGGCTTTCCATTCCTCTGGCATATCCACCATGCCGGAACGGTTCAGGTAGTAGTCCCCCAACTGGCCGGGGGATTGCACATCCGGCAGATGCACAAAGTAGTCCACGTTGTCTGCATAGTCGATGATCTGCCCGATACTTTCAAAGCCGCCCCTTGGATTTTGCAGGGCGGCGTTCAGCTCCGCAAGGGCGGCAGCGTCCAGCGTGTCCAGCCTTGCGGCAAGGAAATTCAGTTCGTCCACATCGGCGGCCAGTACCATGTCATAGGGAATGGCAAGGTGCCTGTCCTCCGGGTAGGAAAATCCGGCAATGAAAAAATCCTGCGGGTTGTCGGTGCTGATATGGATTTCCCGCATGGCCTCCTGTAACTTCTCGGCGGTGGTCGGCAAGGCCAGCCAATAACCATGCGGCCCATTGTTCTGCGCCTCGGCGCGGTTGTCAATCATAATCGAAAATACTTCGCTCACGGGTTCCCTCCTTTCTCGGTCTTGCTCCATCAATTTCTGCATCAACTCGTAGTCCTCCATGCTCATGTGGCCGTCATAGGTGTACGGGTCGATGTCGTCCCCACGGTAGGGGCGTTCATAGAAAGGCAGTCCGGCAGCATGGGCTTTTTCCCGTGCTTCCTCCAACACATCCGGCGGCAGCTCGTCGCTGTGGGCCTCCATGAATGGGGCAATGTTGTTCAGGCCGTTGTCGTAGTGGTGGCGCACCCCAGCGGCCAGCTCCGCCACGTTCATTTCCTCGCCCAGATAGCCGGAATAGTAGCCGTTTACCACAACGGCCTGTGGGTCGGCGGCCTGTATCTCTGCAAGCCGCGCCCTGTCCTCTGGATAAAGGGTGTCGTCCAGATTAAGGTGAAACGCCTCCGCCTGCCAGCTCCGGCCCTCACGCCAGAACGCCAGCCATGCAATGCCGTTTCGCAGGTCGTCTTGATACTCTGATACCATGTCCCTAAGACTTGCCATCGGCAGCCCTCCTTTCTGAAAAATGGCATAAGAAAAGCAGGAAACCTTTCAAAGATTTCCTGCTCGGTGGTGCCGCCGGTGGGCGGCTGGTATTCAGTCATTTTTTAGTTATGATTTGTGTGCGCAAATTATGAAGCATCATATTCGGAGGAAAATCGCTCTCGTTCATAGGGGATTTCATTGTCTATATAATTATGAAACCTATTTAATTCTTCCTCCGAAAATTCCACATTACCCCAAAATTCAGATAATAATAAACTGCCATCTGGTTGAGCATAAGCCATGAATATATAAGTGCTTCCAACCTCTGGTAACCCGACGTCTTGAAGATTGTCAGACTCATACAGGAGCATGGTTCCATCTTTTAATAATCCCCCATGCTTACTACATTCTATCTCGTCAGCTAATTCTCCTTTTAGATTATCCGTCACCTCAATTTTATAAGTGCTTTTATCATTATCTTCGGTAATATTTGTGTTTGCTTCCTGTACCACACCCACAAATATATAATCTACCGCTCCGACATATTGGTATAAATCTGTTTCATCTAACGCCATTGTTATATGAGTGTACACAGTATTTCCATTCCATTGTACAGAATGGCTTGCACACGATGAAAGAAATAAACAACTAACAAGTAATAACCAGAAACAAAATATCCGTTTTTTCACGGTTTCAATCACCCCTACGCTTCCTGAATGAATATTATGTCATTAACTTTATTATACAATGACCTCGTACTTTTGGGAATAGATGAATTGTAAACTTACTGGACAGAAACAAGGGGGTTGGGGATATGCCCCAAAAAGCAAAATCCCCGGCCCGGCAGGGTGGGCCGGATCAGGGATTTGCCGGAAGTGTGGCTACACTTCCTATGCTTGCTGTTTTTTAGTTTTTGTCTCTCCGTTCAATGCGATAGTTGACGTATTTCCCGCCGGTATCGGCCAGAAGCACCGTCCCGTCGTAGGTTTTCCCGGTTTTCATGGAACGCAGGCCCTTTACCTTTGCCTTTCCGTCTTTGAGCAATGCGGCGGCGATTTTCGGCGTGAACGCCTTGCCCCGTTCCTCAAAAAATCGGTCATTCTTCCACATGACAAACTGGCAGGCGCGGTTTCCGCAGTAGTAGTTCTTCTTGCCCTCGTAGACGCTTTCGCCGCAGCGGGGACACTTGCCGATAGCCACGCGCTCTTTCTGAAACAATTTCTGCGCGTCCTCGCTGATCTGCGAATAGCCGGAAATCAGGCCCCGTGTCATTTCCTCAATGCCAGCCATGAAGCCCTCCGGGTCAGCCTCACCCTTGGCAATGGCCGTCAGCTTGGTTTCCCATTCCGCGGTGAGCTGGGGAGAAGTCAGCACATCCGGCAGGACGCAGGCAAGGTTGTGGCCGTCCTTGGTGGGAAGTAACTGTTTGCCTTTCCGTTCCACAAAGCCCATCTGTACCAGCTTTTCCAAAATGGAAGCGCGGGTAGCCGGGGTTCCCAAACCTTGACGCTCGGCGTCCTCCGGCATATCCTCGGCCCCGGCCCGTTCCATAGCCGACAGAAGCGTATCTTCGGTGTAGGGCTTCGGGGGTGTGGTGAAATGCTCGGTAACAGAAGCCTCCACCTTGTCAAAGGTCTGGCCCTCGGCCAGCTCCGGCAGCTCCCGCGCCAGCTCCGGCGCGTCCTCGTCGGCGTCGGTCTTGAACGACGCCCTGAAACGGCGGTCAATCTCTTTCCAGCCCGGCGTCAGGATGGTTTTGCCCTTGGCGGTAAACTCTTTCCCGGCGCAGGTGAATGTGGCGGTGACGGCCTCAAACACATGGGGCGCAGCCACAGCACACAGCAGCTTGCAGCAGACAAGGGACAGCAGTTTCTTTTCGCCCTCGGTCAGCCCGTCAAAGCCTTTCTGCACAAACTCCATCGTGGGGATAATGGCGTGGTGGTCGGACACCTTTTTGCTGTTCAGTACCCGGCCAAACTGCGGGGCAATGTCCAGCCCCGCTGCAAAGGAAAGCAGCGGCCACAGGCCGGACACGATGCTTTCCGCCGTGGGCTGCATATCGTCGGTAAGATACTGACTGTCGGTGCGGGGATAGGTCAGCAGCTTCTTTTCATAGAGCTGTTGGGCATAATCAAGGGTCTGCTTGGCGGTAAATCCAAACAGGCGGTTGGCCTCCCGCTGCAAGGTGGTGAGATCGTAAAGACGGGGCGGCTGCTCCGTCTTTTTCTCACGCTTCACCGATACACAAACGGCCTGCGCTCCTGCACAGGCCGTCTTGGTGGCGTCGGCGTCGTCGGGGTTCATAAAGCGGTCGCTAGCCGCCTCCATGCCGCCCGCCGCGATATGGACAACGTGGTATTTCTCTTTCTTGAAATTGCTGATTTTAGCCTCCCGGTCAACCAGCATATTGAGGGTAGGCGTCTGGACACGGCCCACGGTCAGGGTCTTGTGATAGAGAATGGAGAAAAGCCGGGTGGCGTTGATCCCCACCAGCCAATCGGCCTGCGCCCGGCACAGGGCCGATTGATACAGGTTGTCGTAGTCGCCCCCCGGTTTCAGATGGGCAAAGCCCTCCTTGATGGCGGCGTCCTCCATGCTGGAAATCCACAGCCGCTTGAACGGCTTTTTGCAGCCTGCCATCTGGTAGACGAAACGGAAAATGAGTTCCCCCTCGCGCCCGGCGTCGGTAGCGCACACAAGGCCGTCCACGTCGGTGCGCTCCATCAAAGAACGCAGAACGTCAAACTGCTTTTTCTTCTCGTCCGGGATGATGTACTGCCATTCCTGCGGCAAAATCGGCAGGTCGTCATAGGCCCATTTCTTGTAGCGGGGGTCATAGGCCCCGGCGTCGGCAAGGGAAACAAGGTGGCCGATGCACCAGCTCACCAGATAGCCGCCTCCCTCCATGTAGCCGTCCTGTTTTTTGTTGGCTCCGATCACGCCCGCAATGCTGCGGGCGACGCTCGGTTTCTCTGCAATTACAAGCTGATAACTCATTCTTCATCCTCCTTTTTCGGTTCATCTTCATCCAGCAGATAGTCGTCTAACGGTCTGGCGTCCACCTCGCCGGTGTCGTCGTCCACCTCCGGGGCCGGTTCGTCCTCGTCGTCGTCCTCGTCCTCCCCGAAGTCGTATTCGTCCAGATCGTCGCTGCCTTTCACGTCGGCCTTGGGCTTCTTAAACTTGAAGAAGTAAAGGGCCGCGCCGCCGCCAATGAGCAGCACCACAAGGAACACCATCAGGCCGCCCATGCTGTTTCCGGCTTCTTCTTCCGGCTCGGTAGCTTCTGCCGGTTTCTCGTTCTCTGTCGCTGCGCCCACGCAGGCGGTCAGGTTATTTTTGCATACCGGGCAGGCGGTGTTGACGGCCCCGGCCTCGCATTTCTCCGTACAGGTGCAGGTCGCCGGGGCGGTTTCGCCGTCCTCGGTCAAGGCCATCAGGTCGGCTTCATCCACTTGGTTCAGGAAATGTACGGTTTCCTCGCCCTCGTCGTCCCGGTCGATAATCAGGTAAAAGGTGTTGCCCGCCTTGGTTTGCAGCGTGATAAACTGCTTGCCGCCGGTGGTTCCGATGTCGTCAATCAGCGACAGGTTCCCGTCCGGGGTCAGGGCGGCGCTGCCGCCAACTGATCCGCCAAACTGTTCCAGCAGGGCGGAAAGTTCGTCCCCATTCAGGGTAAGGGAAAAATTGTCGTCGCCGGTGGCGGTGTCGCTCACGGTCAGATAGTTGCCGCAGACGTAGCCTTCGCGCTCCGGCAGGAGAATTTTCACCCAGCCGTTATCCTCGGTGCCGATCACTTCCACCTGCGTCCCGTTGGGAAGCTGGGTAAAGGCTTGGTTGTCTGTCCCCGCGCCGGTACGGACATTTAAGTTTCCGCCGTTGGTGACGACAGTGCCGGTCTGGTTGGGGGTGCCGTCGTCTTTGTTGGTAAGCCGGATGCCCTCGTCGGTGACAGTGACATCTACCTGCGATCCCAGCAGGGAAGAAAGCAGGGCGGCCATTTCCTCGTCGGTCATAGTTCCCGCCGCGCCGGTGCTTTCTTTATCGCTGGCGTCGGTGTCCTCGGTGGTGCTGGATGTGCCGTTGCCACCCTCGGCGTCCTCAGTGTCCAGCTCAATGCCGCCGGTGGTAGGGGTTCCCGTTTCCTCCGGCAGCGGGGCCGGGTCAGGGTCAGCGCCCCCGGCAAATGCGGTGGTGGAAAAGGCCGTGAAGCACAGCACGGCGGCCAGCGTCACGGCAAAGGTACGGAAAAACTTATTCTTCATCGGCGTTGTCCTCCTGTTCAAAATCCGGCTGCGGGGCTGGGGGTGCCTGCAATGCACCGCCGCGCACAAAGGCCGCAAATTCCTCCGGCGTCATGTTCAGGCCCCGCACAAGCTGGACGATCTGCAAATTTTCCTGTTCGGTCTTTGCCGCTTCCAGCTCCCGAAGCTGCTTTTGCAGCTCTGCGATCTTGGTCTTGGTTTTCTGAATATCCCGTTCGATACGGTCAAGTTTGTTGGTTGCCATAGAAAAACGCTCCTTTCTGGCGTCAGGGTAGACGCCCGTAACAGTAAAGATGTTGCTGCCAGTAGCTTGAATTAAGGTTCGTGTAACTGATGGGGTCGCCGCAATGCAACATGACAGAATTACCCACATACAGCCCCACATGGGACACGCCGGGGGTGTCGTAGGTGCCGACGAAAAACACAAGGTCGCCGGGCTTGGCCTGCTCCGCCGTGACGGGGGTGCAGATGTTGTAAAGGCCCTGCGCCGTCAGGCGTCCCACGTTCCAGCCGGAATGATTGATTACCCATGAAATAAATCCGCTGCAATCAAAAGAAGTGGACGGGCTGGAACCGCCCCACACATAGGGATAGCCCACGTATTTATCCGCCTCCGCAATCATGGCCGCAAAGGTTTCATCCTCCAAAGCCTCCGGCGGGATTTCATAGTAGGTCGGCTCCTTGACGGTGGATGCGTTGGGGTAGCTGCCAGAGGGGAACAGGTCGGGCCGGTTGCCCAATGTCTGCATATAGGCGGCATAGAAGCTCAACTGTTCCTCGTTCATAATGGAAACGGGCAGATGGGACAGGTCGTTGTTTACCAGCTTCACATTGCAGATGTAATAGGTGTACGGCACTTCCACCTCGTACTCGTATTCCTCCGTGGTGGTTTCGCCGGTTTCCGGGTCAGTGACAGTGCGCGTCCCCGTCCGGGTTTCGGTGCGGTAGCGGGTTTCCGTTTCAATGGTCTGTGTCAGGGTGTATTGCAGTCCAAACAGCCGGTCAAGGTCGCCCTGTACTTCATCCAGCGTATAGGCCCCGCCATGAAGCGCCGACAGGATGGAAGTCAGCACATAGGGGTCATGGCCGATGTCGTCCAGATCAAAGCGGTATTCGTCGTAGCCGGGGTGCAGGCTTTCGTAATTGTCCAATTCATGCTGCAAGTCGGCCTCCAAATCTGCGTAGGCAGCTTCGGCCCCCAGCATATCCGCGTCCTCGGACAGATAGGACGTGGCCGCAAGCCCCGTCCCGGTGCCGCCAAACATGGCGGTGCAGGATTGCAGGCCGCCCATAATCATCAGCAGCAAAAGGCCCACGCCGCCGATCAGCAGCGCCCCTTTCCAGTGACGGGCCACAAAGGACGCGGCCTTTTCACTTTTCTGTGCCGCTTTCTTGGCGGCTGCGGCGCTGGCCTGCGCCGTCTTAGTGGCGGCTCCCGCCGCGCCCTGTGCCGTCTGTCCTGCGGCCCTCGCTGCCTTGGCGTAGTCCCGCTTGATTTTCTGTTTCTGCCAGAACCGGGACACGGGATTGCTCACCGCCTGCGCCAGCTCCGGGTTATCCCGCAAAGATTTCTGGTAGATATACTCGGCGTTGGCGGCAATGGATTTTCGTTCCGCCTTGGCTGCGGCCCGGTAGGGTTTGAGCTTGTGGCGGCGGATGCCGCTGCGGATGGCCTTGCCCGCCTGCCGTTCGGCAAGTTCCTCCCCCTTGTGGCCGCCCTCGACGCCCACGTTTTCGCCCTCGACTTCATGGATTTTGCCGTGGACGAACAGCCCGGCTTCCTGAACCGGGCGGCTCATGGGGTTGGGCTTTAGCTTGGGGGCCGGTTTCTCTACCTTGTCAAAACGCAGCTTGGTTCTGGCCCTGCCGGATGCCTCGTCGTAGACGGTTTCGGTGGTGACAACACGCTTTTTCGGCAGCGCGTCTTTGGCGGCGTCCAGTTTATCCGCCTTTTTCTCTGCCTTGTGGATGTACTTGGAAAGCTGGGGGTCAGCCCGTTCCTCGGCGGTGAATTGCAGCCGGGAAGATGGCCGGTGCAGGGCTTCGCCTGCCTCCGTTACCACGTCCCCGGCGTCCTTGGCCGCCCGTTTCGCCTTGCGGCGGTCGCGGATGTCCCCGGCCCGTTCCAGTGCCTTTTCCGCAGCGCCGCCCGGCTGGGCGGCAGAATATTCCTGCTCGGCCTCCCGGCTGGACACGTTGACGCTCTCGCCGGTGGTCTGGTTATCCAGCGTCAGCCCGTCGCGGGTCATGCGCTGCGTTACCTTGTCACGGGGTTTCAGTGGCTTCACGGTGGTTCACCTCCTTTTATAGCCCCACGCCTCATACCGTGGCCCCCTCGCCTAAGCGGGTCGTCATAATCCTGTAAAGCTGGGTGTTCTGCGGGATGGGGTTCTTAAAGGGCAGGATCACATTTTCGTAAATCAAAAGCCCCTCGCCGGGTTCCGAATTGTCCACATACCGTAGCTGCTGCGGGGAAATGTTCAGACGTTCCGCAAGGATTTTTCGGTCGCCGGACGCCTGATTGAGCAGGCAGATGAAGTCGCTGTTCTCCAAAATGTTTTCAATCTCCGGGGAAGAAAGCAGGTCTTTCACGTTCTGCGTGGCCCCTGTCGGAACGCCGCCCCATTTTCGGAACCGCTTCCAAATCTCGCAGGAAAAGGCCGCCGTCTGTTCCTCCCGCAAAAGCAAATGGAACTCGTCGCAGAAGTACCACGTCGCCTTGCCTTGGCTACGGTTTTGGGTCACGCGGCCCCAAATCTGGTCTTGGACAATGAGCATCCCCAGCTTTTTGAGCTGCTTGCCCAATTCCTTAATGTCAAAGGCCACAATGCGGTTTTCGATGTTGACGTTGGTTCTGTGGTTAAACACGTTCAGGGAACCGTTCACATACAGGTCAAGGGCCTGCGCCACCCGGTCGGCCTCCGGGATATGCTGCGCCACAAGCGCCGCATGGAGATCGGACAGGATCGGCATATTTTCCGGGCGGGGGTCTGCCAGATAGGGCCGGTAGATCACCTGCACCGCGCGGTCAATCACCGTCTTTTCGATGGCTTCCAGCCCGTTCTTGCCGCCCATGACAAGCTCACAGA
>OLRW01001049.1_pt1 | contig 19169 bp, 14 predicted proteins | sample 1672701 | NCBI WGS metagenome assembly OLRW01 (sample SAMEA3136715, study PRJEB25190) | human gut metagenome | biome: human gut; feature: human-associated habitat; material: faeces | place: Austria | collected 2013
TGAGAACCAGTTTACGGGCTTCTTCGATAGTCATTCCTTTTTTCTTGCGAAGTTCGCATAACAATTGTGCGTATTCTTCTTGTTTCGGATGGTTTTCCGGATCGATGATTGTTGCTTTATGGATATTTCCTAAGCCCCATTCTTTTGCCAGACCCATGATTTCATCGGGATTTCCCAACAGAATCAGCTCAGCTACACCATCTGTCAATATCTGATTGGCAGCTTTTAAAGTACGTTCTTCAGTTCCTTCCGGAAGCACAATGCGCTGTTTGTTTGCTTTAGCGCGTTCAACGATTTGACTAATTAAATCCATGACTTAATGAATATATTTATTATATGTGATTCTTTTATCGTGCGCGATAACAAGAAGTATATATCGCACTGCAAAAATACGCATTTTTGTAATATCTAGTTTGCAAAAGCGAGTTTTTTTTCTCCTAAAGTATGCAAAAAACTTATGTTTAATAGCAGAAGAAATAAAAAAGGCCACTTTCGATACAGCGTTTTCTCCTATTGTATAACTTTACGTCCGTTTTCAAGATAATATTAATAGGTATGATTCGTCAATGTTCTATCCTTTTTGGATGTTTGGCGTTAGGTGAACTGATAGTTTATCTGACGGGAATTAAGCTGCCGTCGAGTATTATTGGCATGCTTTTACTTACGTTATTTTTACAGTTAGGTTGGATAAAACTGCACTGGTGCAGGGATTGTCCGATTTCTTAGTAGCTAATCTGGGCTTTTTCTTCGTTCCTTCGGGGGTGGCGCTGATGTTATATTTTGACATTATTGCTGCCGAGTTCTGGCCTATTGTCATTGCTACTTTAGTAAGTACGGTATTAGTGTTAGTTGTTACAGGTTGGGTTCATCAATTGGTTCGTAAGTATGGAATATTTAGAAAGTAAATTCTTTTTGCTCGCCATTACGTTTGGATTCTTTTTTCTTTCCAAACAGTTGCAGAAAAAAACAGGTTTGATTATTCTTAATCCGATATTGATAGCGATAGCCTTGCTGATTTGTTTTCTGAAACTGACAAATGTTTCGTATGAAAAATATTATGAAGCAGGTTCCTTGATTGAGTTCTGGTTGAAGCCGGCAGTTGTAGCACTGGGAGTTCCCTTGTATCTACAATTACGCATGATAAAAAAACAATTCAAATCTCTTTTTATAAGATTTGAATTGTTTTTTTTATCAGAAAAGTGTTGACAACTTCAACAATTTCATGTATAGTATATTTTGTCGATGAGACATACAGAATTTCATAATTAAAAGTTGTGCAGGAATGGCGGAATTGGCAGACGCGCAGGCTTCAGGTGCCTGTGGTAGCAATATCGTGCGGGTTCAAGTCCCGCTTCCTGCACTATTTTTTTCTTCTATTTTACCAAAATCCATTTGGCATTGTCACTCTTCAAGCTATATCCACAGAAGGAGCAGCAATGATTCTCATCCGGTACAAAGTTGGCTCCACAGGATGGACATTCTTTCTCCATGAAGAAAACGCCGTCTTCTCTTCTTCTTTCCGGGTAACGGGCTCTTTGCATGATAAGTGTTCGCTTCACTTTTTTCGTATATGGATTTCTTCTATCTGGCAAATAGGTCTCGCTTGCATAGACTTTTACTTTTATTTTTGTAATATCTTCTGTGTTGACCACTTTCTTTAACGTGATATTTCCGATTCCATAATCCATCAGTTCATCCGATTCTGTTTCGTTATAAATGGAATCACCGATACAGGACCTGAGATAATTCTCCGAGTATCTTACTATGGAGTCCGCCATCTTTTCCTGTCTGTTTCGGAAAAACTGATTGGATACCAGGATCAGCACAAAAACCAGAAGAGCTGCACCAACACCGGCTGTCAGGGAAACTTCTGTATCCTCGATCATATACAGGCACAAAAATACGCAGACATACACGATTCCCATAGCCCCTGTCAAAAGCAATGCACGCCGGAGATTTGTTCCTATTCGCTCATATACCTCAAATCTTTCCGTCTGCCAGTCATAAAACTCGCTTCGGATCACACCTCCGCAGTACTCACAGACCACCTGCTGACTGGTCAGTTCCACCGACGCTCCACAGGATGGACAGATGATTTTCTGTACGGTGGAATAATAACTTTTTTTCTTCTGGACACGATCTGAGTTTCGGATATGCCGAGACTGAAGGATCCGAAGATAGGCATGTTTTCGATAATTCTCATAACGGATTTTCCCATCTTCAGTGGAAATCAGGCGTTCCAGAGCACTGCACTTGATGATAGATTCTCTCCATTCTCGTCCATCATTGTTCCAGCGTTCAAAATCATTGTCCGGCTGAGTTTCCACGTCTGTCATCAGAATCTCACGGCACAGCTTCTGCTGATTCAGTCGATCAATCTGTCTTACGATATTTTTCCGAAAAGTCATATCCATTCTTGAGGGAAGTCTGTTTTTATCTGCTTTTTCAAGGGGGATCAGGATTCTCTCGAAGGCTTTCCTTATATCACGGCGTATCCCTGACTTTTGAAGAGTGGTATCGCCGCGTTGTTCCATCATTCTTTTTATTTTCCCCTTTTTCCGGTTTTTTGCCAGAAAAACAGAAAAATCGATATCCAGTATCCGTTCACCGATATAAGTCCCTAACAAAATGGCAACTGTTGCAGCAAACCACGATGCATCTGATAGTCCCATATGTCGCCTCCCATTTCATGTTATCTATTTCTATTTTTATCCTTATTTTTCTTTTTTTCTGATTCTTCACCGTTTTCCGGTTCTTTCTTGAACATCTCGGCTATGAAGATCGCTGCAAAACCCGCCCCAAGGATAATAGCTACACAGCAGAACAAGAATTCCAGGGGATCTCTGTCCGGCGCAATCTTATATTTTCCTTTTGACGTTCTGTAAACTTCCACGTCGATCTCGTCCCCTGTATTGATCTCCTCATCGTTCCAGCAGTATACGGTGTCTCTGTCTTGGTAGATTTCTCCATCGATCTCAAAAGTGACTTTCACTCTGTATTCCCGTAATTCTCTTTCACGATGATATCCATCCTCATCCTTGTCTTTATTTACGACTTCTCTGCAATATCCGACAACAGCCGAAACCTCCCGAATATCCGTACTGTTTTTATACTCATGGCTTGCTATCCGGCTTGAGACCACACCATAAATTCCTGCACCACACACAACAAGTCCCACCAGAATACCCAATAGAATAATTTTTATATCTTTCTTCTTACCATTTTTTACACTACTCATCGCTATCCCTCCTTCCATTCTTTATATACTCTCTGAATATTTATCCTGTCGGTTTCTCGAAACATTATCCATAGGTCCTGATAGCCTCCAGAAGCTGTGTATCATTCTGATTGGACGGCATGCTGGCGTTTTCTGTCTCATTTTCCAGAAGCAGTCCCGAGCCGCTGTATACAGAATATACACAGAATGTTTCTGACCAGGTAACCGGATCTTCACCCTTCTGATACCATTCGCCACCGGTTCGTGTCGCCTCCATTGTCAGATACGTTCTCCCCTTCTCCTGGGAACAGCTCCAGGTTCCTTCATAAGCCTCTGTTTCTGTATCATCGTAGTCCTCTTCGTCCACGCCATATTCTCTTTCACACCAGGAAATATGTAATTTCCCACCTTTTCGGAATTCCAGAAAATAGTTTCCATAACTATCCGTACTTCCCATCGCTATCTGAAGTTCCCAGCTAGTGTCTGCCAGATCCTTTTCTTTCAGATCCATACTGACATCTCCATACCATCCTCCAAATCTGCTGGCTCCGCAGGCGGCATAATCCGTAAAATCCTTAGCCTGGGGCTCATCCGACTCGGTGACAGGGATTGCCACGCGTCCAAGCATATCCATCATGGGATACCAGTCTGCCTGATAGCCGGCTTCTGTTCCCATGGAGATCATAGCCGTAGCATATCCTCCCACTCCGTTACACATCACAAGATATGGTTCTCCGGTCTCGGAGGAATACAACTGCCCTACTTCATCCATCTCAAAAGTCTCAAAGTTCATCCTCTGTTCTATGATCTCCACCGGATCATCACCGCTTCTCGGAACAACGCAAAACAGCTGTCCGATTTCGTTTCCAATGATTCTTTCTTCAGGAATCATCTTTACAAACGGATATTTCTCCGAAAGATCCGGGAAATTTTCTTCGATCCATTCCGGTATCCGGTCTGCATAGGATTCATCCACTTCTCCAAGAAAGGCCACTCCAAAGTTCTGAAGGGTTCCTTCCATGCTCTGACGGAAAGCTTCCAGAGACTTCTCTGCTTTCTGTTCTTCTGTCTCTTCTTTCTTTTCCGGTTTTGGAGTAGTCTCCGGTTCTTCCGGCTGTTCCGGTTCCTCTGTAGTGGAACTGTCTTTTATTTCCGGTTTTCCGGCCTTGTTGGCTTTGATGGGAACCGGTTCGTCATCCCCATTCTCCGGAAGTTCTCCATCCGCCGTCCTTCCATTTACCATGCCGTCTCCGTCTTTCTTGTCAATACATCCGGTAAATATGGTCAGCGATGTAATGCAGAGCATTCCTGTAAGAAGGGCTCTGAGCAATATATTTTTATTTTTCACACATGCTTCCCCCTTTATAAAAGATTTCGAGCGTACCTAAGATAGATCGGGAGGGATGAACCCTCCCGATGTACTGCGAACAGATTGCCCATGTGGTCATCTGTTATTCTTTATTGTAACCGTTCAGTACCTTCACAGTTACGATTCAAAATTCATTTAAAATCACCTTCGGTGATGGGATTTTGGTGTATTCATGCCAAAACACCTCGCGGGACAGTGGCTACTGAATAGTTACTCTTTATTTATCAAAGCTTCATAGGTGTGGGACATCAGGAACTGCCCCGGATCCTCCTCGGTCATATTTTCCATGATATTCTTTAAGCTTTCTTTTGAAGCATCGTCTCCACGCTCCATGATATATTTCATTGCGATTTCTCTTCCTCTTCTGTCTGCATCCTGATCCGCTACGATATCCAGTATCAGGTTATTAATTTCTGTCTCATCAAAATAAGTGGCTTCTTTCTTCCAGTCTTCATAGCTGGTGCCCATGCTGGAAGCACTTCTGAATGCGCCAACCGTTGTCCAATATGGAATATCTCCGTTGCGTGGCTTCTGTGACAGATAATCTATCGTTATGCGATATGCCCTTTCATTGGTATATCTATGGCTTGGGTAATCATACCACATATAGGTCAGGGAAGTGATGCACGCATCGTGGAACCGAACCAGACTGCTGTCCTTCAAAACTTCCTCCAGCGGATCGATCACCCGGTCATCGTGGAGTCTTCCGGCATACTTATATGCACACGTTCTTACTTCCTCATCCTCATCCCCCATCAGTTTGAGAATGGCATCTACCATGCCGTCAATACCCATAGCCCATTCAGATCCTATAGCAAGGGCTGCCTGTTTCCGGACATTGGCATTCTCGTGCTCGGTCATATTCAAAACGAACTCTGCAACCGCCGGATTGCTCACGGCACCTCCAAGACTTCTTAAAGCGGCAAATAATACTACAGGTTCTGTTTCCTTGGCCAGTACTTCTTCTGCCATCTTTTCTTCCTCACTGCTTGTGCCAAACAGGCCTCCGATCATGGTGAATGCATAGGCGCGAACGTTGGCATTTTCACTGTGGAGCATGTTATCCCTGATTGTTGTGGTATATGGAATCTTACAGCCATCATCCTTGAGGATTTTGAAAGCCTCATCGGTAATATTTTCTTCTCTGCCATAAAAGTCTTCTGTATAGTTTGTATAAGCATATGTAGAATAGAGTGCCAGTGCTTCGTCTTCTGTGATATTTTTCACGTCTTTGATACGATCTATCAGATCCTGAGCAGACATGCTTTCATATTCTTTTTTCGTAACCTGTGCCGGTTCATAATCATCGTCCGAGAAATCTGTTTCGTTCTCGGTATCCGTGTCTTTATCTGATTCTTTGGTTTCTTTGTCCTCCTTTGGTACCGGTGTTTTGGGCGGAGCATCCGTTTCGGCAGAATCGTCTCCGATATCTGTCGTTTCTACTCCTGAAGTTGTGTCTTTATCCTTGTTTCCGTCCTTTCCACAGCCTATAGGCATCGCCAGCATAGCTGCGACCAGCAGCATGCTAATAACTTTTTTCCACATCATAAAGCTTCCTCCCTTCGTTTCTGCAAAACTTTTTCTATGATTGACCTTACCTTCTCTATAATTATATTAAACAATATAAAACCAGTTTTCACTATTACTTGTGTTAGTTACCGATATTTGTTTGTCTGTTTCCTTTCAAAAAATGTTTTTACAGTTAATTTCCGCGAATCGTCAGAATACATTATTCAATTACGCATTTCATAAAAGTTCTCTATTTTCTATATTTTTCTATGTTTTTTCAAAAAATCTGTTGACAACCAGTGCTTTTTCATGTATAGTACATTATGTTGTTGAGATGCAACGGAACTTCATAATAAAAGTTGTGCAGGAATGGCGGAATTGGCAGACGCGCAGGCTTCAGGTGCCTGTGGTAGCAATATCGTGCGGGTTCAAGTCCCGCTTCCTGCACTATTTTTTTGTCTTTGTACAGGCTGGCTTCTGTTCTATATTTATTTTCTGCAATCGTAAAAAGATCGCTGCATTCACATTTTTCTGTAAACACAGCGACCTTTTCTTTCATCTCTTCTTATAACTGTTCAATACCCTCACAGTTTTCTTTTATTTTTCAAGCACAAATGCTTCATATGGGCGAATCGTCATCTGTTCTTTGATTTCTCCTTTCGGATAGTTTGCGATCAGATAACTTCCCTTGCGGAATTCCTCCGGAATCTCTACTGCTACTTCTTTTTCACTGAAGTTACATACCACCAACAGTTTTTCCTCTCCCAGTGTTCTTGTATACATATAGATTTCTTCGGATTCCGGCAATAACAGATCATAAGTTCCGTATACGATGATCTCTTTTTCTTTTCGCAGTGCGATCAGCTTTCTGTAATAATTAAATACAGATTCCGGATCGTCGACCTGTTTCTTCGCATTGATCTCTTTATAGTTCGGATTGACCATGATCCATGGTTCTACGGTGGAAAATCCTGCATAAGCACTGTCATCCCACTGGAACGGTGTTCTCGCATTGTCACGGCTCTTACGGCACAGATAACGCATCATTTCTTCCGCGGTAAATACATGCTGCTCTTCTACCAGTTCTCTGTAAGCATTGATGCTGTCCAGATCACGGAACTGATCGATCGATGTGAACGGAACGTTCGTCATGCCAAGTTCTTCTCCCTGATATACATAAGGAGTTCCCTGCATCATGTGAATACAAGTTGCCAGCATCTTTGCAGATACATCATGATATTTTGCGGAATCATCGGCATATCTGGATACCGAACGTGGCTGATCGTGATTCTCCCAGAACAGACTGTTCCAGGCAATATCCTCCAGACCTTTCTGCCATTTGGTCAGAACAGCTTTCATCTCGCGCAGATCCATCTTTTTATCGGTCCATTTGTTATCCGCATCAGCATCCACATCCATATGTTCAAACTGGAATACCATATTCAGCTCTTTTTCATCGCTTCTTGCGTATTTTTTAGCTTCTTCCAGAGTCACACCGGAACACTCGCCTACGGTAATGGTATCCGCATTGTTTAATACTTTTTCACGCATCTCCTGCAGATATTCATGGACATGAGGACCGTTTGCCGGTTCATTAAAGCTTGCGTATCCATTGATTCCCGGCTTTCCATCCGGCAGATCCGGCTGTTTGGAAATCAGGCTGATAACATCCATACGGAATCCATCTACTCCTTTTTCCAGCCACCAGTTCATCATGTCAAATACTTCTTCCCGGACTTTTGGATTATCCCAGTTCAGATCCGGCTGTTTTTTCGAAAACAGATGCAGATAATACATATCCGTTTCTTCATCATAATCCCATGCCGGCCCGGAGAAACAGGAGCCCCAGTTATTCGGTTCCTTTCCATCTTTTCCATCTCTCCAGATATAATAGTCACGATATGGATTGTCTTTAGACTTTCTGCTCTCTATAAACCATGGATGTTCATCGGAGGTATGGTTGACTACCAGATCCATCACGATCTTGATTCCATGTTCATGAGCTTTAGTAAGCATCCGTTCAAAATCTTCCATTGTTCCGAACTCAGTCATAATTGCACGATAGTCGCTGATATCATATCCGTTATCATCATTCGGGGACTGATATACCGGGGATAACCACACAACATTCACTCCCAGTTTTTCCAGATACTCCATCCTTTCCGTAATACCGTTCAGATCACCGATTCCATCTCCGTTGCTGTCCTTAAAACTTCTCGGATAAATCTGATATACGATACTTTCTTTCCACCATCTTTTTTCCATAGTTTTATTCTCTCCCTTTTACATTTATCATTTTGTGTTTTTGCCAAACACCAGATACTCTCATCATAACCGAAAAAAGGGAGAAAAACTTCCGTTTTTCTCCCCTTTTTCTATACTATTCTGACTTTTCATGTTCACCGATTCTTCGAATCACTTCCGTTACCAGCGCACGGAATTTCGGTGCGGCAAGATCGGCGGCTTCCTGCACCTCTTTGTGGGACAGCGGCTGTGTACTCATACCGGCTGCCAGATTCGAAATAAAGGAAATTCCCAGAATCTTCATTCCCATATGGTTGGCTGCGACAGCTTCACACGCGGTACTCATTCCCACTGCATCTGCCCCCAGTATCCGTACCATGCGGATCTCTGCCGGAGACTCATACGCCGGACCGGTAAACTGAAGATACGTTCCTTCCTGAAGATCAATGTTCAACGCTTTGCTGCTCTCCCGGATGATCTTCCGGTACTCCCTCCGGTAAATCTCACTCATATCCGGAAAACGCGGTCCCAGATCTTCTCTGTTGGCTCCGATCAGCGGAGACGGTACAAAACTTGAAATCTGATCGGTGATCATCATCAGATCCCCGGCATGGAAGTTCTCATTGACACCACCGGCGGCATTGGTCAGAAACAGGATCTCCGCACCCATTTTCTTCATCAGACGCACCGGAAGTACCACATCCTGCATCGGATAGCCTTCATAATAGTGTACCCGCCCCTGCATCATAACGGTCGGTACCCCTTCTACCTTTGCATATACAAACTGTCCTTTGTGTCCGGCTACCGTAGACCGCGGAAATCCTTCGATGCTCTCGTACGGAATAACCTTTTCCACAGTCACATGGTCTGCATAATCACCAAGACCAGATCCCAGGATTAGCGCCAGTTTCGGTACAAACGGGAGCTGATCTTTCACTGCCTCATAACACTGATCCAGTTTTTCTTCACTCTTCATCGCCGTCCTCCTTCTGTACGCAGGCATCCCATACTTCCTGCTCTGCATCCTGTTCCGGCGCTGTTTCTTCTTTTGTTTCTTCCTGGGGTTCTTCGGTTTCTTCTTCAACTTCTGTTTCCGGCTCTTCGCCTTCTTTCTCTTCCTGGTCTTCCGTCTCCTCTACCGGTCCCTGGGTAAACCATTCCTCTTCTTTTTCTTCCTCTTCCCCCGGAAGTTCCGTACCGCAGTACATACAGAATACGGCATCTTTCGGATTGGAGATTCCACAGGCAGGGCATACATTTTTTCCCTGTTTTGCAGCCATGCTCTCTTTACACTCTGCCAGTTCTTTCTGCAGACCCATCACCACTTCACAGTGACCGGCCAGTTCTTCATCCATACTATCTCCGTCTACATAGCGCTTATACACAATTTCACCGACATCCGCATATTTTTTCCGAATTTCTCTTTGCAGTGTCCGCACTTTGTTTCGCATCTTCTGTGTCTCAACAAATTCCTCTGTTTTCTTTCCTACAGCCCCTGCTGTTTCTGTAATCGTCTGTTTAATGCTGCCAAATAAATCTTCGTTCATAAGTCATACCTCCTTGAATATAAAACCCCATTTGTATCCGTTTTACTGCAACAACAGCGGCTCCTGTCCTCTTAAAAGGATCTTCGGACCACCGGTGTGTTCAATATATTCTTTGGTGATGATCACCTCTCCAATACTGTCGTCCTTTGGAATCTCGTACATAATATCCAGCATGTATTCTTCCAGAATCGCTCGCAGGGCTCTCGCACCGGTATCTTTTTCCAGTGCTTTTTTTGCGATTGCACGCAGCGCATTTTCTTCAAATTCCAGTTTGACTTCGTCCATCTCCAGTAGTTTTTCATACTGTTTCAGGATTGCATTGCGTGGCTCTTTAAGAATCTTCACCAGCATGTCTTCATCGAGTCCCTGCAATGTGAAAATGATCGGCAGTCTTCCAAGAAATTCCGGTACCATACCGAACATTCTCAGATCCTCCACCGTTACCTTATTCAACAGATTTTTATCATTGTCATATTTATCTTTCAGATCCGCCTGAAAACCAATTGCTGCCTTTTTGTTTAACCGTTCTTTGATGATTTCCTCCAGATCCGGGAATGCACCGCCACAGATAAATAAAATATTGCTGGTATTTACTGTAGTCAGTGGTACCATGGCATTTTTACTGTTCGCTCCCACCGGCACTTCCACATCACTGCCCTCGAGAAGCTTTAACATCCCCTGCTGTACTGCCTCACCACTGACGTCTCTCTGGTTCGTATTCTTCTTTTTTGCAATCTTATCGATCTCATCGATAAAGATAATTCCATGCTCTGCCCGCTCCACATCATTGTCTGCTGCCGCAAGTAGTTTGGAAACTACGCTTTCGATATCATCACCGATATAACCTGCTTCCGTCAGCGAAGTCGCATCCGTGATTGCAAGTGGCACATCCAGCAGTTTCGCCAGCGTCTGCACCAGATAAGTCTTACCACTTCCGGTCGGTCCGATCATCAACATATTGGACTTTGCAATCTCTACTTCACCATTTTTCTGCTCTGCGCTGAGTACTCGTTTATAGTGATTGTACACACCAACCGAAATCACCTTTTTCGCATGTTCCTGACCGATCACATATTCATCCAGTTTTTCTTTGATCTTATGTGGCGGCGGAACATCCTTCATGGTAAATTCCTGCTTCTTTTCTTCCGTTTTCTTTTTCTTCTTCACTCTCTGTTTCTCTGATACCTGATTCGGAATACTCGACAGATCCATCATGCTGATATTGGGCATGTGGCTCATCAGATCCCCGTAATTCATATTGCTGTTATTCATGGTATCAAAACTTTTCTGCATACATTCCGTACAAATATGTATATTCTGAGGAAGCGTGATCATCGGTCCTGTCTTGCTCTCCGGTCTCCGACACATAAAACAGACTTTTTCGTATTCATCTTCCTTCGTATTTTCATCAGAAGTCTCTCGCCCCTGCTTTTCTTTTTCCAATAAATCCTTGTCTTCTGACATCCGTTTATCCCTTTCTCATCCCACATTTTATGAGACACTGTCCCCGAAACCACCTGTCACTCCTATGTACTTCCGGTTACTTACCCTATATTATAAAACAGAATCTTCTTGCCCTCAAGTAAACTTTTTCTAAACACAGCTTTCAGCATACTGTCTCCCCCTATTTTCCTTCTGCTCTCCCCCTCTGAATAAGTTCTATCCCTTCATTCCTTTTATTTCCTTCCATTCCCACCATATTTCAGCTTTCTCCCACCGTTAACGCACAGCGGCAGGGGTTCCCGCCAGGGTCCGGCAACACTTTGTGGGCGTTTAGAGCAAGCTTTAAGATCCAGTCCTTAGAAGAACTTGACAGTGAGCGGCTCTCCGCGAACTGGCATTTAGTTCTTCTTAGGACTTAGCTTAAAGTTGCTCTGCCCACGTTGCCGGACTCTGACGGGAACCCCTGCCGCGTCCGTCTATGATACTACTTATTCTCTTACTTACCCTGCTGGGGATCTGCCTGCTTCATCTCACTCTTCTTTCCAAGAGTAACCGAAACCGTCTGCTCCTGATACTCCCCGTTCTGTGCCCGGCTGATCACAACCTCCACAGTCTCTCCTGCCTGATAATACTCCAGTTTTCCAACCAGATCCGAACTACCGGAAACCGTCATACCGTCAAACTTGACAATCACGTCACCTTTCTGGATACCTGCTGTCTGTGCCGGTCCACCCTCTTCCACAGAATCTACAAAGGCCCCCAGTGGGATACCGTAAGTCTGTGCAGAAGTAGAATCTACATTCAGACAAGTCACACCGATATAACCCGCATGATCTTCATCCGCCTTATATCTTGTCTCGCGGTTCATCAGTTCATCCAGGATTGGCTGTGCCACAGATACCGGAATCGCATAACCCATTCCTTCTACTTCGGTGGCTGCCGCTTTCGCAGAGTTGATACCAATCAGTTCTCCCTGCATATTCAGCAGTGCCCCACCGCTGTTGCCAGGATTGATTGCTGCATCTGTCTGGATCAGTTTCCCGGTTGTCTTTCCGTCTTCGTCGGTTACTTCACGATCCACCGCACTGATCCATCCGGAAGTTACGGACTGTCCATATCCCAGTGCATTACCAATGGCAACTACCTGTTCCCCGATTTCCAGCTCATCGGAATTGCCGATGCTTACTACTTTAATGGATTTCAGAGTATCTTCACTCATATCCGAAATTTTCACAGCGACTACCGCCAGATCGTTGTCGGAATCCGTTCCCTTGACCTGAGCTTCATACACCGCATCATCATCAAAAGCGACCGTAATAGTATCTGCATCAGCTACTACATGATTATTCGTTGCTACCAGGATCTCACTGTCATTCTGTCCTACAATGATACCGGAACCGGAACTCTCGCTCGGATACTGCTGCACACCGCCAAAGAAATCCTGTACCGTTTTTACAGACGCATTCGTAATAGATACAACAGACGGCATACAACTTTTTGCCACCTGTGCAACGGTGTATTCTCCCGTTGTACCTGCGCTTACTTCCTCCGTTGCATCACTTCCGCTTCCTGCTGCACTGTTACTGTCCCCGTCAGCATTCTCCTGCTGTGGCAGTTCCGTGGTCGGAAGCTGATACTCTGTTTTCTGCTCATTTTTAATTTCTTTATGCACGATCATACTGGATCCGATGATGATACCGCCTACAACTACACCAAAAAGTACCGCCAGACCAAGCGTTACTATTACTTTTTTTCCTGTTCCGCCCGGTTTTCTGTGGTCCTGTGGTTGATTCGGATCCTGCTGTGGCTGGTAATACGTATAATTTCCATACTTTCTCTGACCGGTCACCGGACCGTTCTGCGTACTCTGTTCCCGGCTCGTCCAGGAATTCCCACTCTGATACGCTCCGCCATTTTGTGTATTCTGGTTATTCTGACTGTTTCCCGCACAGCCCCAGTTACCATTCTGATAGCCCCCGGTCGTCTGTCCGGAAGAACTGCTGTCTTCCATCTCTTTTGTTGTATGATTTCCACCGACCGGCTGTCCCCAGCCTCCGTTATCCTGTGATTCGGCTGCTGTCTCTGTGTAATTTTGTGTATCCGCTGTCCCGCTGACATCCTCCCGGTAATTCTGATTCTCATACGTATTCTGGCTGGCACGTTCCCCGCCGCCCGCTCCGTTCTGGCGTTTCGGATAATCCGGATTTACCCAGTGATAAGAAGCTGCTTCCCGCGAATTCTCCGGCTGTGCACCACTCTGCTGCACCGGCTGTTCCTGTGGCTGTACCGGAGTATCCGTCACATCCGCCGGCTGTTCTTTCTTCTGCTCTTTTCCCAGCACTGCTTCCCACGGATATCTCGGTTTTTCTTCCTCTGTTTTTGCAACCTGCCCGTCACCGTTTGTCGCTGCTTCTTCCGTCGTTTCTGTCACTTCCACCCGCTCCGATACTTCAGGCTCCTGACTTTCTGTCGCCTCCGGCATTGCTTCTGCGGTTTCCCCTGCTTCCGGTTCTTTTACAGCTGTCGCCTCTGTCACTTCAGATTCTTCACCGACCGGCTGCTGATTTTCTTCCTGTTCTGTTCCCGGCATTTTCCATTCATCATTCATCGTTTTTCTCCCTGTCCTTTATATGTCTTCACATTCTTTTTCACGTTTTTTGTATCTGTTTATCATATCCGAAAATTGTGTTAAAACTGTGAACTTTCCCGCTTATTCCCAATATTTCGGATTCATCGTACAGCGAGGGATCACCCACTTTGGAAGCTTCTGATATCTCTTTCCCAGAAGATAGCCCAGATATTTCCAGCCGCTCTGCCATACCAGCTGGATCACCATCCATGGTTTTCCCTGTCTGCAGAGCCATCCGGCGGTTTTTTTCACCAGACGGATCCCCTCTCCTTCCGATCGGATCCCGGCAAAAACTTCCGGATGGTCTGCCTGTGAAACCGCCAGATCAAAGTTCCGGTGAAACTGCTGGATTGCCGAATAATTGTGGGAATGTACCACCTTTGCCTCTGCCGCATAAGCCACTCCATATCCCTTTTGGATCAGTTCTCCTGCAAAGATCATATCTTCATTAAAAATGGCCTTCTGTACAAAACCACCCAACTGCAGATACAGCTCCCGTCTGTACATTGCACACACATTGGAACAAAAATACGTCTTGATACCGAGTTCCGGCAGGTCTGCCAGCCATTTCACCCGGCTTTCCTCCGGATAATTAAACTGTCTCGTATACTGTTCCATCAGCCGGCAGTCCTCCCGTGGCAGCTGTCTGGCATAGGCAGCTCCGATTTTTTCATCCCGTTCCATCGCCTCCACCAGCTTTTCGATCAGATGGCAGTCTTCCGGCAATGCATCCTGAGTCATAAACAGCAGATAATCTGCCCGGCTCATCCGCGCCGCCTGATCCCTTGTCTTTCCATGATCGAATTCCTCTCTGGTCAGATGGTGCACTTCCATCGGAATCGTCGTTTTCTCATAAGCTTCTTTCCAGTTTTCCTTTCCTGTATTCATCACGATCAGACGCTGTACCGGCCAGGTCTGTCCTTCCAGTCCGCGCAGCATCTGTTTCCACCCTTCTCCCGGACGATAAGCCGGGATAATCACATCTACCGTTTTCTTTTCCATAATCTGCTCCATTTTCTATATATGTGAAAAGAACTGTCGCACTTTTCACGACAGTTCTTTATTTTCCATTTTTTCTTCTTACTCCGTATCACTCTCACGATAAGCTGCAAGAGAGCCATCTTCCGAATGATCCAGTCTTGACTCTTCTCCAAATCCGCTCTTATCCACAATTCGCTGGCTATATGCCTTCACTTCTTCGGAAGGTGTATAACTGTCTTCCGGATACAGGAATTCATGCAGTTTGATCACATTTGATTCCAATGTGACCGGAAGTACTACATCAATTCCAACCGCATCTTTCACACGCTGTCCATACAGATGATCAAATGGAAAACCAGTTTGATCTTCAATATCATAGGATAACATACTCATTCCCATCTGCAGAATTTCTGCTTTTGAAAAAGATGTATAGATATTTGGAAATACTTTATCTAGAATTTTACTCAATGTAGCGACATCTGCATTTTTCGCTTTCTCTACGATTTTATAGATAACTTCTCTCTGTCTTGCCGCACGACGGAAATCATTTCCTGCTGTATATCTGATTCGTGCATATGCTACTGTCTGCACACCATTCAGATGATGTACGCCTGCTGTTTTTTTAAGTGGCGTATAATCCATACCTGTTACTTTTGATGTTTCCACACAATAATTATTCAGATGAACCACTTCTTCTTCTTTCAATTCCACATCGATTCCGCCAAGCAGTTCCACGGCTTCCGCAACCGCCTGAAAATCTACGCTTACAAAATCTGTCACATTCAAATCCAGATTGGTATTGAGCATATTCAGGAACTGTTCGGCACCGCCTTTTGCATATGCAGCATTCGCTTTGCTATACTGACCATTTCCTTCCGAATCTTCGCCAATCCGCAGATATGTATCACGATATACGGAAACCAGTTTCACTTTCTTGGTATCATTATTGATACTTGCAATAATCATAGTATCACTGTTACCGGATTTTAATTTAGTACTGCGATTATCCAGACCCACCAGGCCGATGGTCGTATAACCTTTCATAACTTTATTATTGCTGACGCCGGAATTAACTCCAATCTTGCTGAAATCAAGACTCGTAAAATTCATCTTGCCAAGTTTTGCATATATAAAAACACCTGCAATCAGAATCAGCAGAATAACAATCTCGATTCCGAAAAGAATTCTTCTGCGTCTTCTTTTCTTTAATAATCTCTTCTGTCTTCTGGTCAACGGCTGTTTTTTAGACATAGGTTTCCCTCCCTCTTTCGTATCCCCCGAGGTTTACTGTTCCAGGGAAGAATCATCATATCCCTGTGTATCATCTGTTGCATCTGTCTGGCTTTCTTCCTGCGGATCTGCAGAGCTCTCTGCCGGATTCGCAGACTCTGTATCCGATTCATGATAAGCTGCCAGTGAACCATCCTCCGAATGATCCAGTCTGGATTCTTCTCCAAATCCACTGATTTCTATAATTTTCTGACTGTATGTTTTCACCTCATCCGAAGGAACATAACTGTCTTCCGGATACAGAAATTCATGCAGTTTAATTACATTAGATTCCAAAGTAATCGGAAGTACACAGTCAAACCCGTCCATTGCGTCTTCTACTACCCCTCCATATAAATGATCAAATGGGAAACCTGTCTGATCTTCAATATCATAGGAGAGCATACTCATTCCCATCTGCAAAATCTCCGGTTTCGTCAGCGAGGTTTTGATCAGTGGGAACACTTTATCCAGAACTTTGCTAAGAGTACTGATACTGGAATTCTTTGCCTTTTCTACGATCTTATATATAACCTCTCTCTGTCTTGCCGCACGTCTGAAATCGTTTCCCGCTGTATAACGAATTCGCGCATACGCTACAGTCTGTACTCCGTTCAGATGATGAACTCCGGCAACCTTTTTCAGTGGTGTATAATCCATACCGGTAACTTCTGACGTCTCTACACAATAATTGTTCAGATGTTCAATCTCCTCTTCTTTCAGATCAACATCGATACCGCCAAGCAGTTCCACCGCCTCTGCAACACCTTTAAAATCAACCGTTACATAGTCAACAATATTAAGATCAAGATTCTTATTCATCATGGTCATCATTTTTTCCGGACCACCTGTACAGAACGCAGAATTTGCCTTATTGTATACATTTTCGCCGTCCGAATTACTTCCAACCCGAAGATACGTATCACGGTATATAGAAACCAGTTTTACCTTTTTGGTATCGTTATTGATACTCGCAATGATCATCGTATCACTGTTGACATCACCATCCAGTTCTCCTTCTCTACTGTCAAGCCCAACCAGTGCAATACTTGTATAACCTTTCATAACCTGATTTTCTTCCACACTTTGATTCACATCCACATTTTCAAAATTCAGGTCTTCATAATTCATATTTCCGAGTTTCGCATATACAAACAGTCCGCCCATCAGAACGACCAGAATGATAATTTCCAGCGCAAACACTACTCTGCTCATCGTACTTTTCCGGCGTCTGCGTCGGATTCTTTTCTGTCTGTCCGTCAGGTTTTTCTTTTTCGCCATGTATTTACTCCTTATTCCTTTGTTTTCCTATCTTGCAGACCCTCTTCCTAATATGCGTTCTTGTTAATAAAGCCTTTAAAAAACGTCAGCAAAATAATTTTTACATCCAGTCCGACAGACCAGTTTTCAATATAATACAGATCATAATCTATTCGTTTCCGAATGGATGTATTTCCTCTGTAGCCATTGACCTGCGCCCAGCCGGTAAGACCCGGACGTACCTGATGTTTTACCATATATCTCGGGATCTCTTCCCGGAATTTTTCCACAAAAAACGGCCGTTCCGGTCTCGGTCCCACCAGACTCATATCTCCTTTGAGAATGTTAAACAGCTGTGGCAGCTCATCGATACTCGTCCGTCGCATCAGCTTTCCGATTCCGGTTACCCTTGGATCGTTTTTGACGGTCCATGCCTTCTTTTCACTTTCCTTCGACTGTACTTCCATTGAACGGAACTTATACATCATAAATGTATGATTATGCAGTCCCACCCGCTCCTGTTTGTATATCAGCGGTCCCGGAGAAGTCAGCTTGATCATGATCACAGCAAACAACATTATCGGAGAAAACAGAATAATTGCAACGATCGATCCGAAAATATCCATTAGCCGTTTTACCACTGCATTGAACGTATTGGTCAGCGGTACATAACGGATATTGATGACCGGAAGTCCCAGTAAATCTTCTGTATATGGTTTTGTCGGAATGATATTATTGTAATCAGGAATAAACTTTGTGTGTACTCCTGACTTTTCACACATTGCTACAATTTCCTGCAGCCGGTAATATTCACTCAGTCCCAAAGTGATTGCAATCTCGTCCAGCCTGTTTTCCGGCAGGATCACCATCAGATTTGCGATTCTTCCAAGCACTTTAATTCCGCGGTACATAGTTCCGGCTTCCACATTATCATCGAGGATTCCACGGATCTGATATCCCCACTGTGGATTTTCAAGTATCCGGTCAATATATGCTTCTGCTGCCTTACTGTAACCAACCAACAGGATATGCTTCTGATTCAGACCTCGTTTACGGATATCACGCAACAGATAACGAATCGTGATACGGACCAATTCTTCCAGGAACATATTTATAAAATAGAAGAAAAACAACATATCACGGGAAAAGTTGATTTCTTTGAGCCACACATAAATGCACCCGATGATCAACAATATTCCCACCGTATTGGCTTTTACAATATTAGAAAATTCCAGTCTGCGTCCCTGCACCCGTTTCGGTGTATACAGATTAAACGCATAATACAGGATCAGATAAACCGGTACGATTCCAACCAGCGCTGTCATATACCATTCAAAAGATAAACTTCTGACCGCATCTACTGAAAAGGGACCCACGAATTTTAATGTCCATGCCAGCAGATAAGAAACAATGATCACAACAGCATCAATCACTACATGCATACGATTAAAGTACTTCTGATTATCTTTAATCAATATTTTTCACCTTTTAGTATTTCTGGTATGTTTTGTATTTACCATATTACTATAATATGCAATATACAAAACCACAACCAAACATTTTGTTAATTAGCTTACACTTTTCTTACATATTATAGTCAGGATATATTTTCCTGTCAACAAAACTTACGTTCTCCAATGTTTCTTTCAGCCAAATCGTTACTGTTCACTCCGTGCCCAGCAACACGCTGCGCGATGCACA
>OLRW01001056.1_pt1 | contig 19059 bp, 16 predicted proteins | sample 1672701 | NCBI WGS metagenome assembly OLRW01 (sample SAMEA3136715, study PRJEB25190) | human gut metagenome | biome: human gut; feature: human-associated habitat; material: faeces | place: Austria | collected 2013
GAAGTGTGGTAACACATGGAGCTGACTGCTACTAATAGGGTGAGGGCTTGACCAAGAAAGCATGGTCAGAAAGATTCAGTTGATTGTCAACATGTATGTGGTTTTGAAGATACGATAATGAAGCCGGAGCGGATAAAATCTGTTCCGGCTTTTATGTTTTATAAAGACAAGCATATAAAGGGTGAACACATGGAATTTTATCAGTTAAAAATCACAAGAAAAGGAACAAAACCTCCGATATGGAGACGCTGCCTGATACCGGCAGACATTAACTTTGAAAAATTGGCAGAAATGCTGCAGGACATTCTGGAATATCAGAGTACAGATCTGTATGAAATTGAATTTTTCCAGAAAAAAGTCAGAATTTCCAACCTGACTGCACAGGGAGCAGACACCGCAAAAGGAAACTATGAATATCTGGAAGCCAAAGATACAAAGACTTCAGAGTTTTTTGATACAGAAGCATGGTTTACCTTCCGCGTAAAAGAAGCGGATCTTCCGGAATACCGTGCAGATATTGAGAAAAAGGTTGAAGATGCAGAAATCAAAACAGCTGATGGTGTAAAGAAAGTTTCCACCCCGGTTATTTTGAAAGAGACAAAATCTTCGGACGATGATTTCTGGTCAAAAGAGTCAGAGGAAATCAATACACTTCTTAATAAAAAGTATGGTGTACTCGGACTTGCAGATGTGATCGCAAAGAAAATTACAGAGATGGAGCTGGAATCCGGAGCAGAGCAGCCGGAAGTTTCCTTTACAAGAAATCCGAAAGTAAAAGATTATCTGAATTCCTATAATAAAGAAGATCTGGTTGAAAGTGCAAAAGAACTGGAGATCCCGTATGAAGGACTTTCCAAAGAAGAGCTTGCAGAGCAGATTGCTGCGAAAGTGCTTGATCCGGAAGTGATGAAATCTATTTTTCTGCAGGCGGATGAATGGGAAATAGATGCTTTTGACCATGCATCTACAAGAAAATGTTTCCTTGCAACACATAAAGACTGGAAAGAACTGGAATGGTTCAGCAATAAGGGTTACATTGTAGCATACAGTGATAATCATGCAGAAGTTCCGCAGGAAGTTATTGCTGTTTATAATCAGATCAATACCCCGGAATTACAGGAAAAATGCCGTCAGCTCAGCTGGATGCGTTCCTGCCAGAGTATGATGGGACTGATTTATGCAATCGCACCACTCAAGATCGTATACCGCATGTACCGCAAACGCGATGGCTTCAGAGTGAACTATGAAAAGTTCATGGAAATTCTGAATGAGCTGTCTGAAAAAGATGATATATGCATCATAAAAGGTGATAAGATGATCTGGAAAGCGGTTCTTCAGGACAACCTTTATGAGAAGATCGAAGAGTTCCAGGGAGACAGAGACTTCTATATTCCGACAGTGGAAGAAATTCTGGACTATGCAAAACACGGATATCCTTCACAGGATGTTTCCTACAGAAAACTGGCTTCTTTCCTGAGAGATGAACTTCATATTTCAGAAGAAAAGATTGAAGAACTTCTTTACATTGTGTACAAAGAATTTTCCATGGATGGAATGCTTTCTGACATCATGGAAGAGTTCAAAAAACGTGATATTGTGTTTGATTCTGACCGTCAGATGGAGAGATTTGCTCCGATCATGATGGAAGTAAATAATAACACAAGAATGCTTGATTTCCGCGGATATACACCAAATGAGGTCAGCCGTGCCGAACAGGCTGCTGCCCCGGCCCCGGTTGCTCCGGCAATGCCGTCTTTCGTACCGATGGCAAATACTCCGGCAGTAAATATGAAGCCAAAGAAAAAAGTTTATCCAAATGATCCATGCCCGTGTGGAAGTGGAAAGAAATACAAGAAATGCTGCGGAAGAAACTGATATTTAATGAAAGCATAGGGTTTATACAGAAAGGTTGAAACAAAAATGAAATTATTGATTGTGCGTCATGGTGATCCTGATTATTCTATAGATTCACTGACTGAGAAAGGCTGGAGAGAGGCAGAGCTTTTATCCAAAAAACTTTCAAAACTTGACATCAAAGATTTTTATGTTTCGACTATGGGACGTGCGAAGGATACAGCTTCGTGCACATTGAAAAAAATGAACCGTACAGCAACAGAATGCGACTGGCTTCGTGAGTTTGATGTACTGATCCATCGACCGGATGTGCCTGACCGCAAAATCTGCGCATGGGACTGGCTGCCACAGGACTGGACACAGGATGAGCGTTTTTATCAGTACGATCACTGGTTTGAGAATGAAGCCATGCAGGAAGCCAACATGAAATATTATTATGATCAGGTAACCGGTGAATTTGATAAAGTTCTTGCAGAGCATGGTTATGTCCGTGACGGACACTACTATAGAGTAGAAAAAGCTAATAATGATACGCTTGTCTTCTTCTGTCATTTCGGGCTGGGCTGTGTGCTTATAAGTCACCTGCTCAGTATGTCGCCGATGGTACTCTGGCATAATATGTGTGCAGCTCCGAGTTCTGTTACTACTCTGACAAGTGAAGAACGACGCAAAGGAATCGCAGGTTTCCGTATGAATTCCTATGGAGACATTTCCCATTTATATGCATATGATGAACCACCTGCATTTGCAGCACGTTTCTGCGAATGTTATGACAACGATGAACGACATGATTAAATAACAAAGACTATCCTTTTGGATAGTTCCATCTGTAATCCTCTTTTGATACAATTATTTTATGATAATTCGATTACATAAGATAAATTGTGCGAATCAAAGGAGGATTATTTTTTATGAAGAGAAAGACACTGGCTTTAATACTGGCAGCGGCTCTGACAGTAACTAGCGTGGAAGGAACGGCGGTTATGGCAAGCGCAGCCGAGTTCACATCGGAGGCTGTGGAAGAAACAGAGGCAGAATTGGAGACTGCGCCGGAAGATAGTGCTGATGTAGCAGTTTTGTCGGATCAGGGGGATTCATCTGAGTTGAATGAGATTGAAATTTCTGACAGTGAATCACAGGATAGCGATAGCGCAGAAGAGCAGATTGATGTATTCGAAGAGACGCAGGACGGTGCGGATGAAGAGGGAATAGAGATCACTGATGAAGAAGCGTTGACAGATGCAGACGCAGAGAATGAGGAAACGAATATTGAAGTTTTTTCTGACGGAGATGAAAGCACACCGACACTGACTGGTATGGAAGTAAAGGGAATAAGTGAGAATACCATGCGTGACGGTGTGGCAGGGATAGACTATTATGTTGCAGTTCAGATTACGTTAAAATTTGCTGATGATACGACTTCAGAGTTCATTTTTCCATTAGGTGAAACATCATATTGCGATGCTGAAAAGACAAAAGGATATACGATAAGGGCATCGCTGAGAAGAGGACCCGCAGGTGAAGATTTAATGGGACAGAAATTGCCGAAGGGCAATTACTATCTGTATTTTAAATGTGATGAAGATGAAACTATAAGCGCAGATATTCCTGCATATATACATAATCTTGAAGAAGTTGGAGTGTGCCAGAGTGAAATTACGACAGGAGAAACCCCAGTGATTTCGGTCAGAAATGCATACAGATATTATAAATTTGTGCCGCAAAGAGACGGTATTTACCAGGGCAGCACGAGTTCAGCCTATTGCATTCCATGGATTGAAGATAAATCTGCGGATGAAAGTACATCTTATAAAATCTATAAAAAACTTGAGGGCAGCAGGTGGGAGCTGAAAGCAAAGGAACCGGTTTATTTTCAGGTATATGGCGGAGATAAGGATGACTCTTCAAATGAAACGGCAACTATTACTTTAAGCGAAGTGCCACAGCTTGAAAGTATCAGCACCACACAGTCAGAAGTTACTTTGCTTGAGAATTACGAAACTTGGTATGGTGAAGCAATTTCGCGCCTTCTGCGCTTTAACTATACGAATCAGGAACCTAAGGATTTTGACGTAAAATTTGGTTATGCAACGTACAGAGATCCTGATGGAAATATAGTAATGTCAGATCTTGTTTATGCAGATGGTGAAAATAAGGGAAAGTCGTTTGACTGGAACAATGCATATGTGCCGAAAGGTTCTTATACGTACATTTTTACATTAGAAAAAGATGGTCAGGAACTTATGAAAGTGAAGGTTCCAATAAAAGTAGAATCTCTGGCAGACCGTTATGCTCAGCTGAATAGCATCAAAGAAGGAACACAGGAAATAGATATAACCAACAGACAGTTTTATAAATTTGAACCGGAAGTAACCGGAGACTATATGATCAGCGCAGAAACAGGGCTGTCGTATTTAGTAATAGAAGTGAAGGAAGACGGAACAACTGAGCGTCTGAATGAAATTAACGGAAGGGTTTTGTACAAACTTGAACAGGGTCATAAATATATCATTGATATTTATAATCATACGACAGATACCACCAGTACGAACCTGACTCTGAAACGACTGGCGAAAACGGAGTCTGTGGAAATTATATCTTATATGCCGCAGGAAATTAAGTGTATAGAGGGGCAGAAACCGGAATTCAATTTTATAAAAGTACGTATTAATACAGAAAAAGGATCTGAGGTTAGAAAACTGAATTACGGTGGTATTTTCGGAGTGGAAACAGATTCATATGGAAAGACTCTGAAATATTCCTTATATAAAAAAGAAAATGATCAGTATACGGAAGTATACGATCCGGAAGCAGGAGAATATGTATACAGAGTATTTTATGATGGCATAGAAGCGACGACTTCTATTCCGGTACATATTGCTTCTTTTGAAGAAGTGGCTCCGCAGGATAGCTTAGAAGAAGGCGAGAGCAAGACACTTTCAGCGAAAGACAATCAGATTTCTGCAAGGTATCTGGCTAATTTCACAGGCAGACACCGGTTTGAATTTAATAAGAAGGTAAATGTGTATTGTGTTGGGGATACAGGTACATCAAAGACCTATTCAAACGTTTCGGAATTTTGCGAAAAACTTGTAAGAGGAAACGCGTACTATCTGTACATTACATCAGACACAGGACTTGAAGATCTTCAGGTCAAAGTTACGGAATTGCAGAAACCGGTGAAGCTGGAAATACTTGCAGATAAGAACGAATACATTGCGGGCATAGATGATCTGTCGAATATCAATCTTCGAACCAGAGTTACATACAGTGATGGGTCTGGGCAGATAATAGGAATGAATGATCCGGTATACGGAGGTATGCTGTCATACAGAGCCAGTACAGAAGGTGGAAAAACAGCGGAATACTACAGTCTACTGACAGAAGGAGAATGGAACTGTGTACCGTATATTTACGGACAGGGGAATGAAATCTCACTGAGTGGAACTGAGATAATAGGTACAACAATTAAGGTAACGATGCCGAATGCAGAGAATCTTGAGGAGCTTGAAGAGGGGGCTTCAAAGACTGTCGAACCTGTAAAACGTAAATTTTATAAATTTATACCGAAAACAAGTGCCGGTTATGAAGTGAAGGTTTCTGACGGAGCGACTGTAAATGTGTATTCAGTTTATGATGGCAGCTTATCAAATCATGGAAGTATGCCGAATCTGACTACGGGTGTAACATATTTTGTCATGGTTTCCACACCGTATTCTGTAGATTTGCAGATCAAGAAAAGAGAGAATGCAGAAGATGATGGATATGTGATGGATGAAAAGTATGATCAGACATTTAACCTCAATGACATGCATAGGGAGGAACCGCTTTATTTTATATTTAAACCGACTGAAACAGGGTATTATAAGTTCTGGACAGAAGGTAATGTATATCCATATGTTGCACTTTATGAAGAAGATAAGAATATTGGAGATGTTTATCCTTATGCGGCAGATAATGTCGTCCTGACAGCAAAACTGGAAAAAGGAAAAACTTATGGATATTTAGTGATCTGGGATCCATATAAGGGGTCAAATCTTACCGTACATTTTGCAAAGACAGAACATCAGAGCATCAAGAGTCTGGAACTGGTTCTGAAAAAAGGTGCGACAGAGGATGCAATGACAGTTATGAACGGAGTACTGGATGTATATGATCTTCGGATTAATTATGCAGATCATTCCACTCTGGTTGAAGCTGCATCGGAATTCAGATCCTGGGGTTCATATGACTGTGAAGGAAGCGATGAATATGGCAATAAGTGGAAGATATTTGTAGATAACAGCGAAGCAGTGCTGGATGCAAAAGACACAAAGTACGAGATAAAACTGACATATTATGATCCTGAAAAGGAAAACACATATCAGAATACGGTTTGGATTCCGGTCAAAGGAATCGAGGGCATGAAGGCTATTGAAAATGGCACTTCTGTAAAACCATTCCAGAATAGTGGTGTAGATGCATATTTTACCTTTACACCATCTGAGTCAGGCGAATACATTATGCAGTTTGAGACAGAAGATGGAGAAGCGATACCATATGCTTATGCCTACAGTTATAATGTGCGATATAGTGACTTTCAGTCTATAGAAGTAAAGAGTGTACCTGCAGAGACACTTAACGAAAAAAGTGTAACTGCAATGCTTACCGGTGGTGAGACATATCTTGTCAGAGTCGGCAGAAGGAACATGGACTGTAACGGAAGCACCTCCTTCAAAATCGAAAAGGCAAAAACAGTAAAAAGTGTAGAATTCAAGAATAAACCGATTCAGAATACGGTGTATAACACAGATGGTAATATAGAGGCTTCTCTGGAAGGACTGATTCTGACAGTTTACTACAAAGACGGAACTGAGGAAGATGTTGCTTATGGCGAAAATGATGCAGCAGGATATGGTATAACCGTAGAGGATGGGTATTGGAAAGATGCAGATACCTACACAGTCACTGTATCACTTCGAAAGTATTATCTTCAGGTAGATTATAAGAGAGTAGATATTCCGGATGAGATACAGACAGTGAATACAGGTATCAGTACAAAGATTCCTGCATCTGATCAGGTGGTTGTTCCGGTAATGTTTACCCCGAAAAAAACAGGTTATTATTTTGTTGATGTGGAAAATGGTTCTGTAAGCAGTGTACAAAAACTGGCAGCACAGGAGTCAGCGCAGGCCCGGATGCGTGGAACAGGAACTTCTTCGAATGCCGGAGATACGCAGTATTTTGAAGTAGATACTAGTTATATGATCTACATTTATACAAATAAAAAAGAATCTACGGTGACCATCCGGGAAGGTGCATGCAAATGGGAAACAATTGCAGGAACCATTGTTAAAGCCTCCTGTACAACCGGTGCATCCTGCAAACAGGAATGCAAAGTTCATAACCATACACGTGTGGTTGAAGGTGATAAAGCAGCCGGTCACGGTTACAGTTCATGGAAAGTAACGAGGGAAGCTGACTGTACGAGAGCCGGTGAGAAACAGAGAAGATGTGTTTATTGTGGTCATGTAGAGAAGGTACAGACGGAACCGGCTAAAGGACATAAATATGGGTACTGGAAAACGACAAAAGAATCCACTGTCCTTAATACAGGACAGAAGGAACGTATCTGTCGCGTATGTAAAAAGAAAGAGAAAAAATCTATTGCGAAACTGAAGGCAACGATCAGTTTAAATGTATCAGGTACGATTCCGCTTAAGACGAGACAGACTTTCACAGCAAGAGTTACGATGGGAAAAGGCGACAGAGTTGTTTCCTGGAAGTCGAGCAATACAAGAGTCGTTTCTGTTGATAAAAACGGCAAAGTAAAAGGACTGAGAGCAGGTAAAACTGCGACGATCACTGTGCAGCTTCGGAGCGGTCTGAAAAAAAGTTTTAAGGTCAACGTTCAGAATGCAAATGTTGCGACAAGATCTCTGCAGGTGACAAATGCGTCTACCAGAAAGAGGGTTTCTTCACGGGTAAGTCTGAAACGCAGACAGACATTGAAACTTGCGGTGACACTCTCGCCAATTACAAGCAGAGAGAGAGTAGAGTATTTTTCTTCTGATAAGAGAATTGTAAGTGTATCTTCCAGAGGTGTAATCAGAGCAAACAGGACAGGCAGAGCAATCATTACTGTCAAATCCGGAAGAAAAATTTACAGGATCAGAATAACAGTTAAATAAAATGTGAGATATTTGATACAAAAAGTCATGCCGGGGGAAATCAATCCTCCGGCATTGCTTTTTGTACTTTCAAAACAAAGCATTTCGCGATACAATAGGAGCAGATGTAAAATATGAATTTGAGGATTAACAAATGAATGAAAAAATCCTGAAAGAGAACAAAAGTCAAAAGGAGAAAATATTTGATTTCAAAGACAATGCGCACGATCTTACACGCACTATCTTATGGAAATATTGAGGTGGAAGCATCCAGGCGGCTGGCAGATATCAAGAAGCTGGATGCAATGCGGATTTTTTTTAAGACATTAGATACAAAGGTTTATAATGGGAATCACGAGGTGCCGGTGCGGCTTTATTTTCCATCGGAGGAAGCCATGAGCGGCGATGTAGTAGAGGGAGAAAAATATCCGGTACTGCTGTTTTTTCATGGTGGCGGCTGGGTGACTGAAAGCATCGAAAATTATGACCGGGTATGCAGCCGGATGGCGCAGTCCACCGGACATATCGTGATGTCGGTGGAATACCGCCTGGCACCAGAATACCGTTTTCCGATTCCGTTTGAAGACTGTTATGAGGCGGCAAAAGCACTCTATACAGGGCGGTTGATATTACCTGCTGATCCGGATCGAATCACGATCATCGGGGACAGTGCGGGCGGAAATCTGGCAGCGGCGGTTTGCCTGAAAGCCCGTAATACAGGAGATTTTACACCGAAAAAACAGATTCTGATCTATCCGGCAGTAAACAACTGTTATACAGCAAAATCACCTTACAGATCAGTACAGGAAAACGGAGAAGACTATCTTCTCACGGCAGCCAAAATGGAAGATTATCTGACCCTGTATGAGAGTTGTGCAGAGGACAGAAATAATCCGTATTTCTCTCCGCTGATGGAAAAAGACTATACAAATTTACCTGACACACTGATTCTTACAGCGGAATTTGACCCTCTCCGTGATGAGGGCGAAGAATATGGAAAACGATTAAAAGAAGCCGGAAATTATGTGGAAATACACAGGGTTTCGGATGCGCTTCATGGCTATTTTGCACTTGGAATCAGATTTTTGCATGTACAGGAAAGTTTTGATATTATGAATCGTTTTTTAAGTAAAGGAAGCGAATAAACGTGGAAAAAGGATACTCAAAATGGAGAAAATTAGATAACGCAGCACTGGCTTTTCCACTTGTCACAGATAAAAATGACACCAGAGTTTTTCGGTTCTACTGTCAGTTAAAAGAGGCTGTCAACAGTGAAATTCTGCAGCGTGCACTGGATCAGACAATGGAGAAATATCCGTTGTTCCGTGCAGTTCTGCGAAAGGGACTGTTCTGGTTCTATCTGGAGCGAAGAGATATAGATGCATTTGTAAAAGAGGAAAAGAGGCCGCCGTGCAGCAGCCTTTATATACCGGATAAAAAGAGCCTTTTATTTCAGGTGAGTTATTACAAAAACCGTATTAATTTTGAGGTATATCATGCGTTGACAGACGGTACCGGAGCAATGAATTTTTTAAGTGAACTGGTACAGAATTATCTGATCCTGACGCATCCGGAGGCAAACTTACCACGTGTAGAACATGCAGAGGAACCGACACCGGGAGCGCAGGAAGAAGATAGTTTTTCACAGTATTATTCCTCAGATATTCCGAAAAACAAAGAAAAAAAACCGTCAGCTGTGAAGCTGAAAGGTGAAAAATTACTGCATGCAGATATGCAGATCACAGAGGTAGTTATTCCGGTAAAAGAGACATTGGCGAAGGCGCGTTCTTATAGTGTTTCGATTACGGTTCTGCTTACTGCAATGTTGCTTTGTTCGATACATGAGGAGATTCCGAAGAACCGGCAGAAGAAGCCAGTTGCATTGATGATACCGGTCAATCTGCGCAATTATTTTCCATCTCAGTCGATGGGGAATTTCTTCGGATGGATTGAAGTTGGATATACTTTTTCCGATGAGACAATCTTTCAGGATGTATTATATGACGTAAAAAAACAGTTCAAAGAGAAGCTTGTAAAAGATAAAATAGCGATGGATATGAACGGATATGTGCGTCTGGAAAAGAATCCGGTAATACGTGCGGTGCCGCTTGAAATTAAAAAATATTTTATGATGGCGGGGGCGAATCTTGGCAGCAGGAGTATTACAGCGGTATATTCGAATATCGGGATTCTGCGTTTCCCAGAAGCGTATAAAACCTACATTGAACGGTTTGGTATCTTTGCAAGTACCAATTCTTTGCAGCTTTGTTCCTGTTCATATGAAGATCAGATGGTGCTTGGATTTACATCCAAAATTCCAGATGACAGCATTCAGAAGAACTTTATGCGGATGCTTCGTGAGGAAGAAATTCCATATAAAGAAGAGAAAAATGACTTTCCCGGATGTGGGGAGCAGCAGAAAAAAGAAGAGAAGAAGGTTTTACAGACATTCAGTTTTCTGTGTCTTGCCGTAGCTGTGATCTGTGGGATGATCAACTATCTGATGCTGGAGACACTGAACTGGTTCTGGTTTGCTGCGGCTGGCTGTCTGTGTGCATGGCTTGTTGTCGGAGTGGCATATTTTAAACGCAGAAACATCCTCAAAAACCTGGCATGGCAGTTGTTGCTCATTACGATTTTGTGCGTATTATGGGATCATTTCATCGGATGGAAAGGCTGGTCCGTAGATTTTGCATTTCCGTTTGGGGCACTTGCGGTGCTTGGAAGTGTCCCTGTAATCGCAAAGGTCAGCCATCTGGAGAGGGAAGAATATTTGTATTATCTGCTTCAGGCGGCGATGATCGGATGCCTTCCGGCAGTTCTTATCTGGATCGGAATCATAAAATATACGATGCCTTCCGTACTTTGTACAGGCATCAGTTTTCTGGTTCTGGCGGGGATGTTTATCTTCCGAAAGAAAGATACATTAAGAGAATTTCGAAAAAAACTGAGAATGTAAAATGTGATTTACGAGAAAGGAAAATACCGATGTTAGAATGTGATTATGAAGTGAAACGGATTGATGGAGATTATGCACATCTGCAGAGAATCGACAGACCGGAGGAAGAACTGAAGCTGGTGGCGAGGGCACTGCTTCCGATGGAAATCTATGAGGGATGTATTCTGCATTATGAAATGATGCAGTATTCCATGAAATAGAGGAGCAGGAAGCGGAGTTGTCTGCAATGCTTTGAGAAAAACCTCGGGAGAAAGTTATGGAACAGTATTACTACAACCATATGAATAAACAGGAACAGGCTGCCTATCATGGAATCCTTCAGGGACTTTCCGGACTGGCGGATGAGTTTCAGATTCCGGCACTGGACGGAGAGACTTTGTATAATGTCTTTTTCCAGCTGCGTCTGGATCATCCGGAGATTTTCTGGGCAACGGGATATAAATACCGATATTACAAAGAATCACCGAATATTATTTTTGTTCCGGAATATCTGTTTGATAAAGGCAAAATAAAAGAGCATCAGAAAGCAATGAAATCCAGAGTTGAAAAGCTTGTGCGTCCGGCGAAGAACATGTCCGAATGGGAAAAAGAGAAATATGTACATGATTTTATCTGTCAGAATGTACACTATGACAAGCTCAAAAAGGCTTATTCTCATGAGATCATCGGCCCGCTCGGACAGGGCGTGGGTGTCTGCGAGGGCATTGCAAAGGCAGTAAAAGTCCTTCTGGATGAGCTGGGCGTCTGGTGCGTGATCGCAATATGTGGAAACAATCCGGAAAAAGGTATCAAATATCGTCATACCTGGAACATTGTTCGGATCGGAGGGACGTATTATCATCTGGATGCGACTTTTGATAATACACTCGGAAACAGTGATAAAGTCGAAGATATTCGTTATGATTATTTCAATCTTGATGACAAAAGTATCTTCCGGGATCATGAGCCACTGATCGCAGCAGCACCTCATTGTACAGATCACGACCACTTTTATTACAGAGAAAAGAAGCTGTCTTTTACAAAGACAGAAGATGTGTATAAACGTTCACTTCAGGCAGCAAAAAAGGGAAAAACGCTGACATTTCACTGGAGAGGCGGCTACCTGACAAGAGAAGTTCTGAATGAACTCCTCGGACTTATCCGTAAAGCCGGTGAAGAAAAAAACAAGACAGCAGCAGTCAATATCAACTGGCCGCAGGCTGTACTGCGTCTGCATTATACAGAAGCACAGATGCAGGAATGCATCACAATGGAAGATGCAAATGAAGGGGAAAAGGAATAACAGATACACGGCAGTACAATGGCAATAAAAGGGGAGACAGACATGCTTGAGACATTTAATGTTTTACGTATTGATGAGCCGGATTTCGGATGTGAGGGACGTCCGGACGGGATGGCAGTGAAGGACAATGTCCTTCTGAAAAGTAATTATACAGGTGAAGAAATGACAGTCAGAGAGAAGGATGCCCGGCTGTATGAGCTGGATATCAATGAAGGAGATCAAGTATTTCTGATTGATGGTGAGATGCGTAAGATCCGCTGAGATGATGTGCCCTGACTGAACGCGGCTTACGGAGCGCTGATAAAAATAGACTAGAAAGTGCAGGAAGATAGATGGAATTAAATATTCTTGACTGGTTCCAGACGTTACATACACCGATTCTGGATAAAATTATGACATCAATCACAAAGCTGGGGGATGCGGGGATTTTCTGGATTATCCTGACACTGCTTTTTCTTATCATACCAAAGATGAGAAAAACAGGAATCATTATGGCAGCAGCACTGATCATGGATCTGCTGATCTGCAATATAGCAGTAAAAAATCTGGCAGCAAGAACAAGACCATACGATGTAAACACCAGTGTGCAGCTGCTGGTGGCAAAGCTTCATGATTATTCATTCCCATCGGGACATACAGCCGCATCTTTTGCTTCGGTTACCGCGTTATATCTCGCAGGTGAAAAGAAGCTCTGGAAACCGGCACTGGTACTTGCCTGTCTGATCGCAGTATCGAGATTATATCTGTATGTCCATTATCCGACGGATGTTCTGGGTGGTATGGTTTTTGGAATCCTGGCAGGATATGTGGGCTACCGGCTGGTGAAATTTCTGGAAGCAAAGCTTTCCGGAAGGAAGAACGCAGGGAAACAGATACGGAGGTAACGACATGCACAGGATAAGACAATCCATTCAGTTTTATGGAAGAGTTCAGGGTGTGGGTTTCCGCTACAAGCTTGGTTATCTGGCAGACAAATACAGTGTGACCGGATGGGCGAGAAATGAATATGACGGATCTGTTTTGACGGAGCTGCAGGGACTGGAAGAAGATATTGACAAGATTGTACAGGCACTTTACAATGACCGTTATATAGAGATTGACGATATCCGAAGACGTGAGATTTCTGTGGATGAGGAAGAACGGAGATTCAGAGTTCGGTATTAAAGGAGGGCACACGAATGGACGAATTATATCAGGCAATAGAAGCGAAGATCAAAGCAGCGGGATATCCGAGAGAGATTTCCGGTCAGGCTGTGTACGAAGATATCTGTGACCAGATTGAGGGAAAAGAGAACGGCAGTTATGTGTTACTGTCCAAATTTGAGGATGATGTGATTTTTGAGTATCACATTACGATCATGGATCATGAATTTAATCTCGGGATTCTTACAATGAGACTTCCGGAAGGCATATATGCGGCAAACTTTGATGAAGACTGACAGAATGAGCGGGTGAAAACCTGCTCTTTTTGTATGATGGTTATGGTAAGTACTATAGCTACATGCAAACATTTCGCATTTTCGTGAAAAACTACAGAAAAACATTTTGCTATTTCGTGAAAAAACAGGGATGTGCAGAATCTTTTCATAGATGAGATGGACGATTTGGATAGCTTTTTCCGTAATTTATTTCTTTTGAAGGGACGGGAATTGAAGGGGAAAAAGTGTGTCCTGATTTTTGATGAAGTTCAGTTGTTTCCGCAGGCAAGACAGGCAATTAAATATCTGGTAGCAGATGGTCGGTATGATTATATTGAAACAGGATCATTGATTTCGATACGTAAAAATATTCAAAATATCCTTATTCCATCAGAAGAATATAGGATAAAAATGTATCCAATGGACTTTGAAGAATATCTGTGGGCACTGGGCGATACGGTCACATTTGAGGCGATTAAAAGTGCTTACGAAAAGCGAAAACCACTGGGTGATTCTATTCACCGAAAAATAATGAAAAAGTTCCGGACATATATGGTTATAGGAGGAATGCCGTAGGCTGTCAGTGCATTTGTTGAAGGAAAAACTTTTGCACAGATTGACTTTATAAAAAGAAATATACTGAGTCTTTATGAAGAGGATCTGGCAAAATATGATCGAGATAATCGGGAAAAAGCGTCGGTGGTTTTTCGAACGATTCCGGAACAGTTGGAGAATAAGAATTCACATTTCAAATTTTCTGTGATTGATAAAAATGCAAGATATCAAAACTACGTAGATGCGGTAAGCTTCATATCAGAGTCTATGATGGGGAATGAGTGTATTAATGTAACGAAACCGGAAGTGGCACTTGAATTGTTTGCAGATCGTAGCAATTTCAAACTGTATATGGGCGATACCGGACTTCTGGTAACACAGATTATGAAGAGTAGAGATGAGACAGATGAAGATTTGTATAAAGCACTGATTATAGATAATCTCAGCGTTAATCAGGGGATGATTATTGAAAATGTGGTTGCACAGATGCTCAGAGCATCTGGTCATGAATTGTATTTTCATGAGTATTTATATACTCCGGAAGATTCTGTCAGGGAAAAGAAATATGAAATAGATTTTATGACTGTTAAAAAGAAAAAAATCTGTCCGATTGAGGTAAAATCTTCCGGATACATGTCTCACAAATCTTTTGATTATCTGACGAAAAAATACCAGTTGAAGATGCAGGATCGTTATATTATTTATACGAAAGACTTAAAATATAAAGATGAGATTATGTATATACCTATTTATATGACAATGTTGATATAATAGAAGTTTTGTAACTATTCAGAAGGTGATTTGGAATGCATTTTGACTCGTAACTGTGAGGGTGCTGAACAGCACTTCAGAAGGGGGATATCAATAAAGTCGTCCTGATCGATAAGTCCAGTACGATTCTGACGATTTTACTTGCGCTGATTTTTCTTCATGAAGGATTATCATGGGCAAAGGCTGGATGTGTTATTACCGGGCTTTGCAGCAGGGACCGGCAAGTGTGGTCGTGCCAATCGATAAACTGAGCATTCTTGTGACGATTGCATTCTCATGGATCGTATTCCATGAAAAACTGACACGGAAATCAGCGGTGGGGGTTGTATTTATCACGGTGGGAATCGTATTGATGACAAAGCTATAAAGATTAGGAGTTAGAGATTATGGGACATTTTTATTTTATAAGACATGGACAGACTGTATGGAATGTAGAGAACAAAATCTGATTTTGAATAATCTACAAATTATGTGCACTGTGTTTAAAGGATTTACAGGTTGTACGTTTTACTGCAATATGCTATAATACACACTTGAATACTAGGTTAAAAGGAGCGCTTTATAGTGACTATTCATGATAAATATAGAGTACTACAGGAGAATCTTAAAGCACTGGGAAGTGCAGCAGTTGCGTTTTCAAGTGGAGTGGATTCTACATTTCTTCTGAAAGCGGCACAGGAAGCTCTTGGTGACAAAGTAATCGCGGTTACGGCAAGCTCCTGTTCTTTCCCGAAGAGAGAGTTAGAAGAAGCAAAAGCATTCTGTGAAAAAAACGGAATCCGCCAGATCATTGTTGAATCCGAAGAGTTGGATATCGACGGTTTTCGGCAGAATCCGAAGAACCGCTGTTATCTGTGTAAGCATGAACTGTTTGAGAAAATCTGGGAGATTGCGAAGGAAAACGGCATGAATGCTGTAGCCGAAGGATCCAATATGGATGACAACGGAGACTACCGTCCGGGTCTGATCGCAGTCAAAGAGCTCGGTGTCAGCAGTCCGCTTCGTCAGGCAGGGCTTTCCAAAGCTGAGATCCGCGAACTGTCCAAAGAAATGGGACTTCCGACCTGGGATAAACAGTCTTTTGCATGTCTTTCTTCACGTTTTGTATATGGAGAAACGATCAATGAGCAAAAGCTTGGAATGGTTGATAAAGCAGAGCAGCTGCTTCTTGACATGGGATTCCATCAGGTACGCGTCCGTATTCACGGAAATATCGCAAGAATCGAAGTTCTTCCGGAAGAGATCACAAAGATTGTTGAAGAAAAAAACAGAATGAAGATTGCATCGAAACTGAAAGAATATGGCTTTGATTATGTAACACTGGATCTTCTGGGTTACCGTACCGGAAGTATGAACGAAACACTTGAAGATAAGGAGATTAAGAGATAAATGTTGAATCAGTTTTCCAGAACACAGCTTTTATTTGGCAAAGAGGCGATGGAGAAACTGTCCGGCTCCCGTGTTGCCGTATTTGGAATCGGCGGAGTTGGCGGTTATACTGTCGAGGCACTTGTACGAAGCGGAGTCGGAGCAATTGACCTGATCGATGATGACAAAGTATGTCTGACAAATCTCAACAGACAGATCATTGCGACCAGAAGTACAATTGGCAAATACAAGGTAGACGTTATGAAAGAACGTATTCTGGACATCAACCCGAAGGTCGAGGTGAATGTTCATAAATGTTTCTATCTGCCGGAAACAAAGGATGAATTTGATTTTTCGCAGTATTCCTATGTGGTAGATGCGGTAGATACTGTGACTGCGAAGATTCAGCTTGTCATGGAGGCAAAAGAAGCCGGAGTTCCGATCATCAGCAGTATGGGTGCAGGAAACAAGCTGGATCCGACAGCTTTTGAAGTGGCTGACATTTATAAAACATCTGTCTGCCCGCTGGCGAAGGTCATGCGGCGTGAATTAAAGAAACGTGGAGTGAAAAAACTCAAAGTAGTTTATTCAAAAGAACAGCCGACCAGACCGATTGAAGATATGTCAATCAGCTGTCGTACTAACTGCATCTGTCCTCCGGGAGCTGCACATAAATGTACGGAGCGTCGTGATATCCCGGGATCCACTGCATTTGTGCCGTCCGTAGTTGGTCTTATTATAGCAGGAGAAGTCATCAAAGATCTTGCTGCAAAATAAATATGGCGGATGTCAGAACTAAATAAGGTCCCTGTTTCGGGCTGTTATCTTGCGATATATCGAATGAAATTGCGGATAATGGCCCGTTTTGGACTCACTTTATATAGCTAAAACGAATTAATGATAAGATGAAAGTATCGTTTTGACTCGTAACTGTGAGGGTACTGAACAGTTACCGTATTTCTATACAAAGGAGAAAATTCGTATGAGAAGAAATAAAAAGAGTAGAATTCTTGCAATTTTGCTTGTTGTGTCGATGATCGGAAGTTCTGCGGTTTATGTTCAGGCGGCAGAGGTAAGTATTACTCCGGCAGCAGAAGCCGAAGATCCGGATACGGATATCGAGATATGTGGTGAAGAACATGAGATGAAGGAAGTGCAGGTAGTGGAACCTACCTGTACAGAAGCAGGATATGTACTCTGGAAATGTCCGAGCTGTGGCTACGAGGAAAAACGTGATCTCAAAAAGGCACTTGGTCATGAGCTTGAGGTGGTTTCTACAGAAGAGGCCACAGAAGATACTCCGGGAAAAGTTGTTTATAGATGTAAAAGAGAAAAGTGTGATTACACGGAGACTAATATCATTTCTGTAGCAGAACCAGGTACAGACGATAAAGAAAATGACAAAGACAATAACCCGGGAAACAATGAAAAGTCAGATGTGCCAGCTGATCCGAACGAAAATGATAAGACTGATAACAATGGTGAGACAAAGCCGGATACCGGAAATGAATCCAGCGAAGATTCTGATAAGACAGAGGAACCCGCGGTTGACGAAGAAGAACTCCCGGATGTGGATGAAGAATATGCGTCCTATGCTTCTTCTACATCTACGGAGGTTGTAGCAGAATATGATCCGACAACGGCTTCCCATACAATCAAAGTAGTGAAAGACGTGAAGCACCCGGAGGAAGTTGAGGAGATTGAGGGCAAAACTGTTGCAGATAATACAGCCAGAATCAGCAGAGATGAACAGGGAAACCTTACGGATCTGGCGATATCTACGGAAATTGAAAAGATTAAAAACGGATTTTCTCTGACCAGTGAATCAAAAACATTGAAATCTATTTCCATCATAAATGCGAAAGATCTGCCAAATGACTGGTTTACTTTAAATGCAGGCAAAACGGCAGGTGAACTTGGAATTCACGTAGAGTATACAAAAGATGAAATAGTTCTGACTCTGACGGAAAACAAGAAGATACTGAATATTGTAAACGTTACAGAGGATGAGACAACGATTACAATGAAGACTTCAACCGGCGGAAGCTTTGGGATTCGAAAAAATCTTCAGAAGTTTTCAACAAAACTTGAGGGCGTGGTAAAAGGCACAAAGAACCGGATCGTACTGAAAGGTACAGAAGGTGCGAAACCATCTGTGGAGCTGTCTTATGTGAAAGAGAAGAGAGAGGATGACACGGCAGTTAAAGAAACAGCAGAAAAAGATAATGAAACTGAAAATAAAGAAAACGATGAAGACTCTGCAAATGCAGAGGAAGAAAGAAATGAAGAACATTACTGGATCAGAGCCTATAACGACGAGGTGGAGGATCCAATTGTGATCACTGTTTATAAGAAATAAAAATTAACGGGGCATATCAAAACGATATGCCCCGTGATTTTAGTATTCGCCTACAACTGTAGCTTTAAGCAGGTTGGTGTTTCCGGAACGTCCAAGCGGAACTCCGACAGTCAGAACAACGACATCGCCTTTTTTTACATAGCCGTTTTCTTCGGCGGCTTCTGTAGCGTGAAGGAGAAGGATCTCCATGCTGTATTCTTCTTTTGTCAGGATCGGAGCAACACCCCATACCATGTTTAACTGACGCCATGTACGTTCATCCGGAGTACATGCGATGATCTGGCATCCTGGACGATATTTGGAAACCATGCGTGCAGTGTTTCCGGAACGGGTAACTGCGATGA
>OLRW01001058.1_pt1 | contig 19049 bp, 22 predicted proteins | sample 1672701 | NCBI WGS metagenome assembly OLRW01 (sample SAMEA3136715, study PRJEB25190) | human gut metagenome | biome: human gut; feature: human-associated habitat; material: faeces | place: Austria | collected 2013
TGTCCTCCGGACTTCCACGCGGTTTTCCACACTTCTGGTGGACGTATTTAACATGTATACAGTGACTTGTCGCCAGTTTCTTAACTTGACATTCGCTCCACGGAAAACCTGCAATTAGTGCAGCAACCTCGCGCTTCATCGCTATCAATGTCACAACATGGGTTATTATAAACGAAACCCCTCGCAAATGCAAGGGGTTTTTCAAATTTTTTTCAAAAATTTTTATTTTCTTATTTTTACAGGACGTCTGAATAATCTACCAGGGTAACTCCGCTGACTTCATCTTCGATTACTTCCGGCTCATCTCCATCCGCTTCGGCCTTCTGAAGAAGTTCTTCTTTTGTGTACACCGGCATCGCAAGTTTCTTATCTCCTGTCTCCTGTTTTTCTTCCGATACCGTCTCAAGAACTACCGGCTGTGTCTGCTCTGTCGAATCCAATGGATCTGTCTCTTCCGGTTCCTCTGTCTCTTTCGTCTGATTCTCACCCATCATGCTGGCGATATCAGCAGCGAACAGACTTGCTGTTTCTTGCAAAAGTGTTTTATCCGGATCTTCCGTTTCGTCTGTCGATTCCTGTTTTTCCTGAGTTTCTTCCGTTGGTAATACGATTTCCTGTGTGTTTCCTGCGCTCTGTTCTTCTTGCATCAGTTCCTGTGGAAGAACGATTTCCTGTGTGCTGCCGGCTGCCTGTGTCTCTTCCATCGGCTCTGCCGGTATCGCTTCCGGTTCCTGCTCTGACTCATCCATCATATGAGCCTTTTTGTTCTTCTTGGCAAGTTTGGCTTCCTGTCGTTCACGTTTCGCTCTTGCCTTCGCTTCGGCTACTGCGGCTTTTTCTTCCTGTTTCTGCTTTTTCTTATCTGCTTTTCTTGCTTTTTTCTTTTGCTGTCTGGACATTACTGCAGGTTCTTCTTCCTCAGGCTCATCTTCCTGCGCATCCTCATTCTCCTCATCCTCTTCTTCGTCATCATCTTTTTTCCAGACCTCCGCAAGAATAAACAGGATAATAACAAATACAACAGCAAGTCCCACAATGATCAGCCCTTCTGTACTTCGAAGTGCCATGGATACATAACCAATCACCGGTACAACAAGCATAACTTTCTGAACCGTGCTTCCCAGCTCCTGCTGTGTAGTCCCACCATCTGTGCTCAACTGATCGTCCAGTACCACACTGCTGCCATCGATACTGTCTACCACATATACATATTGTCTGCCTTCCTGACTGATCAGAACTTTATCTCCCTGTTTCAGTTCACTGCGATCCTTCTCCACTGCATAGGCTACGGATCCCTGTGGCAGATTTGTCTGCATATCGACATCATCCACCATCACCGTAGTAATCCCTGCAAATGGTGGAATCAAAAGACCCGCCGCAACCACAATGGCACAAAACAGGATCACATTAACAATCGTTTTTAAAACCTTCGACATGATCTACTCTCCTCATCTGTTTTCCTATCTGTAAACTCTGCTTTCCACATTTCCAGATACTCTCTTACTGATAATACTGCCTTTTAGGGCAGTATCCATATCATGCCCCTTATTATATCCTCTTTTAACAGCTTCTGCAACCTGTTTTAAAAATTGTAAGTTTTTTCTTATTTTCTGTTGCCTGTATTTTTCTTCTTTATTATAATGAAAGTATACGGAGGTATTTACTATGAAACCCACCATCAAAATGATCGAAGATCTTTCTTTGAACGCGTGGCCCTCTCATCAGATTCAGCTCTATGACGGATGGCTTCTGCGTTTTTCTTATTTTTATACTCACAGAACCAACTGTGTGGAACAGATTGGACCATCCTCGATCCCTATCGAAGAAAAAATTAATTTCTGCGAAGACGCTTACCATCGCTGGGGAACGCCTTCCATCTTCAAGATCACGCCTCTTCTTCCGGATGATTTTGAAAAGCGGCTGATCGACCGCAGATATGCAGTGCAACACGTCACGGAAGTAATGACCCTGGATCTGGCTCCCTGGCAGATCACCATGCCACCTGTCAGTGTGCAGCTGGAACGTACCATCAATGACCGGTGGATTCAGTCGTTGTTTGCCTTAAAAAGTACAACCAGTGCCATCCATCGTCAGATTGTACCTTCTATGTACCATGCAATTCCAAAAGACACTCTTGCCGCTTCCATTACCAATAGCGACGGACAGATTGTCGCTATCGGACTCGGCATTTTGGATCGTTCCTACATGGGAATCTATGCGATCCATGTGCATCCTCATTACCGCGGACGCCAATATGCCCGTTCCGTTTGTACTTCTTTGTTAAATCGCGGAAAAGAGCTGGGAATGACCGGGGCTTATCTGCAGGTCGTAGAGGGGAATACTCCTGCCAAGCGGCTGTATCTTTCTCTTGGATTCGAAGACTTTTACAGTTACCGTTTCCGGGTAAAAGAATTATTTTAAAATTACAAAAGACAGGGACATTCTCTTCGGACGTCCCTGTCTTTTGTAATTGCTCGCGTAACTATTCAGTAGCCACTGTACCACGAGGTGTTTTGGCATGAATATGCCAAAATCCCGAGACATACAAGCCAAAATGCCATCACCGAAGGTGATTTTAAATGTATTTTGGCTCGTAACTGTGAAGGTACTGAACAGTTACGTATAAAATTGTTAATCACTGGTTGCTGATATCCTTTTTCTGACACGGTTTTCCCATGAACCGGTAGTGGATCGCATCTTTTGGGCAGGCTCTGATACAGGCTCCGCACCGGATACATTCCGGATGATTCGGTGTCCGGCACACATCAATATCCATTTTACATGCCCGGGTACACTGGTTACATCCGACACATTTGCTGTCTTCGATCTTTATATTCAAAAGACTGACTCTGTTAAATAAGGAATAGATCGCGCCAAGAGGACAGATCCATTTGCAGAAGGGCCTGTAAAACATAATGCTGAGTACGATGACCGCAATCAGAATACAGAATTTGAATGAAAACAGTTTTCCCAGTGCAGACCGTATTGCGGCATTTCCGATGGAAAGTGGTATCGCCCCTTCAAGAACACCCTGCGGACAAATATACTTGCAGAAGAAGGGATCTCCCATTCCGATCGAGTTTGTTGCAAGCATCGGCAGAAGAATCACGAAAACAACAAGGATGATGTATTTCAGATACCGTAGCGGCTTCAGCCTGGCTGTGGAAAATTTCTTTCCGGGAATTTTGTGAAGCAGATCCTGAAACCATCCAAAGGGACACAAAAAGCCACAGATAAATCTTCCCAGTGTCACTCCGAGTAGAATCAGAAACCCGGTTATGTAGTAGGAAAACTTGAATCTGGATGATCCGACAACCGCCTGAAAGGCTCCGATGGGACACGCTCCCGTGGCAGCAGGACAGGAATAACAGTTTAACCCGGGGACGCATACCGTTTTCGCCTTGCCCTGATATATTTTACCCTGAAAGAAATTGGGAATATGAATATTGGTAAGCAGTGTGGCCGCTGCCTGTATCCATCCACGTATTCCGGCTATTTTCTTTGATCGTAAGTTCTTTTTCTTATCCAATTCCGACACACTCCAGACATAATTTAATTGCTTTTCCAAGCACTGCAGCCGCTTCCCCTCTGACCGCACCGTAGCTCATCATCGCTATGCCTGTGATGACCAGAACAATTTGAGATATTTGTTTGCACTTCAAAATATGGTTGCTCCTTTTATTCTATTGATTGACCAGCTGACTCTGATATTATACAATAGCAGTTGTAAAATCATTGTTAAGAAACGGGCGGGTGAAAAAATTTTGAGATTATTAATCGTAGAAGATGAGAAACAAATGTGTGACGCGGTTGCCAGAAGCCTGTACGCTGCCGGGTATGAGGTGGATACCTGTTACGATGGGGCGGAGGCTTTGGAATGCATCCTGGCAGAGAATTATGATCTGATCGTTCTGGATCTTAATCTGCCCGGCATGGATGGGATGGATCTTCTGAAAGAACTCCGGAAGGAAAATGAGGAGACGAAGGTTCTGATCTTGTCTGCAAGAGGGCAGATCGCAGATAAAGTGGAAGGACTTGATGCCGGGGCAAATGATTATATGGAAAAGCCGTTCCATCTGCAGGAGCTGGAAGCACGGATTCGCAGTCTTACAAGAAGAAAATTTGTGCAGAAGGATGTCTGCCTGGAAAGCGGCGGGATAAGATTCGATACCATCAAACGAGAGGCCTATGCAAAAGGAACCCTGGTTTCCCTCACAAGAAAAGAGAACGGAATCTTGGAATATCTGCTTCTTCACCTTGGAAGACCGGTAAGTCAGGAAGAGTTGATCGAGCATGTCTGGGATGCATCTGTGGACAGCTTCAGCGGATCCATCCGCGTACATATGTCTTCGCTCAGACGTAAACTCAGGGCTGTACTTGGATATGATCCGATTCTGAACAAAGTGGGTGAAGGCTACCAAATAAGAGAGGAGTCTGATCGATGAAAAAAATATCGCTGCAGTGGAGACTTACCTGTATCATTACCCTGTATATTGCGTTGGTCTGTGGTTGTCTGACGCTGCTTGTCTATAAAAACGGGATTTATTATATCGATTCCCTGCAGGAGACTGTGGATGCCCGGGGAGATGATGTCGGAGAGCGTGTCGGGGATGGCGACACAGATGATTCGGATCAGATATATATCAGCATTCCGGAGGATAAGTGGGATGAGTTTGCAAAGGATTTCTCTGTTCAGGTGTACAACAATAAAGCTGACTACAAAAAAAACAGTTTGATCCTTTCGGCTTTACTGGCGCTTCTTGGCGGTGTAGCTACTTATTTTATCAGTGGTCATGCACTCAGACCCATTCGTGAATTTTCTGAAAAAATCGAGGAAGTACAGGCACAAAATCTGGCAGATTCGCGAATTGAAGAAAATAAAGTGAAAGAACTGAACCAGCTTCGTATTTCGTATAACAAGATGCTGGAACGTCTTGCGGGTGCTTTTGAGGTACAGAGACAATTTACGGCAAATGCAGCACATGAGCTTCGAACTCCTTTATCTGTTATGCAGGTACAGCTCGATGTATATAATTCTACTCCACATCCCGGCAGTGATGGTGATACCTTACAGACGATAAAGATGGTTACGGAACAAAACGGCCGGCTCAGCAAAATGGTCAAGACACTGCTCGATATGAGTGAACTTCAAACGGTAGGACGGGATGAAACCATTGCCGTTGCTGATCTTGTCGATGAGGTATTGGTGGATCTGGAACCGCTCGCCCAGGAAAAGGAAATAAAACTGGTTGGAAACTGTAAAGATATCACTATGATCGGAAGTGATATTTTGATTTACCGGATGGTATACAATCTTGTTGAGAATGCGATCAAATACAATCGTTTCGGTGGGCAGGTTACTGTAACCGCATATCGGAAGGGAAAAAATATCTGTCTGTCCGTAGAAGATACCGGAAGCGGAATTCCGGATGAACTGAAGGAACGGGTGTTTGAACCATTCTTTCGTGTAGACAAATCCAGAAGTCGGGAGCTTGGAGGGGTAGGCCTGGGGCTGGCTCTGGTTCGTGAGATCGTGCGTGTACATGACGGCAGTATCACCGTTCAGTCCGGCTCGTCCGGCGGAACGGTCTTTGATGTGGTTTTCACGCAGTAATTAACGCCCCCACTGTACAGGTGGGGGCGTTGGCTATACAGGAGTTGTTTACTGCAGATCCAGTGCTTTCATACTCATCTCTTCCAGCAGCTGGGATTTTACTTTATACAGCTTGTCGGACAGATCCACATATACTTTTTGTGGATTTACAAGACGGCGTGTCTCCGGCCACAGGGTTTCCTGCTCTTTTTTGCAGATTGCCTGCATCTCCATAACAGAAGGAGAAGTGTAGACACACAGACCTTTCTGGAATACCGGAACGAGAAGTTCACGCAGGGTGTAAGTGCCGCCTTTAATCTTGGTTTTTTTCCAGGTTTCAATCGGATCAAAGATGATCATATCTTTACTTTCATCAAAGGTTTCGTTAACCATACAGATCAGATCGGCACGGATCTTGCCGGTTGCTTTGTCATAGATACGGTAAATGGTTTTATTTCCCGGGTTTGTGATTTTTTCTGTGTTTTCAGAAAGTTTGATCTTCGGTACGAAATCTTCATCGTCCTTATCTTTGATGGCTGCCAGTTTGTAGACACCGCCGAATGCCGGACAGTCTTTGGAGGTGATCAGGTTCGTGCCGACACCCCAGGAATTGATTGTGGCGCCCTGGGCTTTCAGGCTGTCGATCAGGTATTCATCCAGGTCACTGGAAGCGGAGATGATCGCATCGCCGAATCCAGCAGCTTCCAGCATCTCGTAAGCTTTCTTTGACAGATAAGCCAGGTCACCGCTGTCGATACGGATACCGTATCCATGGAAGTTAGGGTCTTTTTCTTTCATTTCTTTGAAGACACGGATGGCGTTTGGCACACCGGAGTCCAGAACGTCATAGGTATCTACCAGAAGCAGGCAGGCATTCGGATACAGATTTGCATAGGTTTTGAACGCGGTATATTCATCCGGAAAACTCATGATCCAGCTGTGTGCGTGTGTACCTTTGACCGGGACATCGAACATCTTTCCGGTCAGCACGTTGGAAGTTCCCACGCAGCCGCCGATCACAGCAGCTCTTGCACCGTAGATACCGGCATCCGGGCCCTGGGCACGGCGAAGACCGAATTCCATGATACCGTCACCCTTTGCAGCGTAAACCACGCGAGAGGCTTTGGTGGCGATCAGACTCTGATGGTTGATGATATTTAAGATTGCAGTTTCCACCAGCTGTGCCTCCATGACAGGAGCAACTACTTTTAAGAGCGGTTCTCTCGGGAATACAACGGTTCCTTCCGGGATGGCATAAATATCACCGGTAAAATGAAATCCTCTCAGATATTCCAGAAAATCATCATCGAACAGATTCAGCCCCCGCAGATATTCCACATCGTCCGGAGAAAAGTGCAGGTCACGGATATATTCGATGACCTGTTCCAGGCCGGCTGCGATGGCATAACCGCCGTCACACGGGTTCTGTCTGTAGAAAGCATCAAATACAACAACCTGATCGGTAGGGTTTTTAAAGTATCCCTGCATCATGGTTAATTCATATAAATCAGTTAATAAGGTTAAATCCAGCGCTCTCATGGCGTACCTCCATATCGTTATTGTTGTCCAATCAGACTCGGCAACTTCTGTAACTGTTCGGTGTCAGTATATACATCCGGTGTACGGGGCAGATGTTACAGGCGCTCTTTGTACTTATAATAGAAGATACAGAACAGTTATCAATTTTGTATAGTATACCATTTTGAAAAAATAAAGTAAACCTGTGGGAAGGAAATGGAATGGGAATACGTCTGAAAAATGTGGAGATGAAAATACGAAAAAAACGCCCTGAAAACAGGTTAAAAAAATTTTTAAAAAAATTTGATAAGTTTTAGAATGAAAATCGACAAGAGGTTATAAAGCCTCTGCCGATTTTCTTTTTTATAGGAAACAGCAGAAAAGAAGAGCGTGCAGAGCGTAAAAACTCTGACACGCTTATTTTTTTACCATAAAAGCAAATGAGGACGGAAAGGAGCATAGAACATGGCGAAACGAAAGTACAAGCGCTTGCATTACGAGGATAGAGCCAGACCAGACAGCACAGTATAAGTTTAGTGATTTGCAGATGTCGCTTTACTACACCATATACATACAGGAAAGGAAAGAGCAGGAAGTATGACAAAGAAAAAGCCAGATTTTTTACGGGATTTAGATACTGCAATCATGGACGAGCTTACAGGTGGCGGTATCAAGGGAAATGCAGCGGGACTGGTAGGAACGCTTACACAGATTAAGGAAATTAAGCAGCTATGTGCCAAACGGCGGCAAACGTGATAAAGCAACAGCAGCGGTGCTTAAGAGGCAGGGCGTAAAGGCTGGCGTGCCGGATATTATGCTACCAGCTGCAAGGGCTGAGTATCATGGGCTTTACATAGAGCTTAAGGCAGGCGAGAACACGACGACCAAGAAACAGAAAGAGTGGTTAGAGTATCTGCGGCAGCAGGGCTATTATACCGCCGTCTGCTACGGCTGGCAGCCAGCAGCGCAGCTGATAGAGCAGTATTTATTACATTCAGACGAGCTTACAAAAGAGCAGGAAACAGTAACTATGCGTTAGAGGCGAACGCAGGAAAGAGAGGCAAAGAATGAAAACAATAAGCATTTTGAATTTAAAAGGTGGCGTAGCCAAGACCTTTACAGCGGCAAACATGGCGTATGAGATTTACAGGAGAGGCTACAGGGTGCTGCTGATTGACAATGATAAGCAAGGGAATTTAAGCAAGGCGTATAGCAGATACGACGCAGAGAGCGTAGCACCAGTTACAAGGTTGCTGGCTGGGGACTGGCAGGGAGCAACAGAGCTGATACAGAATACAGATTACGTAGGGCAGCAGTGCTGCATAGATATTGTTACGTCGAATATGTCACTTTTTGGGGCTACGTGGAATTTGACAAAAGAGGACAGCGAGAACCAGACAGAACGCTATAAGAGATTTGCAGACATTATGGGCGGCTTTTATGATTACTGTATCATTGATAACCCGCCGGATATTGGGCTTAATGTCATAAATGCGCTGGCAATCACGGACGAGGTAATAGTACCCGTAAAGGTGGACGAGGACGCTTTAGAGGGGCTGGACATTGTGACAGAGCAGATAGAGGACGCAAAGGCATTTAACCCAGCATTAAAGCTGGCAGGCGTACTGATTACGTCATACCAGAACACAGACGGCGAGGCAGCAGGCGTAGAGTGGCTGGAACAAAAGACAGATTTTAATATTCTGGGTATTATTCGGTATTCCAAGAAAGTAGCAGAAAATACTTTCATGCGTAAGCCGATTTATGAGTATAGCCCATGCTGCGGAGCGGCGCAGGGGTACAAGAAATTTGTAACAGCGTATACAGGGAAAGCGAGGTAGCAAGCGTGGCACATAAAGAGAGATTATGCGTTTACTGGCATTGCCGCAGGACTGGCGGTACGGAGTGCTGGAACTGGGGCGGCAAATTTGCAGGGCAGAAATGCCCGCAAAGCGACGCTTGCGAGCATTGGAGAACGTGCGAAATGTGCAACGGAGTAATGGGACAGTGTAAGAAAAAACAAAGGATTGAGAAAGCGAGGTAGAGAATATGGCAAAGTTTGGTATTAACGACATTCTGAACGCAAAGACGAAAGCAGCAGGGCAGCAGGCACAGACGGACGGATACAAAGAGATTTATTTAAGCCCTTACGAGGTAAAGGCAGCGCAGGAGAATACGCACCAGAAATTAGAGAACATAGAAGAGCTGGCGGACAGCTTTTTACACGTAGGACAGGAACAGCCTACAGTATTGGCGAGAGTAAACGGGGAATACCGTATAATCGACGGACACAGACGTAATGCGGCAAATATTTTGAACTTAGAGCGGGGGCATAAGGAGTATGAGAAAGTGCTTTACCGCTTTATGGATATGAGCGAGGCAATGTATGAGCTGCGCTTATTGGCTGGCAACGGATTTACGCAGGAGCTTACAGCCTATGAAAAAACCAGATTAGTAGAGCGTACCAAAGCGGCGCTTATCAGAGCCAAGGAAGAGGACGGCTTAGAGATACAGGGCAAAATGCGTGATTTAGTGGCGGCTATGATAAATGAGAGCAGCACAAACGTAGCGAGAATGGACGCAATCAACAACAACGCAACGCCGGAGATTAAAGAGCAGCTGAAAGAGGGCAATTTAGGTATCACTGCTGCATACGAGGCAGCCAAGCTAAACGAGGACGAGCAGAAAGAAATAGCGGAAAAAGCAGCAGCGGGCGAAAATGTGAGGGCAAAGGAAATAGCGGAAAAGGTAGCAGAGAAAAAGGCGGGGGACGATTACGAAACACCGCACCCAGAAAGCATAACATCTTTGTGCTATTCCTGCCAGAAATACAAGGACTGCAACGTAAAAACGGGAACGTGCCAGAAATGCGACCAGTACATAAACAAGGCAGAGGCTGAAAAGACAGACGAACAGCGATACAGCGAAGAGCAGGACGCTATAGACCGCCAGACAAAGAAGAAATTGCAGGAGCGGGCAGACACAGAAAAAATGGAGCATCTGCCAAGCGAGGGAAACACAGAGCATAAGCAGCATGAGATAAAAATAGTGGCATCTTATTACGAGGACGTAGTAAGCGGGAAAAAGAGCTTTGAGCTGCGGAAGAATGACAGAGGCTATAAACAGGGCGACAGCCTCAAAATGCTGGAATTTAAAGACGGTAAGCATACAGGGCGCACGATTGATGCAGATATTATTTATATGCTGGAAGATTATACAGGACTTACAGAGGGCTACTGTATTTTGGGTATCAGAGTAACAGACTATACAGGTAAGGTGTCCGAAACGGACACGGAAAGTGGGGCAGAGCATGAATAGACGGCAGCGGAAAAAGAAGAAAGCACAGGTATTTACAATTATTCTGGGTTGTACGGCGTTTTGCAAGGCAGAGCAATACGAGAAGATGCGGAAAAGCGTAGAATATACGCCAAACGCATTGCAGATGCAGCACATACAGGAAAATGTATGCACGCATTTTGGCACAAATATGGATATTCTGCAAAATAAATTTGATGAAAATACGTGGAATGCTTACTACGAGGGGAAAATAGAGCCGTTTGCAATACAGCTATCGCTTGTTATGACAAATATGAGCTTTACAGAGAGAGAAAGAGCCTGCGGCAATGCTATTTTCTTTTCTGCAAACCGCCTGCAATACGCCAGCAACGCCACAAAGTTAAGCGTAAGCACACAGCTTTTTGACCGTGCGCTACTAAACAGAAACGGCGTAATGGATATATGGAACATGGCACACGTTGAGGACGGGGAAAAGTATTATATCCGAAAGGAATATACAGAGGTAAGCGAACTGCACAAAGGAAGTGAGCAGCCAGTTATCATACAGCAAGTACCGCAGCAGACAGAACCAGCAGCGGGAGAAGAGCCGCAGAACGGACAGGAAGAGAAAGAGGGTGTAAATAATGCCAGTTAAGAAAGAGCGGGAATATAGAACGCTGGTAGCGCCTCTGGCTGCGCAGAGTTCCGGCGAAAAGCGCTTACAGTCGGAGTGCTACGTAGAGGGCTACGCTACTACATTTAATGCGCCATACCTTTTATATGAGTTTGAGGACGGCACAAAGATTTACGAAAGAATAGACGCACACGCATTAGACAGCGCAGACATGAGTGACGTTATCATGCAGTACGACCATGAGGGCAGAGTATTTGCCAGACAGTCAAATAATACGCTGATTTTAGAGCCGGACGTAAAGGGGCTTTTCGTGGCAGCAGACTTAAGCCGGACAGACTTAGCCCGTGGGCTGTATCAAGACATAAGCGCAGGAATGATTACTAAAATGTCATGGGCGTTTACAGTGGCAGAGGAAAGCTACGACAGAGAAACACATACAAGAACAATTTTGAAAATCAAAAAGGTTTATGACGTATCAGCCGTGAGTATTCCGGCAAATAACGATACTGAAATAAGCGCCCGTGCTTTTGCGAGTAGGAGTTATGAGCGGGAGCGGCAGGAGTTGCTTAAGAGGCGGGCAGCAATACTAAAGATTAAGGCGAGCTTATAAAAATCAAAACAAAAAAGGAGAACACAGACTATGAGATTAAAGGAAATTGAGGCAAGATTAGCCGAAATCAAAGAAGAGCTTAACACCAGAGCGGCAGAGCTTACGGACGAGGAAATTACAAAACTGGAAACAGAGGTAACAGACTTACAGGAAGAGCGTACCGCTTTACTGGCAGCGGCAGAGAAACGTAAAAAGTTGCTTGAAAGAATTGCAGCAGGAGAGCCGACAGGTGGAGCGGGAGCAGATACCACGCTGCTTAGAAATTTCAAGGGAGCAGGCGGCGCAGGAGCAGGAGAACCAGAGGACAAATACGACACTACGGCATACAGAAAAGCGTTTATGAATTATGTATGCAGAGGCGTTGCTATTCCGGCAGAGTACAGAGCAGCTGAAACCACCACCACAGCAGACAGCGGCGCTGTAATTCCGACAACTATTATGAATGAAATTATCAAGAAACTGGAAAGCTACGGCAGCATTTATGCAAAGGTGCGTAAGATTAACGTACAGGGCGGCGTTTCCATTCCGATTGCAGACTTAAAGCCTACTGCACACTGGATTACAGAGGCAAAGAGCAGCGACGACCAGAAAGCATCTGCTAAAAATTCCGTAACTTTCAATTATTACGGTTTGGAGTGCAAAATTTCCCAGAGCATTTTAGCGAATGTAGTAACGCTGAAAATGTTTACTGATTTGTTTGTACCTATGGCAACAGAGGCAATGGTAAAGGCTATTGAAATTGCCATTTTCAACGGTACAGGCGAGGGGCAGCCGCTGGGCGTTCTGAAAGACAGCAGGGTAACAGCTGTAATTACTCTGACACCGGAAGAGTACGCAAGCTGGAACGGCTGGCATAAGGTAAAAGGCAAAATGAAAAAGGCGTACAGAAACGGCAGCTTTGTTATGAACCAGTCCACTTTTGATACTGGCATTGACGGTATGGAAGATAAGAACGGGCAGCCTATTGGACGCACAAACTACGGCGTAAACGGAGAGGAAACATACCGTTTCATGGGTAAGAATGTGGAAATGAACGCACGGCACTACGGCGAGAGCTGCCGCAAGCTGAAAGAAATAGGCGTTATGCTGGGCGAACTGATAGAAGAGGTAAAGACCAGAAAATAGCAGGATATGGGGCAGCTGCTTACTTACAGCCTCTGGCGGCGCTGATAGCGGGCGGCAACTGGAACAATGGGGCGAATTGCGGCGCTCGTGCCGTGAATTGCAACAATTACCCGTGGAATGTCAATACGAACATTGGCGCTCGTGGGGCGTGTGACTTAGTGAGAACATTACAGGCACAGAGTTCTACGGAATACTGGCAAGGACTTAGAAAGGGATAAGACCGAGTGTTTAATATCCTATAGTCAGAGTGGCTGTCCCGCCGTGAGGCAAAGAGAAAAAATACGGCTGCTGGTTAGTAGCTACGGCGAAAGGCAGGAGCTTAATACTTGAAGAGAGTAGGATACATTACCGATAAGGACGGGCGGCGCATTACGCTTTTAGAGGCTATGGGCGACTATGGAAACGTACAGAAAGCCTATAACAAAGCCAGAAAGTGTAAACGCCACAGAAAAGACGTACTGATTTTTACGAAAGACAAAGAGGAAAACTTAGACAAGGTGCGGGAAGATATTATAAACCTTGCCTATGAGCCAAGCAAATACCATTACTTTAAGGTGTACGAACCGAAAGAGCGGCAGATAATGGCGCTGCCGTTCTATGACAGGGTGGTACAGCACGCCATAAACAACGTGTTAGAGCCTATATTTGATAAGCGGTTTATATCGCAGTCTTACGCCTGCCGGAAAGGTAAAGGTATGCACGCTGCGTCTGATACGCTAAAAGAGTGGCTGTATGAGTGGAACAAATACCACCCAGACCAGCCGCTTTATGCTATCAAGGCAGATATACACCACTATTTCCAAAGCATAGACCATGCGGTATTAAAAACTGAAATACGTAAGGTTATAAAAGACGCTGGGGTACTGGCATTGCTGGACAGGATAATAGACCACAACGGCAATATGCCGGACGGCGTAGGGATACCAGTAGGAAACCTTACCAGTCAGTTATTTGCAAATATCTATCTGGACGCATTAGACCAGTTTATTAAGCATGAGCTGGGCGTAGAGGCATACATACGCTATATGGACGACTTTGTAATATTAAGCCCAGACAAGGAACAGCTGCGCAACTGGCTTGCACGGATAGAGCAATTCTTACGGGAAGAGCTTAAGTTAGAGTTTAACCCGAAAACTACCATACTGGCAGCAAAGAACGGTATAGACTTTGTAGGCTACAAACACAGGGCAACGCACAGGAAAGTACGAAAGGACAGCATAAAGCGCATAAAGCGCACTATCAAGAAGTGCGAGAGCGGGAAAATCACAAAAGAGCAGTTACAAAAGAGTATACAGAGCTGGACGGGACACGCAGGACACGCCGACAGCTATAACCTACGAAAGAAAATAGAAACGCTGGCAGAGGCAGCCATAGAAAAGGCTGCTTAAGCGGCAAAATGCAGGAGCGAGTACATGAGTAGCAATTTATTAAGGGTAGTACAAGAACAACAGGAAACCATAGAAAAGCAAAGCAGGCTTATTGCTGATTTAATAGCCACTCTGGAAAGCTGGGAGCAGACAGCGAGCTACGACGGCGCAGAGCTGAAAGAGCGGGCAAAAGATTTGCAATTAAGAGAAAGGCAGGATTTATGAACATGACTATTACAGAATTTATTGAGGCGGCGGCACATAACAAAATTATCCAGCTGGTAGTATTGGCGATTGTGTGCGACACGGTTTTTGGCGTGCTGCGTGCAATCAAAGAAAAGAAATTTAACAGCTGCGCAGGCATTGACGGGGCTATCAGAAAAGTAGGTATGCTTATTTCTCTGGTATTCATGCTGGCAATCGACGTACTGATTAAGATTAACTTAATCGGATTTATACCGGAGCAGGTACGTACATATTTAGGGCTTGATACCGTGGGCGTGGCTGAATTTTTCGCACTGCTCTACATTGCCTATGAAGTAGTGAGCATTTTTAAGAATATGGCATTATGCGGGCTGCCCGTAAAAAAGGTATGGGAAAAGGTGCGGGAGTTTCTGGCGAAGTATACGGACGAACTGCCGGACACAGACGAACTGGACGGGGACAGCACCACAGGCAACGTAGAGGAACACAGGACACAGGAAAGATAAGAATAATAAGGACATAGCAGCAAAGAGCGCTTGCGGGACACCGCAGGCGCTTATTTTGTATGCGGAAAGGCAGGAAATATGAACATTAACAGAAAGATAAGTAAGTACAATTTCAATAAGGGCAGCGTTTCCAGAATTAAGTATATTGTTATCCATTATGTAGGCGCACTGGGCGGCGCAGAGGACAACTGCCGATATTATGGCGGCGGCAATAGAAATGCGTCGGCGCATTACTTTGTAGGATTTAAAGGCGAGGTATGGCAGTGCGTAGAGGACGCTAATATAGCGTGGCATTGCGGAGCGTCGAGCTATAAGCACGCAGAGTGCCGAAACGCTAATAGTATCGGTATTGAAATGTGCGTAAGGAAGAAAAACACAAAGAGCATGGGCGCAACAGATAAAGACTGGTATTTTGAGGACGCAACAGTAGAGGCAGCGGCAGAGCTTACCCGTTACCTTATGAATAAATACGGCGTGCCTGCATCTCATGTAATCAGACATTACGACGTAACGGGCAAGATTTGCCCTAACCCGTATGTATATAACACCAGCGCCCACACATGGGACGAGTTTAAGCGTAAAATCAGCGGACAGGCAGAAACACCGCAGGGCGGCAATGAAAAAACAATCTGGAATTTTCTTACAGGAAAGGGCTTAAATGCTTATGCCGTGGCTGGTATTATGGGTAATCTGTATGCTGAAAGCGGGCTTATGCCGAACAACTTACAGAACACCTATAACAATAAGCTGGGTAAGACGGACGCAGAATATACAGCAGCGGTGGATAATGGCAGCTATGGCAATTTTGTAAAGGACAGTGCAGGCTATGGGCTGGCGCAGTGGACGTATTGGAGCAGAAAGCAGGCGTTGCTTAATCATGCAAAACAGGCGGGCGTATCCATTGCAGACCTTAATATGCAGCTGGGCTTTTTATGGGAAGAATTGCAGGGATACACAGCAGTAATGGACGCACTGAAAAAGGCGGGCAGTGTGCGTGCTGCATCTGATGCCGTTCTTACTGGATATGAAAAGCCAGCAGACCAGAGCGAAACAGTAAAGAAAAAGCGTGCAGAGTACGGCGAGGGATACTATAAAAAGTATGCAGCAGGAAACGGTACAAAGTATTACAGAGTGCGCAAGAGCTGGACGGACGCAGCAAGCCAGCTGGGGGCGTTTACGTCGCTGGAAAATGCAAAGAGCGCTTGCAAGGCGGGTTATACTGTATATGATGATAACGGCAAGGCGGTATATACCGCAGCGGGGCAGCAGACAAGCGCAGGCGTTCCGTTTAGCGTACAGGTAGATATTTTAGACCTTAATATCAGAACAGGAGCAGGCACGAACTATGCAAAGACGGGAGAAACCACAGGAAAGGGAGTATTTACCATTGTGGAAGTGAAAGCCGGACAGGGCGCAAGTGCTGGCTGGGGACGCTTGAAGAGTGGCGCAGGCTGGATTAGCTTAGATTATGCCACAAGATTAGCTTAAGTTTTCGAGGGTGGGCGGTTCGCTGTCTGCCCTCTATTTTTTTGCGATTTTCTTAGAAATCTATACAAAAGTGTTGACAATATACCGAAAAAGGTATATAATAAAATCATGGAAAGGAGATAAGAACAAATAAGAGGCAAAGCCACTGGAAAGGAGAAACGGCACAATGGGTAAGAAAAAGAAACAAAAGAAAAAGCCTATCAACTGGCAAGAATTGGCAATCAGTGCAGTGATAGACTTAATCATAGGAACAATACTTATCATAATTGGTAAGTACATAGGTTAGGGCGAAAGCCCTAACCAACAGGCGGGCGATAAGCCCGCCGCCTATAAGAAATATAACACAAACCCAAAGCCGAGTAAAGAGTATGCTTTTAAAATTAGGAGTATTTTTAGTAGCAGTAGGACTGGTAAAGCTGCTGGTTGCTTTCATTTTGAGGGCAAGAGAAAAGAGAGGTAAGGCATGAATTTAGGCGAAAACATTAAAAAAGCACGAAAAGCGGCAGGCGTGACGCAAAAGGAACTTGCAGAGCGCCTGCAAGTATACCAGAAAGATATAAGCCGCTGGGAAAACAACGAGCTTACGCCAAACGCAATAACACTTGCGAAAATTTGCAGAGAGCTTAACGCCTCTGCTGATGAAATTTTAGAATTGAAGTAGAAACGAAAGCGAGGGCTTACTATGACAAAGAAAAAGGTAATTTTATTGGTAGTGGCTGCATTATTTGCAGTAAGCGGTTTAACGGCGCTGCCGTCTGGAAATATAACAGGTGGGGTGGGTTGTATTGTGATTGCGGCAGTATGCGCCTATTTTGGACTGAAAAAGAAAAGCGCAGGAAAAGAGAACGGAAACAGAACACCAGCGCCTGCCGCCGCATCTGGTAGCAGGGTTTTAGATACAATCAGAACGAAAGTAGTAGGCGTGACGTTCAATAATGAGGACGGAGAAAACAGGCAGGATATTTTAAGCAAAATGTCCGGTAGTGAAGATATTACAGTAGAAAAGTACACATACAACGGAGAGCCTGCCGCATACGTAAAGTGGGGCGATAAGGTAATAGGCAATCTATCGGCAGAACTGGCGGGGGACTTAGCGAGAAAGTACCCGAAAGCCCGCTACACCGCAGAAATACTGGAAATTTCTGGGGGGGGGTACAGACGTTCGGGTGCAATATAGAGCTTGACGTAATCGAGGACGCAACGCCCAGCGTAAGCCAGCATACGGGAGAAACTACAGTATATGTAGACCGTAGCAACAAAAAATACCATAGTAAGCCTAACTGTTCGGGAATGAAAAACCCAAAGAGCATACCGCTAAGCCAAGCAAAGAAGAAATACACCGCTTGTAAAAAGTGTTGTAAATAGGTAAAGGCATAAGCCGCAGACTTGTAAAAGAGTTTGCGGCTTTTCGTCGTATATGGGGAAAGAACAGGAACGAAAGAGAGGTAGCAGAAATGGCGAATAAGAAAGGCAGCCGACAGCTGACATGGACAGACCGTATAAGTATTGAGGCATTGAAAAAAGCAGGGCATAGCGTGATAGAGATAGCAGAACAGCTGGGCGTACACCGCAGCACTATATACAATGAGCTTAAGCGAGGGGAATATATGCACAGAAATAGCGACTATACAGAAACATTAAGTTATAGCCCAAACAAGGCACAAATGAAAGCAGAGGAAAATTTAAAGGCAAGGGGTACACAGCTTAAAATAGGCAACGATATTGCATACGCAAATTATATAGAGGATAAAATAGTAAATGAAGATTACAGCCCAGCTGCGGTACTGGGAGAACTGAAAGCACAGGGGAAAGAGGGGGACTTTTCCGTAACAGTATGCGTAACAACATTATACAGCTACATTGACAAGGGTATTTTCCTTAAGCTGTCTAATAAGAATTTGCCAGTAAAGAAGAATAAGAAGAGAAATTATAAGAAAGTACAGAGGCAGCAGAAAAGGGCAGCAGCAGGAGAAAGCATAGACAAACGCCCGAAAGAGATAGATACACGGGAAGAGTTCGGCAACTGGGAAATGGACAGCGTTTTAGGCAAGCGGGGAAAGTCAAAAAATACTCTACTGGTGCTGACAGAGCGTAAAACCAGAAACGAGATTATATTTAAGCTGCCAGACCATACAGACGAGGCGGTAGTAGCGGCGCTGGATAGATTAGAAAGAAAATGGGGTGCTGATATGTTTAAGCGGGTATTTAAGACAATCACGGTAGACAACGGCAGCGAGTTTGCAGATGCAGAGGGCTTACAGCGTTCTATTATCAACGAGGGAGAAAAGCGGACAAAGGTATATTACTGCCACCCGTACAGCAGTTGGGAGCGTGGCACAAATGAGGTAACAAATAAGATGATACGCCGGAAGATACCGAAAGGCACAAACTTTGACGACAGGACAGAGGAAGAGGTAGAGAGTATAGAGAACTGGATAAACGGATACCCACGCAAAATACATGGCTATCATTCAGCAGGGGAACTATTCGAGGAAGAGGTAAAGCAGCTTGCATAAGAACGGAAATAGGGAGCGTGAGAGGCTGGCAGCAGTGGCAGCCTTACTATTGCGCTGCCTAAAAGTGAAAATATACAATAAAACAGGCTACGTATTGTGCAAAACGGCAAAACAATAAAAACGACTGTGTGAAACTTTTTCTGTAAAAGTCCTATGAAAGGTTCTTCTATGATACAATAAATATCATTAGGAGGACCTTTTATTATGGCAAG
>OLRW01001064.1_pt1 | contig 18968 bp, 14 predicted proteins | sample 1672701 | NCBI WGS metagenome assembly OLRW01 (sample SAMEA3136715, study PRJEB25190) | human gut metagenome | biome: human gut; feature: human-associated habitat; material: faeces | place: Austria | collected 2013
CTTAAAAAGATTATAAACGACAGCAATGGCGGTATTGTGTGCATAATTATCTAACGATACCTTGACGATACGCGCAAAAAAAGGTATATTACTAAAGATAAGGCTCCTTATAATGAGCCGACAGAAAGGTAAGGAATTTTATGGACACAACGACACTATTGTATATCGGGCTTGCCGTTATTGTTGTCGGTGTGCTGGTCTATCAGGTTGTCACCAGCAACAGCCGCCGCAACAAGCGTTTTTTAAGCTCGATCATCAACTCATGGGGAAATCTGCCAAAGAGAGAGTATGATTACGGTGAGCTTGAGCACATTGCCAAATATTTTCAGGCAACAAAAAAGGAAGAGTTTACGATTGATGATATCACATGGAACGACTTAGATATGGACTCTGTGTTCTGTATGATGAATCAGTGCCGCAGCAGCAGCGGAGACGACTATCTTTACAAGCTGCTGCGTACACCGCTGACAAGCAAGAAGGAGCTTGAGGAGAGAAACCGCATCATAAGCTTCTTTCAGCGAAACGAAAAGACAAGAATAGCTTACCAGATGGAGCTTTCCAAGGTAGGTCATTCAAAGAAGTTTGCGTTGATTGATTATGTCAACAACATCACAAAGCTTCTTCCTGACAGCAACCTTGACAACTACATGCATCTGTTTTTGTATGTTGTAGTAATATTTGCGATTATCGCACAGCCAGCAAGCGGTATTCTTGTTGCAATAGGTGTGCTGATCTACAATATCTACACCTACTACAAAAAGAAAACAGAGATTGAACCATATTATGTGTCTGTTGGTGCCATTGTACATTTAGTGTCCTGTGCACAGGGACTGTTAAAGCTGAATGTGCCAGAGCTTAAAGATTACACAGAGAACTTAAAGCAGGCTGTAAATGCTCTTTCATCTGTAAAGGGAAATGCAAAGTTTCTTGGTTCCACTGACAAGTTCAGCGGAAATATGGGCTCTATGATGATGGACTATTTAAACATGTTCTTTAGAATTGACTTGATCATGTTTAATCGTCTGTTGGCAAAGGTTCAGAAGCACAAAAAAGAGATGCTTATTTTAATGGACGAGATTGGCCGTCTCGATGCCTATATCTCCATTGCCTCATTCCGCGAGCTTATGCCATTTTACTGCGAGAGTGAATTAGAGGAGTCAAAAGAGGGCTTTGTTGAGGCAAAGGATATGTATCACCCTCTGCTTTCAGAGCCAGTTGCAAATAGTATTTACGAGCATCATCCAGTGCTTCTTACAGGTTCAAATGCATCTGGTAAGTCAACCTTCTTAAAGACTGTTGCAATCAACGCACTTTTATCACAGACATGTGGTATGGCTCTTGCAAAGGAGTATCGTTCATGCTTCTTTAGAATTTACTCATCAATGGCATTAAAGGACAATATTCAGGGCAGTGAGAGCTACTTTATTGTCGAGATCAAGTCCTTAAAGCGTATTCTTGATGCTGTAAATCAGGACAAGACACCAGTTCTTTGCTTTGTAGATGAGGTTCTTCGCGGAACTAATACAGTAGAGCGTATCGCGGCATCAAGCCGTATCTTACAGAGCTTTGCCGACAGCGGTGTTATGTGCTTTGCAGCAACACATGATATTGAGCTTACTCATATGTTAGAGCATTTGTACAGCAATTATCATTTCAAAGAAGATGTCAAGGATAACGATGTCATCTTCAATTACCGTCTGTACGAGGGACGTGCCGTATCAAGAAACGCAATCAAGCTTTTAGGTGTTCTTGGCTACGACGAGAATGTCATCACAAAGGCAGACGAAACAGCAAAGCGCTTCTTAGATACAGGAGTGTGGAGTTTAGAATAAAAACGTCTTGCAGTATTTTTCTATTTATACTATAATAAATGCGATAAAATTGCCTGTGGTCTGCAAAAACGGCCGCAGGTGCAGATTAGTTTGGAGGAAACGATTGTGGAAAAGTATGGAGTAAATGAATTACGCCGGATGTTCCTTGATTTTATGGAGAGCAAAGGACATCTGAAGATGAAGAGTTTTTCACTGGTGCCGCACAACGACAACAGCCTTTTAATTATTAACTCCGGTATGGCACCGTTAAAGCCATATTTTACCGGACAGGAAATCCCGCCGAGACGCAGAGTGACAACCTGTCAGAAGTGTATCAGAACAGGTGATATCGAAAACATTGGAAAGACTGCACGTCACGGTACTTTCTTTGAGATGCTTGGAAACTTCTCTTTTGGCGATTACTTCAAGAAGGAAGCTATTGCATGGAGCTGGGAGTTTTTAACTCAGGTTGTTGGTCTTGATCCAGACCGTCTGTATCCGTCCGTATATGAGGATGATGATGAGGCATTTGAGCTCTGGAATAAGCAGCAGGGCATTCCGGCTGAGAGAATCTTCCGTTTTGGAAAGGAAGACAACTTCTGGGAGCACGGTTCAGGTCCTTGCGGTCCATGTTCTGAGATCTACTACGACAGAGGCGAGAAGTATGGCTGCGGTAAGCCGGGCTGTACTGTAGGCTGTGACTGTGACCGTTACATGGAAGTATGGAACAACGTATTCTCACAGTTTAATAACGATGGACATGGTCATTACACAGATCTGATTCAGAAAAACATTGATACAGGTATGGGTCTTGAGAGACTGGCAGTTGCTGTTCAGGACGTAGATTCTATTTTCGATGTAGATACACTTCGCGCACTGACCGACCATGTTGGTGAGGTTGCACATGCTGTTTATCATGAGGATGAAAAGAAGGATGTTTCCATTCGTATCATCACCGATCACATCCGTTCCGTAACATTTATGATCTCCGATGGTATCATGCCGTCTAACGAGGGCAGAGGCTACGTTCTTCGCCGTCTGCTTCGCCGTGCTGCACGTCATGGAAGAATCCTTGGAATTGATGGCCTGTTCTTAAGCGAGTTAGCTAAGGTCGTAATCGCAACATCTAAGGATGGTTATCCGGAGTTAGAAGAAAAGAAAGAGATGATCTTAAAGGTAATCTCTGAGGAAGAAAATAAATTCAACAAGACAATTGATCAGGGTCTGACAATCTTAGAGGATTTTGAGGCAGCAATGAAGGAAGAAGGAAAGACTACACTTGATGGTGCTGATGCATTCAAGCTGTATGATACCTACGGCTTCCCACTTGATCTTACAAAGGAGATCCTTGAGGAGAAGGGCTTTGATGTAGATGAAGAAGGCTTCAAGGAGAACATGGAAGCACAGAGACAGGCTGCAAGAAAGGCTCGTAAGACAACAAACTACATGGGCGCAGATGTAACTGTATACCAGTCCATCGATCCGTCTGTTACAAGTAAGTTCGTTGGATATGACAAGCTTGTAAGCGACTCAAAGATCCTTGTTTTAACAACAGAGGATGAGATCGTAGAGGCACTTACAGATGGTCAGAACGGAACAATCATTACCGAGGAGACACCATTCTATGGCACCATGGGTGGTCAGCAGGGTGATATCGGTGTTATCGAGACAGAGAGCGGAAGCTTTATTGTAAAGGATACCATTCATCTTCAGGGCGGTAAGATCGGCCATGTAGGAACCATGACAAAGGGTATGCTTACACAGGGCGAGACTGTTACATTAAAGGTAGATGAGAAGAACCGTCAGCTGACAAGCAAGAACCACAGCGCAACACATGTTCTTCAGAAGGCACTGCGTATGGTACTTGGAAGCCATGTTGAGCAGGCAGGTTCCTATGTATCAAAGGATCGTCTGCGTTTTGACTTCACTCATTTCCAGGCAATGACAAAGGAAGAGCTTGCAAAGGTAGAGGAGATCGTAAATGATCAGATCGCAGCAGCACTTCCAGTTGTTACAAAGGAAACAACAATCGATGAGGCAAAGAAGATGGGCGCAATGGCACTGTTTGGTGAGAAGTATGGTTCTACAGTACGTGTCGTTTGCATGGGAGACTTTTCATTAGAGCTTTGCGGTGGTACACATGTATCAAATACCGCAGCAATAAATTGCTTCAAGATCATTTCTGAGTCTGGTATTGCAGCAGGTGTTCGCCGTATCGAGGCACTTACATCTGAGGGTCTTATTCACTACTACGAGAAGCTTTCAGCTGATCTTGCAGAGGCAAGCGCAGCAGCAAAGACTACTCCGGACAAGTTGACAGAGCGTATCGAGACTATGCAGGGCGAGATCAAGGCACTTCAGTCTGAGAATGAGAAATTAAAGAACCAGATGGCAAAGGATGCTGTCGGCAACGTAATGGATCAGGTAGTAGAGATTAATGGTGTTAAGCTTCTGGCTGTAGCACTTAAGGATACTGGAATGAATGAGCTTCGCAACTTAGGCGATCAGTTCAAGGAGAAGCTTGGAAACGGTGTTGTAGTAATCGCATCTGCAGCAGACGGCAAGGTAAACCTTATGGCAACTGCAACAGACGAGGCTATAAAGGCCGGCGCACATGCAGGAAATCTTATCAAGGGAATTGCTGCACTTGTAGGCGGTGGCGGCGGCGGCCGTCCAAATATGGCTCAGGCCGGCGGAAAGAATCCAGACGGAATCCAGGCTGCACTTAAAAAAGCAGCAGAGGTTCTTAAGGATCAGTTAAACAAATAATGCTGTAAAAAAATAAGGGGGCTGCTATTTGGCAGTCCCCTTTTATAAAGGAGAGATTATGACAGAAGGAGAAGAGAGAAGAGAATATATTATTCAGCTTTTGACGCAGACAAAAAAGCCGATTTCAGGAACAGAGCTTGCCAAACAGATGAAGGTAAGCCGTCAGGTGATCGTGCAGGACATTGCACTGCTTCGCGCATCAAACCGAAATATTCTCTCGACGAATAAGGGATATCTATACGACAGGGCAGACGAGAAAAAAGTAGTTCGCCGTACCTTTTTTGTATGCCATACAGATGAGCAGATGGCAGAAGAACTATTTGCCATTGTAGACAATGGCGGCCGCTTAAGGGACGTTGTAGTCGAGCATGAGATCTACGGACAGATAACAGTAGATTTGATTCTTGAAAACAGATGTGACGTTCAGGATTTTCTTGACAAAATCTCAAAAAGCACGGCACGCCCGTTAAGCATCCTCACAAACGGAAAGCATTATCATACTGTAGAAGCAGACCGTGAGGAAATTATTGACCGTATCGAGCAAAAACTGCGGCTTCTAGGCTATTTACAGGAAACAATTTAAAAAAGACACTTGATTTCTTTGTCAGAATGTGATACACTTGCACCTGTTTGACAAGTCAACTGACAAGACAGTAGACAAGACATGCCTTTACACTTCACTGTTTCGTCAGTCAGATAAAATATACCCGTGGAAAACGGGAGGGGAAAGGCAAGGTTGTTTGCATGGAAAAAACAAAGAAAATATTAAACCGCATTTTTATTGACGGACTGAGCGGAATGGCACTGGGCTTATTTTCCACTCTGATTATCGGAACTATCATTGCACAGATCGGAACACTGATTGGCGGACCGGTTGGCAGCTATTTAAAGGCTATAAGCAATGTAGCAAAGACACTTACAGGTGCCGGCATCGGTGTTGGCGTAGCTTGTAAATTCAAAGAGGGACCGCTTGTAACTGTATCAGCTGCTGTTGCTGGTATGATCGGAGCATTCCCGGCTGCACCAGAGGCAATCACACTTGGCGCCCCAGGCGAGCCGCTTGGCGCATTCGTAGCTGCTTACGTAGCAATTGAGGTTGGCCATCTTGTTGCAGGAAAGACAAAGGTTGATATTCTTGTAACACCGCTTATTTCTATTTGCGCAGGTGCTGCGATTGGTTTATTTGTAGGACCGTACATCACTGACTTTATGAAGTGGCTTGGCGGACTTGTTAATGTAAACGTAGAGCAGTCTCCAATATTTGGCGGAATCATCGTTTCTGTCTTAATGGGTATGATTTTAACACTTCCGATTAGCTCCGCTGCAATTGGAATTTCCATGGGTCTTACCGGACTTGCAGCAGGTGCCGCAACTATCGGATGCTGCTGTCAGATGGTTGGATTTGCAGTTGCCAGCTACCGCGAGAACAAGGTAGGAGGTCTGATTGCACAGGGTGTTGGAACTTCTATGCTTCAGATTCCAAATATCGTGCGCCGTCCAATCATATGGATTCCGGCTATTGTATCAAGTGCCATTTTAGGACCAGTTGCATCTGCTGTACTTCATATGGTAAGTACACCAGTTGGTTCAGGTATGGGATCAGCCGGTTTTGTCGGACAGATTGCAGCATTCGGTGCAATGACCGAGGCAGGCATGTCAACATGGATGGCACTTCTTCAGATTGCCATTATGCACTTCATCCTTCCGGCGCTTCTGACACTTGGCGTATCTGAGTTCATGCGCAAAAAAGGCTGGATCAGAGAAGGCGATATGGCATTAAAAGTTTGATAAAAAAAGAAAAAATCTGATTGACAAAAGAAAAAAATCTGTTATAATAAAACATGTGCTAAAAATACCCAAACAGTTGTATTTGCACAATACACAACTGGAGGGAGGTTGAGTGAGAGTCTATGTCTAATGTAATCGTTAAAGAGAACGAGAGCCTGGACAGTGCATTACGCAGATTCAAGAGAAACTGCGCTAAGGCAGGTATCCAGCAGGAAATCCGTAAGAGAGAGCATTATGAGAAGCCAAGCGTAAGACGTAAGAAGAAGTCTGAAGCGGCTAGAAAGCGTAAGTACAACTAATTGTCACTGATAGTTGTCGATGACAATGATGTTTACGTGTATGGTAAGTAAGAGGGGTTGCCGTCAGGTGATCCCTCTTTTGCATTACCAAAATTTCCAGGGGTTAATAGTTAAATATAGTGGAAAGAGATGGAATCGATTTATGAAGGAAAAATCAATTGTCCTGAATATGATGCAGGGCGAACCGGGAGATATCCTTGAAAAAGGACGTTACTACGCGGTAAAGAAGCAGTCAGATGGACTAATTCACGCTGATTACTGCAATTCCTCACAGGAGGATGCAGCATTAAAGCTGACATTGACAGCATTAGATCCACATGCAGAGTTTATAATTCATGTGCAAAGACAAGAGCCATATAAGCTGCGCGCAAATGCAGCAGGTATTTTTGAGAGCCGTTTTCTAGTTCCGGCAGGACGACGCATTGATATTGACGAAGAGAAGAAGGAGACAAAATAAGATGGAATTGATAAAGATGAATTTAGAGATCCCATATGAAAAGGCAGGCGCAGAAAAGCCAGAATCAGCAGCACAGCTTGTATGTTATTTACAGCAGCCTCAGAACATGCCAGTACCGCGTCCGGCAGTTGTTATCTGTCCAGGCGGCGGTTATCGCTACACCTCATCAAGAGAGTCAGAGTCCATAGCAATGCAGTACTTAGCAGCCGGAATGCAGGCATTTGTTTTATATTATAATTGTGCACCGGCAGTATTTCCATGCGCACTGTTAGAGTTAGCAAAATCAGTAAGCATAGTAAGAAGTCATGCCGCAGAGTGGAATATAGATCCAGAAAAGATTTTAGTCGCAGGCTTCTCAGCAGGAGGCCACCTGGCAGCCAGCTTAGGATGCTTCTGGAATCAAAGCTTTGTCTACGAACCATTAGGTCTTTTAGCAGAAGACATTCGTCCAAATGGAAATATCCTTTGCTATCCAGTCATCACATCAGGCGAGTTCGCCCACAGAGGCTCCTTCAACGAGCTGTGCAGAGGACTTGATCAGGAAAAATATCTTAAGCTCACCTCACTAGAAAAACAGGCAGGCACACAAAATCCGCCAACCTTCATCTGGCACACAAACGAAGACCAGGCAGTACCAGTAGAAAACTCCTTCCTCTACACAGCAGCCCTTAGAAAAGCAAAAGTATCAGTAGAATTTCATATGTATGCGCACGGCTGGCATGGCCTCTCCCTCGCAAACGAAGAAACAAAATGTGACAAAGACGGCGAGCTTCCAAAAGTACAGTCCTGGATGGGTCTGTCAATCACGTGGATAAAAGATCTGGGAAGAGAGTATTGATGTATCCCTCTTTGTGATTTTTTTGACGATTTCCAAGTAATGGTATTGAAGTTTTGCTCTGATTATAGTAGAATACACTTTAGTGCAGTGAATATATCAACAAATGGAGGTTATTATGTATCAGATCACAAAGGCAAAAAAGCTGGCAGATAAGATCTATCTGATGGATGTTGTGGCACCGAGAGTGGCAGCAAACTGCCTTCCGGGACAGTTCATTATTGCAAAGGTAGACAAGGAAGGTGAGCGTATTCCGCTTACAATCTGCGATTATGACAGAGAAAATGGAACTATCACCATCGTGTTCCAGATCGTAGGTGCATCAACCGAGAAAATGTCAAAGCTTGTCGCAGGAGACAGCTTTACAGATTTTGTAGGACCGCTTGGTGTGGCATCTGAGTTCACAAAGGAAGATCCAGAAGCTTTAAAGAACAAGAAGTTCTTATTCGTTGCCGGTGGTGTTGGTGCAGCACCTGTTTACCCACAGGTAAAGTGGCTGCATGAGCATGGCATTCAGGCAGATGTAATTGTCGGTGCAAAGACACAGTCCTTAATCCTTCTTGAAGAAGAGATGAAAGCTGTTGGAAACGTTTATATCACAACAGATGACGGCAGCTATGAGCGTAAGGGAATGGTTACTCAGGTAATCCAGGAACTGCACGATCAGGGTAAGCAGTATGATGTATGTGTTGCAATCGGACCGATGATCATGATGAAATTCGTATGCAAGCTGACAAAGGAGCTTGGTATTCCAACAATCGTCAGCTTAAACCCGATCATGGTAGACGGAACAGGTATGTGCGGCGGATGTCGTGTATCTGTAGGCGGAGAAATCAAGTTTGCCTGCGTAGATGGACCAGAGTTTGATGGTCATCTGGTAAACTGGGACGAGGCAATGATGCGTCAGCAGACCTATAAGACAGCAGAAGGCAGAGCAATGTTAAAGGAGCTTGAGGGTGAGACCCATCACGGCGGCTGCGGACACTGCGAAGGCTGATAAAACAAGATATAGAAAAGTAAAAATACGCAAAATACGCAGAAATGAGGTTGAATATGAGCGTTTTAAACAGAGTTCCAGTTAGAGAGCAGGATCCAAAGGTAAGAGCTACTAATTTTGACGAAGTCTGTCTTGGATATAACATGGAAGAGGCAATGGAAGAGGCATCACGCTGCATTAATTGTAAGAATGCAAAGTGTATTCAGGGATGTCCAGTATCTATCAATATTCCGGCATTTGTAAAAGCGGTAAAGGAAGGAAAGATCACAGAAGCTGCTGATATCATTGCAGAATCATCTGCACTTCCGGCAATCTGTGGACGTGTATGTCCGCAGGAGACACAGTGCGAAGGCAAGTGTATTCGTGGTATCAAGGGTGATCCTATTTCCATCGGAAAGCTGGAGCGTTTCGTTGCTGATTACTCCAGAGAGCATGGCTATGTTCCGAAGAAGCCAGAGACTACAAACGGCAAGAAGGTTGCTATCATCGGTTCCGGCCCGGCAGGTCTTACATGTGCAGGTGATTTAGCAAAGCTTGGCTACGAAGTTACTATCTTCGAGGCACTTCACGAGCCAGGCGGTGTATTAACATATGGTATTCCGGAGTTTCGTCTTCCGAAGGATGAGGTTGTACAGAAAGAGATCGATAATGTTCGCAAGCTTGGCGTTAAGATCGAGTGTAACGTTGTTATCGGAAAGTCTGTTACCATTGACCAGCTGATGGAAGAGGAAGGTTTTGAGGCTGTATTTATCGGTTCCGGAGCAGGTCTTCCAAAGTTTATGGGTATTCCAGGTGAGAACGCAGTTGGTGTATTCTCTGCAAATGAGTTCTTAACAAGAAACAACTTAATGAAGGCATTCCGTGATGACTATGATACCCCAATCTTCCGTGGAACAAAGGTAGCAGTTGTCGGCGGCGGAAACGTTGCAATGGACGCAGCAAGAACAGCACTTCGTCTTGGAGCAGAAGTTCATATCGTATATCGTCGTAGCGAAGAAGAGCTTCCGGCCCGTGTAGAAGAAGTTCATCACGCAAAAGAAGAAGGTGTACAGTTCGACCTACTGACAAACCCGGTAGAAGTCCTTGAAGAAGATGGATGGGTAAAAGGAATCAAATGTGTTCGTATGGAACTTGGTGAACCGGACGCATCAGGAAGAAGACGTCCTGTACCGGTTGAAGGTTCTGAATTTGTGATCGATGTTGATACAGTTATCATGTCACTCGGAACATCACCGAACCCGCTGATTTCTTCTACAACAGAAGGACTGGAAGTTAACAAGTGGAAATGTATCGTTGCAGACGAAGAACACGGAAAGACTTCTAAAGAAGGCGTATACGCAGGTGGAGATGCCGTAACAGGTGCAGCTACCGTAATCCTTGCAATGGAAGCTGGAAAAGCTGGTGCAAAGGGTATTCACGAGTATCTTTCTAATAAGTAATAACAACTATTTAATATAAAAGAGGCAGGCATGAAATATGTCTGTCTCTTTTTTAATCTGACGAATTTCTTACGATTTTTGACGGCAGCATAAGAATCAGGAAAAAGGGTTGTGCAGAACAAAAAAAGATGATAAGCTGAAAAAAAGAAAATCAGGGAAAGGAGCAGTCTTTGTGAAGAAAAAAAGAAAGAAAAAAATGGCGGCAGGCATGAAATTTCTGTTTGCACTTTTATTTACAGCATCAATTGGTTTGATTGCATCAGGTGTGTATCTGATGTTCTTTAAAAATCGTGATGCTTACGAGCGCCAGGCAGAGGAACGCGATCTTGCCGATACGTATATAGATGATCTGATTTTAAAGCTTACAGATCCAGAGGCATATGAAAAAAAGGTTCAGGAAGAAGCAAAGGAAAAGGCAGAGCGCATGGCAAGACGTAAGCAGCAGGAAAATGCAAAAGGCTGGGATGATATAGAAGAGAGCAATGAAAGTGCCGGAGAGGATGAATCAGCACCAACATACGATTTTTCAGACCTTGACTATGAGGATGCCAATTATTATATGAGAGACGGCATTGTCTATACGCCAGACTATGCAAAAGGCACGATCCAGTGTGTGCTTGAGGTTCCGACAGCAGGCATAAGAAGAGGTGTCTACACAGGAACATGGGAAGAGATAAACTACGACCTGGATATCTGGATGGTAACAGCAGCACGACCAGATTATACACTAGGCGAGACTCATATGTGCATCTATGGTCATAACCATACGGCACAAGATCTGTCATTTAACCGCCTAAAGGATGTAGAAGTTGGCGATGCCTTTTATCTAACGGCAGAATCAGGACGCTATACATACCGTGTAACAAACGTATTTGCCGTATCAAGAGACGAAGCCACAAGAAACTATGTAGACAACTTTAGTATAGGAAGCGATAAATGCTATATCATTACATGCGGCCGAGACGACGGCGTAAAAAATTATCGTTACCTTGATCTTATCGTAGAAGGTACATTAGAAGAACAGATGCCGCTGCTAGAATATGCAAAAATAAGACAGCAATCAGGAGCAAACAAATAAAAAACAGTCCGGTCAAAAAGCCGGGCTGTTTTTTTACAAGCGATCATAAAGATCAGGCGGAACATATTCTTTTAGGTCAGCCGTAGTCAATTGCCACTGCTTCCAGTCATCAATAGGGCGCTTCATCTTTTTCTTAGAAGAAGACTCAGATAAATATTTCTCAGAAAGATCAGATAAGGTCTGACCATTGATAAGTGAAAAGCTTATCTTTTCACGCTTTTGAAAATCCTGAGCAAATGTCCGTGCCTCCTCAGAAAAATCACTAGTCGTTACAAAAATAAGATAGTCAAGGCGAATCGGATAAGCCATGCAGGCACCGACAAGCTTTTGAAGAAGCGGACGTCCAACCTTAGAGTCAGGCGCATAGCACTTGCATTCAACAATGCCGTTTAGACCATTATCATCGCTTACGATAACATCATAGCCGCCGTCATTAGTGCGAGGCGTTGTATGCGCTCGTTTGCCCATTGCGCGAAAAAGAGCGGCACAATATTCTTCAAACGCAAACGGATCCTCCTGAAAGCGTTTGTGAAGCTCGTGGGAAGAGCCGCTTCTGTAAGTGTCATCACTCTTACGCAGCAGCCTTTTCTTTTCAATCTCAATAGCACAAGGCAAAATCTCATAGCCCTCCTCACGCAAATGACGCACAAGACGAACCATCTGCATAGGGTTTTTCATGAAAATCTTATAAGAGTCAATCATAAGACAGCTGTTTTTCCAATTGATTTTATTGCCCTTACGCCTCTGATCACGTGTCTTATCTTGATTGGCATAGCGCCAGGACGGAAAGCGAAGAACATAAGAATTTCGCGTAAGCGGCAGACGAAAACGACGCTTAATAATAGTATGCTTCGGCAGACGGCTAATACCATAACGGCGGGCAAAATGACCAGGAAGCCATAGATGATAAAGACGCTTTAAAATCAAAAAAAGAAAAAACGCAAGCAGGAATATACCAGTCCAGCGTAAGATATGGTGCAGATCGGCCGGCGAGATACCAGTCGTTTTTTGTATAAAAGTAGTAAAAGCTTGAAGGGCATTTGAGAAAAAAGCAGGAATGCTTAGTACAAAGCCCTCAAGGGTGGTAATAAGGGTCATAGGAGAATCCTTTCTCATTAGTTTGGGGTAGTAATGAATAGTGTAGCATTTGGGGGAGAAAAAAGCAAGGTGGAAAAACTTGAAGATCCACTATAAACATGATAAAATTGTTGGTAAAGAAAGACGAAAACTCGGGGAAAGGCAGATAAAAAGATGAATATAGATGTGAATGAGTTAGAAGTAATGGAAGATATCGCTTCGCTTGCCGTAGTCACAGGCGAGAAAAAAGAAAAATATTTGTTCTGGCAGCTGGAAATTAGCATGGCACATGCAAAACGAATAGACTTAATAGTATCTTTTTTGATGGAATCAGGTGTAAAAATGCTTCTTCCCCAATTAAAGCAGGCACAAAAAAGAGGTGTTCCAATCCGCATTCTGACAGGAAATTATCTTGGAATCACGCAGCCCTCAGCCTTATATTTGCTAAGAAGCGAGCTTGGTGATCAGATAGATCTTCGCTTTTATGCAGACAGCCATCGTTCTTTTCACCCAAAGGCATATTTCTTCCACGCAGATAAAGAAAGCCGCGTGTTTATTGGTTCATCAAATATTTCAAGAAGTGCGTTAACAAGCGGCATAGAGTGGAACTATTGTCTGAGCAGCGTAGTTGATAAACAGGCATTTGATCAGTTTTATGCAAGCTTCGAGGATCTGTTTTATAATAAATCTGTTGAGATTACGGACACTGTGCTAAAAAAATATGCAAAAAGCTGGGTGCGTCCTGCTGTGGCTAAAGATCTTGCTAGATATGAAAAGCAGGGTGAAGAAGAAAAACAGAGTGGATTAAAAAAAGAGTATGAGCCTAGAGGTGTGCAGATAGAAGCACTGTACGAATTGGAGAAAAGCAGAAAGGAAGGCGCTGAAAAAGGAATTGTTCATGCAGCGACAGGTATTGGAAAAACATACCTTGCCGCTTTTGATTCACTGCCATATAAGCGCGTTTTATTTGTTGCGCATCGAGAGGAAATTTTACGACAGGCAGCAGAGGCATTTCATAATGTAAGGCCAGATGATTCATATGGCTTTTTTACAGGAGATAAAAAGAATGCGGATGCTGATTTATTGTTTGCATCAGTTGCTTCACTTGGAAAAGAAGAAGTATTAAAGAGAAAATTTTCATCGGATTCATTTGAATATATCGTAATGGATGAATGTCATCACAGCACGGCAGATCAATATCAAAAGATTTTAGATTTCTTTCATCCAGCCTATCTGCTTGGATTGACAGCAACACCAGAGCGGATGGACGGCAGAAGCGTGTATGAGCTGTATGATTTTGAAGTGCCTTATGAAATAACGCTTAAAGAAGCAGTGAACAGAGGTGTGCTAGTTCCATTTCATTATTATGGAATCATGGATGACACAGTTGATTATAGTACATTACATTTTGTAAGAGGCCATTATGAGGAAAGTGAGCTGACAGCTGCTTATCTGGAAAATACGAAAAGAGATCAGCTGATTTTGGGGTACTTTCGTAAATATCATCCCAAGCATGCATTAGGTTTTTGTTGTTCAAGACAGCATGCATCGTATATGGCAAGATTTTTCTCAGAAAGCGGTGTTGCTGCGGGGGCAGTGTATAGCCGGGAAGATAATACAGAAAATGAGGGTGATGAAAAAGCATATTGGCTTGACAGAATAGAAGCCGTCAAGAAGTTGGAAAACGGAGAGATTCAAGCATTGTTTTGCGTAGATATGTTTAATGAAGGTGTTGATATTCCGGTAGTAGATCTTGTAATGTTTTTGCGTCCTACAGAGTCACCAATCATTTTTTTGCAGCAATTAGGGCGTGGCTTAAGAAAAGCGCCGGGAAAAGAATATCTGACTGTACTTGATTTTGCAGGAAATTATAGACAGGCAAATCTGGCACCATATTTATTAAGTGGAGAAACAGCCAATTTTCATGCGTCAACAGCTGATGTGGCATTGACACTTCCATATCCTCAGGATTGCATTGTGGATTTTGATCTGAAGCTGATTGATTTGTTTAGAAAGATGGAGGAAGGAAAGCAAAAAGGTCATGATGCAGTTGTTCACGAATATCATCGTGTGAAGGAGCTGCTGCAGCATGTGCCAACGAGAGTAGAATTATTTACACATATGGATGAAGCTGTCTATCAGTATTGTCTGAAAGAGGCAAAGGAAAATCCATTTCGCCATTATGTTATGTTTAGAAGTGCGCTAGGTGATTTAGAGAAAGAAAAGTGTGCATGGATTGGAACAGACGCTGGAGATTTTCTGGAGTTACTAGAGCAGACAAGTATGCAGAAGTCCTACAAGATGCCAGTGCTGAGTGCTTTTTGCGAAGCAGATGGTGGTAGTGTGAATGGTTTGAAAATGGCTGTGACGGAAAGTGATGTGTTGCGGTCATGGAAGAAGTTTTATCAGACAGGCACAAACTGGAAGGATGTAAATAAGTGTAAAACTAAGGCTGATTTTGAAAATATGACAGATAAGGATCATTTACAGAATATCGCAAAAAATCCGGTCAATTTCCTAAAGCAATCAGGAAAAGGCTTCTTCGTAGATAAAAAAGGTTATCTGATTGCGCTAAAGGACGAAATGCAGGCTGTGCTGCAGGAAGGCGGCATGAAGTTTGCGGATGAAATAAGAGATATTGTGCAGTACCGCGTGTTAGAGTACTACTGGAAGCGATATCGCGACAAGGCATGAGAAGGGAGAAAGTTGAAATTGGAAATAGAGAGCAGAGAGAAAGAGAAAATGACACTTTCTTATTACGATGAGAATGCCTCTGCATTTTGTGAAGGAACACGAAATGCAGATATGAGTGAAATGAGAGGACGTTTCCTGCGGTATTTGAAGCCAGGAGCTCTGATTTTAGATGCAGGCTGTGGCAGTGGACGCGACAGCAAATTTTTTATGGAAAGTGGATATAGAGTAGTTGCGCTGGATGGCTCCAAAGAAATGTGCAGACAGGCAAGTGCATACTTGGGTCAAGAGGTACAGTGCAGGCGCTTTGAAGAGATAGACGAAAAAGAAGTGTATGATGGGATTTGGGCATGTGCGTCGCTTTTACATGTGCCGTATGAAATATTGCCGAAGGTAATTGCGAGATTGATAGCTGCGCTAGTAGATGGCGGTGTGTTGTATGCTTCTTTTAAGTATGGTGGAGATAAGATGAAGGGAGAACGGGAAGCAGGAGGACGGTACTTCACGGATTTGACGGAAGAAGGTTGGAAGAAGGTACTGGAAGAGGCAGAGGAAGAGATGAAGGGAAGTAGGTTGGAGACGGTAGAGTGCTTTGTGACAGGAGATGTCAGAGAAGGAAGAGGAGGAGAGAAATGGTTAAATGTGGTGGGGAGGAAAAAGAAAATAGTTTAATGAATAAAATTATAAATATAATAAGTATCTATTTTTACAAATAGGTATAGACATATTTCAAATGTAGTGATAAAATTTGATTAGAAGTTAAAACGATTATTGAAAATAAGGTGGATATTGTAAAAATATACATTTATTGACTCTTATATGAATGAGGGGGATGGAATGCCAAAAGAAGATAAGGAATCATGCTGTGTTTTACAGCTCAGACTATATCCAGAGCCTTGGCAAGTTCAAATTATCGAGACGCGCTTTAAAGTTTTGGAACATCTAAAAAATTCTTTGATTGCACTTGAATTACGAAAGCTAAGGAATCTAGAGAGAACTCGTGCATATCGTGAAATTCAGGAACAAATCAAACTTGCAGATGATAAGTCTAAAATAAAACTGTATGCTAAAAGGAGAAAACTTTTAAAAGATGCAGGTTTTTCAGAGTTTGTTTTCAAAGATGATATAACACCTATGCAAAAACATTTTGCAGCTCATATAGCAACACATGTTGCTCATAGAGCTGCATCAGAAGTGTGGCGAGCATTCGATAAGTTCTTATTCGGTAATGGTAAAATGGTACATTATGTGAGACGTGGGACGTTAAGAAGTGCTTCAAATCAGAAGGCAGGGACAACTATGACTCTGGAAAATGGCTATTTTAAATGGAATGGTGGAAGAGATCAGAACTCCATAGCCATTAATATTCGCGTTGCAAAACCGACAACATATTACGAAAAGGAAATGCTGCAGAAGAAGGCTAAATATTTCCGTATTGTGCGTAAATGGGGAAAGATAGGCTATAAGTATAAGTATTATTTACAAATTACACTTGCAGGATTGCCAGCAGTGAAGCCTCGCTTAATTGCAAATGAGAAGAAGGTTGGAATTGATATTGGTCCTAGTTCCATAGCAATTGTTTCAGATAAGAAAGTGGAGTTGCGTGCATTAGCGGATAAAGTTCAGAATAATCATATAGAAAAATGTTCATTGCAGAGAAGTATGGATCGCAGCCGTAGAAATCTAAATCCTCAGAATTATAATGAGGATGGAACAATACGCAGAGGAATTCGACTTAACTGGACATTTTCTAAGCATTATATAGAAATGCGAGGAAAGGTTAGGATGCTTGAACGCAAAAATGTGGACATTCGTAAGTATCAGCATACATGTCTTGCAAATGAGGTGATATCGTTAGGAACAGACGTGTATATTGAACAAATGTCATTTAAGGGATTACAGCGGCGAGCAAAGGAGACTACATATCGCGAAGATGGGCGCCCTAAACGTAAGAAACGATTTGGAAAGTCAATTGCAAATCGAGCGCCGGCTATGTTTGTGGAGATATTAGGCAGAAAATTGACAACAATTGTTGGAACTGAATTAAATAAAGTAGACACATTTAAGTTCCGGGCAAGCCAATATGATCATACAAATGGTTCCTACAAAAAGAAATTGCTGAAGGAAAGGTGGGCACAGTTATCGAATGGGGATCGGATACAAAGAGATCTTTATTCTGCATTTTTATTAAAGAATAGCAATGCTGATCTGAATAGTACTAATGTTGAACAATGCAATGCAACATATGATGTATTTAAGATAATGCATGATGATTGCATTACCAAATTGAAAAGTGAAAAGAAAAGTTGTTTGCCTAGTTTTGGTGTTTAATAAAAGTGCGAATCATAAGTGATATCAAAGTTACTGAGGGATTCGCACCATAAAATGCGGACAAGGCATGTCCGAACTTATCAAAATCTGGTTCTGGCTGACAGAATCGGAGATAAGAAATCCTTTTAGGAACTAAATTCAGTGCAGTTGTGCTGTAAAAACCATGGCTGAGAAGATTTATAAGTACTAAAAGGCTTATACATTTACTTAAAAGAGGCAACATTGAAATACATTAATATATTTTTGCAGTTGCAATTAACGTAGATGTGTAGGTTGCCAGATTTGCGCAAGATAAAGGATTAAACGCTTTTTGAAAGTTGCAATTAACGTAGATATATAGGTTGCCAGGTGATTGATCCATTATAAAGGCGATAAGAAATTTTTTTACGAAAGAAATTCAGTACAATTATGCTATAAAAAACATAATTGAAAAGATTTTATAAGTACTAAAAGTTGTGTATGATCTGAAAAGATAATATATAAGTTGCCAAAACAGTAGTTGAAAGTAAGAGAGAAAAAAACTATGACGATACAGGAGGGATGATGTGGCTTCATTAACGCATGTTTGTATGTGGAGTAATAAAGGATGGAAAAGAATTACAGCAAGTGAAGCTGCGAAGCTTCATCCTGGTGGAACAGTATCTGCTCATAGCGGTTTATTTATGTGCGAATTATGTGGGCAATACGTCATTTTAGTAGAAGGAAATAGACAAGTTCGGCATTTTCGGCATAGTTCTAGTGAGAAAAGCAAAGATTGTCCAGAACGTGTATCGGGAGCTAAAGTATTACTTACATATAACCCACAAGACCATGAACTTCCTATTAGAATAAAAAACATAACTAATAAAGATTTTGAGCTGGAAATAGGATTCATTCGAGTTCCTGAAAAGTTATTAACTGAAAAGATGCAAATAGAGATAAAACCAAGTTCACATGAATTTGCTTCGTATATCTATTCGTCTGAACGTTTGAATAGTGATACTATTACATATTTGTCAGTTGGGGGAATTCCGTGTGACGAATATCGTATCAACGTATCAGGAACTAAGGATGAGATAAATTGGTTTTGGCCTAAAGCAGTTCAGGGAATAAATTCCTCTGGAACTCTTTTTGATGTATTCACAGGAAAAAAACTGGTGCATGATTCAGATGTTATAGTTGGGAAAAAATATTATTTGTTATGTAGAGGAAACATATATAGTAACAATACTTGTGTAAGTATTCAGAAGATTACTTCAAAGATAGTTTCATATAAAATTTGGAATCTGTATGAAGTAGTTGCAAATGACTATGATGAAAATACCGCCAGATTTTTCCTTGAATATCATTGCCGCTTAACAGAGAAACCGGTGAAGATACAAGCTGTGTGGCCTGTTTATATTGAAACACCATATGT
>OLRW01001065.1_pt1 | contig 18967 bp, 18 predicted proteins | sample 1672701 | NCBI WGS metagenome assembly OLRW01 (sample SAMEA3136715, study PRJEB25190) | human gut metagenome | biome: human gut; feature: human-associated habitat; material: faeces | place: Austria | collected 2013
AGCGCGCCGACGCGCTCGACGCCGCCACGCGGGAGCGTTTGCAGGCAATGATCGCGGCATGCAGAGGGCACTGCGAGCAGGTGCTCTCGACGCTCGGCGCGACTTGCGAGAGCGTGTCGAACGAGCTCAAGCGCGCGGACGCCGCCGTCGCGCAGCTGCCCGAGGCGTTCACCACACTGGAGGGCCAGCTCGACGAGCTCAAAAAGTTAGAGCAGTGACAAGATAGCAAAAAAGAAGTGCGTTCCCGTTAGGAACGCACTTCTTTTTATGCTAATTCACTGTACTGATCAAAGATGTTTGCAAACTCGTCCAGATGCTCGCGCAGGCTGTCGGGCGCCTCGGTGCGGAAGTAAAGCACCTCTCCCCCGCGGCGCAGGATAAGAAACTGGTGGACTTCGTCCGGTTCATTTGGAAGCCGGGTATTTGGTTTGATAAATTCTGCGTAGTACACTTCGTCAAAGCCGTCGATGAAAAGCGTCTGCGCATCGCTTCCCATGAAGTAGTCGCGCAGCTCATGCGTCAGCGGAACGGCCAGCGCGGAAATGCGCGGGACGTAGAAGTCAAGCTCCGTGCTGTACTGCATCCAAGCGTCGATCGTTCCCGCATACGGCGTTTCGCCGACAGAGTACACGTGCCCGCCGAGCAGCGTCGAGAGATCGCGCACACCATACCAGTCCGATCTCCTTTCGCCGCCGAGCATCTCGGTCCCGATATACGGCAGCGGCGGCTCGTCATAGCTGTCGCCGTAGGCCGTATCGTCCACTCGCCAGAAAATCAGCGCGAGCGCCAATACACCGGCAATGATCGTAAGCGCGCGGTCCGCTTTCGCCCAGCGGTTGCGCGGCATCTTCTCCACGCGCTCGCACGCCTCCATCGCGCGCTTGAGCGTCCACATCTCTTTTCTCTCCTTTGCCTCGCTCAGGATACCGAGGATACTGCCTAAGATAATGGACACAAACTGAATGACATCGCTCTTTTCCATCGTGAGGAACGACATCACCGGGAGACTCAAGGCACTAAAAAGGAAATAGACGAGCCAGATGTCCACCACCAGGAAGATCATCGGCAGAAAATAGCTGCGGCGCAGCTTTTTGCACAGTCTTCGGTAGCCGTAGGAGTCCGTACAGTCCTTCGGCGTGGGGACGTGCGCGGTCCTGTCACCGCGCCAGATATAGAAGATGCCGTCCTTCGTCCGGCAGACGTACTCCCAACCCAGGCGGGCGCGCTTTTCGCGCAACAGCTCGTCGGGGTCGTCATCGTCCGCGGCGGGTTCCAGGTGATAGCGGCAATCGCGCGGCTCGCCGATCACAAAATCGTCGTAGCGGAGCAGGAGCTTTCCCTCCGCCGCGCGCTCGGAAAGCCACTGCTCGATGCCGCGCGGGTCGTAGGCGCTGGGTGCAAAGCGGATGCTCTTCGTCTCGGGCTCATTCTCTTCGTTCGGCGCAGTCCCTCCGCTCTCCGGAAGCTCTGTTGTCTCGCGCAGGTCTTCGTCCATTCGCGCTCCCTCCTCTCTTCTCTCTATGGCAAAGTATAAAGAAGCGAGGGGGATTTTTCAAGCAAGTTCAGCGAGCATTGACAAAAATCGCGCGCAAGTTTATTGTTACATCGCAAAAAAGGCAGGAAATTCCTGCCTTTTTTCGTTTCACAGCAAAATCGGCTGAATTTGTCTTCCCTCCAGCGCCGCCTCGGCCGTCGGGATAATTTTGCGGAAGTCCGCGATCAGCGACGTGGGCTTCGCCTCGGCGTTGTCCTGCCCGAAGGGGACAAAATAGTAGTTCTTGCGGTTCAGCAGCACCGCGATGTTCGGCGCGCTCGCGGATAAGCCGTCATTCGTCGCAATGGCAAGCACAACGGGCTTACCGTTGCGCAGGTGCCCCTTTGCCGCCATCGTCACCGCGCCGTCCGTGATGCCGTGGGCGAGCTTGGCAAGCGTGTTTCCCGTGCAGGGCGCGATGACGAGCACTTCCATCGCCCCCTGCGGGCCGAGGGGCTCGGCTTCGACGATATTGCGCACGGCCTTCCGCCCCGCCAGCACCTCCACGCGGGTAACGAAGTCCTCCGCCGTGCCGAAGCGCGTGGAATACTTCGCCGCATTTTCCGACAAGATTGGCACGATCTCATGCTCGCGCGCGATGTCCTCGTAGAGTTTCAGCAGCTCGGGATGGTTGCAGAACGAGCCGCAAAAGGCAAATCCGATCTTCATGCTTCCTCCTTGATGAGTCGACATAACGTCTTTTTGATGGCGCGCGCCGCCGTCTCCGGCGCGACGCGCCCGGGCAGTCCCCCTGCCTTGAGATACGAAAGGCGCAGCGTTTCGACCGCGTCCATGTCAAAGCCGCTCGCGCTCGCAAGCTCGATGAGCAGGCAGTCCGGCGGCAGTTCGGCAAGGAGCGCTTCGTCCAATACCTGATGCGGCACGGTGTTGAACACCACGCGGAATTCCCCCAGCGTGCCGGAGAGGCGGTTCGTGTGCAGCGGCGCGTAGCCGAACGCGTCGATCCACGCAAGGTCCGACCGCTTGCGCGCGCTGACGCTGACCTTCGCTCCCAGCGCGCTCAGATCGTGCGCGAGCACCTTTCCGATGCGGCCAAAGCCGAGCACGAGGCATGGCGTGCCGTGCAGCGTGACACTCGTGTGCTTCATCGCCGCCTCGATGGCCCCCTCCGCCGTCGGGATCGCGTTGCGCACGCTCAGTTCTTCCGAGGCAAAGTAGTCCGTGATCGTAAGCCCCAACGACTGCGCGAGCGTTGACGCGTCGTTTCCCACATTGCCCGCGAAAATGCGGTGCTCGCGCCGCAGCGAGCGCAGCAGGCTCTCCATCGTGAGCTCTGTGCCGCTCAAATAGCCGTTTTTCTCCGCCGGCAGCGGCAGGACGATGATGTCCGCTTTCAGCGCGTCGCACAGCGCCAGCGGCTTTGGCGCACCGGTCAGCTCCCACGAGCAGACGTCGTATCCCTCCGCAGCCATCATCTGGGCAAGCAGGCGCATGCGTGCGTCGCCGCCCAGGAATGCTATCGTCTGGTCCATCTCATTCCCCCTTTTCCATAAAGGGTATGCCGCAGCGCGTGCGCGCATGACGCAAACTATTTTTGATTTTTTTCTTGACTACTCTATTTTTATCGTTATAATAAGAATTATTCTAATTCTTATTTAGGAGAAACACATGATCAAGTACGCCCAGCAGATTCTCGATCTCGTCCTGTGCTCCACCGAGCACCCGACCGCCGAGCAGATTTTTCTGCAAATGAAGCAGGAAAATTCCAAAATCGCGCAAGCTACGGTGTATAACAACCTCAACGCGCTTGTAGCGGACGGCAAACTCATCCGCCTGCCGCAGCCCGGCGCACCCGACCGCTACGACAACACCACGCGCCACGATCACCTGATCTGCACCCGCTGCGGCGCGCTCGCAGACTTCAAGTTCACCGACCTGACGCACAACATCGAAGCCGCGCTCGGCGCGCGCATCCAGTCCTACGACCTTCGCATTCACTATCTCTGCCCCGCCTGCCGCAAAGCGCAGGAAGAGCATTAAATTTTGAAAGATGAAAAGGAGAATTTCACCATGAAGACCAACAAGTATTCCGGTACCAAGACCGAGCAGAACCTGCGCACCGCCTTCTCGGGCGAATCCGAGGCGCGCAACAAGTACACCTTCTTCGCCTCCACGGCCAAGAAAGAGGGCTATGAGCAGATCGCCGCGCTCTTCCAGAAGACCGCGGACAACGAAAAGGAGCACGCCAAGATGTGGTTCAAAGAGCTCCAGGGCATCGGCTCCACCGCCGACAATCTGCTCTCCGCCGCTGAGGGCGAAAACTACGAGTGGACCGACATGTACGATTCTTTCGCCAAGACCGCAGAGGAAGAGGGCTTTCCCGAGCTGGCGCAGAAGTTCCGCCTCGTCGGCGAGATCGAGCGCCATCACGAAGAGCGCTACCGCGCGCTGCTGCGCAACGTCGAGACCGCCAAGGTCTTTGAAAAGAGCGAGGTCAAGGTCTGGGAGTGCCGCAACTGCGGCCACATCGTCGTCGGCACCAAGGTCCCCGACGTCTGCCCCACCTGCAACCACCCCCAGAGCTACTTCGAAGTCCACGCGGAGAATTATTGAGAATCGTCAACTAAAACGAGAGCCGCAGGCTGTGCCTGCGGCTCTCTTACTATTCACTTACCCCTTCGGCAGCAGGATGCAGATCGTCGTGCCCTTGCCCTCTTCGCTATGAAGCTCGACTGTACCGTGATGGTACTGCACGGCGTGCTTGACGATGGAAAGGCCGAGGCCCGTGCCGCCACTAGCCTTCGAGTGGCTCTTGTCCACGCGGTAGAAGCGCTCGAAGATGCGGCTCTGGTGCTCCGGCGCGATGCCGATGCCCGTATCGGCCACGGAGACGAACGCCTTGCCGTCCCGTTCACCGACGCTCATGGTCACGCTGCCACCCTCGACGTTGTACTTGATGGCGTTGTCGCAGAGGTTATAGATGACCTCGTACAAAAGCCGCCGTACGCCTCCGATGGTCTCGCTCCCGCCCTCGACGGCAATCGCGATGTGCTTCTCCGCCGCCGCGGTCTTGAGATCGTCCGCCGCCTCCTGCGAAAGCGTGAGCAGGTCGACCGTCTCGCGCGGCATTTCGTCGCCCTCGTCGAGCTGGGACAGGCGGATGATGTCGCCGATCAGCGTGACAAGGCGCTGCGCTTCTTTTCGGATGTGGCCGACGAAGCGGGGGACGTCCTCCTGCTTCACCATGCCGTTTTCCAGCAGCTCCGCGCTGCCGATGATGCCTTGCAGCGGCGTTTTGAGCTCGTGCGACACGTTCGCTGTGAATTCACGGCGCGTCTGCTCCGCTGTCTCGCGCTCGGTGATGTCGAAAGCCAGCAACACAGCGCCGACCGCCGCGCCGCTTGCGCCGATGCGGCTGACGTCAAACTGCCAGATACGGCCGCCGCGCTCCACGCGCGCCTCACTGTGCCCCTCGTCCATGGCGCGCTCGATGGCAAGGCTCATGTCGTGGCTGCGGTCGATGGTCAAAAAGTCCTGCCCGACGCAGCTCTCGTCCGTGCCGAAGAGCTTTTCCGCCGCGGGGTTGATACTCAGCACATGCTCTTTTTCATCGAGCAGCACAAGCCCTTCGCGCATGCTGCTTGTGATCTGCGAAAATTCCGTCTGCTGGCGCTGAAGTTCGTCCATCTGCTCGTCGATCTGCAAGTGCTGGCGGTTGATGCGCCCGAGCAGCGGGGCGAGCTCTTCATAGGCGTCATTTTCAAGCGGATGCTCAAGGTCCAGCTTGTTGAGCGGCTGGACGATGCGGTGCGACAGGCTCTTGGCTAAAACAGAGGACAGGATCAGCGCCACGATCAGCACCACTAAAATGGGCTGCCCCATGCCGACGAGCAGCACGCCCGCCGTCGCGCGGCTCATTGAAATGCGCAGCACGCTCCCGTCCGCGAGCCTTTCCGCGCAGTACATCGTCTTTTGCAGCAGCGTCGAGGAATAGCGCGTGCTCTCGCCCTCGCCGTATTCCAGCGCTTGCTTGACCTCCACGCGGTCGGCGTGATTTTCAAGGCTTTCGGCATCGGTCACGGTGTCGTAGAGCACCGTGCCGTCGTTTTCGATCCACGTCAGGCGGTAGCGCTCGGAGGAGAGCTGAGAGAGATACTCCGCCCCGTTTTCCTTCACGGCGACGGCGGCAAGCTCCAGCTCGTCGCGCAGCTGCTTTTTTTCGACGCTCCCGAAGTATTCGTACAGGCAGCCCATGATGACGAGCAGGCTCGCCAGCAGCACCGTGCCCGCCACAAGCAGGATGGAGTGAAAGATCTTTTTTGTCATGCCTTGCCCTCCATCCGGTAGCCCACGCCGCGCACGGTCTCGATCTTCTCGCCGTACGCGCCGAGCTTCTGCCGCAGCGTGCGGATGTGCATGTCCACCGTGCGCGTCTCGCCGCAGTAGTCCGTGCCCCACACGTCCGCCATGAGCTGGTCGCGCGAAAACGCCGTGCCGGGATGCGAGAGGAACAGGCGCAGCAGTTCGAATTCCTTGTATGTCAGCGCGACGCTCTCTCCATCCGCCGTGACGGTGTGGCTCTCTTCGTCGAGCACCAGACCGCCGCAGCGGAACTGGGATGCGCTCTTTGTGCCACAGCGGCGCAGCACCGCTTTGACGCAGGAGACGAGCTCCATCACGCCGAACGGCTTTGTCAGATAGTAGTCTGCACCGAGGTCGAGACCGCGGATCTTGTCGTATTCCGCGCCCTTGGCCGTCGCCATGACGACAGGGATATCGGAAAGCGCCGCGTCCGCGCGCATGCGGCGCAGCAGCTCCATCCCGTCGATGCCGGGGAGCATCACATCGAGCACGACGAGCTCGGGTCTTCCCGTGCGCAGCGCCTCCCAGAATGAGGTACCGTCTTCAAAGCCCTTGGCCTCAAAGCCGGTCGATTGCAGGGCATATACCTCGATATCGCGGATACTGGCATCGTCTTCCACGCACCAGATCATACTTTACCCCTCCTTATGCTCTCCTGTCACAGAGAAAATGACCCATTCGGCGATGTTCGTCGCATGGTCGCCGATGCGCTCAAAATACTTGGCGATCATCAGCAGGTCGAGTGCGAATTCACCATCATCAGGGTCCTGCGCGATGCGTTTGATGAGGTCCTTCTTCACGCGCGCGAAATAGTCGTCCACGGTGTCGTCCTCAGCGATGACATGATCGGCAAGCGCCGTGTCGTGCTTGACATAGGCGTCCACGCTCTCGGTCACCATCTTGATGGTCGAGCGCGCCATCTCGCGCAGGAGATTACTGTTTTCCGCACCGCGCCCGCCGAGGAACGTGATGATCTCGGCAATATCCTCGGCCTGGTCGCCGATGCGCTCCATGTCCGTGATCATCTTGAGCGCCGCCGAGATCTGGCGCAGGTCCTTTGCCACGGGCTGCTGCTGCAAAAGAAGCTTTAGGCACAGCGACTCGATCTCGCGCTCCTTGCGGTCGATCTCCTGATCGAGCGGTGCGACGCGCGCGGCCAGCTCCGCGTTGCCCTCCGTCAACGCCTGTGCCGAAAGGGCGATGACCTCCTCGCACAGCGCGCCCATCTCAATGAGCTCGCGGTTCAAAAGCGCAAGCTGTTCATCAAACCGGCTTCTCATTTAACCGAACCTCCCCGTGATGTAATCTTCTGTCCGCTTGTCCTGCGGCTGGGAGAAGAGCTTCTCCGTCTCGCCGTACTCTACGAGCTCGCCGAGCAGGAAGAACGCCGTGTGGTCGGAAATACGCACCGCCTGCTGCATGTTGTGGGTGACGATGACGATGGTGTACTTCTCCTTGAGCTCCATCGCGAGCTCTTCGATCTTCGACGTCGAAATGGGGTCGAGCGCACTTGTCGGCTCGTCCATCAGCAACACCTCGGGCTCGACCGCGAGCGCGCGGGCGATGCACAGGCGCTGCTGCTGGCCGCCGGAGAGGCCGAGCGCGTTTTTCTTCAGGCGGTCCTTGACCTCGTCCCAAATCGCCGCACCGCGCAGGGATTTTTCAACGATCTCATCGAGCTTTGCCTTGTTCTTCACGCCGTGCGTGCGCGGACCGTAGGCAATGTTGTCGTAAATGCTCATCGGGAAAGGGTTTGGCTTCTGGAACACCATACCCACCTGACGCCTAAGCTCACTCACATCGACGGACGCGTCAAAAATGTCCTCGCCCTTATAGAGGACGCTGCCCGTGATCTTCACATCGGGGAGCAAATCGTTCATGCGGTCGAGCGTCTTTAAAAACGTCGACTTGCCGCAGCCACTCGGGCCGATGAGCGCCGTAATGCTTTTTTCGGGAATTTCAATGTTGATATCCTTGAGCGCCTGATGGCTCCCGTACCACAGACACAGGTTCTCAACGGAAAGGATGTTGTTCATAGCCCTCTCCTCTCTTTCAATTTGTCTTCAAAGGCGAGGCCGTACCAGTGGCTCTCGCCGCGTTTTGCCGTTTTCTGCACGCAGTCGTCGCAGAATTCCGCCGCGTCTTTCAGGGCTTGCGGCATGCCTTTACCGTTCATCAGCTCGCCGCACAGGGCGGAGACGAACACATCACCCGTGCCATGCAGCGTCTGCGGAAGGCAGGGCTTGAAAATTTCCATATACTGCCCGTTCAGCCGCGCGCAGTAGCCGATCTCCTCCCCGCGGTGGACGCCGGTGATGATGACATTTTCCACCGTGAGCGCTTTAAGAAGCGTTTCTATCGGTGCGTCCATCCCGCAGCCCGCGAGAAGCGCCGCCTCCGTGCGGTTGGGCGTGATGAGCTGTGCGCTCTCGCACAGCGCGCGCATCGCCTGCACGTACTCTTCTGTAAAGCAGCCGTACAGCGCGCCGTTGTCGCCGAGCACGGGGTCGACCACAACGATGGTATCCTCCCCCGCAAAGTCGCGGAGGAAATCTTTTGCAAAATGCATCTGCTCCACCGAGCCGAAAAAGCCCATGCAGATGCCGTCGAATTTGATTTGAAGCTGTCTCCAGTGCGCGGCAAAGGCCTTCATCTCGTCCGTCATATCGCGCATGACGTAGCTGCCGAAGCCGTCCGCCGTGTGCGTCGATAAAATGGCCGTCGGCAGCGGTACCGTCTCCACCCCGTAGGAAGAGAGGATGGGCATGGCCACGCTCAGCGAACACTTGCCGAAGCAGGAAAGGTCATTTAAGAGCGCCATGCGCTTCATGCCGCTTCCGTTGACAGGTCGTATCATTGCTGTTTCCTCCTGAAGTATCGGCCGACCAGATCGGCGATGAGGTTAATGAGCATCGTCAGCAGCATTAAAATGGCCGCGATGGCGAACACCACCCCCGTATCGCTCGACTCCTTGGCGTAGAAGTACAGCGCCACCGTCAGCGTCGCGCCCGCGTTGTGCATACCCTCAAAGAAGTTGTAGAGCATGTGCGCCGAGCCCGCCGTGAATAAGAGCGCCGCCGACTCGCCGAGGATGCGTCCGATCGACAGGATACAGCCCGTCACGATACCGTCCACGCAGCTTGGCAGCACCACCGTGCGGATGGTGCGCCATTTGCCCGCGCCCAGGCCGAACGCGCCCTCGCGGTAGCTCTGCGGTACGGTCTTGAGGCTCTCCTGTGTCGTGCGCATGATGGTCGGCAGGTTCATGATCGTCAGCGTCAGCGCACCCGCAAGAAGCGACGTGCCGTTTTTGCAGAAGATCAGCATGCCGACAAGGCCGTAGATGATCGACGGGATACCGGAGAGCGTTTCGGACGCGTATTCGATGATGGGAACGAGCTTTTTGTTCGCGGCGTATTCATTTAAGTAGATGGCCGCGCCCACGCCGAGCGGCAGCACGATTAAAAGCGTCGCGATGACGATGTAGAGCGTGCTCAGGATGTCCGGCAGGATGCCGACGCGGTTGGCAAGATAGCTCGGCGCGGTGGAGAGCATCTCCCAGGTGATGTTCGGAATGCCGTTGCCCAATATATAACCAATCATACCGACTACGAGCGCGCAAGTCAATACTGCGGCGACGCCCATCAGGAGCTTCATCGCTGTGATATAGGCCTTGCGGCGGGCCGAGGACTGCATTTTCAGCATCAGTTACCCTCCTTGTCGCGCTTTAAGAAGAAGTTGAGCGCCGCATTGATGAGCAGGATGAAAAGATACAGCACGAGCGCGATGGAAAAGAGCGCCTGACGCTGCAAGCCGCTCGAATACGACATCTCGCTCGCGACCGCCGTCGTGAGAAAGCGGACGCTCTCAAAGATCGAGCCGGGCATGTTCGGCGCGTTGCCCGAGACCATCATCACGGCCATCGCTTCGCCGATGGCGCGACCCACGCCGAGCACGACCGCCGCGGCGATGCCGCTCTTTGCCGCCGGAACGGAGACGCGGAAATAGGTCTCGACCTCAGTCGCACCGAGGGCAAGCGAGGCGTCCTCATATTCATGTGGAACGGCCTCGAGCGCCGTGACGCTCACCTTGATGATCGACGGCAGGATCATGACGGCCAGCACGATGATGGCCGCAAACAGGCTTGCGCCGTCCGGCAGGTGGAACGTCTTACGGATGGCAGGCACGAGCACCAGCATACCGACAAGGCCGTACACGACCGACGGGATCCCCGCGAGCAGGCTGACGGCGGCCTCCAGCACGGTGCGGACCTTCTTGGGCGCGACCTTGGAGAGGTACACCGCCGTCAAAAAACCGATGGGCACGCCGAGGACGATCGCGCCTGCCGTGCCGTAAACACTCGTTAAAATAAAGGGCAGAATGCCGTACTTCGGCTCCGCCGACGTCGACGACCACACCTTGCCCGTGAGAAACGGCACAAGGCCGATCTTCTGAATGGCCGGGATGCCGGAGATGATGAGATACACCGTGATCAGCAGCACGCATCCGACCGTAATGAGGCCGAGAAGCAGAAAAATACCGTGGACGACGGCTTCAAACATTTTTTTCCTCTGCGCCATAATTGTTTCCTCTTTTTGCTGTCAGCGGGAGACGGCTCACGCCGCCTCCCGTGATGGTTCCTGTGTTCTGTTAGTTGGCTGCGACCGCACCGGCAGCGGCGATGATGCTTGCCGCATCAGCGGACAGCGCGTAGTCGAAGAAGGCCTGTGCCGCGGGGGAAAGCTCGGTGCCCTCCTTCGTGACGAGCACGAACGGACGCTGAACCACATAGCTGCCGTCCTTGACGGTCTCCTCGCTGCACTCCACGCCGCCGACGGTCACAGCCTTGACGGTGTCGCCCACGGCAGACAGAGAAGCGTAACCAATGGCCAGAGGATTGGCCTCCACAGCGCTGATGACAGCGCCGGTAGCCGTCAGCTCCTGCGCGTACTTGCAGGAATCCTTAACGTCCACGATGCTCTCGAAGCCATCGCGGGTGCCGGAGCCAGCCTCGCGGCCCACCAGAACGATCTCGCCGTCGTCGCCGCCGACCTCGGACCAGTTGGTGATCTCGCCGGTGAACATCTGCTTGAGCTGGTCAACGGCCAGGTCCTCGACCTTGCTGTCCTTGTTGACGATGATGGCGATGCCGTCCAGAGCTACGATGGTGCCGGTGACGCCGGTCTCGTCAGCCTTCAGGGCGCGGGAAGAAAGGCCGATGTCCAGAGTCTTATCGGCAGCGCCGGTGATGCCTGCGCCGGAACCGGTGGGGTCATAGCTGATGGTGACATCCGGCTCGATCTCAGCGAAGCCCTCGGTCAGGGCGGCGATGACGTTCTTCATAGAGGTGGAACCGCCGGTGGCGACATTGCCGGACAGCGCAGCCGTAGAAGAAGCGGAAGCTGCGGTGCTGGATGCGGCGGCAGAAGAGGCAGCAGTGGAAGAAGCTGCACCGCCGCAGGCGGTCAGGGCAGCAGCAGCGGCAGCAGCGCCGCAGATGGACAGGAACGAACGACGAGTGATCTTTTTCATAATAATATCTCCTTCAACTGGGCCGGCCCTTTTGTTCTGGCCGGGCTGTTTTCCTTTTCCTCATTGTATCTCTCTTGGGACGCCTTTATTGTAGCGCACCGCCCATCCAGCTGCGACCATGGCGGCGCAAAATGCAGGTAAAGCTTTGTGCAGTGTTTTTGCGCTGCTGTCATCCTCTGGTAAAGCTGGTGTGAAAAACAGGACACTTGATTTTACATTCCCGGTCAAACTGTCAAAAATCTGCACTTTCGTTTGTGCATCCCGCCCGCTGAAGGGTGCAAAAAAAGCTGCTTCACAGAACGTAAAGCAGCCTTTCAGACCCTATGATCGAATCAGAATTTCTCTTCCGTGCCGTCCGGGCGGTAGAGCTGGACATATCTGCGCCACTTGTCCGTGCCCATCACCCGGCTGTAGCAGTCGGCCAGCTCTTTGTTGGCCGTCTCCGCATCCAGCGTCTCACCCTTAGCGGGCAGGACCAGCACCCGGAACCATGCGTCGAAAAGATGCTCCGTCCAGCCGGTGTCAACGGCCCCGCAGCGGGCATAAAAGCCCAGACGCCGGACGGCCATGGCCTCGTCGTCAGCCTTCTCGGGACACTCGGCCTCAATGAGGATGGCCTTTGCGCCCTCCTCGTGGGCGGGCAGAGCGGCCAGCAGACGTGCGCCAATGCCGGTGCTGCGGTAGGCGGGCAGGACGGAGAAATAGTCCAGCTGGCTCACTTCACAGCCCATAGGCCGCACCATCAGCAGATAGGACACCAGCGTCTCCCCCTCGAACACGCCCCAGGTGTGGGCCATGCCGGCGGCTTCGCTGTTGAGAATCATGCTCAGGGGTTTCAGCTCGCTGGGCGGGAAGTCGCGGCGCATCTCGTCCAGATACACCCGCGTCAGCTCGTCGGCGGTGAGTTTCTTCCACGTAAAGGTCTGGGGCTTCATATCAAAATTCCTTTCTGATAAAAATACCGCCGGGCCGGGCGCAGCGGCCCGTTCCCGGCGGTGTTCGAGAAGCTGTTTGCGTGAGAAAACGGCTTCTTAGGTTACAGCTGCTTGCGCAGGGCATCGTACACGGCCTGCACATCGCCCTTGATGACCACCTGGCAGGCGTTCTTGGCCGGGCGGATGACGCCCTCTGCGCCTGCGGCCTTGGCAGCGGCCTCGTCCACGGAGGCGTAGCTGTGTACCTCAAAGCGGAGGCGGGTGGCGCAGTAGTCCACCTTGACGATATTATTCTTGCCGCCGAGGGCTTTCAGGATGCCGGAGGCCAGTGCCTCGCTCTCGGCAGAGCTCATGCTGGGCGTCTCGGCCCCGCCGTTCTTATGGTTGTGATAATACTTGCGTCCAAAGTAAAAGCAGGCCATGGCTACCATGGCGAGAACGATCTTGAACGGCAGCGTGATCGGAAGGAATGTGACGATGAGCGCGATGACGATAGCAGCGATCCAGCTGTAAATATCCATTCCCAAAAACATACGATAATTCCTCCTTTGGGGAACGATGCGGCGGGCGCTTCCGGCAGGAAGCCGCCCGGACCCAGTCCGGGTACAACACCATATTAACATACTGCCGGGAAAAAAGAAAGCCTTTTCGGGTATCTTTCGGCCCGAGAGCTTGCATCCCGGGCCGGAATCGGGTACTATAAAGACAGTATATCCCCAATACACGGAAGGAGCATCCTTATGGAATGGACTGATATTCGCCTGACCGTATCCAAAGCCGACGCCGAGGCCGCCGAGGCCGTGGCCACCATGATCGCGGAGGGCGGCATTTATATCGAAGACTACAGCGACATCGAGGAACAGGTGGAGCAGATCGCCCACGTGGACCTCATCGAGCAGGAGCTGCTGGACAAGCCCCGGGACACCGTCATCATCCACATGTACCTCGAGCCGGGCGCTTCGCCGGTGGAGACGCTGGCCCTCATCGCGGCCCGGATGGAGGCCGCAGGCATCCCCTACACCTCCGAGACCGAGGGCGTGGAGCAGGAGGACTGGCAGAACGGCTGGCGCAAGTATTACCACCCGATGGACGTGGGCCAGCGCCTCGCCATCGTGCCGTCCTGGCAGGACTACGACACCGACCGCGTCAAGCTCATCCTCGACCCGGGCCTTGCTTTCGGCACCGGCGGCCATGAGACCACCAACCTCTGCCTCGAAGTGCTGGACGAGCGGGTCAAGGGCGGCGAGCGGGTGCTGGACATCGGCACCGGCAGCGGCATCCTCGCCATCGCAGCCCTCAAGCTGGGCGCAGCCCTGGCTGAGGGCGTAGACATCGACCCCGTGGCCGTCCGCACCGCCGGCGAGAACGCCGCCCTCAACGGCGTGGCCGATAAGCTGACCGTCCTCGTGGGCGATCTGTCCGACAAGGCCAGCGGCAAGTACGACATCATCACAGCCAACATCGTGGCCAACGCCATCATGTCGCTGGCCCCCGCCGTCCCCGGCCTGATGGCCGACGACGCCGTCTTCATCGCCAGCGGCATCATCGACAGCCGGAAGGACGAGGTCATCGCTGCGTTGGAAGCCGCTGGCCTCGCCGTGCTGGAAGTGAAGGAGAAGCGCGGCTGGGAGTGCATCGTCTGCAAAAAAGCGTAAATTTTTCAACGGGCTTGCCCTCTCAGGCCGCTTCGCGTCCAGCTCTCCCAAAGGGAGAGCCTAAGATGTAAAGGATCAAAAAATATGCCGCACCGTTATTTTACCACTGAAATTTCCGACGGTACCGCCGTGCTGCGGGGGGCCGACGCCCACCATCTCTCCCGCGTGATGCGGGGCAAACTGGGGGACACCGTCATCCTCTGCGACGGCAGCGCCGTCGAGTATACTGCCACCATCACCGGTTTCGGCGACGAGACGGTGGAGTTCAGCGTGGAGCCGGGCTACCCCAGCGCCGCAGAACCCACCGTGGACGTCACCCTGCTGGTGGGCTACCCCAAGCAGGACAAGCTGGAGCAGGTCATCCGCCACGGCGTCGAACTGGGCTGTGACCACTTCATCCCGTTTTTCAGCCGCTACTGCGTGGCCGCGCCCAAGAAGGAAGAGCAGAAAAACGAGCGCTACAACCGCATCGCCTTTGAAGCCGCCAAGCAGTGCGGCCGGGGCATCCTGCCGGATGTGGCCCTTCCGCTGCCCAACTTCGGGGCCGTCTGCCGCAGCCTCGACCAGTATGACCTCGTGCTCTTCTGCTACGAGTGCGGCGGCGCACCCCTGCGCCAGCTTCTGGCTGAGGCCACGCCCGCCGATGGCGAAAAGCTGAAGATCGCCATCATCACCGGCGCAGAGGGCGGCTTCGCCGCCGAGGAAGCTGAGATGGCCGCAAAAGCCGGCGCAAAGACCGTCGGCCTCGGCCCCCGCATCCTCCGCTGTGAGACGGCCCCGCTGGCCGTCGTCTCTGCCGTCATGACCCTGACGGGGAATCTTGAATAAGTTCTGACATCAGAAACGGCGTCCCGCCGAGGTGGGACGCCGTTTCTCATTTATTCTGCATCTGCATCCCGCAGGGCCTTTTTGATGGTCAACAGGTTCTGTGGGCTCATGGAGAAGCTGCGCAGGCCGAGGTGGAGATACTGGGTCGCGTTGACGGCATTGCCGACGGCGAGGCCGCAGATGGTGACGGGGATGTCCGCTTTCCTGGCGGCGTCCACCACCATGGCGATGAGCTTTTTCATGGCCGGGCTGGCGGGACGGTAGTAGTGCTCGGCAATGGCCAGTTCCCGGCTCACCGCGTGGGTGTACTGGGTCAGATCGTTGGTTCCGATGACGAAGAACCGGCAGCCGTGAGCCGTGAAGTCCTCTGCCGTCAGGCAGGCGGCGGGGACGCTGAGCATGACGCCGAAGGGGACGTCAGGCTCGAACTCCACGCCCCGCTCGGTGAGCTTGCGGCGGCAGTGGTCTACCACCTGCATGGCGGAATCCCAGTCCTCGATGTCTGTCACCATGGGGAACATGACCCGCAGCGGGCCTTTTGTGGCGGCACGCATGAGGGCGCAGATCTGAACTGCCATCTGGGGCAGATTGCGCAGGCTGCTGCGGATGCCCCGCAGGCCCAGCTTGGAGGACTGGACGCCCTGATAGGCGTCGGCCATGGTGCGGTCAGCACCGAAGTCGAAGGTGCGCACCGTCACCATCCTGCCCCTGGCGGCGGCGAGGCAGGAGGTGTAGAACAGATACTGCTCCTGCTCATCCATGGCGTGGCCGGGCATCATCATGTAGCTGCTGCGCAGCAGGCCCACGCCGGACGCGCCAGACTCCATCGCGGTCCCCACGTCCTCGGGGCCGAAGCAGTTGGCCAGAAGCTCGAATTCTTCGCCGTCCCGGGTGCGGTTGGGCAGCTCAAGCTGGGCGTTCAGCTCCTCGTTCTGGCGCTGCATCTCGCAGATGCAGGTGATGGCTCTCTGCCGGGCGGCGGCATCCGGGTCAAGGATGCACTCACCCTCGGTGGCGTTCAGGATGACCTCGCGGCCGTCGCAGTCTTTCAGAAAATCTTCGCCCACCTGGGTGATGCCCGGGATGTTCAGCGAGCGGGCGATGATGGCCGCATGGCTCTGGCCGCTGCCCTCGGCGGTGATGAGGCCGAGGATGCGGCCCGCCGGGACGCTGAACAGATCGGTGGGCATGAGCAGGTCAGACGCAAGGATGACCGGGTGGTCGAGGGCCAGCCAGCTGCGGAGGCGATGGCAGAGGATGTTGGTGATGCGCTGGGTCACGTCGAGGATGTCCACGCTCCGCAGCTGCATGTAGGCGTTGTCCTTCATGGCGGCCAGCTGGGCGGCGTAGCGGCGGCCCACACGGTCCATCGCCTCGGCGGCACCGACGCCGGCTTTTATCTGGAAAGCCACCTCATTCATGAAGCCCTCGTCTTCCAGCATCATGCTCTGGAACAGGAAGATGGCCTGCTCCGAGGGCGCGGCGCGGCCGGCCATCTCGTCCAGCTCCTGCTGAGCGACCTTGATGGCGTCTTCCAGCGCCTGCTTTTCCTGTTCGGGGTGGAAAGGCCCCTCGCCGAACACCAGCGGCGGGCGGTCCAGCCGGCTGACCTGACCCAGCACGAGGCCGGGCGATGCAGTAAAGCCCTTATATACCTTCATGTTTCCATCTCCTCCGGCGGCACTCTGCCGGTCAGCGCCCGGCAGACCAGTGCCTGCAAAAAGGTGTTGGGCAGCAGAGCGGCCCGTGCGGCCTGCGCCGGGCCTGCTTCACCCTCGAACAGCGGCTCGAAGCTCCTGAGGCGCTCGAAGTCGCATTTTGCAAGGAAAGCTTCTCCCAAAGTACGGGTGGTGTAGTAGGGGGCGGGGTCTACGCCCACGTCCTCAGCCGCGGCTTCCAGCGGGGCAAGCTCTGCATCCGAGAGTTTTGCCAGCAGGAGAGCAGCGTCTGCCGTCAGGGTGGAGGGGTGCTTTTCCCGCACGTCCTTCTGGACGGCCTCGAAGGCCGCATGGAATGCGGCGGCATCCGCGCTGCTCTCAGCCCCGCTGTCCACAGCGTAGGCGCAGCCCCGCAGCCGCCCGAAGGCCCGCAATGTATCGTGGTAGCCCAGCTCGATGTTCCGCCGGGCGGTGGCGGGCTCGAAGTGGAGGATGTCGCCCAGCTCCCAGTAGCTTCGGATGAGGGTGGTGGGCAGGCCGGTGCGGTTGGGGCGGGTGATGCCCACACCCTCCAGGTCTACACAGACCAGCTCTTCTGCGCCCATCTTCTGGGCCAGCGCGGTGGGCATATTGTCTCGGTAGCCGCCGTCGAGGTAAGACACCCCGTCGATGGTGTGGGCCCGCAGGGCGGGGAAGCAGGCTGCAGAGGCCAGCAGGTAGTCTTTCACCTTGCCCTCGGGGATGTCTTCCAGCGGAAGCTCCCGAGCCTTGAGGGTCTTCTGCTCCACGGTCACAAGGCCCAGCCGGATGGGGCTTTTGCGGAGTTTATCTTCGTCCAGCACCCGCTCGACGATCTCTTCCAGCGGAGTGACGTCCATGCCGCCCTGAGTCACAGCGTCTTTGAGGAATGCGTGCAGCTCGGAAAGCGGCGCATCCTCGGCGGGCAGCTCCATCACATCCTGGCTGCGGATGGTCAGCCACATGTCCCGGGCCGTCTCGTAGAGGTCGAGGGCGAACATGGCGCCGTTCAGGCTGCCGACGCTGGTACCCGTAATGATCTGGGGCCGCCAGCCCAGCTCGATCAGCGCCCGCCAGACGCCCACCTGATAGCTGCCGCGGGCGCCTCCGCCCGCCAGCACCAGCGCCCTTACAGGGGTGTTGTTCTGCGCCATGTTTTCTGCCTCCTTTGATGTGTTCCGGTTTTGCCTAGATTATAGCATATTTCCCGGGAGATTTCTCTCTGTTTTTGTAACAAAAAATGTGCTATAATAAATTCACCTTGCCAGAACGATTCAGGAGGACGACAGATGCACCGCAAGCAATGGATTTTCGACATGGACGGCACCCTCACCGACAGCATGACCGTGGTGTGGCAGGGCGCACCGCTGGAGCTGCTGCGCCGCTATGGCCGCACCGCAAGACCCGGCATCCACGATGTTCTGCTGAGCATGGGGATGGTGGAGGGCGCGGAATATCTCATCCGCACCTACGATCTGCCCCTGACCCTCCGGGACTACGAGCCTGCCATGCGGCAGGTCATCCGGGACCTGTACAAAAAAGTTGAGCTGAAGCCCGGCGTCCGGGAGATGCTGGCCCGGCTGAAAGCCGAGGGCGTGCGGATGTGCATCTGCTCCAACACCTGGGCAGAGCAGTGCGAAGAAGTGCTCACCCGGCTGGGCGTCGCAGACTATTTCGAGTTCTTCTACACCGCACAGGGCGCGAAGAGCAAGGCCCACCCCGAGGTGTTCCACGAAGTCCTCGAGCGGCTGGGCGGCAGCGAACCCGCCGACGCCGTTGTCTGCGAGGACGCTGTCTACGCCACCCGTACGGCCAAGCAGTGCGGCTTTTACCTCATCGACATCGAGGACGAGACCAGCGCTGCCGATAAGCCCGAATTGCAGCGCCTTGCCGACCAGTACATAACGGATTGGACGCAGCTGGACTGGACAAAATTATAAAGCAATGGGGAGGCCCTTCCGGGCCTCCCCATTGCTTTATCGGAACTGCTTTTCCAGATAATCTTTCAGCGCCGTGCGGGCTGCAGGCTCCCGCCCGCGGGGGACAGGGACCCGTGCGCCGCTCTGCATCCAGAACTCACCCGCCGCCAGCTGAGACACCGCCGCCAGATTGACCACATAGGAGCGGTGGAGCTGGACGAAGCGCTCATCCGTTAAAAGCGGCTGGGCCACCTGTGCGAACGGCACCCGGACAGACAGGGACGGCACATCCTCGCCGCTGGCGAGATGGAAATGCACCACATGGTGGGTACACTCGAGGTATTCGATGTCCGCGAAGGGCAGCACCCGCAGACCCGACGCCGTGGCTACCGGGATGGCCGGGCCGTACTCCGGCTCGGTGGCCCGGGCCAGCAGAGCGTCCAGTTGTTCCGGCGGGACAGGCAGCAATAAGTACTGCATGGCGTCCACCCGGTAGGCGCTGTAGGCGTGGGCGGGCGTATGGGCCAGAAAAGCCAGCGGGCTGCGCCGCCCCCGGCTGCGGAGT
>OLRW01001072.1_pt1 | contig 18916 bp, 11 predicted proteins | sample 1672701 | NCBI WGS metagenome assembly OLRW01 (sample SAMEA3136715, study PRJEB25190) | human gut metagenome | biome: human gut; feature: human-associated habitat; material: faeces | place: Austria | collected 2013
CGCAAAACGGTCAGGAGTTTTTGGGAAAAATCAAAGGGCAGATGGAAAAAATTGATTTTTTAATGCAGAGCATGGTAAAGATGTCAAGGCTTGAAACGGGAATTCTGCAAATACATAAGGAAGACCAAAATTTATACGAAACAATCCGCCATGCAGTTGCCGATGTAGTTCCAGAGGCGGCGTTGAAGGGTATTGATCTATATGTGAACTGCGAAGAAAATATGATGATCCGTCATGACAGTAAATGGACGGAGGAAGCAATTTATAATATTCTGGATAATGCACTCAAGTATACCGAACCTGGTGGTAAGATCCATATTCAGACAGAAAGACAGGAATTATTTTTTAAGATCAGTATTTCAGATACTGGAAAAGGGATTGCCCCGGAGAGGCAGGCAGAGATCTTTACAAGATTTTACCGTGAGCCGGAGGTTCATGATAAACCAGGGGTTGGGATCGGATTATATCTTGCAAGAACAATCATGGAGCTTCAGAAGGGCTACATAGAAGTACAGTCTGAAATGGGAAAAGGAGCGTGTTTTCGCCTGTATTTTCCAGTGAATGAATCGTAACATAACAGATCGGGGATTGTCACAATCTTGTGATAATTGAAAATTGAGACAGGTTTGTGATTTTTAGGAGATATTCTATAGAATATCAAAAGAAGGAGGCAAACCAATGAAAGAATACATTGTAGAGACAAGAAGCTTAAAAAAATGCTATCAAATGGGTGAAAATACGGTAAAAGCCTTGGATGGCGTAGATTTTCGTGTGAAAGATCAGGAATTCGTTGCTATTATCGGAAAAAGCGGATCCGGGAAAAGTACACTTTTGCATATGCTGGGTGGACTGGATGTGCCAACAGAAGGGGAAGTGTTGGTAGAGGGTAAGTGCCTTCTGGGGCTGAAAAAAGAACAGCTTGCCATATTCCGCAGAAGAAAGATCGGGTTTATTTTTCAGAATTATAATCTTGTCCCAGATTTTAATGTATATGAGAATGTCATTCTTCCGGTGGAACTGGATGGGAGAAAGGTTGATGTGGAGTATGTGGATGGGATATTGGAACTTTTAGGGCTGGCAGAGAAGAGGAAAGCTCTTCCTGGAACATTATCCGGTGGACAGCAGCAGAGGGCTGCGATTGCCAGGGCGCTTGCGGCGAAGCCCGCCATTATTCTGGCTGATGAACCAACGGGAAATCTGGATTCGGTTACCAGCCATGATGTACTTGGACTTTTGAAAATGGCAGCAAGACAGTTCAGCCAGACCTTGATCCTGATCACTCATGACAGAGACATTGCGCAGCTTGCAGATCGTATCGTACATATTGAGGACGGAAAGATTGTAGGAGATACCAGGAAGGGAAGTGATTCCTATGCTTAAGAATCCGAATCAGAAAGTGATCAAAAGGATGGCAGGGAATGCTCTAAAAGTAAACAGGAGAAAGACCATTACTCTGTTCTTTGCGGTTCTTCTTTCTTCCTTTTTGGTATTCACAATATTCACAGTTGGAGATTCTTATTTTAGGCTTCAGAAAATTCAAAATATCCGTATGTCAGGAGCTGAGTTTGATGCAATTATGTATGGAGTGACGGATGAACAGAGGCAAATGTGTGAGAACAACCCGGATATCGTTCTAACAGGTACGGTGGGAGTCTGTGGATGGGTAGAAAAAACAGATCAGGATTCCACACCTGATGTGGGACTGATCTGGGCAGATGATGGATATTGGACACAGATGATGGAGCCTGTCAGAGAAAAGCTGGAAGGAAGATATCCGACAGCTTTGAATGAGATAATGGTAACAAAATCCGCTTTAAAAGAATGTGGTTACGAAGATCTTGAGGTAGGCGATACCCTTGCTATGTCTTATGGAACATATGAGGGAATCTTTACAGGGACTTTTCGAATCTGTGGGATCTGGGACGGATATGGATCCAAGAAACAGTTTTATGTCTCGAAAGAATTCTATGACCAATCGGGATGGAAGCTTTCGCAGGCAGCTTCCGGTCGTTACTTTATGGATTTTAAGCAGAAAATAATGACAAAAACAGAGCAGAATGCTTTTATCGAAAGTATGAATCTTGGAAAGCAGCAGAATCTTTTCTTCATGGAAGATCTTGGCGCATCGGTTCAGATATTGGCAGGCCTTATTGGCTTGATTGCAGTTACCTGTTTGTGTGCGTATCTGCTTATTTATAATATTATGTATCTTTCCGTAGCTGGAAAAGTTCGTTATTATGGCCTGCTTCAGACGGTCGGAATGACGGAAAAGCAGATAAAAAGGATGATGAAGGAACAGATGCTTCTGATCGGATCTGCAGGGACAGTACTTGGATGTCTGTCAGGTGGGATGGTATCCTTTTTCCTGATTCCTGTTGTTGTAAAATCACTTGGAATCAAAAGTGGCTATGTTGGAGCAGATATGGTTCGTTTTCATCCGGCAGTTCTGCTGGCAACCATCTTACTGGTTGGGGTTACCATCTTTCTGGCCAGCCAAAAACCGACAAAAATGGCAGCAGATATCTCTCCAATAGAAGCGCTTGGTTATCGTCCGACCCACAAAACCGTAAAAGAAAGAAAAGCAGGAAATGGGAAAGTAATAGCAAGACTTTCCATGGAGCAGTTTACAAAGGATAAGAAAAGAACTGCGATGGTACTGTTGTCTTTGGCAGCCAGTCTGTCTGTGTACCTTTGTATTGTGACCATGCTGGACAGTCAGGCAGCAAGAACCATAGTGTCAAATTATATGGATACGGACATGGTCATTAAAAATGATACGGCATGTAAAGAAAAATCAGAAGACAGAAGAGACATTCTGGATGATTCTTTCGTGAAGTCAATCAAAGAAAATGCCGGAGTCTCTGAAGTACATTCTATGATATTTGCCGAGATTACAGTTCCATGGGAACCGGATTTTGCTGAGATGTGGATGAAAGAATTTTATGCAAAGTGGATGAGCATTCCATATAGTAAGGAAAAGCACGAGTATCAGAATCATCCTGAGAATTTTGGATCCTCTCTGATTGGAATTGATGAACAGGAATTTGATTATTTAAATAACAGTCTTACGCATCCGATAAAGAAAGAGGACTTCCTTTCGGGAAAAGTATGTATTGTTTATCGAAATGGTTTGGATCTTTCAGATGCTGACATAATAGGAAAAAATGTGACATGTGCTTTGTATGAAGATCAACAAACGACAAAATCTTTTACCATAGAAGGAGTTACGGACGAGAATTATTATACAGCACTCCTTGGATACCCACCGACGATTATAGCCAGTGATCAGGTGGTGAAAACATTTGCCAATCATCCAATTACACTAAAGACCAGCATAAAATATCACAAGGAATATGATAGAGATACAGAGCAAGAAATTCTGTCGTTATTAGAAGAAAGTGACAATGCAAAAGACTTTTCCTGGGAATCCAAAATCGAAGATGCGGATGAGATTGAAAAAGCACAGGGCAATATGCCGCAACTGGGAATCGGGATTGTGTTGATTCTGGCTTTTATCGGAATCATGAACTACATGAACACTTTTGTAGTAAATGTGCAGAGCCGGATGACGGAGCTTTCGGTTATGGAGAGTATCGGGATGACCCCGAAGCAGCTTCTTGGAATGCTGGTCAGGGAAGGAGTTCTCTATGCAGGTGGCGCATGGCTTGTTACGCTAACAGTAGGAATGGGAGTAACGTATCTTCTTTATGAATCAATGAATTATCGGGGGATTGCTTTTTCAGTGCCATTACTTCCACTTTTATTTGCAGTGGGAATCAGTTTTCTGGTTTGTACTATGGTTCCAGTGCTTACCTGGATTATTTTGGAAAAGAATGGAACTGTTGTTGAGAGGATTAAGGGAGTTGAGTGATTTTGGAGCAACGCACCATAATGGTGACACCATAATTTAATGTGGTGCTTGATGTTGTTTTGGTTTTAGGTGATACTATAATCACATCTGCAGATGATAAAATCAAATGAAAGGAGCAGATTTGATATGGTCGAATTTGGCGAACAACTAAGAAGAGCAAGAGAAGGTAAGGGAATGACTCAACAATCTCTTGCAGAGCAATTATACGTAACAAGGCAGTCTGTTTCCAGATGGGAATGTGGTGACAGATATCCTGATTTGCTTACAACAAAGAAAATATCTCAGATTCTGGATGTAAGTCTTGACGCTCTACTGGCTGGAAAAGAAATGGTAAAATTGGTAGAAAGAAATCCTGTAATAGAAAAAAAGAGTGCAAATTATATAATGATTGCTCTCTATGCGTTTATTGTATTCTCATTCTTAATTACAATAATTGATATGATAATTAGATTTCCGTTGCAATCACAGGCAGTTGATTACAGTGATATTCAGCTTATTGTGATTAATATATTGGGAATAATCATTCAGATTGTATTTTTTACTTATGGATTATATCAAGCTGTAAAGGGCACATTATCTCCCAAAAGGATGGGTGTTGTTATTGTAGCGTATTTTGGTGCAATGTGTATAACAGGATCTGAAAATATTATTAGATATGCAACATGGCAATTTGTTTGTGTTGGAATTGCTTTAATAATTCCAAGCATCATAGGTGCTATTGCATCCTTTTGCTATTTTATACGTTGTAAGAATGATAAGATATGGTCGCGTTTGATTTCGGTGGCAGCAATCTGGGGAATTATCCGAATTGTAATCAATAATTATCAGGTGATTAGGTATGCAGAACAGTATTTGTCAATGAACACCACAGTAAGATTAGTATTACAAATGGCCATATATGGATTGATTCTATATCAAACATTTACGTTGACCAAGAAGCGAAAGAATGCTATAGTCTAAGTAGAAACTGATGGTAAGGTTGTTCCCTATGTTGCAGTGGATTTCTATGAGAAATTGGGCAAGACTGAGGAGGTCCGTGTATGGCTGCGGAAGGCACTTGCCGAACTACTTCAACAAAAAACCTAACTTTTGGTTAATGGTTATCCGAAAGAATCCACTGTACAATGATTGTACGGTGGATTCTTTTTATGCAGAGGGGAGAAAATCAAATGAAGCGGTTGGGAAAAATCGGTAGGATGCTCCTTTTGCCGACCCTCTGCCTGCCGATTGTTTTGCTTGCGGGCTGTGGTCAGAAGTCAGCGGAGATGAATACAATCGAGGTTTGGCGCTCGAACCTTGCGGAGGATGACTGCATTCTTGTGATCCCACCTTCGGACAGCGACTATGATACCCGGATCATTTTTGCGCCGGGCACAGAGGTGGAAGCGGCAAAAGAATCTGTACTGGCAGCTATTCCTGCGGTTGATGATGAGAAGTCGGAAGATACACTGACTTCCAAGGAAGCTGAGGCGGCTGTCAGAAAGTTGGGATTTGATTCTCTCACAGAGATGCGTATGCAGGAACACCGCACCCTGTAACCGTCCCGCAATTTAAGAATTCTAAGATGTGGACAAGCGACAATTACAAACAGTAAAAATGAGGAGAGAGAAGCATGAGAAAGATTATTTCTTTTGTGCTGGCGTTGATCCTGATGATATGGATGAAATCTATCAAAACTTTTTTTCCGAATTCCATCGGAGCGGCGCGGAACGGAGCAAAAAGAAGGAGGAACAACATGAAGAAGCAACTACATTTTCTGGTGGTTTTCCTGCTGGTGCTGAGCCTAAGTCTGGTGGCTTGCGGCGGCACCGATACCATTCCTGAAAGCATTGAAAATCTGGTGATTGACGATTCTGTCGAATACGATTACAGCAATTTTTGGGGGACATGGCTGGGTGAAGATGGCAGCGTACTGATTATGGAGCATATCGAGGATATAACGAATAGCGAGCGTTTCATGCTGTCCGATACCAATAACGAGCTGCTTGCCAGCGGCGACATCCAATATGTAGAGGAATATGACCATGTGTATGCCCATAACGAGCATGACGGCATTGCCCACAGATGCTGGTTTGATGAGGATAATGCGTTGCATATTGACTCCGTTGGCATTTTCAGCAAGGTGAGCGGCGACACGCCAGGAGAGACAGTGGGTGACAATTCGGATGAGTTTTCTTCGGTTGACAGTGGTTATGCAGATGATGGCCGAGGCGACTTGCTCCGGGATGACGGAGATGTTGTACCTGTTATGATGGGCGGCGCACTTCCCTTTATCAATATGCAAACCCTGCAATCCGAAAACAACGAAGATGGTACTTATTATTATGCGGATGCCACGGAAGATGGGCAGATTATCGTGGTAAATACAGTGTTTCAAAGCTACAGGGGAAATTTTGATCAGACTTTTGAGGACTACATGACGGACTGTGCCCTGACCTTGGCAGATACGAATATCTTTGCAGTACAGAACGTCGAGCAAAATGAAACATACAGCGAAAATATGAGTTACCCGGTATATATTGTGACCTACACCTCAGGCGAAAACGAGGACATGCGTGAATGGACAGTTTTTGTCATGGATACGGACAGCTATACCTATCTTTACGGTTTCTGCGCCACTCTTGATGCGGAGGATGATATGGATTCCGTTTATCGGAACATTTTTGCAGGTTTGTATCTGTCTGACGGAGAATAGGAGGATATTATGAAAAGGAAAGCTACAGGACTTCTAGTGGTAATGATGGTGTTGCTGTGCTTCCTTTTATATTGGGCTGACTATTTTCTTTGTATATGCCGTCAGTCGGCAGCCTCCTATATCGTAAAAACAAAAAGCGGTTATAAATTTGCAGCGTCCTCCGGATAAAAAACAGCAGGATAAATATAATTCATGATAACACTTTTTTCTTTTAATGGGTGGCAGGTCTCATTTGAGACCCGCCTGTTTAACCACTGATTTTTTTACCATATTGATATCCAAGGTTATAGGCGGCAATTGCACTTTTATGGCGTACAGTGCCAGCCTGACTATCAGGCAGATGGGAAAGGTCAGATTGAGGAAGATTACCATTTAAAGCATCTTTTAAGCCTTCTTCATAAGCACAAGCTGCACAGATATGTCGTCCTCCATTTCTGTTATCCTGAGCTTCTGGAAGTTCATTAAATCCTTCTAAATAACGATGTTGTTTGTTACAAGTAGCCATAGTGTAAAACCTCCTGGTATTTATTTTTTGAAAAATAGATTATTCTTAATAATTAATCTATCATTTTTTTGTATAGATAGCAATCTGTTTTTGGGCATTAACCATGAATATATTTTTGTATTCCAAAAGTAAGGAGTAAAGACTGTGGTTGTTCTTTTGGCTATTTGCAAGTATAATTGAAAAGAAATATAAACATAGAGAAGAGGAAGTGGAATGAGAAAAACAGAGATTGTACCTTTTGTGAAATGGGCAGGTGGAAAACGTCAGTTATTAAGCAAGATTCAGGAGAGAATACCTGAAAATTATAATCATTATTTTGAACCGTTTGTGGGAGGTGGCGCTGTGTTTTTTGGGACACAGCCTTCAAAAGCATTAATTAATGATATTAATAAAGCGTTGATTAATACGTATCAAAGAATTTGCGATAGTCCAAAAGAGTTTTTAAGTGAAGTAAATAAAATAGATTCTGAGATGTGGGAAGATGGAAAACAGTATTATTATACCATTAGGGAACATTATAATGATAAGTTAATGAAATCAGAATATGATGTAGAGTTGGCGGCATTATTCGTTTTTCTGAATAAACATTGTTTTAATGGTTTGTATCGGGTAAATGGAAAAGGATTATTTAATGTTCCGTACAATAATAGCCGTAGGGTTTCTGTTAACGGAGATTCTATTATAGAAATTTCTAAGTATCTTCAGGGGATAACTATTATTGATGGAGATTTTGAGGATGCTTGCAGGGATGCCCGAAAAGGAGATTTTGTATTTTTGGACAGTCCTTATGCGCCATTGAATCCTACTTCGTTTGAATCCTATACAAAAGAGGGATTTGATATAGAAAGTCATAAGAGACTGGCAAAACTTTATGATGAATTAACAACGAGAGGATGTTACTGTATGCTTACAAATCATAATACAGATTTGATAAACGAGTTGTATGGAAATAAAGGTTATAAAATAGATGTTGTAAGTGTCAGGCGTATGATTAATTCTGATGCATCTAACAGAGTGGGAGAAGAAGTAATAATATGTAATTATTAGAAGAAGTTAGAGACTTTGCAGGAATGTATTTTCACTTTACAGTACTGACTTGACACAAACTTAAAATACGGTATAATGGCAGAATATACGCATTTTGAAAGGAGAGAGGTATGAATCAGATTTTGACAGGAATAAACGATTTCATGTACACGTATATTCTGCTGATTCTGCTTGTGGGTGCTGGTGTATTTTTTACCGTATTTACAAAGGGAGTTCAGGTTCGTTTATTGAAAGATGGATTAAAATCCATTATGGAAAAGAAAACCGGAAATGAGGGAGAAAAATCAGTTTCTTCTTTTCAGGCATTGATGATTTCTACTGCTTCAAGAGTAGGAACCGGAAACATTGCCGGAATTGCAACTGCAATCGCAGCAGGAGGACCGGGAGCGGTTTTCTGGATGTGGGTTATGGCAGTGATTGGCAGTGCATCTGCTTTTATTGAGAGTACGCTGGCTCAGATTTATAAGGTAGAAGAAAATGGACAGTTTCGAGGTGGACCATCTTACTACATGGAAAAAGCATTAAAAAAACGCTGGCTTGGAATCCTGTTTTCCATTGCATTGATTATCTGCTTTGCCTATGGATTTAACGGACTTCAGTCCTTTAATATGTCTTCCGCATTAGAATATTATATTCCAAATTATTCGCAGACTCATGTACCGATGGTGGTTGGTATTGTACTGGCTGTTGCATTTGCTGCAGTTATCTGGGGCGGTGCACATAGAATCGGAGTGATTACTTCTTTTATTGTTCCGGTTATGGCAGTTGTTTACATCTTAATTGGAATTTATACCATGCTGACAAATTTAAGCAGTATTCCGAATGTATTTGGTATGATTTTTGAAAATGCATTTAGTGCCCGTTCTTTTGCCGGAGGGTTTGCCGGAAGTGCGGTGATGATTGGAATCAAGAGAGGGCTGTTTTCAAATGAAGCCGGTATGGGTAGTGCGCCAAATGCAGCGGCATCTGCAGATGTTGACCATCCGGTTAAACAGGGGCTGGTGCAGGTGATTTCTGTTTTCATTGATACACTTTTAATCTGCAGTACCACAGCCATGATGCTTCTGATTTCAGGAGTGCAGGGAGAAAGCGGAGTATTAGATGGAATCCCATTTGTACAGGAAGCAATCCGTACCAACATCGGACAGTGGGGAATCCATTTTATTACTGTCTCCATCTTTGCCTTTGCGTTTAGCAGTCTGGTTGGAAATTATTATTATGCGGAATCCAATATTTTATTTATTAAAAACAGTAAAGTTTTATTAAATATTTTCCGCATTACCTGTGTTGCAGCAATTTTCCTTGGGGCACAGGCAGATTTTTCTGTAGTTTGGAATATTGCCGATATCACAATGGGAGTTATGGCAATCATTAATATTATTGCGATTATGCTGCTTAGAAAGACAGCAATTAAAGCACTGAAAAGTTATGAAGAACAGAAAAAAGCTGGAAAGAATCCGGTGTTTAAAGAATCCGATATTGGAATTAAAGATACGGTGTGGAAATAAGAATTCGTATTGGTAAAAAAAGAAAAATCGGTATGCAGAGCACTAAAGTCTGCATACCGATTTTCTTTTTAAGATTTCACATGGTATTTTATATTCATCCTGATGAGATGGTTCGGGATGTTCGATTTTTTGAATTAAATAATCTGCCGCAATGGTTCCCATTTTTCTTAAAGGAAGTGCCATGGTAGATAAGGAAGGGGTAAATGCGGCACAGATTTCCCGATTATCGAATCCGATGACGGAAAGGTCTTTTCCGATCGTCAGATTATGCTTGACCGCATAATCATAAACGCCTGCTGCCATTAAGTCATTCATGGCAAAGATTCCGGTCACGCCTTCTTTGACCAGACGTTTTGCACCTTCATAGCCGTCTGTCCTATTCCAGTCTCCACAGATTTCCCACGATGGATTAAACGGAATCTGATATTCATAAAGTGCTCTTAAAAATCCTTTCCTTCTTTCAAGGGTATGATAGCTTGCTTCTGTTCCTTTGATAAGCCCAAGTTTTCTATGTCCATTTGCAAGCAGTTCTTTTGTTGCTTCATAACCGCCTTGCTCATCATCGTAAATAATCGAAGTAATCTCAGGATTTTTTACCCGACCATAAACTGCAACAAGCGGAACGGAGAAGAGTTCGGAAATATTATCCATGACATGGTAGTGTCCTTCAATGTAAATAATTCCTTCCACCCGTTTGGCAAGCATCTGCTGTACTTCATCTTCGACAAGCGAGTCATAGTTTTCTTCTTTATAAAAAAGATTACCATATTTCTGATAAAGCCGCATATTTCCCATTAAGAGTGTGTACCCTCTTTCTTCCATAAATTCACTGATTCCGTCAATAATCGATGGAGTATGGAAGATGGTAAGATCCTCGGCAATAATTCCAATGGTTCTTGTATTTTTTTGCTTTAAATTTTTTGCCATATAGTTTGGCACATAGTTCATTTCTTTTGCAGTTTCCAAGACCAGTTTTTTCACTTCGTCGCTGGCTTTGTTTTTTCCATTTAAAATGTTTGATACGGTAGAAATTGAAACATTACAGGTCTTGGCAATTTCTTTTATTGTTGCAATAAAAATCACCTCCTAAAGTAAAGTGTAGTTTTTTTGTATTTTTCTTTTATTATAGGGAGAAGTTTCGATTAAGTCAATGAATTGAAAAGAAAAATAAGTAAAACGTTATTTTATGGTAAAATTTTATAAAAAATAAGATTGAAAATTAGAAATAACAACTAAAATGTAAAATATAATCACAAAAACATTGAACAAGTTACTCGATAAGAGTATACTGAGAAAGAAAAAAGTAAAACGTTTTACAAAACTGCAAAAAAAAGATACAAAAAAAGACTGTGCGTATCTGAAAGAGGCAGTGAAAAAAGAAGGAGGAATTATTATGGATAAGAAACAAGTACCGCGCTCGATTCTTTCAATCGCAATTTCCACGATTATGGTGCTTGGAAATTATCTTCCATATCTGGGCAGTATTGATGTACTTGCAGCAACAGATGGAATGATTGCGGAGAAGACAGAAAATGGATATCATTTAAAAAATGATTACTTTGACGTAGAGACCGGTAAATATGGAGAAATCACGTCATTGAAAATTGTGGGGGACGAATTTGACACAAACTATGTCATGAATGTGAAGGATAATCCAAAACAGGACACCGGTGCACATGAATGGCTTGGAGATTTGATGTTCAAGACCAAAAAGGATGGTGAAGATTCCTGGAGTGAATCTCTTACCAATTCTTCTGATGCAGGAAGAACGGTTGAATTAAAAGATAACAAAATTATTGTGACTTATGATAATTCAAAAGCAGAAGGCACTCGTGCCATTAAAGATTTTAAACTGGTAGAAACCTATTCTTTAGTGGATGACCAGTTAAAATGGGATATCACTGTAGAAAATACCAATGATTCTGATTTGGTATTTGGAGATTTCGGAGTTCCGCTTGCATTTCATGAAATCTGGGTGAATCAGGGAGAAGCTTATGAAGCCTGCACAGTCGACCATAGCTTTGTTGGAAAAGACTCCTCTTATGTATATGCAACAAGACCGAGTGGTCAGGGTCATTTCCTGCTAATGACACCGGAAACAGAAACAGGTGCCGGATTTGAATATCAGGACCACTGGCAGGTCGGACAGAGACGTGCAGAAGAAAAAGAATGGTGTATGGATCAGGCAGACTGGGCAAACGGTCTGAATGTATTCTATATTCATTCTGATGCAATCAGTAAAGATGCAAAATCCGGAAATAAAGGTTACATGGAAAGTTCCAGCATGACTTTAAAAGCCGGAGAAAGCAAAACCTATTCCTTTAATTTTACAGGAGTAGCAGATGAATCTGAGATGAAAACCGAACTTTATGATGAGGGAATCATTGATGCCGTTGCAGTTCCGGGCATGACATTTGCAAAAGACATGCCGGCAAAAATGTATCTGCATACAAAGGTAGATGCAAAGGATATTTCTTTTGAATATCGCTGTCCGCATACCAATAATCTTCATCAAGGTACAAATACCGTTTCCAATAATCTTGCGTGTGAACGCACAGACGAAAACACGTATGCAAAATATCTGGAAACAAAAGAAATCAATGGAGAGCAGTATCATATTTATGAAATTGCTTTTGGCGATTTAGGACAAAATGACATCATTGTAAATTACAAACAGGATGGCGAAGAAAAAACAACCATGCTGCAGTTCTACATGATGGATGATTTAAAATCTGCACTGTCTACTCACTCTGATTTCTTACTGAAAACACAGTGGGATGCAGCAGGTGAGATTCAGGATAAAGTATTTGATGACTGGATGATGGATACCAAGTCCAAACGAGGTTCTTTTAATGGTTACTGGGGCTGGGGTGATGACTGGGGATATGTTCATGGAGAATATCTTGCAGAAATGAACTCCTACAATCCGGTAAAAGAGCAGGTACAGGCGTTAGATGAATATTTAAATGTAGCAATCTGGCAGAACTTGATGGGAGAACATCAGGAAGATTACCTGATTCACGACTTCTTAATGGAAGAGCCGAACAATACACCAACTTACCGTGGATTTGCATATCCGCATATCTACAATACCTACTTTGCTATGTATAAAATTGCCAAACAGTATCCGGATTTAATTGATTATATCGAAGATGCAGATACTTATCTGCTTCGTTGTTATAACATTATGGATGCGTTATACAATGAAGGAACTGTTGGTTATAACTGGGCAACTGGTCTGATGGGAGAATCCACTACACCGGATATCATTGAAGCTTTACAGGAACGTGGATATGAAGAAGAAGCGGAAAACTTGACAAGTATCATGGAGAAAAAATTCCAGAACTTTGCAAATGACCCATATCCATATATTTCTGAATATCCTTATGACAATACCAGTGAAGAAGCAATCTACACTCTGGCAAAAATGTTTGGAAATGATTCCGTTATGTCAAAAGTCAATAAAAAAACAAGAGCCTGCCGTGGTGTACAGCCAATCTGGTATCATTATGGAAACCCAACCACAATCTGTGGTGAAAACTGGTTCAACTTCCAGTATACTGCTTCTCTTGCAGGATATTGTATGGATGACTGGCTTCGTTTTGAAAACAATGGTTTAAGCAGTGACGAAATGGGTGAAGCACAGAGAATTAATTATGCAGGAAAACTTGCGAACTTTACTGTAATCAATTCCGGACAGATTGATGCTGACCCGGAAAACATCGGAACCGTTTCCTGGACTTATCAGGCAGAAATGGGAAATGATACCGCACTTGGAACCGGCGGTGGAAAACTTCATAATGGCTGGAGACAGATGTCAGGTGAAGCTGACCTTGCGCTTTTTGGTGCAGTTCGTATCGCTTCCTCTGATGTTGCAGTCGACCCGGTATTCGGTTTATTCGGATATGGCTGTGAAGTAACTGATAATGGTACTTCTTACAGTGTTGTTCCGTTAGATGGTGTTTACCACAGATTAAACCTGATTAACGATAAGATTTCCTTAGAACTGTATCGTGACCAGTATGACAGTGCAACGGTATCAAAAGATGGAAGCACAATTTCCATGAATATTGTAAATGTAACCGGTGTAGAACATGAATCCAACTTAGACCTGACAGGTATTCCGGCAGGAAATTATCAGGTATTGGTAAATGGAGAAGTAGCAGGAAGCTTTATTGCAGGCGAAGGAACAACAACAGTTGCTCTTCCTCTTCCGGCAGGAGACAGCGCAAAAGTAGAAATCAAAGCCGGAGATTTATTAGAAAACACAACACCTGTAGTTGATGCGGGAAAAGATGCAACAACAACTGTAAACGAAACAGTGATGCTTCACGGAAATGCAAGAGACAATGCATGGTTACATACAGAACCGGCTGTAAAATGGAGTGTAGAAGAGTCTCCGGAAGAAGCAGAAGTAAACTTTTCAAATACAGAAGCAACTTCCACAAAAGTAAGCTTTCCAAAAGCTGGTGAATACACCTTAAAATTAACAGCCAAAGGCAAGAGTAACAGTGCATCCGATACTGTAAAAGTTACGGTAGAAGGGGAATCTGATTTACCGGAAGTACTTGCACAGTATGACTTTGAAGCTGCCAATATGGACACTGCAAATAAGAAAGTAAAAGATATCAGCGGTTCCGGTATTGATGCACAGCAAAAAGGAAATGTAGAAGTTGCAGAAGGAAAAGATGGCGGAAACGGTATTTCCATGGACGGAGAAATCGGTGGTTATGTCAAACTTTCCAGTGACTTGACAAAGAACACAAAAGAAGCAACCATTTCCATGGATGTGAAATTAAACGGTACGCAGACAAATGGAACAAGACTGTTTGAATTTGGCGATATGGATGGAAATGTATTCCAGGTATCTTTTGAAAGTGCAAACGAGCTGTCTATGACAGTAACCAATCTTGAAACCAATGAATCAGAAACTGCAAAAGCAGGTGTTCTTTTAAATTCTGGTTCTTGGCAGAATGTAGAAGTAACCTTAAAAGATAATATCGCAGTTTTATATATCAACGGAGAAGCGTATGCCCAAATTAAAGATGCAGGATTTTCCTTTGATAAACTTGGAAAAACACAGAAAAACTTTATCGGTCGTGCAAGTTCTGAAAGTTCTCCGTGGTTAAACGGAACCTATGATAACTTCAAGATGCTTTCTAAAGCGGTAAGCGCAGAAGAATTAAAGAAAGAATATGGTTCTGAAGCAGAAACTACAATTAAAAATGTTGTAATTTCACCGGTGATTACCTCCGTTGGAGTTGCACCAAATATGCCAAAGACAGCAAAAGTAGAATACTCAAACGGCTTATGCAAATATGAATCCATCACATGGGATGACATTGAAAAATCCTTATATACAAAACGTGGTGAATTTGAAGCAAACGGTAAATTAGAAGCAATTGATTATCCGGTATCTACCAAAGTACAGGTAGTAGAAGGAAAAGAGCAGAACATTGCTTTGATTGCGACACCAACTGCAATTGTAAATACACCTCAGGATTTAGGTGGCGTAGCCGGATTAAATGATGGTTATGAACCGGCAAGTTCAAGAGATACTTCTCATGGAGTATGGCATAACTGGCAGGGAGGAAATCAGTCAGGAGATGCATGGGTTCAGTACACATGGAATAACGAAGTAACAATTACAGGAACAGATGCTTACTACTTTACCGATGGAAATTTTGCACCGGCATCCGTAAGCTATCAGTATCTGGATGCAGACGGAAACTGGAAAGAAGTAGAAAATGGAGAAGGCTTTGGAGTTAAACTCAATCAGTACAACAAGACTACATTTGCACCGGTTACAACAACTGCAATCCGTATGTGGATGAAACCAAAAACATTGGGCTGTGGTGTCATTGAATGGAAAGTTTATGGCTATTCGAATGAAATGGCAGCAGATAAGCAATTATTAAAAGCAGCAATTGATAAAGCCAAAACAGTAGATACTTCCTTATTTGAAGAGGGAGCAGCAGATACTTTAAACACAGCAATTACAGAAGCACAGGCAGTTTATGACAACAAAGAAGCAACCCAGGATGAAGTAGATGCAGCAGCAGCAAAACTCGAAAGAGTCATTGCTTCTCTTCCGGCAAAAGATGGAAACCTTGCATTTAGCGCAACTGCTTCTACAAGCTTTGTATCCGGCTGGGAGAAACTTTCCGGTATCAACGATGGTCTTATTCCGGAAAAATCTTATAATCCGGGAATCGCAAGATACGGAACATGGGGCAACACAAGTAAATACGAAACTCTTACTTATACCTGGGGTTCAGAAGTAACCTTAAAAGGCAGTGATATTTACTTCTGGTATGATGGTTCAGAAACCGATAACGGTGGAATCAATCTTCCGACTTCGTATGTATATGAATATCTGGATGCAGATGGAAGCTGGAAAGAAATTCCAAATGCAAGTGCTTACAGCTTAGAAATTGACAAATTTAATGCAACAACATTTGATGAAGTAACAACAACTGCTCTTCGTGTCACCTTAAATAAACAGGCAGAAGATAATACAGGTGTAGGCGTTGTAGAGTGGAAAGTATATGGTACGTTAGCGCCTGTTGATAAGAGCGAGCTGACAGAGGCAATCAAAGAAGCTGAAAAATTAGAAGCAGGCTCTTATACAGAAGAAAGCTGGACTGCATTTACAAAAGCACTCGCAAACGCAAAAGCAATTGAAGCTGATGCACAGGCAAGCAAGAAAGAAGCAGAAACTGCACTTTCAGCCCTGATTAAAGCACAGAACAATCTGGAAGAAGTTACAGAAGCCCCGGATAAGACTGCTTTAACGGAAATGATTCAAGAAGCAGAAACCAAACAGCAGGAAGCTTATACAGAAGAGTCCTGGAACTCATTTAAGACAGCGTTAGATACAGCAAAAGAAGTAGCAGAATCAGAAATAGCAACAAAAGAACAGATTGAAGAAGCACTTTCCAATCTGAAAGAAGCAATGGCAAACCTTGAATTATCCAAACCGGATACAGAGGTAAAAAATCTTGCACCAGATGCAAAGACAGACGGACTTTGCAACTATGACGGTTTAGACGGCAGAATTGATGATCTTGGCGGTCTTGCAAGCTTAAATAACGAAAAAGAACCGGCAAATTCCGCAGATACTTCAAATGGTGTATGGCACAACTGGCATAACCGCTATGCAGAAGACGGAAGTGTTGTAGATGGATGGGTTTCCTACACATGGGAAAAAGCAGTTAAAATCGAAAGCATGGATGTGTATTACTTCCAGGATGGCGGTGGGAACTTCCTGCCACAGTCCGCAGGCGTAGAATATTTAGATGAAAATGGTAACTGGGTAAAAGTTGCAGATGCACAGAACTTAGAGTGTGCAGCAGATAAATACAATACCATTGCACTTGGAAAGCTTAAAACAACAGCAGTACGCCTGACTGTAGCACCACAGCTTCGTGAAGGCGCAACAGAAGATGCTTCAAGAGGAACCGGTATCATCGAATGGAAAGTAAACGGTGTTTATGCTGTAGAAGAACCGGAGACTGTAAATAAAGAAGCATTATCCGCAGCTTTGGTTCTTGCAGAACAGAAAGAAGAAAGTGCGTATACAGAAGAGAGCTGGAACGCATTTAAAGAAGCATTTGATGCAGCAAAAGAAGTTTACGCAAAAGAAGATGCAACGCAGGCAGAAGTCGATGCGGCAGTAGCTGCACTTGAAACTGCTATGGAAGCATTAAAAGAAAAAGCAGACAAGACAGAATTAAATGCATTAATCGAACGTGCAAAAGAAAAGAATGAAGCAGACTATACAACAGAAAGCTTTGAAACATTCAAAACTGCATTAGAAACAGCTGAAAAAGCAGCAGAAAATGAAAATGCAACACAGGCAGAAGTCGATGCAGTAAAAACTGCACTTGCAGAGGCAATGCAGAATCTTGTTGAAAAACAGGAAGTAAACAAAGGCGCATTACAGGCAGCAATTGAAGAGGCAGACAAAAAAGTAAAAGAGGATTACACAGAAGAAAGTTTTGAAAGCTTTGAACGTGTATTAAAATCTGCAAAAGAAGTTTATGCAGATGAAAATGCAGCACAGGAAGAAGTAGATAACCAGACTGCATTATTAAATGCGGCAATGGTAAATCTGGTTGCAAAACCAACCGAACCGGAAAATCCGGCAGATAAGAGCAAACTGGAATCTGCACTTGAAAAAGCAGAAGCATTAACAAGAGCAGACTACACAGAGGAAACCTGGAGAATTTTTGCAGAAGCACTCGAAAAAGCACAGAGCGTAGCAGGAAATGAAACTGCAACACAGGAAGAAGTAGACGAGGCAGTAAGCGGACTGGAAAGTGCAATGACACAGCTTGAAAAAGTAGATGGTGGAGAAGAAAAACCATCTGTTGAAGAACTCAAAGCATTAGTAGAGAAAGCGGAAGAATTAAACAAAGACGACTATGTAGCATCTACCTGGGATAATTTTGCACAGGCATTAGAAGCAGCAAAAGCAGTGCTTGATTTAGACGATGCAACACAGGCAGAAATCGAAGCTGCAGAAGAAAACCTGCAAAAAGCAATGGAAGCATTACTGTCCAAGACAGGATGGCAGGTAATCAATGGTCAGAAATACTATTATGGCGAAGACGGTACAAAGAAAACAGGATGGCAGGAAATCGACGGTAAGAAATATTACTTCGGAGAGGAAAACGACGGAGCAATGAAGACTTACTGGCAGCAGGTTGATGGTAAGTGGTATTTCTTTGGAAACGATGGTGTCATGAGAACTTACTGGCAGAAAATCTGGGGCAAATGGTATTTCCTCGGAAATGCATCAGATGGAGCAATGAAGACCGGCTGGCAGAAAATCTGGGGTAAATGGTATTATCTCGGAAGTGCAAACGATGGTTCAATGAAGACCGGATGGAAGCAGGTTTACGGTAAATGGTATTATCTTGGCTCTGCTGAAGATGGTTCTATGAAGACCTACTGGCAGCAGATTAACGGCAAATGGTACTTCTTTGGTGGTGCAGATGACGGAGCAATGAAGACTGGCTGGCAGAAAATCTGGGGTAAATGGTATTACCTTGGAAGCGCAAACGATGGAGCAATGAAAACAGGCTGGCAGAAAATCAATGGCAAATGGTATTACTTTGGAGGAGAACAGGATGGTTCTATGAAGAGTAATGTATGGGTTGGCGATTATTACTTAGATAACTCCGGAGTTTGGAGCAAAACAAAAAAGAGCAAATAAAACTCTTTTAAAAGGATTTAACCAAATCAAGGAAGTCCCCTGCTTCAATTGCAAAAAGCAATAAGCAGGG
>OLRW01001073.1_pt1 | contig 18914 bp, 16 predicted proteins | sample 1672701 | NCBI WGS metagenome assembly OLRW01 (sample SAMEA3136715, study PRJEB25190) | human gut metagenome | biome: human gut; feature: human-associated habitat; material: faeces | place: Austria | collected 2013
GTAGGTGGAAGCCAGACTGTTGGCGGTGGTCTTGCCCTTCAGGTCCTCAAAGCTGGTGATCTCGTCGTTATCCTTGCGGACGGCAAGGGCAGTGTGGATGTAGCCGTAGGGCTCGGTGAAATCATAGGTCTTGGCGCGCTCGTCGGTCACTTCCACGCCGTTGCACACGATGTCGTAGCGGCCTGCGTCCAGACCGGCAAACAGGCTGTCCCAGTCGCTTTCGACGTACTCCGGCTCCACGCCCAGCTTTTCGGCAATGGCGCGGGACACCTCCACGTCGTAGCCCACCAGAGTATCGGATTCGTCGTGGTAGCTCCAGGGCTGCCATGCGCCTTCCAGTGCAACGATCAGCTTGCCGTTGGACTGGATGTTGGACAGCTGGTCGCCGGCAGCAGGAGCCGCAGAGGCGGCCGTGCCGGAAGCAGCGGTGCTGCCGGAAGAATTGGAGCAGCCGGACAGAGTCAGCACGCCGGCAGCGGCCATGACGCTCATAAGAGAAATAAAGGTTCTGCGTTTCATAGTTGAATTCCCTTTCCTCTATAAAAATATTTGTGAAATAAACTCCTTCAGGCAAAGAAGGAGACTTTCTGGTTTTGCCAAAGGCCCCATCCCGGAGGGGGCTGTCTGCGAAGCAGACTGGGGGAGTTGGTTAAACCTCACTCGGTGTGAGCGATCTTCCGCAAAAATTCGCGGGTGCGCTCCTCTTTGGGGTTGGCGAAAAACTCATGCGAGGGAGCCTGCTCCACTACCACGCCGTTCTCCATGAAAACGGTCTTGGAGGAAACATTGCGGGCAAAGCCCATCTCGTGGGTGACCACCAGCATGGTCATGCCCTCTTCGGCCAGCTGCCGCATCACGGCCAGCACTTCGCCAGTCAGCTCCGGGTCAAGGGCCGAAGTCGGCTCGTCAAAATAGATGATCTCCGGGTCAGATGCCAGCGCACGGGCAATGGCCACGCGCTGCTGCTGGCCGCCGGAAAGCTGGCGCGGATAGTAGTCGGCTCGGTCGGCAAGGCCCACCTTTTCCAGCATCTTCATGCCAACGGCATCCGCCTGCTCTTTGGGCATTTTGCGGGCAATGATGAGGCCCTCGGTCACGTTCTGCAAGGCAGTCTTGTTGCGGAACAGATTGTAGCTCTGGAACACAAAGGCCGTCTTTTTGCGCAGCCGGGCAATGTCGGCACGGCTGGCCTGGGCAAGGTCGAACGTCTCACCGTCAAAGGTGAGCTGGCCTGCGTCGGCAGTCTCCAGAAAGTTCAGACAGCGCAGCAGGGTGGTCTTGCCGGAGCCGGAAGGGCCGAGGATGGCCACTACATCGCCCTTTTCCACGGTCAGGTCCACGCCGCGCAGCACCTGCAGCTCGCTGGTCACTTTGCGTGCACCGGGCCGGTGGAAGATGCCTGCCTGCAGGCGGGGCTTTGTGTAGGTGAAAAAGGATTTGTGGACGTTTTTGATCTCTAACATGGACATGGTTGCCACACTCCTTTCTTACTGGAAGCCGTGGGCGTTGAGCCGACGCTCCAGCAGTGCCTGCAGCTTGGTGATGACCGTGCAGAATAGCAGATACACCACGGCCACCTCACAGTAGATGGGCAGGAAGATGTAGGTGCGGGCGGCGACGCGCTGGCCGGCCATGAACAGCTCCGCTACCGTGATGTTGGAGGCCAGAGAGGTGTCCTTTATCATGCCGATAAGGGAGTTGGAGAGGGCAGGCACGGCGGTGCGCAGGGCCTGCGGCAGCACGATGCGGCGCATGATCTGCCACCAGCTCATGCCGACGCAGTAGCCGGCTTCCAGCTGGCCCTGCGGCACACTCTCGAGTGCGCCGCGCATGGTCTCGGCGCAGTATGCGCCCTCGTTGAAGGCGAAGGCGATGACTGCCGCCGGGAAAGCGTCCAGCATGATGCCCACGCTGGGCAGGCCGTAAAAGATGATGAAAAGCTGCACCAGCAGCGGCGTGCCGCGGATGACCCAGATGTAGAACCGGGCCAGCTGGCTCAGCACCGGCACCCGGGCGTACTGCACCAGCGCCACAGCCACCGCCAGCACCATCGCCAAGGTGAACGAGACGAGGGTGAGGGGGATGGTCATGGTGAGGCCCGCCGAGAGGATGCGGGGAAGAGCCTCCCAGAGCACGCTGACGGTGCGATTGGATAAGAGTGTTTCCAGCATGGATACTCCTTTTTCAAAATTTGAATAAACAGACAGGACAAGTGGGTGGACATATTATATACCTTAAAGCAGGGTCGAAGTCAAGAGGAAAAAATGAAAATCCTACAAAACCTACCAGAATACTATAACATGATTTGGAAATGAACGCAAATGGTTTCGAAAAATTGCATGGTATAGACGAAATGGATGAAAAACAGGTGCTGACTTTGTGCAGAACGGCAGAGCAGTTGACGCGGCAGAAGCTTTCGGGTACAATAGAACTGTATAGACCTGTAAAGGTACAAACAGGCCGCACGCCCCGCCAGACGGGAGCGCGGCGGATACGGAGGACAAACGTGATGAAACGTATTGGTATTCTGGGCGCTGGCACCTGGGGCATGGCCCTTGCACGGATGCTGACTGTGAGCGGGAATGATGTGCTGGTGTGGTCGGCCATCGAAAAGGAGATCGACAGCCTTTCCACCACCCGCAAGCACCCCAATCTGCCGCAGATGAAGATCCCCGACGAGCTGCGGTTCACCAAGAGCATCGAGGAAGTCTGCAAAGACAAGGACATCCTGCTGTTCGCAGTGCCGTCGGTGTTCGTCCGCTCCACGGCGGCAAAGGCCCGGCCCTATGTGGCCGACGGCCAGATCATCGTGGACGTGGCAAAGGGCATCGAGCCCGACACCCTGTACACCATGACCGAAATCCTGGCCGATGAGCTGGGCAAGGAGGGCGGCCCGAAGGGCGTGCGTCTTGTGGCCCTGTCCGGCCCCACCCACGCCGAGGAAGTGGCCATCGACCTGCCCACCACCATCGTGTCGGCCAGCAAGGATATGGAGGCCGCTGCCTATGTGCAGGAGGTCTTCACCAACAATGTCATGCGCGTCTACACCAACGAGGACATCAAGGGTGTAGAGCTGAGCGGTGCCATGAAGAACGTCATCGCGCTGGGCGTCGGCATCTCCACCGGCCTCGGCTACGGCGATAATGCCCGCGCTGCCCTCATCACCCGCGGCATCGCCGAGATCGCCCGTCTGGGCGTGGCGATGGGCTGCAATGTTCACACTTTCGCAGGTCTGGCCGGTATCGGCGACCTCATCGTGACCGCCACCAGTATGCACAGCCGCAACAACCGCGCCGGTATCCTCATCGGCAAGGGCGAGACCCCGGAAAATGCCGTCAAGGAAGTCGGCATGGTGGTCGAGGGCATGAACGCCCTGCCCGCTGCGCTGGAGCTGGCCGAGCGGTATCAGGTGGAAATGCCCATCGTCCAGACCGTCAACGCCATCGTCAACAAGGGCATGAGTGCGGCAGAGGCTGTCAAGTCCCTGATGGAGCGCGGCCTGAAGAACGAGCTGCCGCAGGGCTACGAAAAATAAACGAAAAGGGGCGGTATCATGCCTTCTACCTACGCACACCGCCGCTTTGGTGCGGATGTTCTGGCCCTGCTGCCGGACGGTCTGCGCGCGACGCTGGAACAGCACCGGGAGCTTTACGACATGGGTCTCCACGGGCCGGACCTGATGTTTTATTACAAGGCCTTGCAGTCGAACCCGGTGAACCGTCTGGGCAACACCATGCACGAGCAGAAGGGCGAGGTGTTTTTCACCCGTGCCCGCACCGTGGTGGAAAATGCAACGGATAAAAGCGCCGCACTGGCTTATGTGCTGGGCTTTGTCTGCCACTTCGCGCTGGACAGCACCTGTCACCCTTATGTGGAGGCCTATGTCCGGGAGAGCGGTGTGGGACACTGCGAGATCGAGACGGAGTTTGACAACGCCCTGATGCGGGAAGACGGCCTCGACCCCATAAAGTTCTTCACGGCCAGCCACATCAAGCCCAGCCGGGAGCGGGCCGAGGTCATCGCGCCCTTCTACGAAGGCGTCACGGTGGACGAGACGCTGGCGGCGATGAAGGGGATGATAACGGTGCATCATCTTTTGCAGGCGGCGAACCCCGTCAAGCGCTGGGTGGTGCTGACCGGGATGCGCGTCGCGGGCAAGTATGAGTTCATGCACGGCCTTGTGGCGAATCCGCAGCCGAACCCCAAATGCGTCCAGAGCAGCCAGAAGCTCGAAGAGCTGTATAAAACGGCTGTGCCGCTGGCGGTAAGGCTCATCGAAGAGTATGCAGAGAACAAGCCGCTTGGGGCGGAGTATCAGCATACGTTTGGGGAGAACTGAGAGGAGCACCGGATGGAAAAAAGCGGTAAATTCCGCCTGACGAGCTTGGAGCGGAACTGGATCCTGTACGACGTGGGCAACTCGGCCTTTGTGCTGATGGTGGCCACCCTTATCCCCATTTTCTTTAATGCGCTGGCGGCAGCCGGGGGCTTGAGCTCGGTGGAGTATCTGGCTTACTGGGGCTATGCCAGCTCGGCTGTGACCATCATCACGGCTGTTTTGAGCCCGATTTTGGGAACAGTGGCCGACACGAAGGGCTTCAAGAAGCCTATCTTCATACTCTGCGTTTTCGTGGGCATCGTGGGCTGCTGCGCCATGGGCGCGGCGTCGGCGTGGCTGCCGTTTCTGGTCATCTTCGTAATCGCGAAGGTGGGCTTTTCGGGCAGCCTGGTGTTCTACGACTCGATGCTCAGCGACGTGACCACTCCCGAGCGGATGGATGAAGTGTCCAGCCGGGGCTATGCGTGGGGATACATCGGCAGCTGCGTACCCTTCGTGGTCTGCCTCGGTCTTGTGCTGGGGGCGGGGAGCATCGGCATCAGCCAGATGACGGCGCTGAACCTGGCACTCCTGCTGACGGCGGCGTGGTGGCTGCTCACGACCCTGCCGCTGCTGAAAAGTTATAAACAGCTCTACTATGTGGAGGTGGAAAAGCACGCTGTCCGGCAGAGTTTTGCCCGCATCGGCCATACCCTGCGGCATCTGCCGGAGGATAAGCAGGTGTTCTGGTTTTTGCTGGCGTTCTTCTGCTACATCGACGGCGTGTACACCATTATCGACATGGCGACGGCCTACGGCACGGCGCTGGGTCTGGACACCACCGGCCTTTTGCTGGCACTTCTTGTGACCCAGATCGTGGCGTTCCCGTCGGCGCTCATCTTTGGGCGGTTGTCGAACAAGTACCCCTCGGCAAAGCTCATCCCGGTGTGCATCGCGGCCTACGCGGGCATCGCGGTGTTTGCGTTTTTCCTGACCCAGCAGTGGCAGTTCTGGGTGCTGGCCGTCATCGTGGGCATGTTCCAGGGCGGCGTGCAGGCGCTCAGCCGCTCCCACTTTGCAAAAATCATCCCGCCGGAAAAGTCGGGCGAATACTTTGGCCTCTTCGACATCTGCGGCAAGGGCGCGTCCTTCCTCGGCACCATGATCGTCAGTGTGGGAAGCCAGCTCACCGGCAGCGCCAATGTGGGTGTCGGCTCCCTCATCGTGCTGTTCATCGTGGGATTCGTGCTGTTCAGAGTGTCGTTCCGTCAGGGTGAGACAGTGTAAATCGTTTTGACCTCTGCTTTGTCTTCGGACAGGGCAGAGTTTTTTGTTTACCAGCGAGTTATGATTCACAAACCATTCATTGTGTTTTGGCGGGCAGGATGATACAATAGAATCAAAATCCAGAAAATATAAAGGAGCAAGACCATGAAACAATATCCCGGCTACACCCTCGTCAAGCGCGAGGACTGCCCCGAACAGCATGGAACGCTGACCGTGCTGACCCATGACGTCAGCGGGGCGGCTGTCCTGCTGGTGGAAAACGACGACGACAACAAGGCCTTCGGCATTGGCTTCGGCACCTTCCCCTCCGACGACACCGGCGTGTTCCACATTCTCGAGCACTCGGTGCTGGCAGGCAGTGAGAAGTACCCGGTGAAGTCGCCGTTTTTGCAGCTGCTCAAGAGCAGCATGGCGTCCTTCCTGAACGCCATGACCTTCCCGGACAAGACGGTGTATCCCTTCGCTACCCCCAACGAGACGGACTTCAAGAACCTGATGGACGTCTATCTCAACGCGGTGTTCTGCCCGCTGGCCATGGTGGACAAGGGCGTGTTCGAGCAGGAGGGCTGGCACCGGGACGAAGACGGTACGGTCAGCGGCGTCGTCTACAACGAGATGCAGGGGGCGCTGGCGACGCCGGACGCACAGCTGCAGAACGCTCTGAGCCGGGCAATGTTCCCGGATACGGCTTACGGCTTCGTCTCCGGCGGCGACCCGGCGTCCATTCCGGCGCTGACCTATGAGAAGTATGTGCGGGTCTACCGCCGCCACTACAGTGCCGACAACTGCTGCATCACCCTCTACGGCAAGATGGACATGGCCGAGAAGCTGGCCTTCCTCGACGAGCAGTATCTGAGCCGTATGCCCAAGAGCGCCAGCCGCCCCCGCCTGACGGTGCAGGACGAGCAGGCCGGTGCGAAGCGGAATATCCCGTACTATACCGAGAAGCCGGAGCCGGACGAGGCTCAGTGTGCGCTGGCGTGGTACACCGGTGCGTTCAGTGACCGGGAGCGCCAGCTGGGCGTGGAGATCCTGCTGGACGCCCTGCTGGGGACGAACCAGGCGCCTCTGAAAGCCGCCCTGCTGGAAGAAAAACTGGGCGCGGACATCGACGTGGGCTTCGATGACAGCACGCTGCAGCCGACCTTGGAGCTTGTGCTCCGGGGCGCGACGGAAGAGTCGGCGGGCAAGTTTGCCGCTGCAGTGCGCAAAGCCGTGGACGGCATCCTCGAGAAGGGCATCCCCGAGGAGCTGCTGATGGCAAGCCTCAACTCCACCGAGTTCGCTTCCCTTGAGCGGCCGGGCAGCATCCCGGACGGTGTGCTGGACGCCATCAATGCATCTACAGGCTGGCTCCACACCGGCGACCCGGCCCTGCTGCTCCACACGAACGCTCTGTTCGCTTCCCTGCGGGAGAAGCTGGAACAGGGCTGGTTCAATGAGCTGCTGCGGGAGCTGTTCGCGCCTGCGCCGGTGGAGATCATCCAGGTGCCGACCCTGCCCAAGAAAGAGGAAGAGGGGCGCGCCGCCCGCACCGACGGCAAGCTGGTGCTGGACCATCCGTTGACAGCCGCCGACCTCGGCGAGGGCAAAAAGCAGACACCGGGCAGCAAGGAGCTGCTGGCGGGTGCAGAACTGCTGCACCACCCCTCGGCAGGCAATACCTACCTGTACCTTTACTATGATCTGGGCGGCATGGCACCGGAAGACATGTCCTGCCTGCATCTGCTCACGGATGTCATGGATGAACTGGACACCGAAAAGCACACGGCCCAGGAACTGAACACTCTGCGGAACACCTGGCTGGGAAGCAGTGGTGCGTGGATGGACTGCTGGACGGGACGGCAGGAAGGCAGGCCCTGCCACGCAAAGCTCATCGTGGGGATGAGTATGCTGGAACGCAGCCTCGAAAAGGCTGTGGAGCTGGGCAGTGAGTGGCTGTATGAGACAAAGTTCAGCGGCCCGCAGGCCGAAGCTGCTATGGAGCGGGTGGCAAGCCAGCAGAAGCTGCTCATGGAGCAGAAGTTCCTGCGGGAGGGCCACGCCTTCGCCGCCATGCGGGCGGCGGCACATTTCTCGGTGGAATCTGCACTGAGTGAGCGCTGCAACGGCGTGAGCTACTACCACTATATCTGTGAGCTGCTGGAAAAGGCCGACTGGACCGCTCTGGGCAAAAAGATGGAAGAGCTGTGGAAGAGCGTGCTGAAAAAGAACGCCCTGACCGTCAGCCTCCACGGCAGCGACGCGGCGCTGGATACCCTGAAAAAGCTTCTGCCGGGCAGTGCCTTTGCGGCAGAAAAGCGCGGCGAGGCAAAGCCCTACACGGAGGCGCTGACAGCTCCGGTGAACGAGGCCTTCATCATCGACGGCGGCGTGAACTACGATGTGCTGGTTTGGCCCATGGAGCGGCGGTTGGAGCGGAAGGTGCTGGCCCGGGTGATGAGCTACGAGTATCTGTGGCACAACATCCGCGAGGTGGGCGGCGCGTATGGCACCGGCATGGTGACCCAGAACGACGGCACCGAATATCTCTACACCTACCGCGACCCGCACCTGAAAGAAAGCTATGAGACTTTCGCAAAGGGGCCGGCAGAACTGGCAGGCCGCGACTACACCGAGAAGGACATGAACGAGTTCATCGTGGGCACGGCAGCAAAGCTGGATACCCCGCGCAAGCCCCGGGAAGAGGCTGCGTCCACCGACTGCAAATATTTCTGCGGCATCACCGACGAGATGACTGCCGCCGAGCGCAAGAGCCTGTGCAGTGTGGATGCTGCCGCCCTCAAGGCCGAGGCGGCGGACCTGTCGGCCCGGATGGAGAAGGGCGTGAGGGTGGTCTTCGGCAGCAAGGAGGCTGTGGAGGCCGCAAAGGAGCTGTTTGACCGGGTGGAAACCCTGTAAAAATACGCAGAGAGTCTCCCGGAAACTTTGCGCAGAAAATTGAGTGAAAGATCCCCTGTCTGTGGAAAAGAACACAGGCAGGGGATTTTTGTCGCTTTGAAATATTACTTATAGGATAAAATGTACAGTAAAATACAAATATGAGGGCAAAAAGTATGTACTCCTGCGGCGGAGAAAAGCGTGGTATCCTTTTGCCAGCGACAGAACGAAAGGAAGTGAGAACACAGGATGGGGCAGGAAAAGCAGGCTGCGGCCAAGGGACAGGAAAGTCTCCGGAAAGCCACCGACACCCTGAGCACCATGCTGGCGCAGGAGGTGAAAGATTTGAATGCCCGCCAGCGCACGGCCCGCAGAGAGAACAGCACCGACCCCGGCATCATGAAGGGACTGAAAGAAGCGACTGCTGTGCTGAAAGACCTGGCGGGCGTGTCGAAGACCCTGAACGACCAGGGCGTGGACGCAGAAGGGCGGGAATGCGGTGTGGTGCTGCTGCCGCCGGTGGAGGATGTATGACGACAGAAAACAAGAATGCGGGCGTCGTGTGGAGGCCTCAGCCGAGGCAGATGGAATTTATGCGGAGGCCGGAGCCGGAAGCACTTTACGGCGGCGCGGCAGGCGGCGGTAAGAGCGACGCCCTCGTCATCGAGGCGCTGCGGCAGGTACACATTCCGCACTACCGGGCGCTCATCCTCCGCAAGACCTATCCGCAGCTTTCCGACCTCGTGGACAAGAGTCAAAGCTATTACCGCCGGGCCTTTCCGGAGGCGCAGTACAACGCCACGAGCCATGTGTGGGTCTTCCCCAGCGGGGCGAAAATTTACTTCGGCTCGATGCAGTACACTAAAGACCGGACGAACTATCAGGGCAAAGCCTTCGATTTCATCGGGTTCGACGAGCTGACCCACTTCGAGTGGGAGGAGTACAGCTACATGATGAGCCGCAACCGCCCCACCGGCCCCGGCACCCGGGTGTATCTGCGGGCCACCACCAACCCCGGCGGGGTGGGCCACGGCTGGGTGAAGGCGCGGTTCATCACGCCCGCCCCGCCCGGCACCCCCATCGTGGAGGAATACCCGGTGCGGATGCCGGACGGCGCCGAAAAGGTGCTGCGGCGGGCGCGGGTGTTCATCCCGTCCAGCATCTTCGATAACCCAGCCCTTCTGGAAAATGACCCGGACTATCTGGCCAGCCTCGCGGCCATGCCGGAGGCCGAAAAGCAGGCGCTGCTCTACGGCAGCTGGGACAGCTTTTCGGGGCAGGTGTTCACCGAGTGGCGGAACGACCCGAACCACTACGAAGACCAGCGCTGGACCCACGTCATCGCGCCGTTCACCATCCCGAAGCACTGGAAAATCTACCGGGGCTACGATTTCGGCTTTTCGAAGCCGTTCTCGGTGGGGTGGTACGCGGCGGACGAGGAAGGGCGGCTCTACCGCATCAAGGAGCTGTACGGCTGCACCGGACGCCCCAACGAGGGTCTGCGCATCGACCCGGTGGAGCAGGCACGGCGCATCCGGGAGGCCGAGCAGAACGACCCGGTGCTCCGGGGCAGAGTCATTCAGGGCATCGCCGACCCGGCCATCTTCGACGAGAGCCGGGGCGAGAGCATCGCCGCCATGATGGAGCGAGGGCCGAACTTTCTGCACTGGATGCCCGGCGACCACACCCGTCTGGCGGGCAAGATGCAGATGCACTATCGGCTGAATTTTGACGGCGAGGGCAGGCCGATGCTGCAGGTGTTCAATACCTGCAAGCACTTCATCCGCACCATCCCGAACCTCGTGTACGACGAGAGCAATGTGGAGGACATCGACACCCGGCAGGAAGACCACATCTACGATGAGTGCCGCTATGTGCTGATGGAAAATCCCATTTCGCCGCCCCGGCATACATCGGCCCCGCCGGTGCTGGATGACCCGCTGGAGCTGCATCGGAAGGCGAAATTTCTGAGGATTTAACCTCTCAGTCTCGCATTCGCTCGACAGCTCCCCTAGCGAGGGGAGCCTCTGGCGAAGAGAAAAAGCTTTGCGTAATGCCAAGGCCTCTCCTCGATAGGAGAGGTGGCATCGCATCAGCGATGACGGAGAGGTTGACTTCGAGAAAGCCCGACAGAACGGAAACGACAGCGCCCTGCAACAGAGGGCAGGAAGGAGAAAAACTATGGATGAAGCAACAAAACTGCCCATCGGGCCGGAAGAGGTGGCTGAGGCTGCGCAGATCTTGCAGCGGTACAAGGCGGGCAAGGCCGCGCTGGACAAGCGCCTGGTGGACAACGAACTGTGGTTCCGGATGGGACACTGGAAGAACTACCAGAACCCCATGATGGAGGGCAAACCCCAGCCGTCCAGCGGCTGGTTGTTCAACTCCATCGCCAACAAGCATGCCGACGCGATGGACAACTACCCCAGTCCCAACGTCCTGCCCCGTGCCGAGGACGACGAGACAGCGGCACAGGCGCTTTCCAGCGTGCTGCCCGTGGTGCTGGAACAGGCTGACTATGAGCAGGTGTACAGCGACACCTGGTGGCGCAAGCTCAAGCAGGGAACCGGAGTCAAAGGCGTGTTCTGGGATTCGGAGCAGCGGGGCGGTGTGGGCGAGATCGCCATCCGGCCCATGAACCTGCTGATGCTCTACTGGGAGCCGGGCGTGGACGATATTCAGGAGTCGCCCCACTTTTTCTCGCTGAGTCTGGCCGACACGGCTCAGCTGGAAAGCCGCTGGCCCCAGCTGGCCGGACACACTGCCAGCGTGCTGGACGTGCCGCATTACATCCACGACGGCGGCCTTGATACCAGCGACAAGAGCGTCGTGGTGGACTGGTACTACAAAAAACTTTCCCCCGAGGGCAGGAGCGTCCTGCACTACTGCAAGTTCTGCAATGGCGTGGTGCTCTACGCCAGCGAGAACGACCCGGCGCTGGCCGAAAGAGGCTTCTACGACCACGGCAAGTATCCCTTTGTGTTCGACGCGCTGTTCATGGAAGAGGACAGCCCGGCGGGCTTCGGGTACATCGATGTGATGAAGGAGTGCCAGACCGCCATCGACAAGATGAATCACGCCATGGACGAGAACGTCCTGCTCTCGTCCCGCCAGCGGTATGTGCTGAGCGACACGGCGGGCGTCAATGAGGAAGAGCTGACTGACCTGTCGCGGGACATCATCCATGTGGTGGGGCGCCTGAACGACGACAGCTTCCGGCCGTTGCAGACGGCGGGTCTGCAGGGCAACAGCCTGAGCTACCGCAACAGCCGCATCGAGGAGCTGAAGGAGATCAGCGGAAACCGCGACATGACCCAGGGCGGCACCGCAGGCGGCGTGACGGCAGCTTCGGCCATCGCGGCCTTGCAGGAGGCGGGTTCGAAGCTCAGCCGGGATATGCTCAAGAGCGCTTACAGGGCATTTGCCAAAGAGTGCTACCTTATCATCGAGCTGATGAGGCAGTTCTACGACGAGGAGCGCATCTTCCGCATCACCGGCAAGAGCGGCGAGAGCGAGTTCGTCCGCTTTTCGGGCCAGGTGCTCCGCGCCCAGCCTGCAAGAGTCGTGGGCGGCGTGGAGCTGGGCAGTCATGAGCCGGTGTTCGACATCGTGGTGAGTACGGAGAAAAAGTCCACCTTCTCCCGCCTGTCGCAGAACGAGACGGCCAAGGAGTGCTATCAGCTGGGCTTTTTCGCCCCGGCCAACGCCGACGCCGCGCTGGCGGCGCTGGAAATGATGGATTTTGAGGGCATCGAAAAGGTTCGCCAGAGGGTGCGTCAGAACGGCACCCTTGCCCAGCAGCTGGCGCAGATGCAGGCCCAGATGGCTCAGCTGACGGGTCTGCTGGAAGTGCAGAAAAAGTCCGAAGTCCCCAAGCTCAGCGGCCCGGCACAGGAGCTGAGCACGGCTGCGATGGCGAGGGCGATGAAGACGCAGAAAGGAGAAATGAGATGATAAAAGTAAACTACACCGAGCTGGACGGCCCGGCAGGCCCCACCTGCCGGCTGGAAGCTTCGGGCCACGCGGGCTATGCCCCCGCCGGGCAGGACATCGTGTGTGCGGGGGCCAGCACCCTGATGCAGACCCTCTGCGCCCTGCTGGCGGGCGAGGAAGGCACCAGGAGCGGCGTGTGGGACGAGCCGGACGGCCCGCGTCTGGCCGTGACGGCGGCAGCACCCCAGAAGCCGTGGGTGGAGGGGGCGTTCGAATTTGCAAAGGCGGGCTTTGCTCTGCTGGCAGAACGCTACCCGGACAATGTCCGCTTCGCCGATTTGAGCGGACGGGGAGAACAGTCGATGGTGGATCTGCAGCTCTTTGCCTCGGAGGGCGGCGATGCCGCCGCCCCCTCCGCTCCTGCCCTCAGCCATGCACAGGCTCAGCAGGCCATCGCCTCCGGGACTATGAAGGCGGATGAGGGCCGGGAAGCTTCGGATGTGCTGACACTGGCGGCAGTGCAGGAGCCGGAAGAGCGTCCTGCACCGCCCGAACGCCCTGCGCCGCTGCCGCTCCCGCCCATCCCGGGCCTGAGAGAGGGCGCGAACACCGTCCGCGCCCTCCACGCCCGCTGGGCGGCGGAAGAGGCGATGCTTCGCCGGGATATGCCGGATTTTTCGCTCAAGCAGGAGCTGGCGAACCCCGAGATGCGCCGCCTGATGGAGCTGCCTGGGATGCGGATGGGTGACGCCTACCGTCTGGCCCACTACAACGACGCTCTGCGTCAGACCGCCCAGACCGTGGAGCAGGGCGTTGTGGAGCGTATTCGCCAGCGTTCGGCCCGCCCGGCGGAAAACGGTACCAGCCCCGGCGGTGCGGCCATCACCCGGGCCGATGTGGCCAGCATGACCCGCGCCCAGCGTGAGGCACTGGAACGCCGTGCGATGCACGGGGTGAAGATCAGTTTTTGAAAATTTTGATACAGAAAGGACAAATGACATGAAAAGCTACAACCTGAAGATGAACCTCCAGCTCTTTGCCGACCCTTCTGCCAGCCTGCAGAACACCACCGGCACCATGACCAACGAGATGAAGACCTTCTACGAGAAGCGCCTTATCGACCAGGCAGAGCCCCGTCTGGTGCATGACCAGTTCGCGGACTACTATCCCGTACCCCAGAACGGCGGCAAGACCATTGAGTTCCGCAAGTACGACAGCCTGCCCAAGGCATCCACTCCGCTGACCGAGGGCGTGACCCCGAACGGTCAGGCACTGAATGTGACCACCATCACCAGCGATCTGCACCAGTACGGCGGCTGGACTCCGCTGACCGACGTGCTGCAGATGACCGCCATTGACAACAATGTGGTGCAGGCCACCCGTGTGCTGGCAAGTCAGGCAGGCCGCACCATGGACAGCATTACCCGCGATGTGCTGGCGGGCGGCACCAATGTGATCTATGCGCCCAAGCTGGCCGCAGACGGCACCGAGACTGCCGTTGCCAGCCGCAAGACACTGGACAAGACCTGCACCCTGACCCCGAAGCTGTTCTTTCAGGCAGCGGCACAGCTGGGCGCGATGAACGCCGACCCCATCGGCGACAGCTACATTGCCATCATCCACCCCTACGCTGCCTACGACCTGAAGACCAGCAAGGAGTTCATTGAGGTGCACAAGTACGCCGACCCGGACACCATGTTCCGCGGCGAGATCGGCAAGCTGGGCAACATCCGCTTCATCGAGACCAGCGAGGCCAAGATCTGGAAGGATTCCACCTGCCCGGACGGTCTGGCTGTGTTCGGCACGCTGGTGCTGGGTGCCCACGCCTACGGCGTGACCGAGCTGGAAGGCGGCGGTCTGGAGCACATCGTCAAGCAGCTGGGCTACGGCGACGACCCGCTGAACCAGCGCGCTTCCGTGGGCTGGAAGGGCATGCGTGCGGCAGAGCGTCTGGTGGAGCAGTACATGGTGCGCATTGAAAGTGCGTCCAGCTATTCCGCCACCGCTGCTGCAAACTGAGGAGGCGTGAGCCATGGCTGAAAAGAAAAATGTGCGCATCCGGCTGTTCAAGGATAACAGCCGCTACAAGGGCGATCTGTTCGTGAGCGTGAACGGTGTGAACTATAAGATCCGCCGCGGCGTGGAGGTGGAAGTGCCGCCCGAAGTGGCCGAGGTGCTGGAGCACAGCCAGATGCAGGATGAGCTGACCGCCGCCCGCATTGCGGCGGCAGAGAACGCCGCCCAGTAAACCCGAAACAGACAAAAAGCCCGGCTGGGGAGCCTGCCCGGCCGGGCCTTTATAAAAAGGAGAGTGAACATATGACCGTAGGACAGGCGCTGGAACGCGCCGAAGAGCTGCGCCCGGGCAGCCGCATTGCGCTGGCCACCCGGCAGGCGTGGCTGAAGGAAGCAGACGCGATGCTGCGGGAACGCTTTTTTAAAAACAGCATCACAGATGCATACGACGATGTGGGCGCAGACCTTGCATGGGACGACAGCCTGCAGGACGACGATGTGCTGCTGGCACCGGCACCTTTTGATGCGCTGTATCCGCATTATCTGTGTGCCATGACCGATGCGGCCCTTGGTGAGACCGACCGCTACGTCGGGGAGCAGGCCCAGTACAACAGTCTGCTGGCAGATCTGGCGGCGTGGCTGCGGCGCAGCTACCCGACACTGACGGGTGCCCAGTGGCGCTGGTAAGGAGGTGAGAGCATGGTTCTGGCAAACAGAGCGAAGCTGCAGAACAGCCGCAGTCTTGTGCGGGTATTCGGCGGGCTGAACGAGACCTATGCCTGCTCGGAAGCAGAGTACAGCGCGGGCGTGAATTTTTCTGCCCGGGATTTCCCGGCGCTGAGCACCCGCAAGCCGCGCCGCAAGCTGAGGGAGTTGACCGGGCTGAACGGCATGTATCACCTGAACGGGCTGCTGACCGTCTGCGGGAAGGATCTGATCTACACGCCGGATGCCGACGGCGTGAACCCGGTGACCTGCACCGAGGCAGTGACCGACGGCAAAAAGGCACTGGTGGGCATTGGTACAAAAATCCTGATCTTCCCGGACAAGGTAGCCTTTGATACAGCGGACGGAAGTGTTTCGGCACTGGGAGCTGTATGGCAGGCAGAGGGACAGAGCGTGCAGTTTGCACCCTGCGATGCCGCGGGCAAGGCCTACGAGGTGAGCGGTTACGGCAAGGAGGAACCGGAGAAGCCTGCAGACGGACAGCTCTTTTTGAAGGTGGAGGACGAGGAGCACCCATGGGCCAGCACCAGCACACTGGAAGAGTACAGCGCATCCTCCGGCAGCTGGACGGCAGTGCCGCTGGAATACTGCCGCATCACAGCGGCGGGCGCGCAGAAGCTATTTGCCCAGTGGGACACCGTGACCGTGCAGGGAACGGCAGCACAGCAGGCTGGCATGTGGACAAAGCTGGACGGGGATCTGGTAGTTTACGATGTGCTGGAAAACGGGCTGCGCGTGCGGGTAAGCCCGGAGGGAGATCATGTTTACGGCACGCTGGTGCAGAGCGCCGAGAGCGCCCAGTGGACCAGCCTGGACGGCAAGGAGACACGCAGCTTTGCGGTGAGCACGCCGGTGCGGATGGAACGCCGCGTGCCGGATCTGGACTACGTTACCGAGTGCGACAACCGGGTATGGGGCTGCAGCAGCAAGGAAAACGTGATCTATGCCTGCCGCTTAGGCGACCCCACCAACTGGTTTTCCTACCGGGGCATTGCGGCAGACAGCTACGCAGTGACGGTGGGCAGTGATGGTGCGTTTACCGGCGCGGCCACATGCATGGGCTATGCTCTGTTCTTTAAGGAGAACACACTGCACAAGCTCTATGGCTCCAAGCCTTCGGATTTTCAGCTCACCTCGCTGCGCTGCCGGGGCGTTGCCAAAAACGCGGCGCGCAGCCTGTGTGTGCTGAACGAGACGCTCTATTATCTTTCGCCGGACGGTGTGATGGCATGGGACGGCAGCATTCCAACAAAAGTGTCCGGCGCGTTGGATTCGGGCCGACTGGCCAATGTGCAGAGCGCGGTAGGCAGTGCGCTGGATGGTCGCTATTACCTGCATGTGGCCCGCACGGCGGCAGGCGAAAATACGGCAAGGCTGCTGGTGTACGATACCGAGCGCGCGCTCTGGAGCGAAGAAAACGTGTGTTCCTACGAGATGACCAGCACCGGCGGACAGCTTTATCTGTGGGACGGGCAGGCACTGTGGGCCGCAGATCCCAGCCGCGAAGCGGACTGGCAGGCCACCGACGGTGTGGAGGAAAAGCTGAACTTTGAGCTGACCACTGGTGACATTGGGCTGGACGGGGCCGAGGACCGGTATCTTTCCCGACTGACGCTGCGGCTGGATGCCGAGTGCAGCAGTACGGTGGAGGTGGCCGCCAGCTATGACGGCGGCCCATGGGAGACGGTGGCAAGCCTGACGGCACGGGACAAGCGGCGCAGCTTTGATCTGCCGTTCGTGCCCCGGAGGCACGGCACCCTGCGGCTGCGCCTGAAGGGCAGGGGACAGATCACCCTGCGCAGCATTGCAAAAACAATGGCCGCTGCCAAGGGCGGCATTGCAGGCGGGGAGGTGTAACGAATGGCAAGCGTGATGGGCATTAACAAGATCGGCCTGCCCAAGCTCAGCGAGAACATGGACCCGGAGGATGCCCGCGCCCTGCGCAGCTACCTGTACCAGATGCAGGAACAGCTGCAGTATGTGCTGAGCAATCTGGACGTTGAGAACATGTCCGGCGAGATGCGCACGAAACTGCAGAATTTATAAGGAAAGGATCATATATGGCAAACAGAAAGAAAAAGGACGAAGCGCTTGCCGCTGTGCAGGCGCAGACGGAGGGCAGCGGCCAGCCTGCCGTGCAGAGCGGCTATTCGGCAGCGGGACTGGACAGCCGCTCGGAGGTGGAAAACGCGCTGGCAAATTCCAGCTACAAGCCCAGCCAGACCGTGACGGATGCTGCAAATGCGCTGAAGGAGTGGCAGGCAAACCGCCCGGGCGATTATCAGAGCAGCTATCAGGAGCGGATCGATCAGCTTTTGAACCAGCTGCTGCAGCGTGAGAGCTTCCAGTACAGCTACACCAAGGATCCGCTCTACCGCCAGTACGAGCAGAACTATTTGCAGAACGCCCACAACGCCAGCGCAGATGCTGCGGCGCAGGCTGCAGCCCTGACCGGCGGTTATGGCTCCAGTTATGCCACGAGCGCCGCCCAGCAGGCGTATCAGCAGCAGATCGGCGCGCTGAGCAGCGCCATCCCCACGCTGTACAGTCTGGCACTGGATACGTATACCAGCGGCGGCAACGAGCTGGTGAGCCAGCTGGATCAGCTGAACAACAGCGAACAGGATGCCCAGCAGCAGTACAACAACAAGCTCTCGGACTACTACACCCAGCTGCAGCAGAAGGGCGAAGCATACAACAACGCCTATGCGCAGGACTACGGCAAGTATCAGGATTATCTGAGCCAGCTGGGCACCCTGCACGATTATTACTCCGCGCAGGAACAGCAGCAGGCAGCACGCCGCCAGCAGGTGTTCAGCAATGTGATGACCGTGCTGGGTGTGCTGGGCGATGCGGTGCAGATCGTTCTCAGCGGCACCACGGGCGTTGGCTCCATGCTGAGCGGCCTGCTGAATACCGGCTACAACATCTACTCCGGCAACCGTCAGTACGAGGCAAACCGTGCGGACACTCAGTGGAACCAGCAGCTGCAGGAGCGTCAGTATCAGGACAGCCTGAACCAGCAGCGCTACGAGAACGAGACGAGCGAGCGGGAGTATCAGGACAAACTCAACCAGCAGAAATTCAACAACGATGTCACAAGCCAGAAGCTGAACATCGCACTGGGCGAGTGGAACCTGAAAAAGTCCAATGCAGCGCAGAAAGCAAGCCGCGCTGGCAGCACGGCGGCAGGCAGTAAGACTGGCGGCACTGGCACGGGCAGTACGTCCTCCGGTACAGCCAGCCGCAGCACGGGCACTGCCACCCGTCTTGGCAGTGACACCTCCCGGAATGTGACGGTGCCCTACATGGCCATGCTGATGCACAGCCAGGGCAAGAGCGATACCAGCATCAGCACCGCACTGCGGCAGGATGGCTATTCCAGCGCAGAGATCGCACAGATCCTGCAGCAGATGAGGCGCTGACCGTTCGGGTGGATACCAAACAATAAAAAGCATGTGCAGAGCACACAGGAGCCGTTCCGGCCAGAGGTGTTCTGCACATGCTTTTTTAGCAGAAAATAATGGCGTGATGTTTGAGTCCCACTGGGATACCCCACCAAATAAAAAATCCGCTGTTTTGAACAGCGGCAGAAGGTTCCCCGGTAGACATTCCTAAGGGATGGAACCCGCGCACTAATCAACAGCCCACTGGGCTGTTGATTGCCCTGCCTTCGGCAGTGCCGTGCTGTTCGAGTCCCACTGGGCACCCCACCAAATAAAAAAATCCGCCGATGCAAAGCATCAGCGGATTT
>OLRW01001084.1_pt1 | contig 18797 bp, 16 predicted proteins | sample 1672701 | NCBI WGS metagenome assembly OLRW01 (sample SAMEA3136715, study PRJEB25190) | human gut metagenome | biome: human gut; feature: human-associated habitat; material: faeces | place: Austria | collected 2013
TCGTTGCTAAACAAGCGCCACTGGCGCTTAGCAACGCCAAGGTCTCGTGCAAGCACGGACTTTGGCTCGTTGCTCGCGTAAATAACATAAAATGGATGTTGAATTGCTTGTTCAACATCCATTTTCAGTATTCTTGGAGCACACTCCACGTATTTTATTTATTCAATTTAAATGAACTCTTCAAAGATACGATGCGGTTGAAAACAAGGGCATCCGGTTTGGAATCCTTACTGTCGATACAGAAGAAACCGTTGCGGACAAACTGATAGCTGTCTCCGCCCACTGCACTTTCAAAGTTCGGCTCCAGACAACAGTCTTTCAGAACAGTCAGTGAATTCGGATTGATATTCACGCTGCCGTCTTCATTGTAAACACTGCCTTTGGACTCATCAACAAGGTTCTCATAGAGACGTACTTCTGCCTTAACAGCTGTTTCTTTAGCTACCCAGTGGATTGTTCCTTTGACTTTGCGTCCTGTAAAGCCTGAACCGCTCTTTGTCGCTGGATCATAAGTACAGTGTACTTCAACCACATTGCCTGCTTCATCCTTCACAACATCTGTGCATGTGACAAAATAAGCACTCATCAGACGAACTTCGTTGCCAGGATAGAGACGGAAATACTTCTTAGGCGGTACTTCCATGAAATCATCCTGTTCGATGTAAAGTTCTCGGCCGAACGGTACTTTTCTTGTACCCAACGCTTCGTTCTCCTGATTATTCGGTACATCCAGGTATTCAATCTGACCTTCCGGATAGTTGTCGATCACCAGTTTGATCGGATCCAGGACTGCCATCATACGAGGCTTCTTCATCTTCAGATCTTCACGGATACAATACTCCAGCATTGCATAATCCACAGAGCTCTGGCTCTTGGATACTCCGCACATTTCAACGAACATCTTAATGGATTCCGGTGTAAATCCTCTTCTTCTGAGAGCTGCGATCGATACAAGTCTCGGATCATCCCATCCGTCTACAATACCATCCATAACAAGCTTCTTGATGTATCTCTTACCTGTAACAACATTCGTCAGATACAGCTTTGAGAATTCAATCTGTCTCGGTGCCGGATCAAATTCACACTCTTTTACAACCCAGTCATATAACGGTCTGTGGTCTTCAAATTCCAGTGTACAGATAGAATGTGTAATGTGCTCGATCGCATCTTCGATCGGATGTGCAAAATCATACATTGGATAAATACACCATTTATCTCCTGTATTGTGATGTGTCATATGCGCCACACGGTAGATGATCGGATCACGCATGTTGATATTCGGCGATGCCATATCAATCTTTGCACGCAGAACTTTCTCTCCATCCTGATACTTTCCGTCTTTCATCTCTTCGAAAAGTCTTAAATTCTCTTCTATCGGACGGTCACGATACGGACTGTTCTTTCCAGGCTCTGTCAGGGTTCCGCGGTATTCACGCATTTCTTCCGCTGTCAGGTCACAGACGAATGCCTTTCCTTTTTTGATCAGCTTTACTGCACACTCATACATCTGGTCAAAATAGTCTGATGCAAAATAAAGATGATCTCCCCAGTCGGCACCCAGCCATTTTACATCTTCTTTAATGGACTCTACGAATTCCATATCTTCTTTCATCGGGTTCGTATCGTCAAATCTTAAATGAAAGGTTCCGTTATATTTCTTTGCAAGTCCTGAATTCAGAAGAATCGACTTCGCATGTCCGATATGCAGATATCCGTTCGGTTCCGGCGGAAATCTCGTACATACTTCACTGTATACTCCTTCTGCAAGATCTTTATCTATTTCCTGTTCAATAAAATTTTTGGAAACTGTTGTTTCTTCTCCCATGGTGTCCTCCTTAGGTTTTAACTATACATTATGCTCATTATCTTATCATAAAAAATATGATGAAACAAGGGAAGATACCTCTTTTACCGGTTTTCGCAGAAAAATGTAAATGCATCCAGAAATTCAGAATTACTTGGGCACTTGATCGCATGGTAACCAAGGATCTCCATCATAAGTTCTTTATCTTCTTTCCAACACTTATCAACGACTACACGTATCCCGCGTTCCACATTATAAAAACTGGTTTCGTGTTTTTCTCCTATCGGGATATATATATCATTCTGTGTCGCAAACGGCTTTTCTTTTGTATGGAATCCACTGATGATATCTGCAGCATCCAACAGATAATAGTATCCTTTATATCCTGATGTGACTTTAAATCTTCTGAGTGTCTGTATCATAATATTCCTATTCATAAATAATCTCCCTTTTTTGGCTCTATCTAAAAAATAAATCACAACATGTCGTTTGTCAATGATTTCGATACCAAAAACCTCTTTTTTTTATTTTTTAGACCTTTATGTGTCTGATTTCTTCGAAAAAGATCAGCTATAGGTCAAAAAAAGTTTGAAGACATCTTTTTATCTTCAAACTTTTTTTGCATTTGTCTATATCTTTTCCGTCCTTAAAACCATCCATTTTCCTTTCCAGACATACAGAATCATCAAAAGCATGCCCAAAAGCCATGAGGTCGGATAGCACATCATCACATGACCGAGACTCTTTGCCCATGCCATGGTTCCTGCAATCCACATCACACGGAATCCGCATAACGATACCAGAAATACAATCATGGCCTGCATCGTCTTGCCGGTTCCTCTGATCGTTCCGCCAAGCACATGCAGGATTCCAAGCATCCAGTAAAACGGGCAGAAATATTTCATAATATATACACCATATTCCACCACCTTATGGTTCGTCGTAAAGACTCCGATTACCTGCGGAGCGAATATCAGCAGCACAATTCCGGTTATCACAGAATACCCGGCACCCATTGCTGTGGATATGTACATTCCTTTTCTGACCCTGTCTGCTTTCCCTGCACCAATATTCTGTCCGGCAAATGTAGTTGCCGCCATACTGATACTCAGTACCGGCAGGATATTAAATCCATCGATTTTTATATAAGCTGCAAAACCTGCCATAACTGTCGCTCCAAAACTATTCACACTTGCCTGCACGATCAGGTTTGAAAGCGAAATTACAATATTCTGGATTCCTGTCGGGATTCCGATGCGGATGATCTTCGAAAGCAGATGATCATAGCATCGGATCTCCTTAATCTTCAACTTATATACATCTTCACTTCTGATCAGAAATCCCCATATAAAAATGCATGATATCAACTGACTGATATCCGTAGCCAGTGCCGCGCCAACGATTCCAAGCTTCAGTCCGACAACCATGATCAGATCCAGGAATATATTTGAAATCGCTGCGATCATCAGGTATACCAGGGAACGTCTGGAATTGCCCACGGCATTCAGAACACCCGCCGACATATTGTAAACTACCGAAAATAAACTTCCGCCAAAATATACCTGCAGATAGATTACCGACTGTTCAAATACCTTGTCCGGTGTTCCCATCAGGCGCAGCATCGATGGTGTCACTGTAATTCCGATTACAGTCAGAAGCACTCCTGCTACCAGCGCGATCGCCATCGTAGTATGTACGGCCTTCCTCACGCCTTCTGTATTTTTAGCCCCATAAAACTGCGAGATCACAACACCTGCACCAGTCGATGCTCCTATGCAGAAACCGATCAGCAGGTTAATGATCGCACCGCTGGATCCGACTGCTGCCAGTGCGTTACTTCCCACATAGTTGCCGACAATAATCGAATCCACCGTATTATATAACTGTTGAAACAAATTCCCCAGAATCAGCGGGATTGCAAAAAAAAGTATTTCTTTCCAGATCACGCCCTCTGTCATTGTCTTCATTTTTTTCATGTTTCTCTCCCTCTTCTGTCTACCATGTTCTAAATTACTATTCTATTCCTATTTTCATTTTCCGGCAATATGTTTTCTTTATATTTCTTTTGATTTTCTCCCGGTATCACAAAAAAATGTATTGACAAAATCACCTGATTCATTGTATAGTATCAATGTTGCATATCACTTATGCATGCTGCCTTGGCTCAGTCGGTAGAGCGTCGCCTTGGTAAGGCGGAGGTCGGCGGTTCGATTCCGCTAGGCAGCTTAAAAGAAAAGCTCTGTAAATCATGATTGATTTACAGAGTTTTTTATTTTTTTAGTTCTTCTTTTCTTTTGCTTTCATTCTGTTCCTTCCGCTTTAACGATTGCCTTCGGCGTACTATACCACACTTTCTGATATGATCCTGTATCCTTTTTCAAAATTGCCTGCATCAGCCGGCATATTTCCATTACCTGATCTTCCATCTTATTGTCAATCGTTCCATACATTTCACCCGACATAATCTTCTGGTGCATTTCTTCACTGTTATTAATCCCGATGATCACTGGAAGTTTCAGATTTTTTTCTTTGTAATAATCATATACCCCAAGTGCCATATCATCGTTATTGCAGATAACAGCCTCTACGTTCTGTACTGCCTCGTCATCTAATGCCGCAAACTTTTCATAAGCCAGCTCTCTCTTCCATTCAGCCAGGATATTTCCCTTCTGATTCAACGGAAGTTCTGCACCCGTTTCCAGGAATCCGCTTGTTCTGCGGATTGCATCAAAATGTGATTCTTCTCCTTCTACCAGTACATAATCCAGCATTCCATTTCCATTCCAGTCGAGTATTCTGCTTTGTTTTTTCCAGAGATCTTTCAACAGTTCCCCCTGCATCACACCGGCCGCTCTGGCATCCGTTCCTACATACCAGACATTTTTCGATATTTTCAAGTCCTTTTCATCAATCTCCCTGTTAAATAAGATGACTGGTATGTCTGCATCTTTGGCGTCAGTCAGTACACTTGCCGCCGACGCCGGTTCTACAAGATTTACAAGCATCACATCGTAATCCTGAGCATACATCTCCTGCAGCTGTTTTTCCTGACGGCTGCCGATCCCTTCTGCATCATAGATTTCATAAGATACTTTTTTCCCAAGTATTTTCGTCTGTCCTATCTTATCTTCCAGTTCTCTGATATAACTTTCCATAAATGTATCGCTACGGTCATATACTGCAATTCCGACATGTATATACCGGTCTTCTTTTTGCGGCAGTTTCCATGCGATCACAAGTCCGGTCAGAAGAAGGAGCAAAACGATCAGTATGAGGGTGTATTTATCTATCTTGCATTTTTTACCGTGTTTCATCTTCCGATCACCTTGAAAGCAGCGCATCATATTCACCGCTTTCCATCCTTTCTTTATCCAGTCTTACCGGCTTCAGACAAATATTCTTCATATCTTTTGTCTTTCCTTTCTTTTCTAACATCTGCATGCTTTCATAGCCAAGTCTGTATGTATTTTCTACATAAATGAATGGTTTTTCCCCATTTCTCACCTGCTCCAGCACTGCATCTTCTACCGGCAGACGATATTGTTCTTTCTTACTTTTTAAAGTAGCTGCATAATACTTAAACTCACTCTGCATCGTATCTGTCACTGCCAGAAGATTATTTTTCTTATAACCGCCTTCCTTTTTCTCCAGATACATTTCCGGATATACAAGAAGGATCCCTTCAGAGCCATTCTCCATTTCTTCTTTCACAAGTTCATCAAACGCTTTTTCCGTCAGTCTGCTTTTATACCATACATCCAATTTCACATGGTCATCATAAGCCTGGTCCCGTATTCCATCCAACAGGCCATACAGCTCATTCTGACTGTCTTTCGGTAAGATCACCGTAATCCTCGTCTTTTCCTCTGTGTAATTCTGGCCTGCCATCATCTGCATGGATACAAATGCGATCAAAAGAAGTAAAAGGATCAGCAATATATGTTTTTTTCTACCTTGCATCATCGGTTTCCTCCATCTTTGGAATTGTAATGGTCGCTGTCGTTCCTTCATCCAGTTCGCTCGTGATGGTTACGCCATAATCCTCTCCGTAGATCAGCTGGATCCGTTCGTTTACATTCCGCACACCAATCCCCGATCCGCGTTTGCTCGAAATTACTTTGTTGTGCATGATATGATCTATGGTTTCCTGTGTCATTCCAGGTCCGTTATCTGCTACATCAATTCCAATATCTCCATCCCTATCATAGATCCGGATGGTAATCTCTCCGTCCTCATACATTCCCTCCATGCCATGATAAATCGCATTTTCAAGCAGCGGCTGAATGGATAATTTCGGACACAAGTATTTTAACAATGCCGGATCTGCCTCTATCTGAAATTCAAATTTATCCTTAAATCGGATATTCTGAATTGCGAGATAACTGGATGCATGTTCCAATTCTTTCTCCAACGGAATCATATCTTTTCCCTGACTTAGAGAGATACGGAAAAACTTTGCAAGCAGAGATACCATCTTTCCTGCCCCTTCATATTCCTCACTTCGTATCATCCAGATGATCGAGTCCAATGTGTTATACAGAAAATGTGGATTAATCTGAGACTGCAGCAACTTCTTCTCCATCTGCTGACGCTCGCGTTCGTTCCTTCGGATTTCTTCCATCTGTTCCTGCAGCTTATCTGCCATGATATTAAAATGTGCGCTGAGATTTTTCAGTTCTCCGATTCCCTCTTCTTTTGCCTTAATATCATAATTGCCTTTTCCAAATTCCTGCATCGTCTGAAGCAGACGATAAACCGGATCCGTAAAGCTTCTAAAAAGTAAAATATCCAGGAAAATTAATATCACGCCAACCAGCAGCAGAGTAAACCATGCAACATAGTGCAGATTATAACTTTCAAAATCCAGACTGGACATCGAGTTTACGAGTACCACATTCCATCCGGTATATCCAATCTGCTGGCGCTCAATCAGCCATTTTCCTCCGCTTTGCTCTTCTATTTTATAATTCTTGCAGGCCATTGCCTCTTTCACCGTTTTTTCCTGATACATTTCCGAAGCGATCTCTTTTTCAAATGGATGATACAGTAATCGCCGGTTTGTATCCAGAAGGTAACAGTATGCCGATTTTTGACTCTTATAATGCAGCAATACCTCATCTATCGAATCCGTATAATACTCCAGAAGCAGTACTCCGGACTTCATATTGCCATTTTCCACATATTCTATGTAACGGCTGATTTCATAAACGTATCTTGCCTTGTCCGGTTGTACAAGTTTCTTCTCTCCGTAATGAATCGTCTCTATATTCTTTTGTGCATTTTGAAACCAGGCTTCCTGTTTTACCTCTGCTTTATTCCTGTCCGGTAATTTTTCCGAATGCCACAGACTGCTTCCATCTGCATCGTAAATTGCAGCGCTATAAAGCACCTCTGATTCCCGCACCATACGTTGTTCCATTTCTCTTTGAAACATTTCTGTTGCCGTATCATAGGTCCGGATATCCTGATAATAAATCGAGTTGATCAGTTCATTGATATTCTCTATCTCCGCTTCTAAATCCTGGGCCAGCGTTTTTTTCTGTTTTGATACTTTCTCAATAGTATCTCTTTGAAAATATCCCGAAAAATAATGCGAAAACAAAAACATACAGCTTATAATACAGACCGCAATGGAAACAGACATCACGAACGGGAACACAATGCGGATACTTACTTTTTTATCCTTCATCCGCATCTCCCCCCTGTTTTCTGTATTTTACCGGAGACATTCCACAATTTTTCTTAAATACATAGCTGAAATAATTTGGCTCCGGATATCCCACCATATTTCCGATCACCTGACTCTTATAATCTGTCTGTAAAAGCAGTTTTTTCGCCTCTTCCATCCGACGTCCGGTCAGATAGTTCACAAATGTTCCACCTGTTTCCTGTTTGAAGATTTTCGAAAAATACGATGAACTGACATGAAGCTTTCCACACACGGTCTCTACACTTAAGTCAGGATCCGGAAACCTCTCTTCTACGATCTTGCGCGCATGTTCCGCCAGGATGACATTATTATCAATCTGTTTTTTCTGAATCAGCGACCGGATCAGTTCACAGTAATTGACCAGCCAGTGATCCAGCTCTTCCCCTGTACTTAACGAGAGAATCTTCACTGCCATTTTCTTCGTTCCTGCAAATTCCATATCCGATGTGATCTGATATTTTTTGTAAAATCTAGAGAATGAAAATGAAATTTCCAGGATCAGAACCTGATATTCGTTTAACGAATACTGTCTCCTATGAAGCCATGCAAGCAGACTTTCCACCTGACTTTTTAACTCTTCTTCCGTATAATGTGTGATATTTTTCCCTATATTCTCTACTTTTGTATTCCAGTCTTCTTTGACATCCTGCACCGGCATGATGTCATTATAATACGTATAACTTTCTTCTACCGTTACCAGATTGTAATCCAGTGCCTCAAGTGCCTGTTCATACAATGACGGCATATCCTCAATTTTCTCCCTGCTGACACTGATTCCGCAGGAAATCCTGCTTTGGAAAATACGTTCGATCAAAACAACTGCTTCATCAATCGTCCTTGTGATTCTTCCGACATCATGTTTTTTATTACTGCCCAGAATGAATATCTCATTATCACTCATACCAAATTCGTATACACGTGCGATCTTTTCCAATGCCTCTTTTATGGTCTGCTTCACTGCCAGTTCGCTCAGTACATCCTTTTCATCCCCTCTGCCCACTTTCATGGCAACAACCGAATATACTGCATCTGTAAATTCCAGCTTCAGATTATCAATCTGACTTTGCAACTCATTTTTATTCATTTTTTCTGTTACCAGGCGAGTAAAAAACTGTTGCCGCAAAAGCGGAAGGCTCTCCATATAGGCATGTTCCAACCGGGCACGGTTCATTTTTTCATTGTATTCTTTATCGAGTTCTTCGTGCATCTTCATAAGAAGATTCTGCATCTCCTCATAGTTGATGGGTTTCATAATATATTCCGATACCCCATAACTGATTGCGAGTCTTGCATATTCAAAATCATCCCATCCGGAGAATAAGATTACTTTCGTGTTCATATAATCCTCATGGATATGCTTTGCCAGTTCCAGTCCATCCATAAATGGCATCTTAATATCACTGATCACCAGATCCGGATGCACCTCTTCCATCAGTTCCAATGCTTCTTTCCCATTCTGTGCCACTCCGGCCACACGAAATCCAAGTTTTTCCCATTCAATTCCTTTTTTCATTCCATACAGGATCTGCTGTTCATCGTCTGCCAGAATAATACTAAATATCCTCACGGTTCCTCTCCATTTTCCAACTTATTTTTCATGTCTTTCTTCTGTTTCTTCTCAATCAATGTATTTATTTACTGTTGCTTTTGTAACCTGTTAAGTATTCTTAGATTATATAATGTACCTGCGTATACAGCAATAAGGCAAGCCGATTTTAATTTAAAATCCAGCTTGCCTTATGATTATGTATTTCGCCTTTTATGCTTCCTCTCCGGAGCCATTAATCTTAGCCACTACTTTTTTCATAAATTCATCGCTTAATTTATATTTGTTCTTATATACGATGTATGCCAGAATGACTCCGATTGTCGGTACGATACACATCAGTACACGGATAGAATTCTGTGTTGCCAGCGACTGTACTGCATTCGGTACATATCCGGTAAGTTCCAGTACAAATCCGATTGCCAGTGAAGTAAATGCTGCGGTCAGTTTTACGATCAGTGTCTGTAAAGAGAATACCACTCCTTCATTTCTCGTTCCAAGAACATACTCACCATAATCAACAACATCTGCAAGGAATACAGTCGCACATCCAAGTTCCAGACCAGTTCCTGTCTTAACGATCACACCTGCAACTGCTGTCAGCGCAATGTTATTCGGGCATGCAATACCAACGATCAGTAATAAGATCAACCCGATTGGCGGGAGTACACATGCCATCAGGAACGCTTTCTTTCTGGATAACACCTTTGTTACCTTCGGAAAGATCAGAAGTCCGACTACTTCTGCAACCGATGCACTGATCATAAATGCAGATAACATTCCCGCATTATTACATACATAACTGAAGTAATAAGTTGCAACTCCCATGATTGCCTGAATTGCCACGTTATATAAAAGAATCAGTAATACTGCCCATCTTAACTGATCATTCTTCTTAATGACAGTAAAGAGGTCTTTGAATTTCATCTTGTCCTTTTCCTCAACATCATGCTGGATCTTCGGCAAATTGATCACACATACAGCCATTGTAAAAATAAATGTTGCTGCAATGATCAGTGCAAATCTGTGATATCCTGTGTAATCACCACCAAGTCCTTTAATAATCTGCACACCGAAGCCTGCAATGATCAGTGACTGTCCGATACTTGCAAAAATTCTTGGCAATACCGATACTTTTTCACGTTCCTGTGGATCAGAAGTCAGATTCGGAATCACTGACCAGTATGGAATATCCATGATGGTATAAGTCATTCCCCATAAAATATATACAACCGTCGCAAAGACGCAAAGCTTCACACCTGTCAGATGAAAATCTGTAAATACAGTTACAAATACGAACGCATTGATCAGCGTTCCGATTACAAGCCACGGAACAAACTTTCCAAAACGGCTTCTCGTATTATCCACGATCATTCCCATGAACAGATCATTGAACGCATCCCAGATCTTCGCCACGAAGAACATCGTTCCAATAAACGCCGGTGCAACTTTAATGATATCTGTAAAATAGATCATCGAAAATGTTGCGATCATTCCATAAATCAAATCCTTACCCAATGCCCCAAATGCAAATGTATACTTTACTCTTCCGGGAATCTTTCCCTGGTATACTACACTGCTCTTACTGTTATTTCCCATTCCTCTTTACTCCTTCTTACATTTTTCTGCACAGCTCTTTAGCATGAATAAAGTTTAACATTTGGGAATGCATATGAACATTTGATATTCTATTCAAAAAATATGAATTTCTATTTGGTATCTACCGAACCTGCCACCGGCAACTTCTCTTGCATACTTTGATATCTACAGGACCTGCCACTGGCAGCTCCTTACGAATACATGGCAATAAAAACAGGGCAGCCTGCGAAAAGACTGCCCTGCATATAAATTGTATTTCCAACTTATTTAAAAATTTCTATTTTTCATATCCGTTTGGATTCTGTGACTGCCATCTCCATGTATCGGCACACATCTCATCCAGCCCTTTTTCAGCCTTCCAGCCAAGCACTCTTGCTGCCTTGGCAGGATCTGCATAACACATCGCGATATCTCCGGCTCTTCTTGGTTTGATCTCATATGGAATCTCTTTTCCACATGCTTTGCCGAAAGCTTTTACCATATCAAGCACGGAATATCCAACACCCGTTCCAAGATTGATCACATCAAGTCCCGGATTGCTGAAGATATAGTTAATTGCTTTTACGTGTCCTTTTGCAAGATCTACTACATGAATGTAGTCACGGACTCCGGTTCCGTCCGGTGTGTCATAGTCATCTCCGAATACGCCGAGTTTTTCAAGCTTTCCTACTGCCACCTGTGAAATATATGGCATCAGGTTGTTCGGGATTCCCTTCGGATCCTCTCCGATACGTCCACTTTCATGTGCTCCTACCGGGTTGAAATAGCGAAGAAGAATAACATTCATATCTGGATTGGCCTTCTGTACATCCGTCATGATCTGTTCCATCATGGATTTTGTCCATCCGTAAGGATTCGTGCACTGTCCCTTCGGACACTCCTCTGTGATCGGCATCTCCTCCGGACTTCCGTATACAGTTGCAGATGAGCTGAATACGATATTCTTAACCCCTGTCTGTTTCATAACATCCATAAGTGTCAGGGTTCCTGTTATATTATTACGGTAATACTCTAATGGCTTCTGTACAGATTCTCCGACTGCCTTCAATGCTGCACAGTGAATCACCGCATCTACACCCTCTTTTTCCATCATTGCCTTCAATGCAGTTTCATCCATTACATCTCCTTCATAAAATGTAATGTGCTTTCCAGAAAGCTCTTCTACTCTCTTTAAAGATTCTTTTGATGAATTGCACAGATTGTCATATACAACAACTTCATATCCTTCATTCAAAAGTTCCAGTGCTGTGTGACTTCCGATATAACCGGCGCCTCCGGTGATTAATATTTTCTTTGTCATTACGATACCTCCTATTTTTACCTTTACTGCATATATCATTATAAGAATCTGTAATTTTCCTGTACATACAAAAAACTCTACAAAATATACACTTTTTTTCTTCTGGACATATCGTATTTTAATTATATCTATTTTTCCTTTTCCAGAATCCTCTGCATCTTCCCTTTGATCCTCTGAAGTGCATTATCAATCGTCTTCGGACTCCGGTCCAGAAGCTTTGCAATTGTCTTATAATCGGTCCCCATCAGGTGTAAATACAAGACTCTGCGTTCCAGTTCACTTAAATCCTTTTCCAGCCGTTCTTCCAGCGACTTTGCATGTTCCTGACTGACAAGCAGTTCTTCCGGATTTGTCTCATGTTCTGATTCCATCATATCGATCAGAGAACCTTCGCCATCTTCCCTTTCATACAAAGAAATGTAACTGTTAAGCGGGCTGTGTTTCTTTCTGTTCGAAGCTTCGATTGCCGAATAGAGCTGTCTCGTCACACACAGTCTTGCAAAACTGAAGAAAGAAGCTTCCTGATCCACATCATAATCCTGAACAGCTTTGAAAAGACCGATCATTCCTTCCTGGATCAGGTCGTCTGTCTCTCCGCCGAGCAGATACATTGCATTGGCTTCTTTTCTGACCAGATTCTTATATTTTTCCATCAGATAATCTATAATCCCGGTTTCTCCCATGCGGAGTCTGCGGATCAGTTCTTCGTCTGTTAATTTTTTATACTCTGTCATACTTTCCTCCGAAGTCCACATTTCACTCTATACTTATCTGCTTATGGCAATCGCCTGTACTTCACTTTCTTACTGCATCCGCTGTCTTACGATCTCATATGCCAGCACACCTGCTGCTACCGATGCATTCAGGGAATCGATGTCCCCCTTCATCGGGATTCTGGCGGTAAAATCGCAAGTGTCTTTGACCAGACGTCCCACGCCTTCGCCTTCATTACCGATCACCAGACCGATCGGCCCCTTCATATTGACATCATACATGACATCGCCGTCCATATCGGCACACACGAACCACAGACCCTTCTTCTTCAGATCTTCCATCGTCTTTACCAGATTCGTTACTTTTGCAACCGGCGTATAATTCAGCGCACCTGCGGAAGTTCTTGCCACAGTTGCCGTCAGTCCGACTGCACGTCTCTTCGGAATGATCACGCCATGTGCACCTGCCTGATTTGCAGTACGAATGATAGCACCTAAATTGTGCGGATCTTCAATCCCATCAAGAAGCACAATAAACGGTGCCTCACCCTTTTTCTTTGCATTCTCTAAAATATCAGAGACCTCTGCGTACTCACATGCTGCACAATATGCAATCACGCCCTGATGATTCTTAGTCTCAGACAGCTGATCAAGACGCTCCTTCTTTACATACTGCACCATCGTATCCTGCTTCTTTGCTTCACGCAGGATCGTCTTTACAGGTCCGTCCTGACAGCCATCAAGTACAAACAGTCTGTCAACAGTTTTTCCGCTTCGAAATGCTTCAAGAACCGCGTTTCGGCCCTCTGTTAATGATTCATGATATCCCATATTTTCTTTATTCCTTCGTCCTTTCTTCTTCCTGATGCAGCTTCTCTTTTTCAGGTGCTTCGACGCACAGCACACCTGTGCGCACAAAGCCCTCTGAAAGAAGATCAAGCAAACGCTCCATCTCACCATTTAAATACAGATAACCACAAAGTGCCTCTAATCCAGTTGCATGACGATAATCAGACATCGTTGCATTCTTTGCTTTTGTAAAAGATCTTGCATTACGACCTCTGCGGTAAGCAGATGTCTCTTCTTCTGTCAAAAGCGGTGCAATTGCAAATGCAATCGCGGCCTGTGAAGAGGCACGGCAGACATTGCTTGCCTGCTTGTTTAATTTATCAACCTGTGTATTTCCGTAGCTTACAAAAATCGTGCGGACAATCATATCGTAAATCCCATCGCCAATATAAGCAAGCACCAAAGGTGAATATTCCTTTGCAGGCATCTGCTTTAATAAAAATTTCTGTTGGATCTGTTCAAGCAGCTGCTGATTTTGTTCCATGTATTTCCTCTTTCTATATCTTTCTGATTTTTATTACACACGCTTCCAGGTCACACCCTGTCTTGTATCCTCAAGAATAATGCCCTTATCAGCAAGTTCTTTACGAATTTCATCGGCACGTGCAAAGTTCTTTGCCTTTCTTGCCTGCTTACGCTCCTCGATCAAAGCTTCGATATCAGCATCCAAAAGTTCTTCTTTTTTCTCAATGATAATACCAAGGATATCGCAAAGCTGCTTTAAAATCTCATACAGTGCCTTTGCTGCTTTTCCTGAAAGCTCATCTGTCTTATTTGTATTTACATATTTTACAAGCTCGAAAATAGCTGCAATTGCATCTGCTGTGTTAAAGTCATCCTCCATTGCTGCCTCAAACTTGCCTACATATTTCTTTGCTTTCTCGATTACTTCGCTCTCCTGATTAGTAATCTCACCCTCGTTAGCAGACTGCTTCTGAAGCCATGCAGCACATGTTAAGATACGATCAAGACCGTTCTTTGCTGCTTCCATAAGCTCTGCACTGAAATTTAATGGACTTCTGTAGTGTGCGCTTAACATAAAGAAACGAAGTACCTGAAGATCATATTTCTTCTCAATATCTCTTACTAACAGGAAGTTACCAAGTGACTTACTCATTTTTCTGTTATCAATATTTAAGAACGCATTGTGCATCCAATAATGAGAAAACTCTTTTCCGTTGCATGCCTCGCTTTGTGCAATCTCATTTTCATGATGTGGGAAAATCAAATCCTCACCACCGGCATGAATATCAATCTGCTCGCCTAAGTATTTCTTTGACATAACAGAGCACTCAATATGCCATCCCGGACGTCCTTCGCTCCACGGAGATTCCCAGTATGGCTCTCCTTCCTTCTTTGGCTTCCACAAAACAAAATCAAGCGGGCTTTCCTTGTCTTCCTCGCCACTTACCTTTAAATCACGAAAACCTGACTGAAGATCATCAAGGTTCTTATGAGAAAGCTTACCATAATCCTTAAAACTTGCAGTACGGAAATAAACAGTGCCATTCTTCTCATACGCATGACCTTTTTCGATCAAGGTACTGATCATATCGATCATTCCATCGATTTCCTGTGTTGCAAGCGGATGGGTTGTCGCCGGCTTTACATTCATAGCAGCCATATCCTGCTTGCACTCCTTTATGAAACGCTCAGAGATAACAGATGCCTCAACACCTTCCTCATTTGCCTTTTTAATAATCTTATCATCTACATCAGTAAAATTTGAAACATAATTTACGTCATAGCCCTTGTATTCCATATAGCGGCGCACAGTATCAAATACGATCATCGGGCGTGCATTTCCAATATGAATATAATTGTATACTGTGGGACCGCAGACATACATTTTTACCTTTCCCGGCTCAAGCGGCTTAAATTCTTCTTTTCGTTTTGTTAATGTATTGTAGATTTCCATGTTTTTTCCTTTCTTCTTTTCGTTTTCATCTGTGATTTCTCAACCATTTGATACAGCTTAGCGTACTGCTTTTTAAGCTGTTCAATATCAGCAAGCACCGGATCTGGCATGTGCACCTGATCAAGATCAGTTTGCGGCAATCGTACATTGTCACGTTTGACAACACGTCCTGGAACTCCTACCACCGTAGAATTTGGCGGAACTGGTTTTAGTACAACACTTCCAGCACCGATTTTACAGTTGTCTCCAATTGTAATGGAACCGAGAACCTTCGCGCCTGCACTGATCATAACATTATTTCCAATTGTCGGATGGCGTTTTCCATGCTCTTTTCCTGTACCGCCAAGTGTAACACCTTGATATAAGGTAACATTGTCACCAATCTCTGCTGTCTCTCCAATCACAACACCATGACCATGATCAATAAAAAATCCTTTTCCGATCTTAGCTCCTGGGTGGATCTCGATTCCAGTTCTTCGTGCTGTACACTGAGAGATCATACGCGCTGCAAAATATCTTTTTTTCAGATAAAGCCTGTGCGCAAGACGATACCAAAGTACTGCCCAGAAACAAGGATACAAAAATACCTCTGCCGGTGAATTAATTGCCGGATCCCGTTCTCTGATCAGCGAAATTTCATCAAGTACATATTGAACGATTCTCATGCCACTCCCTTCTTGCTTCGAAAATCTTTGTCCGCAGTTTTTTGATACAAGGTTTCCAAGGTCAAAAACAGTTTCGTGCAAGCACGAAATGTTTTAACTTTTGAAACCTTGTATCAAAAAAAATAACGTCCCCTGGCAAAAGCCAGGAGACGAAAAATTTTCCGCGGTTCCACTCCTGTGAGAGCATAGATGCTGACACTTATGCTGTATACACAGCCGGTGATAACGCAAACCAGCGTGCCATGCTACTTTATTCACACAGCCAGCTCCCGGATGCACTTCCTGTCTCACTCCACGAAGCAGGTTTTCAGCCTGGACCTGCTCTCTCTGACATTTCCTGTAACAGTACTCTTTCCGTTCAAAGCCTTTTCGAAGCCTTTTTTATTGTATGATGCAAAAATATCACAGATGTCTGTTTATTCACTGTATTACAGTGCTGCATCATTTCTAGTGTTACTATATGTGATGTTTTCGGATTTGTCAACCTTTTTTGGCTTCTTTGCCTTTGGATAAATCTTATAAAGTGTTTCATCATCATAATTTTCATCCAGCCACTGCTGTACAACATTGCTTGCTGGAATATTTTTTTCACGCTGATCCTGGCGCATAAGTGCCGCTGCTGACACAAGACTGTCTGCTGCCATAAAAATGATAAGACACCATGTTATGATTTTTCCGGCAAGCATTGGAATCTTTTCAATCCACTTAGAAAGATAAGGATAAACTCCTTTCAACCATACAACACCTGCAATTCCCCAGAAAAAACAAAACAGCAAATTAATTCGTCCTCCGATATTAAACATAAAACCGCTGTAATCCCAGAAGATCTTTCCAAAAACGATTTCCGTAAAAACGCTGCACAAATACTCGTATACACCGCCTAATACGGTTCCCATCGCAAAAATAAACGATGAGGATCGATTTCTGTAGTTGTACAAAAGCGATGTTGCCACCACCATTGCAAGACCCCATACAATACTAAATGGACCCCATACAACGCTGCTTCTGCTCATCCAGTACCCCATCGTGATACGGCAAAATATAGTCTCTATCAAATCGCCTGCAAATGCACCTATAAAAAACAATAATACAAGCTTGTAAAAACTGCAGCCTTCAGCAAAAACGGTTATTTTTTCCTTCTCTACGCGTTCTCCCTCATTGATCGCAGGATATGCTTTTTCCACACGCATAAGGATATGCTTTTCAAGCCATCTTCCAAATCTTTTTTTTCTGCTATAGAGTTCGTGATCAATCTTTTGAATCGTATCATTTCTCTTTACACTGCCGCGAATGATATATGTAGATCCCAAAATATCAACTATTAACACACCAAGCAGTGCCCACAATGCAATCTGCATCATAAATGATGGTACCATATGATAAAGTTTCATCAAAACAGGTGTTACAAACTTAACTGATAAAACGCCTAAGATACCCCATACAATAGAATACTGCAGACAGATGTATCCATCAAGATTCCATCTTTTAGAAGAATAGTCCCACCATTTTTTATGATCCAATTTTTCAAGAATCTTTGCTGTAAACCACTCAAGAAGTGTACTAACTCCCGCACAGCCCAGAAACAAAATCGGTATCTCATCAAACAATTCTGGAAAGCCAATTGTTATAATTACTGCTGAAATGCCGTATACAATACAAAGCGGACTGTTTAGCATACCTCTGTTCATAAATTTTCTGTATTTTAAAACACAAAAGCATGTCTCTGCAATCCACCCAAAAAATGAATATACGAAAAAGAGCCAAAGACACCCGAATAAATCAAGTCCTCCCATTATTTTCCAGTTATCCTTTCAAATTTTCAATTTCTAAAAATCAGTTATAGAACAATTTTTACAGCCGCCACAGCCACCGCAGCCAATCGTACCGTCCATATAAAATTCCGGCTTATCAATTAAGCATACTGCCTGTGAAGAGATGCCCTCTCCTGTTCCTGTAAAGCCTAGTCCTTCTTCTGTTGTTGCCTTAATGTTTACCTGATCGAGTTCAAGATGAAGTGCCTCTGCAATATTTGCTCTCATCTGCTCACGATATCCGGCAAGCTTCGGTCTCTGTGCAATAACAGTTGCATCTATATTGCTGATGTAGTAACAATTTTCCTCAAGAAGTTCTCCTACTCTTTTTAGCAATTCTATGCTTGATGCTCCCTTATATGCCGGATCCGTGTCTGGAAAATGCTGACCAATATCTCCAAGTGCAGCCGCACCAAGCAGCGCATCCATTATTGCATGAAGCAGCACATCTGCGTCAGAATGACCAAGAAGTCCTTTTTCATACGGAATCTCTACACCGCCTAAAATCAGTTTGCGTCCCTCAACGAGGCGATGTACATCATATCCCATACCAACTCTCATATCAAATCTCCTTACCTTTCTTTGTTTTATAATTATCATTTCGTAATCCGCTCATTTTCTTCAAAAAATGGCTACTTACTCATGTTTTTGGCGAGTCAAGAAGTCAGAAATTCTCTTGCATCGGATTTCTGACCTTTTGACCCTGGTATCAATATCATATCACGACTTACTTTTATTTTCCACGCAGATTCTATAAAAATTTTCGGAATTTTTTGAAAAATTTGCTTGACATTTTCTTTGATATGCGCTATACTTCTCTTCGTCAAGGGGTCTTAGCTCAGCTGGGAGAGCATCTGCCTTACAAGCAGAGGGTCATAGGTT
>OLRW01001089.1_pt1 | contig 18740 bp, 13 predicted proteins | sample 1672701 | NCBI WGS metagenome assembly OLRW01 (sample SAMEA3136715, study PRJEB25190) | human gut metagenome | biome: human gut; feature: human-associated habitat; material: faeces | place: Austria | collected 2013
TATGTTAATCCAATTGGTGCAGGTATTGTATCATCTTCATCTATCTTTGTAGTAGAAGCAACTGTTGTTGGTGCTACCGTTGTAGCTTTTTCTGTTGGTGCTACTGTTGTTGGTGTCTGTGTTGTAGGTGCCTGTGTTGTAGTTGGTAATGCTGTTGTAACTTTTACAGGTTCCTCATACAAGTAAACATCATATGTTGAGTTGTCAGCTAATGTTACTTTAAATAAATTCTGTCCTTCTTTTACATAATCAACAGGGAATCCTACTCCGGCTCCTTCTATCTTTGCTTCTTCTGCTGTTGTTGATGAAACTGCCACAGGGAATGTTACATAAATAACTGATGCTCCATCTGCATTTTTTTGAATATTAACAATATTAACTTTGTCTGATTCACAATATGCTTTATATTTATTTACAAGCTTTCCTCCTTCTGCTCCATCTTCAAGATATTTAACACCTGACCAATCAACATCTATTACTTTATGTGTTGTTGGAGTTTCTGTTACTTTTTCTGTCGTAGTCGCTGCATCTGTTGCCTTTTCTGTTGGCGCAGCTGTAGGTGACACTGTTTCCTGTGATTTTGTTGTTTCAGTAACACTTCCGTCTTCATACGTATATGAAATTGAAGTAGCTGCAGATGTCTTGCCATTTTTAACTGCTTTTACTGATACTATATAATCACCACTTCCACTGTTAAACACTTCACCTTTTAGATTAATTGCTGTTGCAACAGTTGATTCTACCAACGTTCCATTAACATATACATTGTAACTCTCTATATCATTTGAAGGAGCTTGCCATGCAAAATAGTATGGTAAATCTTTATTTCCTGCATATTTTAATCCCATAGGTGCAGGTATTGTATTATCTTCACCTTCTATTGTGGTTGCTCTCTCTGTTGTAGCACTATCTGCTTCCTGAACAGATGATATACTAATGTTATCAATAACTGTTCCTGCAGGCATACCACTCATTTCCATTACTGCAGTATTCTTTGAATCTGCTGTAATCTGAAGAGTTTTAGTATTAATTCCGGCATTTACATTGTATTGTACTGTTCCTAAATCTACGCTGTCATTTTCACCTTCATTCTTCCAATGCATATTTCCGGCATTAGTTGAATTAAACTTTAATGTTACATTGTATTTTTTACCTTGCACTAAATTCATCGGATACTTAAGTTGTGTTCCCCATGTACCCGCATTTCCACTTGTACTATTCAATTTAATACTTAAATCAGACAATTTGCTTCCTTTATAACTCATTGCTCCATTATCCCAGTTTCCTGCATATAATGTACAATCTCCCACTGTTGTTACAGCATTATCAGGAACTGATTTGTAACCATCTGTATCCGGCTTACTACTTCCACCATCAGGATTTAACTCTCCACTTCCTGAATATGCCCTAACATAATCTACTTCCATTGTTGCTGACCGAAATGAATCATTTGGTGCTATGTTTCCCGTATAACCTGTTGCATTACTTCCCAATGCCAGATTTAATAAAAAATAATGATTTTTTCTAAATGCATAAGCATTGTCATCATTAAGATATGCTGTCAAATAAATATTATTATCTACATACCACTTAATTGTATTTTCATCCCAAATCACACCATATGTATGCCAACCATTAATACCATTGTTGTTATCACTATAATAATAATATGCAGGAACACTATAACTTCCCCAATATTTATGATTATATGGTGTATTATAAGAACTTCCACCTGCATTCCAGTGAATTGTTCCCTCAACATAGTTTCTTGAATTAGCATGTTCCATAATATCTAATTCCCCACACCATGGCCATGATGTTCCATCATCTCCCATCATCCAAAATGCCGGCCAGACACCATCCTGGTTTCCACCATTTACCTTAATACGTGCTTCCATTCTTCCATATTTAAAGCTTTTTTTACCTGCTGTTTTTAAACGTGCAGATGTAAATCTACAATTACTGTAGTTTTCTCTTTTTGCAACTATTTTTAATGTTCCATCTGATACATATGAATTTTCTGTACGGTCTGTATAATACTGAAGTTCATTGTTTCCCCAGCCACCACCATCACTGCCACCTGTTTCACGTGTCCATACGTTTGTATTAAGAGAATCACCATCAAATTCATCACTCCACACAAGTTTCCATGATGATTCTGCTTTTACCTGTTTAACACAAGGTATACATGGTGTTAATCCTAAAACCATAGTTGTTGTCAAAATAATTGACAAAATTTTCTTACGCATTTTTTTCCTCCTTTAAAATTTATTAATATAACCGGACAATCTGTTACAACTGCCCGGCTATTCATTTTTATCTTTAGCTTTTTTATTATTTAGCTATTGTATATATTGTATTTTTACTTAATTGTAACTTTTACTTTCTTGTAAACACCATTTTGTGCATATGCATAAATTGTGCACTTACCTCTCTTTAGGGCTGTTATTTTACCACGCTTTGACACTGTAGCTATTTCAGGATTACTTGATTCGAAACTTACCTTTCTATGTTTTTTAATCTTAACATTTTTGCTGTCTGCAATCTGTTTTACTTTAATCTTGAATTTTTTTCCAAGTAAAAGTTTTACTTTAGTCTTATTTAATTTTAAAGATTTACAATTTCCTACTTTTCCACCTTTAGTTGCTATATGAATCAATTTTGATGTAGCCAAGACCTCACCTTTATCATTCTGTGCAACTACAAGATATTTGTAATATTTACCTTTCTTTAATTTATTAGCTGTAAATGTCTTCTTGCTTACTTCTTTAATCTTCTTATACGATGTGCCACATTTAGCTCCATATATAACATACTTTGTTGCTCCGGACATCTTCTTCCAAACAAGCTTAACTGACTTCTTAGTTGTTTTCTTTACTCTAACACTAAGTTTTGCAAATGTAGAATTTGCAAAATCCTTATCATCCTTCTTTTCCAGAATTTCTTTTTCCATCTGTTCAGCTGTTTTGTAAGTGCTTGATGTTTCCACAGATGTTACTGCACCATTATTTGTAGTTGTTTCCTGTTCTGTATCTTTCGTTGTTGATACTGCCGTTGTTGTTGGCGCTGCCGTTGTTGTTGGTGCTTCTGTTGTTGGCGCTACCGTTGTTGGCGCTGCTGTTGTTGTTGGTGCTGCTGTTGTTGGTGGCGCTACTGTTGTTGTTGGTGATACCGTTGTTGGTGCTACCGTTGTTGTTGGGTGATTTCCATCATCAACATAGTTATACATAATAGATGTTATTCTTGAGCGTTTGTTTCCTTTTACAGTTGCAACACCTATTTCATATTCTCCTGATCCTTTTGTAAATGCTGTGTAATCTAAATTAACATTTCCATCAATTACATTTTTAACGCAAACTCCATTAACGTAAACATTATATGAATCTGCTCCATCTGCTCTTGCCCACGCAAAATAGTATGGTAACTGTGCATTTCCTGCCCATACAAGCCCTTCCGGTGCCTTAATACTTTCATCAACACTTGGATCTACTTCCGGAGATTCTGTTGTTGAGGCTATCGTCGTTGTTGTGGCTGCCGTTGTTGTTGGCGCTGGTTTTGTCTCAGTTGACACTTTTTCAACATCAGATATTTTTGAAATAACCCAATCCGTTAATTCTTTGTCATTAATATTGAATCTAAATACTACATACTGCTCGCCTGTCACTTCCTGATCAACAATTTTTTTAAATCCAATATCTGTCTTATTCATTGGATATCCTGGACAATTTCCACCATTTGTTTCTACTGCCTGCTTATAAAAAGCTTCTGCCTCTGTTTTTCCATTAAGTATTTCATAATATACAATTGCACTGTTGACATCGTCTTTTGCAATGAAATTTAACTTTCCATTTTCATCAACATATGCTCCTCTTTGTATTCTTGATTCAGGGCTTTTTTTAATATCATAATATAAGCGAAGAACTAATTTCCCTTCTGCTATTACTATTCCCTTAGTCACTGAGTTTTCGCTAAGAATATAACCATCATACTCCTTTTCCTCTGCAGAAACCTCTGTACCGATTATAGCTTCTATTCTCTCAGTATCTTCAGTTACAAGGTCATATCCGCTTTCATCTTCTTTCTGTTTATAATACTCTACCGTATACTGGGATATAGTTGACTCATCAAGGAACTTTGCATACAGTACTAAATTTTCTGCTGTAGAATCTGTTATTTCCGTTATCTGATTCTGATAATTATCATCTGTATACCAACCAAGGAACTTATAACCTTCTCTCGTTGGATTATTAAGTTTTATTGAACTTCCGAATCTATAACCGTTAGGGTTTGCATCATTGTTTGTTCCATCGTTTAATTCATACTGAATTGTATAGCTATTACGTTTATAATACGCCTTAACCGTAGCTGTATTGTCTTCTTTTACAACCGTTGTAAGTATATTATTGCTATTTCCATTATCATATGTAAATCCCGTAATGTTCTCTGGTTCATACGTATAACTTGTAGTTCCCTCTTTTACGCTAACCTGTTTTTCCTGCTTTTCGTATCCGGTTCCCTCATAATTTTCAAGATATATTTCCACGTTAACTTTTGAAGTATTTCCTAGCAATTCACTTTCATCAACATTTGGATTTGAACCGTTTCCTGTTTTTGGTCCAACATAGCTTGAATTAGCTGGTACATCAACATATGTATTATCTGTAAAATATACTCTCTTTACTTCATCAGTATGATTTTCTGCAACATATGTTTTGTTTCCATCCTTGCTCAATACTAGTGAAAGTGGCTCACTGCCTGTAATGGAAAAATCCTGATTTCCATACTTCTGTAATGATGTTATATATGAAAGAGTATGTGCCCTTGATTCACCATTTTCAACTTTTCCACTATCACTCATATCCCATCTTGCAAGGGCACCATCCGGATCATAATAAGCATAATACTCTGCTACTACATCCTGATTAGTCTTTGGATCTGTAAGCATGTCAACTTTATTGAAATTATTGCAAATCTGTTCTTTATTAGAAACAAAATGTTTCCACTGATTACTGTTTTCATCTATACTGTCTACAACGTTTTTGACTTTATCCCTATATTTTCCCATATAAAGTGTTGCTCCGGAAATTGGTAACATTGTAATTGTAGTTACTTCAATAGAGTTTTCTGTCCACCATGCTGTATGATCATAGCGACCACCAAATAATCTTGTAACTGTCTGAATATTATAATTACCTGCATCTTTATATTTTTCTGTGAAAATTTCATTATGTACATCATAATAATAGTCTTCAATTGCAGCTATTTCAGTTGTATACATGTAAATGCCCGCATCTCTGATTGTAGTATTTCCAACTGCTTCTCCCCATAAGATTAATGATGCCCATGCATTAATTGCCTCAGATGATGATTCCTGGTTATTTCCACCTGAAAGACCACCCTTCTTGTCAACTAACTCTCCATTCTCATCATATTCATAATTAGCCACACCTGATGCCCATGAATGACCTTCATAAATATCAAAGTTTCTAAGGAATGGATACTTAGTAGGACTGTTGGCATTATAACCTTTTCCGTCACGATTAACATTAGCAATATCACCAATCATCTCATAAACCATTCCGCCCCATTCTTTAGCCCACTGTGGATCTTTCATTGCAACTGCTGCAGCTGCCTTAATCCAATATCCATAATGGAAATGATGGTCGTTAACCTGCTTGTCAGAATCATATGATGATGGATAGCCTATTAATGTTCCATAATTTTCATCATAATAGAAATAGTCATCCTTGTGATCACCACTTATATATGCCTGATATGGATCAAACCAGAATTCAAGATAGTTTTCTACTCCTTCTACCATTTCATTTGTTATATTCTTCATATCCGCATCATCACCATCCAGCTGACCTGAAAGCCATATTGCATCTGATAATGTATTAAGATTCTTTCCTACCCAATATGTGTCAAATCCACCATACTGACCTTCCAAATTGCAAATCCACTTAGGATCTTCTTTGTTTTTTCTATAATCATAAAGATATCCTAACTGCTGCTTAATATTTCCAATTGTATTTTCGTCAGTTGTAACCGGCAATGAAGATAAAATTCCGTTGTATTGCATTTCAGTTACATAACTTGTTCCAACAATCGTTTTCATTGTTCCACGAATTGTGTTATATGTATAGTTAGTATATTTAGAATTAGAATAACGCCACTGATGAGGATATAGTGCCATAATAGTATCTCCACCTGTGCTTCCATTCTCCATATTCTTTGTTGTTACATTATATTTAGTAACGACCTTAGAAGAATTCTTTAAATATTCCCACTGTACCTTTGTATCTGTAATAAAGTTAAATGCATATTTTTCATATAAAGAAAATGCTTCATTGCTTCCATCAGGAAGTATTGCTACAGACATATAGTTTTTTCCTGAAGGCATCTTTGCTGTAAGTTTTCCACCTGCATTAATCCATGTTGTACCTGATGGTGCTGCTAACATGTAATAATGTATTTTCCCATCTTTTTTATTTTTTAAACTTACACCGATTATATTTGAAGATGTTGTATTTTTTACTATTGCAAGGTCTGTTGCACCTGCACCAAGTGAAATTGTTGGTGTAACATTATCAAATGTATAATAGGCATATGGAGTTCCCTTTGCAATAATTGAACGCATTGAACTATTGCCTGCATTATCTGCCATTACAATTTCATAACTCCAATCTGTTGTTTTATCCACCTTAGCATCTTTAGCTGAAAAATTTTCACCACCAACAACCATTTCTACTGTATCATCATTTAATAAACTTTCTACTGTTGGTTCACCGTCAACATAAGAAGTACTATCTACTACAGCCGGTGATGCCATCTGCATACCATTACTTGCAGCTCTATATGCAAGAGGATGTGCATACAATGACTCTGAATACTGGTCAAATACAACTGAACTTGCCCAGTCATTTGTTGGAACAGTTCCAACTGTCTCTTTATAATTGTCAGTTAAATAAACCTTTGATGGAGGTAATGATTCTTTTCTATCTGTCCAGTTTACTCCCCAGTCTTCAGTTCTAACTCCAAAGACTTCTTTCTTATATCCGCCTTTGTCAATCATTACCGAATTGTTCTCATCAAAAAAATCTCCTGTTGCCGCTTTTATGTTTATTGCAGTAAATGGTATGCTTGTTGCTAACATTGTAATCGAACAACATAATGCTATTGATTTTTTTAGTGCTCTTTTTTTCATTTTAATCTCCTTTTTGTAATCTAAAAACGAAATTTTCATTTCTTCTTACATAATAATATACTTTTTCTTGTTCTCTCTCAATCTAATTTTTTGACAAAAAGGGTTAAAATTTTTACTTTTTACACTATTTTATGTTAAATAACTGGAAGTCATATAATCTAAGTGTTCCAACACCTTCATCAGGTGTAAATATTTTAATCATTATATATCTTGCCTTTTGGTTTCCTATATTAAATGAAGATACTGCACTGTTGTTGGACGGTTGATAATCTACTGATGTCCATTCATTTCCATCGTTGGATACAAGAACTTCCCATTCAGTAGTATTTCCAAAACCTTCCTTACTTCTTGTATTGTAAAGCGTGTATGTATTAAACTCTTTTTCCTGACCCAAATCAATTTTTACCCAATGCTTTACGCCATTTAATTTGTACTCACCACTAGTTACATTAGAACTTGTTGCACACCATTTTGTATTTAAATCTCCATCTATTAATTTTTGTGCATTCTCGTTATCGTTTGTATATCCGGAGCAATCATACACCTTTCCTCCAAGACAAAGATTTGTTCCTTCTGTAACTGTATTATTTAACTGAGTTGCTGTTTTATTTCCATGTAGTTTCTCACCAACCATTGGATATTCAGGATTTGGTATTCCGTCAATATTTTCAGTAAGCCAATTATCTTCATAATCAGCAAATCCTTTAAATGTCCATGTACCCTGCTGCAACTCTTCTACATATCTCTTTCTTAAAGACTCAATACAATCATAACCTGTAATCTGTTTTACTACATTATTAAATGGTGTTGTTGTATTATAAGGATCATCTGTGTAAGTACTTCCGGTGTTATTATCTTTAATTAATTTATTTATACTATCAATAAGTCCATATTTTAATGTTCCATCTGCATTCTTTCTTGTTGGATACTTTGAGTCCATATATGCAAAGAACCATTTATTATTTCCGTACTGTTCATAACCCCAGTCCTGAAGTGATGTATCCGTAGCTTCATAAACCTGTACATATTTAGGATTTGACCAATGGAAGTATCTGAACCCTCCATAATTTGCCATATTTTCTGTCCACCACGCTACATCATCACCATAATTAAGTTTTCCACTATATTGCTGTACTGAATGAGTTATTTCATGTGAGAAAAATCCTATATCTTTCGGATGACTGTTAGCGTACTTAGTTGAAACACATACTGTAGTTCCCTGACAATATGCTACGCCATCATAATTGTTATCAGCCTTAAATGTAATAGTTGTAGGTTCTGTTCCATTACCCCATCTCTGGTATAATCTTGGATAACTGTTGTAGAACAGTTTTGTAAGTTCTTCCAAATAACCATCTACTGTTACATCTTTCCAATCGCCTGTAAACAAAATATCATATTTACTTGGGCTTATATAGGCTCCTTTCAATGATATTTCTGACAACTGTACTGAACTTCCATATCCCGCTTTAACATCTAATTTGTAATATCTATATGAACCAACCTTATCCACTGTGTAATTGTATGTCTTAAAGTTAACATCTTCCATTCCACTATTATTTACAGTGTCAACTTTTTCCCAATTAGTTCCATCTGATGATCCATATAATATCCATGATTTTGGATTTCTGCCCTTATATGCTTCATTATCATTAGCTGTTGTTAAACTGTAACTATATAATGTTGTATCCTGTTTCATTTTCCAGGCAATGCTAAACTGATTTGAAAATTCAAATAATTTTGATTCTTTACGTCCATCAAATAAATTAAATGGTGTTTCATCACCATTACCTTTTGCAGTTGTAGCACTTGCAAAAATGCTGTCATAGTAAGAAGATAAATCTTCTCCCATTTCCTTATCAACATCTGCCACATCACCATTAAGTGAAATTTCTGCCAACTGGAATCCATAATAATTTGTTCCATTTCCTTCAAACTGTATTAAATAATACTGATAGCTTTCCTGAATATCTGTTTCATATGTATAAGCTTTTGAATTTTTTGCTTCAATTCCACTATCTGTTACAGTATCTATCTGTGTCCATGATGTTCCATTATTTGAGCCATACAAATGCCATGATTTTGGATTTCTATAAGAATAAGTCTCACTATCATTGGCTGTTGTTAATGTATATTTTTTCAATATAATTGGCTTTTTCATCTGCCATGATATTCTTAGTGGAAATCCATCTGATGTACATAACTTTGTATTTATATCTCCATCAAAAAGTTTTTCCATTCCTTCATTTGCACTTGTTTTAATGCTAGTTGAACTTGAAGTATCTATCTGCCTCATATAATTGTCAACATTTATGTTCTTAGGATGAACTTCTGTTTCCGGCTCTTCATAAAACTCTTTTTGTGTAGTTGTTGTAACTTCTGTTATTTTTTCTGTTGGAGCCACTGTTGTTACATGTTGTCCTTCCTTATTATAAGTATACTTGATTGATGTTGAATTAGATTTTTTATTGCCTTTTACTGCTGCAACTGAGATTGTATATTCTCCTGAACCTTTTTCAAATACACTTTTATCCAAATTAACTGAACTTACTTCAACATTTGTTACATATTTATTATCTACATAAACATTATATGAATCAGCTCCATCTGTAGCTGCCCAAGCAAAATAATATGGTAATTCCTTATTTCCTGCCCATACAAGTCCTTCCGGTGCTTTAATGTTTTCATCTACTTCCTGGCTTGGAGCTGTTGGCGCTATTGTTGTTTGAATTTCTGTTGTTGCTATTGTTGTTGGCATTACTGTTGTTGTAGTTTTCACTGTTGTAGCGTCTGTTGGTTTATTTGTTACTTTTTCCGATTCTGTTGTAACAAGCTGACCATCTGGCGAAAATGTATATTTTAATGATGTTGCAACAGATACTTTATTACCTTTTACTGCTGCAACTGAGATTGTATATTCTCCTGAACCTTTTTCAAATACAGAGGCATCTAAGTTAACCGCTCCATCTACCACATTTTTAATACATTTTCCATCTACATAAACATTATATGAATCTACATCACTTGCCTTAGCCCATGCAAAATAATATGGTAATTCTTTATTTCCAGCCCATACAAGTCCTTCCGGTGCTTTGATGTTTTCATCTACTTCCATGTCCGGAATAATTGGTGCTGTTGTTGATGCTACTGTTGTTGGTGTCACTGTTGTTGGCACTACTGTTGTTGGTGCCATTGTTATTGGCATTGACGTTGTTGGTGTTACTGTTGTTGGCACTACTGTTGTCGGTGCCATTGTTGTTGGCATTACCGTTGTTGATGCCACTGTTGTTGGTGCTACTGTTGTCGGTGCCATTGTTGTTGGCATCACTGTTGTTGGTATCGCTGTTGTTGGCATTACCGTTGTTGATGCCACTGTTGTTGGCACTACTGTTGTCGGTGCCATTGTTGTTGGCATCACTGTTGTTGGTGCTACTGTTGTCGGTACTGTTGTTACTCTTGCCTCGGTTGTAGATACTGTTGAAGCTTTCTCTGTTGTTTGAACCGTAGTTTTTGATGTGGTTTCTATATTCTTTGGTGTTTCTACGTTTTTAGAAATATTTTCTTTATTATTTCCCTTAACTGTCACTTTAAGAATATATTTTTTCTTTCCATATACAGCCTTTATTTTTGCTTTACCAATATTTTTACCTTTAATCTGTATTTTCTGTTTATATTTTCCTTTTTTCTTTATTGATATATTCTTTTTTCCTGATATAATTTTCCATACTACTTTATATTTCGCTTTTTTTAATTTTACCGTTTTCTTCTTTCCAACATTTACTGAAATTTTAGTTTTGCTTAACATTGATTTTTTCGATGCAGCATTAACTGTAATTGAGCCATTAGGCACTAAACATGTCATTAATGACATTGTTACTGCAACTGCTATTGCCTTTTTTATTATTACTTTCCTTTTCAAAATTCTTCCTCCTTTTTTACAGTAAAATATATACTTATTTACATTATAAAACTTTTTAGCTTTGTTTTCAATTCAATTATTTTACTTAAAAAGGTAAATTTTTTGCCAACATTCTTTATTAAAGAAAAAAGTCATAGTTTAGCATGCATTTTTTACACAATACAAAACTATGACTTGTTAACTTAAATATTTTTATATAAAGCTTTATTCCTGACACTGTACAGCATCATATCCTGTTTCACCTGTTCTTATTTTTGTGGCACTTGCAACGGGATAACTAAAGATTTTTCCATCACCAAACTCCCCTGTGTAAGCCGCTTTTTTTATTGCTTCTATTGTTTTTTCTGCCCACTCTTCTGAAGAAACAACAATCTCAAATTTTACCTTAGGTTGCATCTGTGGCTCAACTTCCATACCACGGACAATTTCTTTATAGCCTCTCTGTAAGCCACATCCCATTACCTGAGATACTGTAAGACCATTAACTTCTATCTCCATTAATGCATTTTTTACATCTTCAAATTTTTCTTCTCTAACAAATGCAACTTTTTTCACCCCATAAATACGACTTGCTTCAAGAATAGTTACGGTTCCTGTTACATTTACGTCCGATGCTTCTGAAGGGTTCATCTGACAATCAGGAAGCGGTGTAATTGCAGCAATATGATAAACATAGTCGAATTGATGTTTTTCAAAAATTTGATTGATCAATTCTCTATCTCTTATATCTCCTCTGATAATTTCATTTCTAAAATCATGGTTGGAAAATACGAGGTTGTCCTCCGAACCATAAGAAAAATTATCAAGCAACGTCACTTGGTCTCCTTTTTTCCAAAAATAATATGCAAGCTGAGAACCAATAAAACCTGCTGCTCCTGTAATAAATATTTTACGCATAAGTAAACTCCTTAGTTTTTAATATGATCAATACCACACATGCTCTTATAAAAAACACTCATCATCAAATGATTAAAAATCATATGTACATCCTCCGTGATTTGCATACTATTAATAGGCACATGAAGAGAAATGTCTGATAGTTCTTTTAACCTTCCACCTGAATATCCAGTCAAACCAACAACTTTGCAACCTTGTTTTTTACCATACTCTACAGCATTAATCACATTAGGAGAATTTCCACTACCAGAGATAGCCATTAGAATGTCCCCTTTTTTTATTTTTCCTTGAAGCTGAAAACGAAATACTTCTTCATATCCAATGTCATTAGCTACTGCCATTATAGTAGCAATATTGTCATTTAAGCATAAAAAGCGAAACTTTTTATCTATATGCTCGGAAACTCCCTTATTAAAATCATTTTGAAAATGAGACGCCGTTGCAGCACTTCCCCCATTTCCAAAAACATAAATTGTAGCCTCCCTTTTCATACCTGCTTCTAATAAATTTAACACTTCGTTCACTGCGCTCACATCAATTCTTTTCAGAATATCAATTTCTTGCTCAAGATATGTCTCAATTAATTCATTATAATCCATAATATCCTTCCCCCTTAATCACTAAAAACAATTCGACTTCCCTCATGGCAATAACTAAATGGGATATATGTAAATTCAGAAAGTGCTTCTTGTACTAAATTCTGTCTCTGTTGTGGTACATAAAGCATCATAAATCCGCCTCCACCCGCACCTAGAATCTTACCACCAAGTGCACCTGCACTTTTAGCCTTAGCATACATACTATCAATCTGCGGATTAGATACACCGTTTGCAAACTTCTTTTTAATCTCCCATGTTCTATCAAGCTCGGCTCCCCAAAAGTCTAGATTGCCATCATAAAGTGCTTGAACAGCACGGTCTGTAGTATTTACCAGTTCATCAAGCATAACTGTTTTATCTAAAATAGTATCAGATTGCTCATTAAGAATTTTTCTGGAATCTCTAGTTGTTCCAGTATAGAATAACATCAAATTATTTCTCAGTTGAACCATTGCTTCTTTTTTACAGACAACAGGTGTAATACTTACGCTACCATCATTAAAAAATTTATATTGACTAAATCCTCCATGTGCAACAGCAAACTGATCCTGAATCCCAATGCGTTGTCCAAGACGATTAATTTCAATCTCGCATGCTTCACGTGCCAAAACTTCTTGTGGAACAAATTCACCTTTATATGCATGTAATGCATTTAAAACACCAACTGCAAGCGCACTGGAAGATGCAAGTCCTATACCAGCGTTACTTAATGGAATGTCTGCCATATAAATAATTTCAATTCCTTTTTTGATGCCTACAATTTTCATTGCTTCCCGGATAATATTATGTTTCACTTCATCTACTCGACTAACTAATTCATTGCCAGAGTAAACGATACGAATATTATCATCAAACTTTTTGTTCACTATAATATAAACGTACATATCTAATGCTGTACTAACGACTGTACCATAACCTAACTTACTGTTTTCATAGTACGTGGAAAAATCTGTTCCCCCACCAAAAAATGATGCTCTAAGGGGTGTCTTTGAAATAATCATGTATCTTCTCCTTTTTTTCTAATGAAATAATTTCTTTGGCAACATCCAAAACTGTGCATTTTTCATCAACCATTCTGCATATACAACCAGCAGCTTCTCCCGCTGCAATATCACGTTCATCATCCCCGATAAGATAGCATTCGGAGAGGTTTAATGAATATTTTTTCTGAGCTTCAAAAATCATACCTGGATTTGGTTTTCTACAAAAACAACCATCGTCCCAATTATGAGGACAGTAAAATATATCGTCAATTTCTGTTCTTTCCTTCAAAAGATCTGCACGCATTTTTTCGTGTATGCAATGCAACATTTCTTCTGTGAGATTACCTCGTGCAATTCCTGGTTGATTGGTAATTATAATTACAAGAAATCCATTTTCTTTCAACAAATGAATTGCTTCCATCGCTCCCTCAAGCCAAACAAACTCTTCTGGCTTTTCTATATAACAAGCTCGTGCCGGGCGTTTGTTTATCGTACCATCACGATCGAGAAACACAACACGTTTCGGTTTAAAAAATTCTTTTGTAAGTTTGATTCGTTTAAAAGAACCAATAGAATAATAGCGATGCTCGGTTACTGTGGCAAACAGTTTGTTTCGTGCAACTAGTTGTGGATAAACTTCGCATTCAAAATTACAATTCCCCTCCGACATTAGCGAAATAACACTCTTGTCTACTAACGCATAACCTATATCCACTCCTTGTAAATTTGGTTTAGTGCGTTTTTTGTCATAAATTGTAACCAATCCATTGTCTGTAATATGTAGATTGCTTTTAGTATAATTGTCACGATTGCTATAAGCAGTAATTTGAATCTTTGCTTTATTATTACAAAATTCTGCGAACAGTTTTGAATAGTTAATCGGACAATAATTATCGCAATATAGGAGTAAAAATTCATCTTCTATCTGTGAAACAGCATGCTTTATTCGCATACCTGTATCGTAGTCTACTGGCGTTATATCATAATTTATGATTAATCCATAACGTGAGCCATCTCCAAGATAGTCCATAATTTTCTCAGGTAAATACCCTAAAAGCAGCAATACCTCTTCCATTCCGAAATTCTTCATCTGGCGTATTAGATAATCAATAAATGGAATGTTATTAATGGGATACATCGGTTTTGGTGCAGTATTTGTAAATGGTTTAAGACGTGTTCCAAGTCCACCGGCAAGAATGACAGCTTGAGTAACTCTTTTGTTCATATTCACTCCTTTTTTATCCGCGACCATATCTCAGTATATTAAAATTTCTAACAATTGTTGGACATATTGATATCAGAAAGAATCTAATTCTGTCACTAATTTTCACTGTCGAATTTATCATGTATATTAATCTTGTTTTCTTATAAAACAACGAAATATTTACTACTGATATTTTAAATTGTTTATCATCCATAAGGCACACAATATTGTAAAAATACCACAATGCATCATACAGATATCGTTTCTGCAGTTCTTTCACATATTTTTTATCTGAACTCAATGAAGGACAGTTATTTATTCCATCAAACCAACATTCAAATAAATCTTGAAGGTCACCTTTTAATTCACTACCCATAAGACCATCTTCTCTTATCCGGTAATGATATAATCCTTTATGATATGCAACTACTTTTTTGCATTTTAAAAAAATAGATGGCATCACATATAAATCTTCATGTAATTTACCTTCGGGGAATTTTACATCGTCAAATAATTGCTTTTTAAATAATTTTCCCCAGGTCTCAACAGCTGACACATTTAAAATATGTAAGAGCATTTTCTTTCCATCATCAATCAATACCTCACCGGTTGAATATGTATGCCCCTCTTTAATGATAAAAGATATATCCGCCTCATTCTCCTCCTCTAACCAGACTAATGCTTCTATTGTATTGTTTTCTATCCAATCATCTCCATCAACAAAAAATATATAATCACCAGTTGCCTCTGCAACACCTCTGTTTCTTGCAGCAGATACTCCTTCGTTTTCTTTATGTACCAATTTTATATTTTCATATTTACTTTCATAATTACGACATATCTCCGGAGTGTTGTCAGTAGAACCTCCGTCAATTAAAATAATTTCAATATTCTTGTATGTTTGAATAATTAATGAATTAATACATTGTTCTATATATTTCTCTGTATTATATACTGTAACAATGATTGATACTTTACGCATAGACTAATCTCCTTTTTGCAGTTTGAATATACGGACACAATTTATACTTTTATAATTCCTATTATCATTTATATTCATTTTTCATACAATGCACTTATATTCCAATTTGCAATACTTATCATTCATACTTACTTCTTTATATATTTAAGGCATAAAAAATACCCTATTAAGGATAAATGTACTTTTTTCAAAGATAAATCCTTGACATAGGGTGTTTTTTACCTGCTACCAAATTTACAATTATACATATTTCTATGTATTAATTAATGAATTTTCTACACCATAATTTTTTCCGACTTAATCCACTCATTATTTTGCATCGTGATTAATACCCCCCCAAAATTTTGATTCTTAAATTCTTTATCTATAAGTTCATAAATGCATTCTCTAAAAATATTGGGAACAATATCATTTGAAGCGCTGTCGGCTATATAACCCTTATATAATTCCAGGTCATGTGTTGAAATGTTTTGTTCTCCTGCGCTCTCATATTTAAATTCAATATAAAACTTTTGCAAACAAATGTTCCATTTTCCACAAACCTCAGAAATTATGTTTTTATTTTTATTAAATCTGTACTATAACTTTCCGTTCTTTTGTATCCTGCAAAGTCAAGCAGCCAAAATACTGCTTCCTTAATATCCATTCCTGCAAATACTCTTAAAAAATCTATCTGTGAACCTCCATTACTTCCTTTTTCATTCTGCCTTGACCAACGATACCAATTAGTTTTGCCATATATTCGTATTGAATCCATCTCTTTTAAAGTATGATACTTTCCTATCTTTTTCACAGTATATCCGAGTGATGAAGCCACCTCACATAAATCAACAGATTTTGCAAGTTCTAATTCTTTTTTAGTAAAGCTATCTTCCATTTTATCTCCTAGTTCTCTCTTTTTCAGCAACTAAAGTGCTTTCATTTCCGTTAAATTTAAGATTATTATAATCCTGCTCATATCTTTCCCTTTTATGAAACATAAGCCCCTTTTCTCTCATACTGAAATATTCTATATTATTTTCTCCCACAATTATATGATCAAGTAGAGGGATTCCCATTAAATCCGTCAACTGAATAAGCCTGTCTGTTATTTCAATATCTTCTTTTGATGGATTTAACGAGCCCGAAGGATGATTGTGTATTAGTAACATATTTGCAGCATTTGAAAGAATACTTGTTTTAAATATTTCTCTTGGGCTCACAAGCGATTGATTAAGCGAACCTACACTTGCCATAGTGCAGTTGATTGGCGTATTATCACTTTTTAAATTAACTACACACAAAACCTCTCTATCCATTTCGCATAAATATTTCCCAATAAGCCATGTTGCAATCTCCGGAGTTGTAATTTTCACATCAGAAAAAATTGGAGCTTCTTTTACCAGCCTTACTGACACAACATCCAGTTTAAAGTCGTTATTCATCTCCATCTTTTTCATCCTTCCATTCCAATATAAAAATAAATTCTTCTTTTCCTGAATTTATAATTTTCACCATATCTTCCATTGTTTCAATTTCTACTTTTTTCTCCATTACAACACCTATAATGTTTTTTCTGATCTATCATAACTTAACGGCTCTGCTACTATATTGTCATCAAGGCTTTTGTTTGGTGCATCAGATGCTACGGTCAATTCCTTTTTGTTTTTTGTCATAATGATACACTTCATTGGAAAGTCTGTCTTCTATTAATACCTCATTCATATTTACTTCATTTACCATCTCCTGAAGTTCATTTACATCCTTTCCTGTTGATGATATTGCAATTATTTCATGCGTTGATGAAGGAATAATATAAATGTCAGAGTCAAATTTTTTTGACAATTCATCAAGATTTTCAGGAAATAAAAGTTCCGATGCTCCATTAAATTTTTCAGAGTTTGTCATAACATACAAATCCATACCTTTTGAACTTCCCTTTACTTCATCAATCACACTCATTGTTTCTTCCCTACTTACAATATCTTGAGCTTCTCCCATTTCTTTTAAGATTATTTCACAAATAATCTCATCCATTGGTCTAATACTTACCGGTAGTAATTTAGGTGTATTTGCCATTGCCTGTTCATAAAGCTGTGCTTCATTCATTCCCATTGTTTCTGCTAAATCATTGGTTACAACTATTGAACTTGTTCCATTTTTATCAGTATTTATTAAACATCTATATACTACTGAAAGATCTAAAAACTCTCTATGTGGAACATCTTTTAAATAATTTTCATTCTGAGCTGTGTTTACTAACGTTACAATTAATTTCTCTTTTAACTTATCCATATCTAGCTTTTCGTCTTTCATTATTTCCGGCATTTTGTTATATCCTTCTGTTATCATATCTGCTGCATCTCTAATAATTTCTCCCATACTTTCTCCCTGCTTATACATTTCATAAAGACTATCTATGTATATAGTAGGTGAACCGCTTATGCCCTTATTCTTCTCAGCAGAAACAACATTAATTGCGTCCCTGTCACAATTTACCTTGTGAACTTTTCTTTCTACTACCTTGTAATTTTTAAATTCACTAGGCATATACTCTTTTATTTTTTTCTTTAATACTTCTTTAAATATTTCGTAATTCATCATTTTAAATTCCTCCTAAAAATAAAAAAGCAGGAACAATTTAAAACATATCTGTTTTAAATCATTCCTGTTCTTGTAATCCGTTCTATTATCTTATTTTATCCTTGTCCCTGTAATACACATTGGGATTATAATCGGAAATCTCTTCTATAAATAATATAGCCTAAAAATGATTTTCCTCAACCACAGAAAAAATCATTTTTCAGCTGTTTCCTGTGCATCTGCAATCGCCTGTTTTCCCGACATAATGATATGCGGTGCAATCGTCTGTTCCCATGCCGCAATATATCTGCTGACACGGAAGAAAAGCTTAAAGAAATCCATGTCATTGATATTGATAAATACCTTGCCTTCCTCCTTATAAGAATC
>OLRW01001092.1_pt1 | contig 18698 bp, 15 predicted proteins | sample 1672701 | NCBI WGS metagenome assembly OLRW01 (sample SAMEA3136715, study PRJEB25190) | human gut metagenome | biome: human gut; feature: human-associated habitat; material: faeces | place: Austria | collected 2013
CCACGTAGTGCACGAAGTTGCTGCCGATGAAGCCGCAGCCGCCCGTGACGATGATGTTCCTGGGCTCGAAGAGCTCTTCAGACATATTTGTATCTCCCATTGGATCGGATTAGTACTCGCGCAGGCTGTTGACGATCTCGCCGGCGGCGACCTTCTTCAGGTGCCGCCCGTAGACCGACTTGCCGTATGCCTCGGCCGCCTCCTCGAGCCCGGCGGTGGTGATCCAGCCGTTCTCCCAGGCGATCTCCTCGGGGACGGACACGGGCAGGTCCTGGGAGTGCTCCACGGCGCGGACGAACTCCGCGGCCTCGTGCAGGCTCTCCATGGTGCCGGTGTCCAGCCACGCGTAGCCGCGGCCGAGGGTCACCACGGACAGCGTCCCCTCCTCCAGGTACATCTGGTTGAGCGTGGTGATCTCCAGCTCGCCGCGGGCGGAGGGCTGCACCTTATGCGCCTTGGCGGCCACGTCGCCCGGGTAGAAGTACAGGCCGGTGACGGCGTAGGAGCTCTTGGGCTCCGCGGGCTTCTCCTCGACGGAGACGGCACGGCCCTCCCCGTCGAACTCCACGACGCCGAAGCGCTCGGGGTCGTCCACGTGGTAGCCGAAGACCGTGGCGCGGCCCGACTCGGCGTTCTGGACGGCGCGCGTCAGGTGGCGCGACAGGCCGTTGCCGTAGAAGATGTTGTCGCCGAGCACCAGGGCGCACGGCTCGCCGGCGATGAAGTCCTCGCCGATGGTGAAGGCCTGCGCAAGGCCGTCCGGGCTCGGCTGCTCGGCGTAGGACAGGTTCACGCCGTAGCGCGAGCCGTCCCCAAGCAGGCGCTCGAAGTTGGGCAGGTCGGTCGGGGTGGAGATGACCAGGATATCCCGGATGCCCGCCAGCATGAGGGTGCTAAGCGGGTAGTAGATCATGGGCTTGTCGTAGACCGGCAGCAGCTGCTTGCTGGTGACGAGCGTGAGCGGGTACAGACGCGTGCCCGAGCCACCCGCGAGGATGATGCCTTTCATAGGTTGGACCTCCAGAGTTGGGTGTACACAGATGATATAAGTATACGCGAGGCCGAACCTAGGTTGCAGAACTGCACAAAAGAAGGACGGAGAGAGCCAAGCATGCAGCCTCTTTGGTTCACGTCCTTACGGACCACAAGACTCCAACCATTGGACCATATTTGGTCCAATGCGCTGTTCAGTTAGCCATTGACACAAACACGCACTACAGGGTCGCGGACGAGCTGGATGAGGCGGTGGGCACATAACGGCGTGCGAGGTGACGGAGCGCCTCTACATCCACTCGTACCAAAACCTAGGAGACGGGGAGGTTGCTGGGGTCATTGAGCGAAGGGACGCCCTCTCGTCTCGAGGGACAGACCCCGAGGAGATATGGGCGAACTCGTTTGCCGCCGCGCTCCTCATGCCGGCACAGGTCGTAGCGAAACTCTGGGCGGGCAATTGTAGCATCGGTGAGATGACGGACATACTCGACGTATCCGTAACCGCCGTGGGCCATAGGGTGGAAAACCTTGGGCTGCGATAGCGCAGACCAGCGCGGAAGCAGGTCACCAAAAGGGACACAAGAGGCAATCGACCTCATGGGTTCGGCACAAAGGAGAGCAAACGTCTTCCCCATCGAAAGCGCCCATTTAGACGAGGTCAGGGTCGAATGCTCGAGCGAGGAGCGGGAACGGCGAGCCAAGGCGGCCCAGGCCGAGAGCGTGGTCAAGAGGATGGAGGCGGAGAACGACCTTCGGTCCGAACTCGGAAAGGCCGCGCTCAAGTGCGTCAAGTGGCAGCTGGTCGCATGCAACACCCTCGTCGTCGCGTACACCGCCCGTCTCATGTGGCTGCAGCGCGAAATCCCTACCGAGGTGATAATTTCCTGGATGGGCGCGACGACCGCCGAGATCATCGGAATACTCTGGGTGATAGCGAGGAGCCTGTTTCCGTTCCAGGACGAACACAGGTCCGCAGACCTGGAAAAGAGTGGCGGCGGCCGAATCGGCCACCCCAGGAGATAAGGGTCGCCCCAATGGCGGTTCTTTCTTTACGGAGGGGGCCGGGGGATTCGAACCCCCGGGCCTAGGACACACCTCGCACGTCACGTCAATCCGTTCGTTGGGCGCAGCCCCCGCCTAGGACCCTTGCAACCCCTCCAACAAACAAGACAACTTTCATAATAACCCCCTTGAAGTCAATGGACCCGAAATGAGCAACGACTAGGAAGCAGAGCGCCGCGAGGACAATAACCTGAACCTCAACAGCGACAGAAAGCGTGATGTACGTAGATGTCCTCTTCGATGTTAACACAGCGGAACGGAGCGTCTGACGAACTCATAGCGACACATCTAAGAATGCCAGAAATCACGGAACTCCTCTCTGCATTTATAGCGAGACATGAAGTGAATAAGTACAATGAGCAGTGTCCAACAAACGAAAGGCAAACAATGCGAGTCGAAACAACCGGAGTATGCAGAGGAAACTGGAAAATCTACCAGCAACTTAAAATAGAAGGCATCCATGAAGGCTCCAGCATAAAAGCTCAAGCGGCAACGGATGACGACCGCCGCTTACCTTTGTCTCTTCTAAAATTCAAGGACAATAACGGCGAATCGAACTCATACGTTCTTGTAATCCCCGACCCCGATACCCGAGCCATTAAAATTGAGTTTAACGAAATCGGCAAAGACGGTTGCAACCTGAGCAGCGACTCCCTTTCGCTCAATTGCAAGAACATCAAATGGGAGTCGCGTCTTAACTACAAAATTAAACCTGACATGTGCAGCAAACTCCGAAATTACGATGACGTTTCAGAGTTTGAGATGGCGACGATTGATTTTTGGCAGTGCATCGAAGATTCAAACGAGTATATCCTGAGGTGCACGGTTAGAACACCGTACCGCAATGACTCGCAAATCAAACTTCGCTGCCTCGACCGGTTCCTCAATGAGGTTGGGCTGAGCATAGTCAATTTCGGTTCAAATGTAACGAGCGTTGGATTTACATCCGAGAAAAAGCAACTTGAAACGCAGCTCTCGATCCGCATGCCAAAGGCGTTTGATCGTTACTATTTTATTATTGACGATCAAAATCACCCATCATTCAGTGCATTTGACTGCTTAACGCCTGATAAATTAGGCTTGCTTCTTGAGGAGACCAACTTCCTCTTTACCCATGCGCAGTTTGACCCTGAATACCCCGAATGGTTTACAGAGCATAAGGCAACCATTGGTGCACTGGAGAAGCAGAGAAAAATCGTCTTCAATAGCGCTCCGAAATTCAGCATCATTGTCCCTCTTTACAACACGCCCATTTCGTTTTTTAACGATATGGTCGAATCCGTAAAAAACCAGTCTTATGCAAACTGGGAGCTCCTCCTAGTTAATGCAAGCCCTGACAATCAGGAACTAAAGGCTCGCGTTGAGCAGGAGACAGCCCGCGACAACAGAATTAAGTCAATTATTCTTACCGAAAATAAGGGTATTTCCGAAAATACAAACGCAGGCGTTGCCGTAGCTTCGGGCGATTTCGTTAGCTTCTTTGACCATGACGACATCCTTGAACCGGATTTGTTGTTCTCGTATGCCGAGGCAATTGAAAACAATGATAACGTTGATCTTCTTTATTGCGATGAAGACAAACTCATGCCCGATGGAAAGCTGGCACAGCCGTTCTTTAAACCGGATTTCAATATCGATTTACTCAGAAATAATAACTATATATGCCACATGCTTACCATCCGTAAGTCCCTTCTTGACACGCTGCAACCGAATACGAAAGAGTTCGATGGGGCCCAGGATCACAATTTGACTCTCCGGGCCGTGGAAAAGGCTAGGAACGTCCACCATGTTGCAAAAGTTCTATATCACTGGCGCCTAAGCGAAACGTCAACCGCGGCAAATGCCGACAGCAAACCTTATGCCACCATTGCGGGTATTAAGGCGGTTCAGAATCACCTCGACAGACTTGGGCTCAATGCAAAAGTTGAACAAGCGCGTCGTCCCTTTACATATAAAGTAACCTACGCCGTACCAGATTCCCATCCGCTCGTTTCGATCATCATTCCGACCAAAGATCACGCTAATATCCTCGATAACTGCATTACGTCAATTATCGAGAAATCCACATACGACAATTACGAGCTTGTGATAATCGAAAATAACAGCACGGAAAATGCGACGTTCGAGTATTACGATAAGTTACAAGCCAAATACCCTGATATCGTTCGCCTTGTTACCTGGGAGCACGAATTTAACTTTTCCAAGCTCATGAACTTTGGAGTGGCCCGCGCCAAGGGAAATTATCTCTTGCTGCTGAATAACGACACCGAAGTGATTACGCCCAATTGGATTGAAACTATGCTTGGCATCTGCGCACGCGAGGATGTTGGCGCAGTTGGTGCAAAACTCTACTATCCCGACAACACCATTCAACACGCTGGCCTATGCGTCACGGGCGGCGTGGCAGGACATCTCTGCCAAAGCATGCCAAAAGACAACTGGGGCTATTTTGCACTCAACGATGCGCAGCAAGATTTCAGCGCCGTCACGGCGGCTTGCATCATGACCAAACGAAGCGAATACGAAAAAGTCGGAGGTTTCACCGAAGAGCTTCAAGTCGCATTTAATGATGTTGACTTTTGCCTAAAGCTTCGCGAGATTAACGATCTGATTGTATACACGCCCGAAGTCGAGCTGTATCATTACGAGTCAATTTCTAGAGGCGTTGAAAACAACACAAACAAGCAGATTCGCTTTCACAAAGAGGTTGCGTACATGAATTATCGCTGGGCAAACTACTATGTCGAAGGCGATCCATATATAAACCCGAATTTCACCGTGGGAGAACCTGGAAATCGCTATTACCACTTGTGAGATCTAAATGCAGGGGAACAAATATGAGACTCTTTTCCGAGCTGGCTGAACGCAATCTCTTTTCGACATATGCGGCTGCTTTGGATTGGATTCTGAGTGACCATAAATTTAGCGTGAATCTATGGGATAACAAGAACAAAGTTCAGGCCTTCACCAAAGCCTTTCATAGGATGGAAGGAGTCTCTCAGGGTAGAGTCCACTACGAGCCGAAAAGGGGGACCACATTCCCACGACTCGGTGAATATCGACAGCATAAGTTGTTTACGTTCTATATCACTAGGGGCAATTCCGAAGCGAGAGATCTAATTCGTCACATTCGAAATGGAATAGCTCATGGACATATTCATGTTCATGAGCTTGATGGCGAATTGATTGTCGAACTGCTCGATTTCGGGAAAGAGTCCAACCAGCCCGATCGCCAAACGGCATATATGGTTTTTCCTCTGAGGTTCCTGAATGACATTTTCGAGTTGTACCACCAAAAAGAACAGCAGTGGGTCCGAAATGTAAATCGCAAATAGCTTGCTTAGCTAAACAATCATTTAAGCGATTATTTCGGATAATCTTGTTTTCCAGACCGTCTAGTAAGGTGATTATTACGCGGTGTGAGCACCGATTGCGTGCCGAATGTTGGTGTAAGGGGCCGCTTCCCTGACCGTAAATAGCAGGAAGCGGCTATCGCCTAGAATTTGAATTGCTTAGGTTCAGATTCACGGAAAGGCGATAACCGCATATTGACAAGATACACGAGATTGCCGGCGACGGCGCCCTCATGCCGAGATTCGATGACGGCATTGTCAACATGTCCGAGCTCATCAGGGCGATGGCCGAGTCGCTGGTCAACGAGATCATGGACGCCCAGGCCGACGACGCCTGCGAGGCCGGCAACCGGCGAAACGGCTACCGCGAGCGCAAGCTCGCCACAAGCGTGGGCACTATCAGCCTCAGGATACCGAAGCTGCGCTCGGGAACGTACTTCTCCGAGGACCTGATCAGCCGATACTCGCGCGTGGACCGCGCGGTGAGATCGGCGGTTTCCGAGATGGTCGCCAACGGAGTGTCGACCAGGAAGGTGAAGCGCGTGGCGCAGTCCATGGGCATAGACCGCATGAGCGCCAGCCAGGTGTCGAGGATGTGCTCGTCGCTGGACGAGTCGGTCGCCGACCTACAGGAACGGGATTGTCGGACGTCAGCTACCCCTACATCTGGCTCGACGCCACCTACATCAAGCGCAGGGACGCAGGACGCGTGCAGTCGACCGCGCTCGTGACCGCCATCGACACGGAGACCTATGACGGCTGGAAGTCGTTCCTGCTTTCGCTGCGCGCACGCGGGATCGACGGCGTCATCTGCGTCACCAGCGACGCCCATGAGGGGCTCAAGCGCGCCATCCAGGAGGTCTTCCCCGGCGCCGCGCGGCAGCGCTGCATCGTGCACCTGATGCGCAACGCCGCCGGCAACGACCAGGCAGAAGAGGGGCGCCGTGCTGGGCATCCGGAAGGCCGTGTTCGCCGAGCGCGACACCAAGCTCGTGCACGGGCTGTACCAGCTGGCCACCGAGCAGATAGAGGGCTTCTGCCCCAAGGCAGCCGAAGTTCTGGTCATGTCTGCGGTCGATCAGCTCGAGCATGAACCGGCGCTGTTCCTTGCTGAGCGGGTCGAGGAGCCATTCGGCTATCACTTCGGGCTCTGTGCCGCGTGCATTGAGGATCTCGAAGATGGTGGAGGAATCTTCATCGCTCGTAGATGTGATTTCTCGTAAGAAGCGTTAATGACTGCGTTCCGAAACGCCAACAGTTCTTCGTCGTCCAAGGTCTCGCTCAGCTGGAAGAGCTCGAACCAATGTAGGAAGTCACTGAGCCTGGAAGCCTAGCGCTTCCAAGATTCCTGCCTCACCCCGATTGCTTGACCCCATCGTTTTTAGACACTGAAAAATGAACTGCAATAAGAAACGGTATCGCTACCAACCAATCACACAACACAGGGACGCAAAGAAAGACATCAGAATCATAGCTACAGGAGGAATGACGGGAGAAAAATTAAAACGCTGCGACACACAATCAATTCGGGCCCGAGGTGCACACAAAGAAATGAACGCCGGAACAAGCACCGGTATCAAATATCTCGGTTGCACACCTGCGACCGAAGTGTCGCCAACGGGCGTGTAACCGACATAAAGCGCCGTGCACACCAAAGAGACACTTGCGACAACAAGCGCAAGGGTCCACATACGAAGGACAGGTGTTACAGGGTTTTTAGAGGAATCACCTTCGACATTAAAGGCGCTCGTATAAATACAGAGAAAGGGCAGAGTGGAAAGAAATGGAAGCGATACTGCAACATTGCCCATATAAGCATATGAAAGAGAGTAGTCATTCGATGAAGCGGGCGCGAGCAGATTGACCATAAAACTGAATAACGTACCGAGGAAGTTTATCGGATTATTCAGAATGTAGCGTATTTGTCCTATTCCACTGACCCCCTCGCCTCCCCTCACATCTCCCGCCTGCACAGCGGGGGAAAACAGCATCGGTAAGGTAAAGCTACACACCATTAGGGTGCCGAACAAAATCACCAAAGCCACATATAACTTCCGTTGCTTCGAATTTTTAAATTTCGAAGCAGGCATGAACAGCATCATTCCAATTAACGGAAAATAAACAGCTTTTGCAGACAAGCCCAAAAAGAAACACGCTGTAATTGCGAAAACGCTTAATGGCGTCAACCTCTCATCCGGCTTCGACAACTCCCTTAGAACCAAAGCAACTGCAAGCAATAAGAAGCAAGTCACCCACGGATCATAAGAATAGTTCGAAGCAAGATAGACAGCATAAGGAAGTAGGGCAACCGTCGCAATCAAAGATTTCCATTTCGGAATATAGAGGATTGCAATGGCAGTCACGACAACATAAGCGAAAAGGTTGAACAGCCTTCCCAAGGCAAAACACGTAAGCAATGGAAGGGACAACAACCTCCCCAACCAAAGACCGAGAGCACAGGGAATATAAGCAATGGTCGAAATGTTCCTCAATGATTCACCGGTCACCGCAGTCACAAAACCAGAGGAACTATAAACTTCCCCTGAAGCTATCTGGGACAAATGGAGGTCATTCAGATCCATCTCCGCGTCATGCACCTCATCAAACTGAAGACTGTTATTTTCCACCCATGGAACCGCAACTAATTCAATTTCAGACTCGGTGAAGACGGGATCCCCCATATAGGACAGGCCCAGAGAACGAGCGTAATGAATCTGATCGTCCGGAGAAACAGCAGTGAGGTTCGGTAAGGCTGAAATCAAAAAACAGCCTAGCGAAAGCGCGGCGATGGAGAAGGAGGCTACGGTCTTGTATAGACCCGGTTTCACAATAAACCAAGGAGCGACACCTAGAATAATCACAATGCAGAGGTGAACAGTATGCACAAAGTATGCTCCAAGAAACGGCATCAGTACAGTGGACGCAACCGCCAACAGACCATTTACGGATAGAACGACTATGCACAAAACAACGATGCCCAGAACAGGGTTTGCAGCAAAAAATGCACGCACTCTTCCCTTGTTGGCCAAAGCGGGCTTTTTCACGGCGAGCAAGATAAAGGAGCTGCTGATAAATACAGCAAAGAAAAGAAGTACTGATTCTTTTTTACTCCAATCCATTATAGATAGCACGGACCTCCCTGGCGTACCCAGCACGGTTCCAGCTTCAAGTAATATAGACAAAAGAGCCGAAAATGCGCAGACACTCAAGGCAAGACGAGGAGAAGCCTTTCCGAACAGTGTGCTTCGCTCGGAGGCAAGATAAAACCAAGCAAGAACCGCTAAACAAGCAAATAACGCAAGCTCCATGCACCAATAAAAGATTGCCGCCGTGACGTCATAGAGAACAAACAGTACTGCACCCGAGATAGCAAGCAGCACAAAGCACACAAGCGGAAGCGCGCTCAACCGATGCCCATCGGAACGTCTCCGTATTTGCGTCTTAACCATTTGAGCATGGCCGTGAACATTCGGAATCATCAAATCGTCTCCTGTCTGAATCTAAACTATGACCGTACGATGAGCATCAAAGAACACGACGGCAGAACCGATAGCGATACCCATTTTCAACAAGGCGGCCATCCCTCCCGCAACCAGAGCCGAACACCGTCTGCTGTCTGCTCAGCAGTCTCTTACTATTTCCTTCTCGATAATCGCAAGCCGCTGAGTCAGATTCTTTATGTTTGCTGCTTGTTTCGTCGCGATTACGCTAAGCATCGGCAAAAACGCAAGGAGAAGAAACAGGCCAAGGAAGAACACAAAATTCGTGGTCAACACGGAACCGAACAAATCGCCAATTGCACCAATGAAACCGGAGGAAATCGCAGCGATGAGGATTACCACCGACAAAGAAAGCCAGAAAAAGGAATAGCGTAAGGACAACTTGCCCTTGGATACGAGACGGATCACGCAGACGAAGAACACAATCGCAACAATGCGAGGAAGAGACACGGTCTCTCCTTTCAAGGGGCGAACGAATAATTAATATGACAAATTTAACGAAGCGCCTGCTCCTCAACAAGCTGGTTAATCCTCCGACGCAGCTTCGAGATGCTCACCGTGTTACTGAACTCTCGATACAGGAGCAATACAATCACGTAGAGGAACACGAAGTTTGCCGGGCTCTCAAATCCCAAAAGTGAAGACAGCCAAAAGGCAACTTGAGGGAAAGCGGCCAGCACAACGAAACTGAAGGCGAAGAAAAGCCAGAACACAGAATCCAGCACCTCAATCTGCGCTTTTCTCAGCTTCCTGATGACAAAATACAAAACCAAAAGCGCCCCGAGCAGGAGGACGGCCCTAAGCACAATAGACACTGTTCAATCACCTAAACCACTGAACGAAGAGAATGGAGATGCAAGCGCGAGCCATATAGGCAATCGATTTAGGGATGTTCAAATAGCTCTCCCCTGCCTGCCTCTCACGCATCTCAACCTGAACTTCACGAACCTTAGCACCCTTCTTAATCAGGTACGAAATAGACTCGGGCTCTGGGTTCAAAGAGTCGTCGTTTGCAAAACGCTCAATCATCTTCCTGTTAAACATGCGCATGCCAGAAGTCGGATCTGCGACTCGCTTGCCGGTAGTGAGCTTGATCGCAACCGTAATGATGCGCGAGCCGAGCATGCGTGCAGAAACCTCTTTGCACTTGTTTACAAAGCGCGAGCCGATAACAATGTCGGCGTCCTCGGCGATCGCAAGGTCGAGCATCTTGGACATATACTCCGGGCAATGTTGGCCGTCTGCATCAAACTGCAAGGCATAGTCATACCCATTGCGCAGCGCGTACTTCATCCCCGTCTGGAATCCAACTGTAAGACCAGAATTGACCGGAAGAGTGACATGATTGTAGCCACGGTCGAGACAGATTTGCTCAGTTGCATCCTTGGAACCGTCGTTTACCACGAGATAATCGATATCGGGCACAACAGAAACAAGCTCGTCAACTGTTCTCTCTAGAGATTCTTCCTCGTTATACGCTGGCACAATTACCAACACTTTTTTACTATTCACCATCCGCCAATCTCTCATAGACAACTCAACAAGAACTCGCCGCTACAATTGGTTGCTCTCCTGTCCTCGGCGATAGAATTTAAACAACAGCCTCGCAATAAAAGAAGGCCAAAACCGCTCGAGCATCGCGAGGTCCTCCTTTTCTCGCGTGTCATCCTTAATTAAGGCAGATGTCTCAGATTCTTGATGAATACGGTGGTGCATCAACACCTTGGAATCATAGTAAAAAGCACCAGGCAGCTTTGAAAAGCGCTCCCATGCCGCCCAATCGAGATTCGAGCGGAATTCTGCAATAAACGGAGGCATAGGCAACTTGCTCATATTCAACGTTACGGACGGGCAACAAATTGCAGATCCACAAGACAGAATTCTCCTACGCATCCATCTGGAGGTAGCAAATCTTCCGTCCCTAACGGGAGTAAGCATCAGGCGTTTGATTCGAAGTAGCTGGTTATCGTCAACCTTGGCACCATTCCTCAACTCACCATAGTTGGTAAAGAAGATGAGCAGATTGTCCATCTTATTCGCAGCAGTTAGAAGATGAGCCGCGTACTCAGGCTCATAGGTATCGTCCTGGTGCGCAACGGTGACAAGAGAAGTGTCAGCGCAACTTACTGCGTAATTCCAATCATCAGCGATCCCAGGATTTCCGTCCCGAACGTACAACTTAACGGAGTATCGCTTAGCAAGCTCACGCGTTGCATCGCACGGAGTCGAAGTGGCAATCAACACGTTGGTCTTTACAGTCTGCGCAAGCAAGGATTGAAGGCACTCTTCAAGAAAGGGGCTCTCTTTGTACGCGCAGAGCGCAAAGGTATGGTCAGAGGGACCAAATGTCATGAATCGCTCCCATTTAATCGTATATGCATGCCTGTTCATTATACGTTCACCTTTGCACTCGTTGAAAAGGGCACTAAAATTACTAAGGTCTTTCGAACGAACGCTTCGCACGAGAAGGGAGCTGCATGCCCAACGTCCCCGCACCCTTGAGCACGAAAAAGAACGCGCTCTGGAACGCCGCTGGTTGCATTTTTTACCTTGGATGCCAGTGGCTTACAACCGTCCTGGTCGTTGTTCTATCGACCGACTACAACAATTCCGGAGCGCTTGCATTTGCCATGTCCGTTGGCAGCATGTTTGCCTCCATCAGCCTATATAAAATGAGGACCTACCAGGTTTCCGACATTTCCTGCGAGCATTCCGCAAAAGACTATATTGGCTTTCGCTTCGTATCGATCTTATTCAGCTTGATCATGAGCTGCATCTACGTCGCTGCGATCAGCGACAACGTTTCCTTCCTGATCGCCACTTTTGTATTCCTCGTTTTTAAAATCGATGAGACCTTTGTCGACGTGCTCTACGGAGTCGACCAAAAGGGACAGCGCATGGACTACATCGGCAAATCCCAGTTCATGCGCGGAGTGCTATCCCTCGTCGGCTTCGTCGCCCCACTTGTAACGATCCACTCGCTGCCCGCCGCGATCATCGGCATGGCGTTTTGCTGCATGCTCGTGACCCTCTTCTACGATCTCCCCCACGCAAGACGATTTGGGGATATCAAGCCCAGCTTCGCTCACGAACATCTTGTCGAACTCGGAAAAGCATGTCTTATGCCGACAATCGCCAATTTCTTAGCAACGTCCATCGTTTCCATTGTCCGTCAACGCTACGGCGTTCTTGCCGGACAAGAACTCCTAGGAATTTACGCCAGCATCGCGACTCCCGCAGTTCTTATACAGGCAGGCGCGACGTATCTCTACAGTCCACTTATTGGCACCCTAGCACACTCTTTGCAAAATGGGGGCGCAACAGCTTTCAAGAAGAGCTTCTTCAAGGTATTCGGCTTGCTCTTTGCATGCATGGCAATAGTTACGATCGGATTCTCATTCGTTGGTGGTCCCCTGCTCGAACTCGTTTACGGAAACAAAATCGAGTCCTATATGTGGATATTCCCATATGTTCTTGGAGCCACAACGTCAATCGCCATCCTGCTCTACGTAAACGACTCCCTCCTCATTATGCGCGACGGAGTCACCCAGATTGTCATCAACGCTCTTGCATTTGCCGTCATCGTCCTTACGGCGGACCACCTTATCACCGCCTTCGACATGAACGGCATCAACGTTGCCATTATTGCCGCATGCGTTCCCGCAGCGGTTACGGGTGCCATCAGAATTGCCACGAGCAAATAGGCTTCGTCGTCCGCCCCTCCCAACATACCGCCGCAAGCCGCTCCCTTAGCCACACGGGCACTTCGCTCGAAACACACCTAAATGCTGGCAGCATTTGATTGCACTGGAGACACACACGTATGGCTTCAGGAGTGGTTGTGTGAAGGGCGCGAGAGGGTGGACGTTGGTCTAACCGTGACGACGCAGGTTTGTTGTGTTCGGAGTTTGGTGGATGGTCCTCCGAGTCCATGGTGACTATATTCCCTTTCTTTGTTAGAATCATAGCTTGTTAATAATGCTTTGGAGAACAGATGAATATTCTATATACGGTCAATGAGGCATTTGTACCGCAGCTTGCAGCTTCAGTTGCTTCTGTTTGTGAGAACTCGTCTCCCGATGACGCAATCCACTTTTTCGTGTTCTGCGACAAGGTGTCACAGACGTCGAAAGAGACGCTGCGTTCTTTTTTGAATAAGTATTGTGTCGAGATTGATTTTATTGATATCGATGGTTTCATGGATGCTGGCTGCATTGACTTTGATACGCAGGGTTGGAATGAAATCGTACTCTCTAGGCTGCTGTTGGCAAGGTTTTTGGGCAGCGATATTCAACGCGTTCTGTATCTTGACGCAGACACAATGGTCAGGGGGAGCCTCAAGGAGCTCTGGGACGCTCCGCTGAATGAGCGCGGCTGCATAATTGGTGCATGTCCTGAGCCAACTGTATCGCCGAAACGCATGAAGGCCCTTGGACATGGAGGTAAGCCGTACTTTAATGCCGGAGTCCTTTTGATTGACCTTGAGTCCTGGCGTAGTAATGAGATTGAAAAGCAGCTTCTAGAGTGTCTGAAAGAGCGGGGAGCCGAGCTTTTTGCGAACGATCAGGATGCGATAAATCTTGTCCTTGATGACCGAATCATGCCTCTTCCAGTAAAGTATAATTATTGCAACTCCTTCTATTATTATCTGCTTTCGATGTTGAAACGGGTCTCCCCTTGGTTCGATCCCGACCCACGCCTGTATTCCGAGTGGATAAGCAACCCCGTTATCGTGCATTTCCTTGGCGAGGACCGTCCTTGGAGATTGGGCAACACGCATAGGTATTCAAATGAGTATCTCCAGAACCTCTCTTTGACTCCATGGAAGGGGCAAGGCATGGAAGATGGATGGCATTTCTACTATGCCGCTTGGTCTCTTTTCAATATGCTGACCGGTCCTTTCCCAATGTTTAGATACCGCCTTATTACAAATATGATTCCCTCTGTTATGAGGCTGCGCGCAAGAGGTAGGAGGAATCGCTGATGGCGGGACATTTAGACCGCACTTCTGAGGCTACTCCTGTTACGGAAGAGCTATCAGTTAAACAGAATATGGTTTGATATTCAAGGTTGCAGATTCGTGCACATTACAGTAGTGAACAAATGTTCAGGGCGAGCCACGATTGATGTATACTCAAGTTGAGCATGGGACGCATCTGGCAGCGCCCTCCGCCGTTTAGCTTTCGTGGCGCTTTCGCGCCATACGACAGCCGTCTCGACATGGGCGGCTGTCGTTATATTACGGGCCTAGAGCCCGCTACTTGCTCAGAATGGCCTCTGTCTATTTCATACGTTTTGTTTACTATTATTTTCAGCCGATAATTCTGATCCCAAAGTATTCTGTGCTTATATATAATTGGTGATTGCTGTAATCTTTAGCGGTAATAACACTTCTTGACATCTCCTATGAAAGACTGTCAGAAATTCTCAACAATATAAGATTAAATAAATAGCCAAAAAACTAGAGCCGATATGCAACTAAATTTGCATATCGGCTCTAGAACGTCTGCACACCCATTACATGCACAAAACATCAAGGACAATTGCATTTAAGCCTTCGCCATAACCTTTACCAGGAACAGCCCAACGTCCATTTAGGTCCGTCGTCTTGGGAGCACACCCACGGGAAACAAGATTAAAGCGTGGGTCAATACACGGATTATTCAAAGGCTCAGTTGTTGCGTACGCTTTTAAATGCTGCGTCTGAACCCTAAGCCCTTCTCTAGCGGAAGAAAAAGTATATCCGGGATTTCCAGGGCCAGTGGCTCCAACACCACCGAAATTGCACTGGTTTGCCTGGACCAAATTTCCGAATCTTAAATAGCCCGTCTCTTTCATGACTTGAGCATATAAAACTTCAGGACATACTCCCTCAAATGAGGCTTCTTCGTAAAGAATCTTACAAAACTCATCAATAGAGGCGCTGCCTTTGCTTTTATACACGCTTGTTGGATAAGTTTGCTTACCAACAGTCCTACTGTAATGAGCGGCAGCATCCTCGTAAGAAGTGAAAGACGAGGACATTATATAGCCCTCAAATCCGGTCATGCTCGAACCATTACGGTGCTCTTTCATCCCATATTCGAGATAGTGGCAATAATACGCTTTTAAATTACTTCCGTAAGCCTTTCTAAGATCGAGATATCTCGTTTTATAACTATAAACGTCGAACGCCTCGGAGCCGCGGCGGCCCTCCGACATGCCGTAGTTGACGAAGTGATCCAGGGCCCTATCTTTGCTTCCGTTTGCCCATTCATTAACATCTGGATACTTATTAAGATAGTAGTCGGCATCGAAAACAGACGAATAATCAAGCCAAGATGATTTGGGGAACTGCGCGATGATGGCGTCTGCATCAGCTTCTCCAAGACGCTTGCACCCGGCATCACTAAAGTACTTGTTCGCATCGCCCCAATTGGAAATAAATCCGTGTTCGATCAAAATACCGGGGATTCCAGCTTCACGAGCACAACGAATAACAGCGAATTCGTCGCCCACCTGCATCTGAAAGACACCACGGTTTGTAAGTCCGAGAGCAACAAGATTGTTCTGAACCTTCTGGGCCAGTTCGTACGAAACCTGGGTATAGTCAGCCCCGTTCACGGTAGGCGAATACACCTCGGCACCATGGGCTGCGGACGAACCTGAATTGATATGGAAACTGATATAGGCCTGGGCGCCCTGATTGACGCAACGCTGAACGCGGTAAAGGAAGTCGCTGCTACCGTAGCTGCCCGACTGCTCACGAGCGAGAATTACCTTAAATCCGTAGTTCTCAAGCTTGGTCTTACACGCGCTAACAATCTTCCAAGTAAGGTCGGCTTCACTCTTCCCGTTGCCCTGAGCGCCAGGATCGGATCCACCGTGACCGGCATCAAGTGCGATCACACGAACATTTTTACGAGCTGAACGGGAATCGGCGCTATAAGCTGCAATGCCACTATCACCTTCAGAACCGGAAAGTGCCTCTTCAATAGAGAAAGCCTCGACAGGATTGCCGTTCTCATCGGCATAGTAGACTGACAAATCATCGGAATTGTCAATGTAATCAGAAGAAGTAGACGAATTGACTACGTTAAAGCTGTAATCCTCAGACGAGAGATCCACTGAATAGATTGCGTTCGAATCCTTCACCTGATACGTAATACCGGTTAAAAAATACCGCGCTACCAACAAATCTTGTCCGAATGTAAAGCCCGCAGCATTCCCAGCGAAGGCCGAAGCTTCAATGGAGCGCTGTTCGCCAGAATCGCTGACGAATGATAGGGACGCAGAGGTCAAAACATCGGAGTCAGATGCAGTTGCGAACGCCGCCTCTTGCATAGCACCCAACGAAAGAGAGGGCTGCGCAATGTACAAGTATTGAAAAGAGGCATCGACAGAGGAGGAATCGTAAGATTGAGCCGGCTGAGCGGCCGATTCGACTTCCGAATTACAAGAGTCGGCTTCGGCGGTCTTCTCAGTAACCTCACAAGGGTCGGCTTCGGCGGTCTTCTCAGTATCCTCGGAAACGAAATCCGAAAATGAAGAGGAGCTAGAGGTCTCGGCTTCATTATTTGAAAGCGAGGAAAACTCAACTGCATAGGCCGACGAAACGGGAGCAAGGAATGAAGAGGAAACCAGAACAGCGGTAACCAAATTAGCGACTGCGCAACGAACTTTTTTCATATATGCACTCCCAACAAATTAACTTAAATCTAAAAAGTAAACTTTAACCAAACAAATTTGAACTCGAATAATTGTAATTGAATTACTTGACCTACTGGGGAACGCGGCAGAAATGTTAGACAGTGTTTTCTGCCAACAGAGTCCTTGCCTATATCGCAGTGAAGGAGCATCCGTTCTTGGATGGCAACAAGCGCTCTGCAGCGGCGTTCTTCATTCACTTCCTCGATAAGAACGGAGTTCTCAGAGACGGAAAGACTCCGTGCCGAAGCTGGTGAGAATCGCCGGGCAGCAGGCGAAGCTGAGGAAGACAGCGTAGGGGAATCGCGATTACGAATTTACACACCGCACAGGACTTGGCCCAACAATGGCCTACCTTAGCAAAGAAACCCCTGCAATCTTGTCACACAAAACATCAAACGCCCTACCCGGATGCTTGAACATCACCCGATACAGAACCTGTCGAACTGCCTCGACGCAGGACGCGGCAACATACACGCCGGTCACCACGAGCACAACCGACAGCAGCCCCCACGCCGTGTGGCAGTGAGAAAACACAAGCACGTTCTTCCAAAGTAATTCCTGCATATAACCGCTGTCCGTAGCAAGGTATACGCCAAACGACAACGTGGCCAAGTAATTGACAGCAGGCCAATGCGCAGGTTGAGCGTTAAAGACAAACAAGCACACCGGAAGTGCGATCGCAAGCGACAAGAGGCTTGCAGGATTAGTCACCACCGATCCGTACACGCTGGAAGCGAAAGCGCTCAAAAGGAGCACGTCCTTTTGAGCCACAAAGTAGCAAACGTACACAGCAACGTACGAAAGAACGGGCAGCGCCAAAACCCTCGCATCCGCCCCGCCGCGATAATGCCACTTAAACCAACACGTCACGCACGCGATCACGACCGTCTGACCCGTCAGGGAGGAAACAAAGCCGCCAATTGTCGAATACGGCACAACGGGCAAGACGCCATATAGCACGATCAGCAGCATGCAGAGCTCGCCCAGCCGCCGGCTCGTCAGGGCACGCAACCCGTCGAACAGATAGGGCGCCACAAGAATCAGCAGAATATACACCGTAGGATGTTGATGTTCACTAAGAAGTGGTCCGAGTGATCACTGGGAAATAAGCACCGTGAGCACGAAAAATTGAGCAGTTTAAGCAAGAGGGCCGCGCCCCGGGGACCGGGGGCGCGGCCCTCGCCGTATGGTTTCCCCGGGCGGTTACTTTGGCGAGCCCGCCCGGGAAGGATGGAGGAGATGACCGTGCCCCTGGACACAGTGAATGATATACGGTCGATGGATGCCGCCGGGCGCTCGAGGTCCGAGATCGCCCGAATGCTCCACGTGAGCCGGAACAGATCGGAAGAGCGCCGCCGGGACAAGGTCAACAAATTCCGCCTGTTTGCCCCGGAGGAGGGGCAGGCCCGCGCTCGAGGGCAACGAGGAATGGGTCGCGGGCGTTCTCGAGGCCGACCTCGGGGCCCCGAGGAAGCAGCGCCACACCGCCAGGCGGATCTACGACAGGCTCGTCGCCGAGCGCGGCTACGGCGGCTCGTACTCCACCGTGCAGAGGTTCGTCCGCGAGCTCAGGCTCGCCCGGGCGGCGGCGGGCGGAGAGGGGTACCTCGAGCTCGAGTGGGCGCCCGGCACCTGCCAGGTCGATTTCGGGAACTTCCGCGCCGCGGTCGGCGGGAGGACCCTCGACCTCAAGCTGCTGGTCGCGACGCTTCCGCACTCGAACGACCGGCAGTGCGTCGCCCTCATGTCGCAGAGGTCGGAGTGCCTGTGCGCCGGGCTGCTCGAGATCTTCCGCCGCTGGGGCCGCGCCCCGGCGGCGATGGTGCTCGACAACGCCACCGAGGCGGGCAGGATGGTGCGCGGCGAGGTCACGGAATCGAGGCTGTTCTCGCAGTTCAGAGCCCACTACCGCTTCGAGAGCCGGTACTGCAACCCCTATTCGGGAAACGAGAAGGGCTCCGTCGAGAACGCCGTGGGGTTCCTCCGGCGCAACCTCCTCGTCCCCGTGCCGGCGTTCGGCACGCTCCCCGAGCTCAACGCGTTCCTCGCCGAGGGATGCGCGAGGGTCAACGCGGCGGCGCGCTGCCGCGACGGCAGGCCG
>OLRW01001105.1_pt1 | contig 18513 bp, 17 predicted proteins | sample 1672701 | NCBI WGS metagenome assembly OLRW01 (sample SAMEA3136715, study PRJEB25190) | human gut metagenome | biome: human gut; feature: human-associated habitat; material: faeces | place: Austria | collected 2013
CAACAAAGCAGACTACTCTGCGGACTGCTTCGCAGCCGCAGAGGTGCTGCACATTCTACTTGTACACGAAAATGCGTAATGTCGCAGGTTTGAGTACGAGCGAGGCGCAAAAATCCAGCGATATGTTCGGCAAGTGCCGCTATTTGGACGAGATCACCGGAGGACGTGGCGTGATTTTTGCAACAGGTACGCCCCTGAGCAACAGCATGACCGAGATGTATACCCTGATGCGTTATCTTCAGTACAACACCTTACAGCAGAAAGGGCTGACCCATTTTGATGCGTGGGCATCCACCTTCGGTGAGACGACCACGGCCATTGAACTTGCGCCCGAAGGCACCGGATACCGTGCACGCACTCGTTTTGCGAAGTTCTTCAACTTACCTGAACTGATGGCGATGTTCAAAGAAGCGGCGGATATCAAGACCAGCGATCAGCTTCATCTCCCAGTGCCTGATGCAAAATTTGAGACGGTGGTGGTCAAGCCTTCGGAAATCCAACAGGACATGGTGCAGGCGTTGAGCGAACGTGCAGCCGAAGTCCACAGCGGTTCTGTTGACCCCTCAGTGGACAATATGCTGAAAATCACATCGGATGGCCGCAAGATCGGTCTTGATCAGCGGTTGATGAACTCGGCACTGCCCGATGACCCCGACAGCAAGCTGAATGCCTGCGTCAACAACGTCCTGCGCATCTGGAATGACACCAAGGAGCAGAAGCTGACCCAGTTGATCTTCTGCGATATGTCTACGCCAAAGGGCGATGGCAGTTTTAATGTCTATGATGATATCCGCTCCAAGCTGCTCAATGCTGGTGTGCCCGAACAGGAGATCGAGTTCATCCACAACGCAGATACGGAAAACAAGAAAGCAGAACTTTTCTCCAAGGTGCGCAGCGGACAGGTGCGTGTGCTGCTGGGCAGCACTGCAAAAATGGGAGCCGGTACAAATGTCCAGACGCTGCTTGTGGCAGTGCATCATCTGGACGTGGGCTGGCGTCCTTCCGATATGACCCAGCGCAACGGCAGAATCATCCGCCAAGGCAACCAGAACAAACAGGTTTACGTCTATAATTACGTCACGAAATCGACATTTGACGCCTACCTCTATCAGACCCTTGAGAATAAACAGAAGTTTATCTCGCAGATCATGACGAGCAAATCGCCTATGCGATCTTGCGATGATATTGACGAACAGGCTTTATCTTACGCAGAAATCAAGGCTCTGTGTGCAGGCGACCCTCGCATCCGGGAAAAGATGGACTTGGACGTGCAGGTAGCAAAATTGAAGGTGCTGCGCGGAGACTTCCAGAATCAGAAATATCGTCTGGAGGATAAGCTGCTCAAAACTTTCCCGGAGGAGATCCAGAAACAGAAAACCCGCATTGCTGCTTTGCAGCAGGATTCACAGATTGCAGCAGCACACCCGCAGGACAAAGAAAACTTCTGCGGCATGACCATCAAGGGCATGGTGTACGATGACAAAAAGGCTGCGGGCGAACGGCTGCTGCTGGCTCGGCAGGAGATGCCCAATGCTGATATGATGCTGCTGGGCACCTACCGTGGCTTTGAACTGAACATTCGATTCGACAGCTTCAAAAATGAGCATCAGGCCGTTCTCCGGGCAGAGTTGAGCTACCCGGTATCGCTGGGCGATGATGCGCGCGGCAACATCACTCGTCTGGACAATGCCATCGACAACTTTGCTGACCGTATTGCAGACGCCGAAAATGCCCTGCAAAACCTTGAACAGCAAAAGCGGGCCGCAGAGGTTGAAGTGGCAAAACCGTTCGCACAGGAAGAAGAACTGGCTGAAAAGTCTGCTCGCCTTGCCGAACTGAATGCTCTACTGAATATCGACCGTGACCGCAGTTCCTCGCAGGATACTCCCGAAGAATCCGAGGAAGCCGAAACACCTGCAACTCGTCCGTCTGTGCTGGCTGCACTGGGGGAAAAGACCAATCAGCCGAAGCCTGTCAAACCGTTCCGCAGCTACTATGATAAGGATGGTGATGCACGATGAAAGAGAAGCGGGATGAAATCATCATCCTGCGCTTGAGCAAAACAGAAAAGAACCGTATCTATGAAAAGATGCTCAGCATGGGCATCCGAAGCCTGAGTGCCTATATCCGCAAGATGGCACTAGACGGCTATTGCCTGCACCTCGACTTGAAAGAACTGCAACGCATGGCATATCTCTTGCAGATGTGCAGCAACAATCTGAACCAGTACGCCAAGCGTGCCAACGAGTGCGGCAAGGTCTACGCCGCCGACATGGAGGACCTGCGGCAACGGCTGGATGAGTTAATTGAGATTGGTCGGCAGATTCTCTCCCGGCTGGCAGAACTCTAAAATTTTCCCCGCAGTTGGAGGACTGCGGGGGCTACATAACAGTTGACATCCTTGCAACGCAATCGTTGATACCTTTATAATCGGGGTGAAAGAAAGGTAGGTGCTAGATATGAGGTTCGTTTTTAAGATGATCGTTTTCCCGTTTTGGCTGCTTACGGCTTTCCTTGCGCTGATGCTGAAATGGACGCTGAACCTGTCGGCGTTCGTACTGGCGCTGCCCATGCTGTATATTTTCGGCTGCGGTCTTTATACGCTGTACTGCCGGGAGTGGCTGCAATTTTTGATCTTGCTGGTGGCAGAGTTTGGCTGCTTCCTGCTCATCACCGCCGGAACGGTCATCGTGGAAGCCGTGGAATGGTTCAGCGGCTGGATTGCAGAATTATAAAATTTTTATGCCGCCACTGTGCGGCATTTTCTTTTTGCCGGGAGGTGGTCAAACTGGCTGCAACAAGATTGATTGCGCTGCACAAAAACAAAGGAAAGTCGGTTGCGGCCTGTCTGAAAAGCCGTACAGACTATGTACAGAATCCCGACAAGACTGAGCATGGCGAACTGATTAGCAGCTACGAATGCAATCCTTTGACGGTGGATGAAGAATTTATGCTGTCCAAACGGCAGTATGAACTTGTCACTGGGCGCAGACAAAAAAGTGACGTGATTGCCTATCAGATTCGACAGTCCTTCAAGCCCGGTGAGATCACCGCCGAGGAAGCTAATAAGGTGGGCTATGAACTGGCCATGCGGTTTACAAAAGGCAAGTATGCGTTTATTGTCGCAACGCATACTGACCGGGAACACATTCACAATCATATTATTTACAATTCCACTGCGCTAGACAGCACCCGGAAATTTCGTGATTTTCTATTGTCCGGGCTGGCTGTGCAACGGTTGAGCGATTTGATTTGTCTGGAACATCAACTGTCTGTCATTGAAATCAAGCCGTACCGGGAGCGGCAGAAGCGCACACTCTACCCGCCCAAGGAAAGCAAACGTGACCGGCTATGCAGTGTGATTGACAACATTCTGTCTGAAAAACCCAAGGACTACGAGGATTTTCTGCAAAGGCTGGAGCAGCAGGGCTACGAAGTTAAACGCGGAAAATATACCTCCGTCAAGGGCGCACGGCAGAAACGATTTATCCGGTTCCGCACTTTGGGGGCAGGGTACAGCGAGGAAGAACTGAAAGCTGTCCTTGCAGGAGAAGCGGAGCATCGGCCTCGGCAAAAGAGTCTGGCACCGGAGCAGAAATTTCAGATGCTGGTGGACATTCAGACAAAACTGGCCGAGGGAAAAGGCGCGGGCTTTGCCCACTGGGCAAAGCAGCACAACTTAAAAGAGATGTCCCGAACGCTGATCTTCTTACAGGAAAATAAAATCGGCAGCATCGAGGAAATGCAGGGGCGTGTGGACGCTGCTACTGCGCGTTATCATGAATTGGGCGATTCCATTAAAGCATCAGAAAAGCGGCTGACAGAAATCGCGGTGCTGAAAGCACACATCATCAACTACGCCAAAACGCGACCAGTCTACGATGCCTACCGTAAGGCCGGATACAGCAAGCGTTTTCTGGAGGCGCACCGCACGGAGATCACGCTACACAAGGCGGCAAAAGCAGCTTTCGATGAAGCCAACCTGAAAAAGCTCCCCAAGGTGAAAGAACTGGATGCGGAATATTCCAAGCTGCTGACGGAAAAGAAAGCATCCTACCCGGACTACCGCAAAGCGAAAGAAGAAATGCAGGAGCTTCTCCGTGCAAAGAGAAATGTAGAACTGTTCTTTGCCGCAGAAAAGAAGAACATTCCCAAAACACATTCCCGATAAATGCTGACAGCCTAGGATTCTTCCGCTGTGGGAGAATCCTAGGCTGTCTTTTTTGTTATAGAAGTGTTTGGAACAAACGCGCAGTCTGCATCGGCACGATGCAGAACGATAGGGGATTGGGCACAGCCCAACAAGCATTTTGAATTTGGATTTTGAAAAATCCGATTCAAAAATTGCGAGTTGGTACCAGCTCGCCCTGCTTGCAGAGTAGCTGCTCCTGTCAACTCCTGCGTCTGAAATTTTCAAGTCACTTCAATTTCGCAAGAATCTCGTCTGCGCTCATGCCACTAGCCAGCAATTTTTTCAGGATATCTTCTGCTTCAGCTTTTTTAGCGAATTCCGCAGCTTTGGTTTCGGCCTTAATCTTTTTGGCTTCAATCTTGACAATTTCCTTGTCGATGGACTTCAGCTCTACCTTCTTGGCTTTCAGATCAGCTTTCAGTGCATCGATATTAGTGGTAATGGATGCGATTTCAGCAGTGACGGCTTCCTTTGCAGACTGCTTCTCAGCAATCTGTGCAGAGAAATCGGTAGTCGTTGTTGCGGTTTTAGCTTTGTTTTTGCTTCCCTTAGGTCTGGACATAGAATAGCCTCCGATATTTTGATAGCTTCAGTATAACACTAGCCTCCTAAATGTACAATCTTTTTATTTATCTGCTCTCAAGTACAAGGAATAATTCAAAAAGTGCCGGCTACTAATCATCCGTATTATAGACACAAGTGTTTTAAAGAGCCAACAAATAATCATGCGACCTACTTTGCAGCAAAGCGATTATAATATTTTCAATCGCATTCTCTTCAATCAATTCAAACTTATCACATGTACTCTATTTCCGAAGAAGATACCTCATTAGTTAATCTTGAAATATTTTTATTTACTAAAATATACACTTTGTCATTGTCTCGATAGGCTGTTGCAAAAATCTTTTTTTCTATATCATATAGTTCTTTTTGAGCTTTTCTTATTTCGTTATCGAAAAGTTCCTTTTTCTTTCCCATAATATCTCCTAAGTAATTAATAGAAAAAAGTCCACTCCTATCTAGAATCTCTTTAACTTCTCCATAACGAGGTTCGTCTTGGTATAAATGCACATAAGAAAAATTGATGAAGTCGATAGTATATATTTTTATGGTATCATATGCTTTTTTTCTAAAACTTTCAAAATTCATTTCTCTGTGCAGTAAAAAAGAAACATTGCTATGCATATCCCCCAGTGTATCTTTAAACGAAAATCCATCATACTCCCTTAAGTTCAATATAGTTTTAATTGAAACTGCTTTTAAGCTTGTACATTGAAGTACCATTCTGCCGATAAGATAAGAAATCAATATGCTAATTTCAATGCTTGAATATGCCTCGACATGGTTTACAACTATTGTCGTATTGAAATCTTGTATATTGCTGATAAAGTCATCAACATTACATACCATGCATTCCATTCTTTCCTGTAAATAATCAGACTTTAGTATTTTCAAAAAAGAATTATTCTTTTTCAGAAAAGTACAATAATCAAAGTATGTATACTTGGCGTCATCATTTTTATTATTGAGCAGACCGGATATTTTCTTTTTTATAATTGAAACACTAGATGCATCAGCTATACAATGATCTAAAACGGATACGATATGATAGTTTTCAACATCCTCTAAAAGAACAAACAAAGCCAAAAAGCCATTTTGATATCGTAAATTTGTAATTAATTTTTCGAATCCTTCTAAAAAATAATCCTCAACTACATCAAATTTACAATTCCAACTTTGCAAATTCAGATATGGAATTTCAAGCTTATCTGAAACCGTATATTCTGTAAAAAATAATTTTTCATTGCGTTTTAAAATTTTAGAACGCAAAATAGGATTTTGAATGAGCAGTTTTACGATTTTTGAATTCAAATCTTCTCTTTTATATTGCTTTGAAACAGAATAAGAGAAAGCTATGCATCGATTGATCTTATTGTTGTATATTATATACTGGTTATGGCAACAGGGATATTCTCTTTCCGGAGAAGAGTTGGTATTAATTAGAAAATCGAAGACTTTCTGGTTGCACCGCTGTACTTCATTCAGCACAAACTGAATCTCCATCGAATTGTGCTGTTTGTGCGTCGCTAAATTTTCATTTGATTTGAGCACATATTCGGATAGTTTATAAGGAGTTCTCGCAGTATAAATCATATCAATATTGCATTCTATATCGAATTCCCGCTCAATTCCAACAAGTAGGTTCACCACGGATAAAGAATCTCCACCTGATTCAAAAAAATCGGAATTATAGCCTATATTGATTTTGTTGTTTCCTAAGGCCTCTTTCATAATCGAGATGATTTTGTCTTGAACGGCCTTATTTTCATTTTGTTCGTTTTTATTTGCTTCAATATTCTGCTTTTCTTTATATCGCCTCCAAATAATGTTGCGATCAATTTTGTTGTTTATGGTTCTTGCCAATTCATCAACAAATTCAAAATAATTTGGAATCATATATTTAGGAATATTCTCATTCATGTACTTGAGCAACTCAACTTTTGTTACTCCTTTTTTTACCACGAAATTTCCAACCAACAGGTTTTCATTGTACACAACAGCAACGTCCATTACTCCTTCAATATCCCGTAATGTGTTTTCAATTTCGTTCAATTCTAATCGTATTCCATGTATTTGAACTTGGTCATCATTTCGCCCATAAAAATACAACATACCATTGTGCATTGCTACTATATCTCCTGTACAATAGCAATTTGTGCTTTTTTCTTTATAAAATCTTTTCTTGCATTCTTCGGCATTATTTACATATCCATCTGTAATTCCGTTTCCCTTTAATACCAGTTCGCCTTTACCATCTTTGTTCTTATTTATAATTTCATACTTGCAGCCATCGATGCAAGTTCCAATCGGAATTTCCTGTAATTCTAGATTTTTTTCAAATCGATAATATGTTGCATAAACGGTAGCTTCTGTGGGCCCATATAGATTGAATAATCCGAAATCCCACTGTCTCTCTCTCCATATCTCGTAAATTTTTCTCTTAAATGATTCACCTGCAATCATTACATATTTTAATTCTGAGGCTATTGATTCTAGCTCCTGATTACTATAATTGTTTAGCATATTTAAGAATACAGATGGAGAGGTCGCATAATGAGACACGTGATACATACGTACATACTGTGGGAAATTTTTCAAATTTTCTACTAGTGTAAGATCTATTGCAAGTATTTTCCCTCCATTTATCCATCCATATATTTCACTTGTTGAAACATCAAAATTATATGGTGTAGAAAACATATATACCGATGTATCAGAAACTGGACATATTTTTTGTAAACCCGACAAAATGTATACTAGATTTCCATAGTTTACAGAACAGCCTTTTGGTTTTCCCGTGCTTCCAGATGTGAAAAGAACATAAACTTCCGATGTGTTATCATATGTTCTACACTCTATTTTTGAACTGCTGGTATAAGATATGCACTGCTCAACGTCCAAAGAGTCGGTGGGTGTGTATTTCCAAGGTTCATCTGTAATAATCAATTCTACGTTTGCTTCTTCAACTATGATTTTCTTATTATTGGGCATTAGCTTCTTTGATATGGGAACATAGCTACAACCAGCCTTTAATACAGCTATAATCGAAATGATTACCAAAGGTGAATGATTCAAGTATAGTCCTACTCGAATATGTCTTTTTTTGCATTTATTAACTATTTTTTTCGCGATTGCATCCGAGTAAACATCTACATCACTATATGAATAATCTCTATCTAATCCATATATCATGACTTCGGAATTTTTATTCTGAGCCAATTTTCTAAACTCTACTCCAATATTCCCATTAAATTCAATCATAAACTATCCATCCTTTTTCGAAAAATCTTTAGAATTCTTTTCATATTCTATAATCAATTCAAGAAGTACGTGATGTTTTTTTCTTCAAATTTCATGGTCTTTGTATTTAGAATATGAAGACTACAATTTGAAACCTTGAACGGTTTTTCCCTATTTGTCCATGCCATATTGTTTATAATATAATAGATAATATTTATAACTCCACTATGCGTCACCACTATAATGTTGCTTTCAAAATCTTCATACATTTTGGTGAAATCGAAAAACCACTTCTGAATTCTATCAAAAAACTCTCTTGGAGATTCTCCATTAGGATACTTTTCATCCATTCTTAGTGTGTTAAAATACAATCCCGGATACTTTATGGAAGCCACATCATTTTTCATTCCTGCTAATTCACCATTATTCATTTCTCTTAGTCGCGCATCTACATGAAAAGGAATTTTCAATTTATACGATATTGCTTTTGCAGTTGATACTGTTCTTGGCAAGTCACTTGACACAATTTTAGATATATCAAAAGTCCCTTTCTGAGAATACAAAAATTCAGCCAATCTCATCGCTTGGATTTTTCCTTCTTCTGTCAAATCCATCGTGCTCCAGCCACCTCTATAGTTGCTATCATCTTTTCCGTGTCTTACAAAGATTATTTTCATAATGCTTCCTCCGTAGAATTTTCACTTTAGCATTTCCATCGCGTCAATTACTAGTATCTTAACTGTTAAAATTCACTTTTTACGGTTGTTCACTTATTTAGTTGAACTTCTCATAACTTGGCATGTTGCAACTTGCGCTCCTTTAATAGTATCTGATACAATTACATCTACATCATGTAAGAAGTCCTCCAAATCTTTTTTTTCATCATTTATAATCACATAGTCTGCTATTTCCTTGCAATTTGATGCCTTATGACTTTCTTTAAATGCATCTTTCATCTTCACGCTTTCTAATACCTCCTTATATGATATCCCCGAAATGCCTTTCTTAAAAGCCTCATAACATTTTTTATTATACTCTCTTCTGGCTCTAATCTCAATTGGGGCCTCAATATAAATATTTGCACACTTATTTCCAAATTCCCTTTTTAGGAAACTACCAAACGGGGCTCTATAAAGACTTTCTATAGATACACGTTTTATATTATCTTCTTTTAAATGTGCAATTAATCTTAAAACGAATTCCTTAAATACGTCTTCGCTTTTATCTTGATATAACTTAATAAAATGTTCGTCCTTTAAACCAGAAGATATATCTATGCCTCTTGCACTCATCATCTCTTTTTCGATTTCAATTATTTTATACCTTTTAATTTCAAATGGACTAGATGCCATTCTGATTCCTGCAGATGATTTGCCACATTCGCTCAATCCTGAAAGCGTAAAGATTGCATCGAGATACTTTTTTTCCTCTGAAAAATTTTTGCCATCTAAATAATTCATTATAAGTTTTTCTCCTTGTATTCTATATCAATAAGTTTCATTCGTTTTCTAAAATGTTTGGTCGGTAAAAATTAGTTCAAATCTCTTTTAGTGTTGCTACATCAATAAATTTCACTATTTTTGGTTACTAACATAGCTAATTACTTTTATCGAGAATTCTTTGACGCTTGAAAAGTTGTATTCATGCGTAACAACATTTGCTTCAATAGTATTCACCCCAGTTAGGTAATCAAACAATTCCATAACAGATCTATATGATTGCGGAATAATGTTATATGTATCTATTAGATAGACCTTCATAACAAGTACCGTTAACTTAAATATCTCTTTCTGGCTTTGCTCTGTAATACCATCATCCAGTAATCTCTTCAATTTATGTATGGTTTCCGGAATCACCATCTTGTTTTTTTGCTTCAAATTTTCAAATGAAATGGATAAACTAGATGGCACTGCACCATATAGTAGAGAAGTGATTCTCCCAGAATTATAGGCATATATTGAATATAGCGATTTCGCATCGATCAATCTGTTCTCTACTTCATATTCGGAAAAAATGGTATATCCAGTCTTAATATCAAATTGCTTTAAAAATCCACTTAACTGCTGATTTTGTTCAAAACTATAGTATCGCACCAATAGTAATATATCCATATCACTCCAATTTTGTATATATTGATTTCTACTGATGCTTCCCCCTACTAACAATGCTATCAAGTCGCCTCCAAATAAACATCTTACATATTTCAAAATTTTATCGAGTTGCCGGAGTTCTTTCTTCGGCAACTTAAGTTGTTCCAGTTGTATGCATGTTGAATTTCCAGAGAATCTCTTATCTTTCCATTGAATAGAATCTATTATTGCTCTTGTTGTTTCATCTATGGAGCAGCTTGTACTAATTTTATGCGTAAAATAGCCGATATTATATAGCCATTCCAGAAATGTTTTTTGTAATATTTGATATCGTTGATATAGAGCGACTTCATCGGGTGAGTAGTCACTATTATTCCTTTTATAGTTGTATCTCTCGTTTTTGACTAGAAGGATTCGTTCTTGTTCCAATATCTGAATTCCGTGCTGCTTCTTTTTTTTCTGAAGTAGCTCATATGCATCCTTCTTGGATAGTCCTTTGATAACCAAAGTCGCCCAAACTCTAGCATCAAATGTAGCGATTCCCTTGTCTAATATTGCATCGTTTCTTAAATTTGAAAATCCCGCTTTTATCGAAGAATATATTTCATCGCAGAATTCTTCGCAGTTTGAAGTATTGAACCACCATTCATGAAAACAACATGGACTTAGACACTCAATTTCTCTCGATAATTTAATAGTACTATATGCGAACCATGTGTCTCCATACTTTTTTGTTATGTTTTTTATTTGAGTTGTTTTTCCGCAATCGTCTAATCCATTTAATGAAATTATCATAAGTTTTCCTCCACAATTCTAAATGTGTTATGAATGATATTCTACAAGGAATTACCAAATAAATCAGATTGTTTTAATTGAATCAACAACATCTGAAAAGTCCATTTGCTTCATTTGATGATAGAAAAAGTGAACAAGATATATGGTATAGATTTTATCTATTGTTTCATATTTTTCAATGTCGAATATTGTAAGGAATCTCATTATAATATAGTATAACAAAGTGGAATTATTATATTCCAATCCCTGCAAATAGAGTTTGGCGATTGCTTTCCTCTTCTTTTCGGTTTTTGGATAGCTGTTGATTTTCAATATATCTTTTCCCTCAAAAAAATCAAGTGGAATACTGGGAATCATGTCGCATATTTTTTCATGCCCACAATATGATTCTCTATGATATTTTGGGCTGTAATATAAATCAATAAATAGCAATGAGATCGAAAACACTGCAACCTCTGCATCTATATAGTTATACCCCGATGTGACAAAATCAAAAAATACAGGCTTTATTCCTATATTCATTGTATTTAAGTCTCCATGTGATAGGACACATCTATATGTTCTCTCGCTCTCAAAATGATTTATACACTCCTTAATAATATCTTTAGTCTTTAATGATTTATTTAACCCGATATCCACTTTCTTCTCCGTCCATGAGTAATTCAAATATTTTTTTAATCTACTTTTTACTCTGCCCTCGAAAAATTTTTGCATCGGATATGAATTTCTCGTTTTCACATTACGATAGTTTGACTTTATACATTTCAAAAAATCGAAAGGCTCGGAAGAATCGTCTGATATAAGATAGTCGTTTAGCAATCCTCTTCCCGGACTAATACTATCTTCATATTTATATATGATCGCACCACAATCATTGAACATCACCGCAAAAATAAGTTCGGGAATTGGAAATTTTGAATACATTTGATAATAGCCCTGCAACTCCATGAAATATGACTTGATTTCCTGTACTTTATAAAAACATTTCTTATTGCCTATTACGATTATTCCGTTTATAGAATTGTTCTGCTTGTTTTTTGTCAAAATGTTTCCATTGACTATTTGCTGTAAGGCCGTTATTTTGAAATTATCGTTTACTTTAATGTGTGTACACTTGTCATTCATCCATACATCGTCAAACATCCATCTCATGTTTTAGTTCAACCCCATTAAAACAATGGGATTCCTCCTCACTGTAAAGTAATGATTTTTTCGAGTGTTGGGTGATATTATTATAAGTTGACTTCTGTATTCATATCTACTCAGTGCGATTTTTGTACTGCGTTTCTTTTTTATAAAATATTCTTAATCCTGCTAATGATAAAAAAACAATCCCCATTCCCACATTTGTAAAACTCGTTATAGAGGGTGTTTTCATAATAGAGGAAAAGACAAATGAGCCTGCTGGCATAAACATAGTGGCAACTGTAAAAATTACGCTGAAAACTCTACCCAAGTAATCTTCGTTAACACAAGTTTGTACACAAGTCATAAAATTGATATTAAACATTGTTAGAAAAATTCCGAACATGAAAAAAGGCAAAAGGCAAATTGCTATATTTTCAGTTGATTTGGATATTGGAATAAGTAACAATGGTAATCCAGTCAATCCCAAAAATACTGTTAATGAAAAACTGTTTTGCATAACTTTATGTGGAAGCTTTGCATTTATAGATGCTCCTAAAATCCCTCCCATTGCTTCTACAATCAATACTTTACTATAAAATCCATCGCAATATATTATTTCTGTATAGGGTACTAGAAGATCATATCCAGCGAGGAAAAAATTCACAAAAGCCGAAAGGACAACTAGCTGGAATACTTTTTTTTCATCCAATAAATATTTCACACCCTCCAAACTATACAAAAGAATATTTTTTCGCTTTCTGGTGTTCTCAGCTATACTATTACTATTGTGCTCATGCGTTATTAAAAGAGTCTCTGTTCCAGCAGAAATTGCAAATGTAATTGCATCAATTAATAACGCCCCTCTTGTACCGACCACCTTCACGAGTGCAAAACCAACAACCGGGCCTACCAATTTTATTAAATCGATTCCAGCATTAGAAATTGAGTTGAAAAAGCCAATCCGATTTTTATCTACTATTTCTTTAGTAATCGATTTAAATGTAGGTGAACTAAATGAAAAAACAAGTGCCAATAATGCATTTGCAATGACGAGTGCAATAACCATGCAATCCGAATTCAAGAAAAAACTTGCAAAAAAGCAGATAATGGCACTTAAACAATCAGAAACAATTATAATATTCTTCCGTTTTCCCAAATCTGCAACCACTCCACCTATTAGATTAAAAAGAATATTTATCACCACTTGTGAATTTTGATAAAGTGCAAGAATCCACATGCTATTTGTAAAATTTGAAACAATTGCAATACTATTCACATAATCAAAAACAATATCTCCTATTTTAGATGTCCACCGTCCCAAAATTAGCAGTCCCTCATTGCGGCTTACTTTTTTCATTTTACTTTTCCTTTCGGTGTTACAAATTCTCGAAATTCTTATCATCCAATCATGGCTACATCTAATATATTGCATGTTTCAAGTGCGATGTCGACAAATTTGTCACCAATCATTGAAAAGGAAGCACCAAGTCGTGTTATCATCTTACTCCGTTCAAGTCAATATGTATTTGAGAAAGTATTTACTAATATATAGGAGCTTCACTCTGCTTCTCCCTTACAGTTCACATCCCTGCTTAGTAGACACTTTACAAAAAAAAGCTACTTTTCAACATGAGGCGCAGCACCTAATGCTGCGCCTCATGTTGAAAAGTAGCTTTTTCATAAACAAATCATCCGAAAGATTTTATAATATCATGGATGATTTTCATTTGATTCTCAGAAAAATTTTTTCCTCGCTGACTAGGAACTAGATATTCTTGTTGTATTCTCCTTAAGAGATCACATTGCTCTTTAGTAAGTCCAGAAAGCGGAAGAACATTTGCTGTTTCTAAATTCAGTAGTTCATCAGTAGAAATTCCATACAGAAGTGAAATACTAACTAGGACATCTAATGGGATAGCATGGGCATCACTTTCATAGCCGCTAATTGTAGAAACCGACTTGTTCAATCGTTTTGCAAGTTCCGCCTGCGTCCAATTCCGACTTTCTCTCAACTTTTTTAATTTTTCGCCGAGATAATGTTCCATTTTTGTCCACTCCCATCTTAATTAGAGTGTACTATTTGCTTATTCCATATAATCGTATTATGGACTCCAAAAAATTCGATTATATAGAAGTTCCATTGACTTCAGAAAGAAGTTGCGCTATTTTGAGTGACAAAAGACGCCTAATTTAACAGTGGGGGATTGATGGAATGAGAGTTTTAATTTGCGATGATGAGCAAAAAATGATCGATTTAGAAGTTTCAATGCTTCAAAAATATTGCCAATCAGCTAATGTTATTGCAACATTTTACGCATTCACAGATTCATTAAGCGCAGAAAATACAGATGAATTCGACATTGCCTTTTTGGATATTGATATGGCGGAACTAAATGGAATTGAATTGGCTCGAAGATTACGATTGAAAAATCCAACGGCTGTTATCATTTTTGTTACAAATTTTATCCAATATGCTCCTGAAGGATATGAAGTACAGGCTTTTCGTTATTTGTTAAAGTCCGATATTCCATCTAAGCTCATTCCATATTTTATAGACTCACTTCGGGAAGTTCTCAATTGTCGACAAACAGTTACTTTTTCGATTAGTGGTGAGCCAATAGATGTTCCAATCAAAAACATCTTATATCTTGAATCAGATAAACACATTATTGTTATGCACTTAATTAATGACGATCGAGTCAACTACCGTTTTTATGGAAATATGACCGACCTTTCCAATAAACTTCAAAATCTAGGCTTTTTACGTATACATAAGAGTTATCTGGTAAACATGGAATATATTGAGCTTTTTCAGTATGAAAAAGTTTATCTGAGAGGCAGAATATGCTTGCCATCCAGTGAAAAAAAGCATAAAGAATTAAAGCAGCTTTATTTAAAATGGAGAGGTAAAAATCGGTGGAAACTTTTTTGAGCCTTTGTTATACTTCTGTGGATACGATATGTCTGATTTTATTTTTAGATATTTTTGCACGACGCCGTTTGGATAATTTAAAATTTCAATTTAATGCATTTTGTTGTGTGCTTTTTGAATGTTGGATTCCTCTGGCTCTTTCAACTATCATTGGACGAAATCAAATATTTAAAATTTTTATTGTTCTACTAGTCGATTTTATAATTGCTGAAAAGTTATATACGGGAATTTCAACTATTGCGCTTGGATTTTTTGTTAGTCTTGAATATTTGCTGTCATACTGCTTATCTTTCACTATCGGAATGATATGCAGCACAATTTGTGGAATGGATTCGGATATATTTCAAGCTTCCGAATTTCGCGTAATTGTCTATGGAGTGATTGCTTATTCATTACAACTGTTTTTGGTTCTAACATTTCGAAAAATCATGCGTCAAAGCAAGTTCAAACAAAGTCAACATTCTCTTAGGACTCCACAAATAACTCTATATTGGTTGTTTCCTTGTGCCTCATTTATGGTGTTAATTGTTCTACTTTACATATCAACAGGAAAAAAAAGTATCCGAAGCTACGATAGCTCTTACTTGTGGGTTGATTATTGCTGCAAACGCAGCAATAATTTTTCTCCTAGAACGTATGGAACAAGCAATGGAACGAGAACAACAGCTATTTTCATTGGGGCAACAGCTTGAAGTTCAGGTACGAAGCATGGAATCAGCTAGCAAACTTTTCTCGGAACAAAGAAAGAAGGTACATGATTTTCGCTCACATCTTAATACGCTTCAACAGCTTTTACAAAACCGTGAATATGAATCTGCCGAAATATATCTGAATTCCGTATCAAATCAACAAACCGAACGACTTTTTTTGGTAAATACTCATCATACAATTTTAGATGCGTTATTTAATATGAAAGCGTCAGAAGCAATCCAAAAGGGCATTGATATTGATTTTACTGTAAACGATTTATCGACACTACCTTTTGAAACATCTGATATGATTGTATTGCTTTCAAATCTATTAGATAACGCAATCGAAGCAAATCAAGTATATTGTGGTGATAAGAAAATTCATGTGATTGCCTTATGGGAAAAAAGTTTTTTGTTTTCCATTCGGAATACCTCAAATCCGGTCAAAGTCGAAAACAATACCATTCACACAACCAAGCCGAATCCGCAACTTCATGGCTTCGGCCTTTCTAACGTAAAGCTTATTCTTAAAAAGTACAATGGTGATTTTACAATTATTTATGAAGATGGATGGTTTCAATTTACTGGTGAAATCTCATAATTGTCGATTTGGTGACTGCAAATCCCTTCTTTGTGTCAAAAAAGTTGATTTATTTTCAAAATCGGTGTATTCACAATGTATAAAACCCTTGAATGTCGGAGCACTGATTATATGGATATCATTGCAACATACTTGGCAAAAGAATTCTTAAAAAGAAAACTAATAAAAGAAGACGCTCTTGAATGGTGTATTTATGGAATTGGAAAGCGATTGTCAACGCTTATTACAGGGGTTCTTTTAATAGTATCTGGGAGTTACCACTTTGGTTTCCTTCAAGCGATATCTTTTGCTATTGGCTTTGTTACATTAAGAAAATATACGAATGGGTATCATGCAGAAACCTATATTCATTGTTTGGTGCTTTCATTATTTCTCCAATCAATTTCCATGGTTCTCGTCAAATTCCTCAATGCCGATTTTTTTATAGTCATTTGGATAGTTTCTGATTTTGTGATTCTCAAAATCGCACCTGTTAATAACTCTCGAATACATTTAGTTCAGTCGGAAATATTTGTGCTTCAAAAGCGACTCTATTATGTGCTTGCTATCGTTAATTTAATATGCATAGTGTTGATCTCATTGCCCGTTACAAAGGAACTTTTTAGTGTGTTAAAAGGATTAACAGCCGCTTTAGCATTAGATGCTTTAACGTTGGTAATCTTTGTATTAAAGGGAATATACAGGAGGATTTTCTATGGAAATCAACATGAACAATCTGATGAAAAAATTTCTTAAAAATATGATTAAAAAAGACATTGAAGACTGGCCACCAGAGTGTTCGGGTTGGCTGTATCAACCGTATCGGCCCAAATCACAACCTATTAAAAACGACGATACTCCAGAAGTCTGATGCGTTCCCCTTTCGGCATTAGCATATAAAGCTTGAGATAGCTGCATTAAGAATACATCATGCTAGACTTTATGTTTGGCATGGTGCATTTTTGTTTACACGACGTTTGAGGAAAAAACATGCCTACACTCAACTTGAAAGAGTATTACCCCACTGCGCACTCTAAAGATTTCTTTATAGAAGTATCTGAAGATATACACCAGTTTTTTTTAGATGCGAAGTGCAAAGAAAACGCTTTTGTTAGACAGGTCAGTCGTTACCATGCGTATTACTCGCTGGACGACCCGGATTTTGTAGTGGAACAGTATGCCCTTTTCCTTACGCAAACTCCTGCTGATACTGTTGAACGTAAGCACTATTTCCGGCATATTGATCGGGAAATTCAGGCATTGTCGCCCAAACAGACTCACAGGCTCTATGGCTATTATTATCTTGGACTTTCCATGCAGGAGATAGCGAACAAAGAAGGTGTATCGGTAGGAAGTGTCTCTGAATGTATTAAATCCGCTTTAACTACGCTTCGAGAAAGATGCAACTTATTCAACTTTTGAGTTTCAACCCTAACTTTTTCCTCTTTTTTGTCCTATATAATATAGAGATTTTTTCTCTATCGTGAAAGATGCACGGTGCATCTTTTATGCTCCGCCCGTATCGCCATAATCGACAACGAAAGGACGAAGAAATTATGAAAACGAGATTGATTGAGTACGACCCTAGCCCTGGCAGCCAAGTTATGGCTCGCCGCCGACTGTGTTTCCGCGCTCTGACCTTGTGGTGTGGCCTGTGGCTGCACTCCCGCATGGTCGGAGGGCTGGCTTATGTACTTTGATGCTCACGCCACCGGAAAACGCATCCAGAAAATGCGCAAAACCCAAGGTTTTACACAAGAACAGTTTGCCATAAAGCTGAACATCAGTGACCGCCATTTGGGAAAGATCGAACGAGGGGAAGGCACTGCTTCCATAGATTTATTGGTGGAAGTAGCCGTTTCACTGAACACTACTCTGGATTTTTTGATTCTTGGTGTATTGGACACTCCACGGGAAAGGGAGTTGAATGCACAAATCAAAAGGCAGAACCAGAAAATCCAGAACTTCAAAAATAAGCTGAACAGCCTTATTGATGAGCTGGATGCAGTTGCATCTGTATAAACACTACCCGAAGAAGTCGAGAAGCAATTCTCGGCTTCTTTTTTTGCTATTTTTCTGTCGTTCCTACGAAAAACCGGAACTGACAGTTCCGATTTTTAAGAAAAATCCGCTCAAAAAAGCTGCAAAACCGGAACTACCAGTTCCTTAAAAAGAGAGCGTTTCTACGATAAACTATGGTCACAGCAAGGGCAACACCCCAGACGGGGAGAAACCCAAAACTGTAAGACGTACCTTGAAAACTGAATATCATTCCCTCGGACAAAACAATGAAACTTCCGTAATTC
>OLRW01001126.1_pt1 | contig 18269 bp, 11 predicted proteins | sample 1672701 | NCBI WGS metagenome assembly OLRW01 (sample SAMEA3136715, study PRJEB25190) | human gut metagenome | biome: human gut; feature: human-associated habitat; material: faeces | place: Austria | collected 2013
ACCACATGGTACATCATGCTATTTATTATAAGCAGAATTATTCTTATTTTGGAATTATAGAAGCATTAAGCGGTGCACCTTTTGACGTGTCATTTATCAGCTTTGATGACATCCGTGAAAACAGAGAACTGCTGAAAAACTTTGATGTTATTATTAATGTGGGAGATGCAGATACTGCACAGACAGGCGGAGAAAACTGGATCGATGAAACAGTTATTACTGCTGTCAGGGAATTTGTATACAACGGCGGAGGATTTATCGGTGTAGGAGAACCGGCTGCACATCAGTGGCAGGGCAAATTCTTCCAGCTGGATGATATTCTTGGTGTGGAAGAGGAGCATGGATTCAATCTGAACACTGATAAATATAACTGGGAAGAACACAGAGACCATTTTATCCTGCAGGATGCAGAGGGAGAGATTGATTTTGGAGAAGGCAAGAAGAATATTTATGCATTGCCGGAGACAGAAATCCTGATCCAGAAAGAACAGGAAGTACAGATGGCTGTAAAGAAATTCGGAAAAGGAAGAGGCGTTTATATCAGTGGACTTCCATACAGCTTCAAAAACAGCCGTGTATTCTACAGAGCAGTTCTCTGGTCAGCATCTGCAGAGGAAGAACTTCACTGCTGGTATTCCACTAACTACAATGTAGAAGTACATGCTTATGTAAAGAATGGTAAATACTGTGTGGTAAATAATACTTATGAGCCACAGAAGACTACTGTTTACCGCGGTGACAAAAGCAGCTTTGAGTTGGAATTGGCGTCGAATGAGATTAAGTGGTACATGATTTAACAAAATAATAAAAAGACTTTCTAAAACAATCATAACGTACATATGCTAGTATGACGAGATTTGTTTTAGGGAGTCTTTTTTTGAACTGTCAGGATCAGATTTATTCAGAGGAATATAGTGATTTTATTGGAAATCGAAGTCTTATTGAGTCAAAGTACGCTCTTGATTGTAAACAGCCATTGGGTGCTATGTTTGCATCTCTTTACCTGAAGCTTTCGGATGGATATGAAGATGGAACTGTCTATGGCTATTATAACATTCCAAAGCTGTTTGGTTTGCAGGATACAGGAAGTATGGAAGCATCTGGTATTTTGCAGGTAAGGGAAAATCCATATCTTAAGCTTGATGGAAGTGGTGTTTTGATTGGATTTGTGGATACGGGAATTGATTATGCAGGTTCCATTTTTCTAAAACAAGATGGAACAACGAGAGTAATAGCAATCTGGGATCAGACAATACCGGCCGAAAGCCCAATCAGACTGCCAGAGCTTCCAACAACGCTAGAGAACATTACAAGAACACCAGAAGGATTTTTATATGGAAGCGAATTTACGCATGAGCAGTTAAACGCAGCAGTAAAAATGGCAGATGCTTATGAAGGAATTTCGTCAAGGGATGAAAATGGGCATGGAACTTTTTTGGCTTCTATAGCAGCAGGAAATGAGCTGCCAGATGGAAGCTTTACTGGTGCAGCGCCAAAAGCAGATATTGCAATGGTAAAGTTAAAGCCTGCTAAGAATCGTTTGCGAGCTTATTATCAGATTAAAGAGGATGCGGTGGCCTATCAGGAAAATGATATTATGGCAGGTGTTCTTTATCTTGTATCGTTAGCAAAGAAGCGTCAGCAGCCACTTGTGATTTGTCTGGGACTGGGAACGAATGCTGGATCACATCGCGGTGGCTTGCCGCTTGCAAGAATGCTTGAAGAGCTTGGGAGTTCTGTTGGCATCACAATTGTGGCAGGAACAGGAAATGAGACATCAAGAGGTCATCATTTTGAAGGACAAATTTCATCAGAAAGCGGATATGAGGATGTAGAGATCCGTGTGGCAGAGGGAGAGAATGGCTTCTTTCTTGAATTGTGGGCAAATGCACCGGAAACATATTCAGTTGCGATACGTTCTCCGAATGGAGAAGTAATTCCAAGAATCTATGTGAGGCCAGGGCGCATTGAAGTTTTAAATTTTGCACTGGCGCAGACAAGAGTAGAGGTTTCTTACAGACTCTCTGTTACGGGAACAGGTGAGTTTCTTGCACTGCTTCGTTTTATCAATATTACACCAGGTGTCTGGACAGTACGTGTATATAATGATCTTTTTATAACAGGTCATTATCATATGTGGCTTCCGATAGAATCATTTTTGAGGCAGGATACTGTATTCCTTCGTCCTTCAGAATTTATAACGCTTACTTCGCCGTCTGATGCAGCAAATGTGATTTCAGTCAGCAATTACAATTATCAAAATAATAGTGTTTACTTGTATTCAGGGCGTGGCTATACTACAGATGGAAGGATTTGTCCGGATTTGGCGGCGCCTGGCGTTGGAATTGAAGGCTTTACATCGTCATTATCAGGTGTGGGAAATGAACTTCGTCGTGTGCAAAGAAGTGGTTCAAGTGTCGCAGCAGCACATATGGCGGGTGCAGCGGCATTATTTTGTCAGTGGACAAGAGAAAGTGGGATTCGCTATTTTAGCAGTACAGACGTAAAGACGTATTTTATAAGAGGTGCAAAAAGGGATTCATCGAGAACATATCCTAATAGGGAATGGGGATTTGGAACGCTTGATTTGTATGGCGTTTTTAGAAATTTTCAGACGCAGATTTTCTGAAGTCGTTATAATTCACGCGTAATGTGAACTGTAACCTGAATTCTAGTAAAAAAATACTGTACAGATTCGAGAAAAAGATGTATAATGTCAATAGATATTTCAGTAAAAATGGCGAAAAATCTGTTAAAAAGAAAAATTATTATGCATCAGACGAAAGGGATGAAAGGAGAAAATCAATATGGAGATGCAGAATCAGATAAAGGAATATGTGGCACAATATGAAAAGGAAGTTCGAAAACTGGCAGATCAGTTAAGAAATGAGTGCATGCCACAGCCAACAGAGGAACTTTTTAGCGAATTTGAAACAAATGGAAACCGTATGCGCTATGAGGCTGTATACTTTGGAAGAAGAAAGTTTTTATCAGTACTTGGTCTTGCAAGTGTGATATGGCGTGAAAAAGAAGATATTCAAAAGTTAGAAGAAGTAATACGAGAAATTTGTGCAGAGGAGTGTTGGGCACTTCCGGCACACGTTAGAAGAAAGGAAGATCCAAATTGGAGAGGTGTAATTGATCTTTTTGCAAGTGAAACGGGTCAGACACTTGCACATATTACAACTCTTTTAAAGGATGAGCTTTCAGAAGATGTGATTACGCTTGCGCAAAATGAAGTGAAGGCTCGCATTCTTAAGCCATTTATAGAGTCGAAGGTGCCATATGCAAGCTGGGAACAGACAACGAATAACTGGAATGCTGTTTGTTGTGGTAATGTGGGAAGTGCAGCTCTTCTTCTTATGAAGGAAGGAACAGAAAAGAAAAAATTGTTAGAACGACTTAATTATGCACTGGAAAATTATTATTTAGAAGGCTTTGGCATGGACGGTGCATGTCAGGAGGGTCTTGGTTACTGGGTATATGGTTTTACGTATTTTACATTATTTGCATTAGCACAAAGAGAATACGATCTATCAAAGGATCTGATGGCATCTGAAAAGGTAAATGCGATAGCTCATTTTCAACAGAAGTGTTATTTTGCCGGAGGTCGTACTATTAGCTTTTCTGATGGTGATTCAAGAGGAACATATCCAATGGGACTTACCTGCTGCTTGGCAGATCAGTACAGTGATATTCGTTTTCCAGATACATTATATGCGCAAAAGCTTGATGGAGACAGCTGTTGGAGATGGGTTGGCATTTACTGGAACTGGTATTGGACACATCGCTATTTGGACGATGTACAGAATAAAAAGGCAGAAGAACCAAAGCCGTTAGAGCAAAGCGGTATGTGCATTTTGCAGGATGCGCAGTGGTGTATTTTAAGAGGTGCAAAGCAAACAGCTGTTATTGCAAAGGGTGGTAATAATGGTGAATCACATAACCATAATGATGTAGGAAGTTTTCATTACCTGGTAGACGGAGAAGCTTTTTTGGATGATTTAGGCGCTGGAGAATACACAAAGGATTATTTTTCTGAAAAACGTTATGAGGTTTTCTGTAATAGAGGCGAGAGCCACAATATTCCGATCATTGGAGATGTTGATCAAAAGGCAGGAAAGGAATACTGTGCCGACAGATTTGAATTAACGAAAGATCGTAATATTTTGATTTCATTTGGAAAAGCATATGGAATTGAAGCACAGAAGGTATACCGTGAGATTTGGCTAGATGAAAATACGGGAAAACTTACTGTATGTGATTATATTCAGTGCAGACCGGGTGTTGAAGTTCATGAAAATCTTGTTACCAGACTGCCTGTAAGTGTTGAAAATGATAGTGTCGTAATTCATGGAGAAAAGCATTGTGTTATTTTACATGCAGAGGGACGTAAGGGTGAATTTAAAATCAAAACAGTAGAACATTCTAACCATCAAGGTATCTTGGAGAATATTAATGTTATTCGCTGGGACGTTTGCTGTGATGAACCTCAAAACAGCAAAATTGGTATTGCAGACAGCAAAATTTGTCTACACATAACAGAATAAAACTAGTATAATTGAATGGGCAGGTAGTAACCTGCCTATTCTTTTAAAAAATGGGAGAAATAAATGAGAAGGCAGCAGTTAAAAACAAGAATAAGTGCACTTCTTATGGCTGTTTCACTTTCTGTAGTGGGAAGCTTTGCTGGAGTAAAAACAATACCAGCAGCAGAAGAAATGAGCACAACCGACATTAGCTTGTATCAGGAAGAGAATCAGACGCAAGAGAAAATCGAAGTGCAGACTGAGACTAGTCCACAGCTAGAAACTTCAGCAGCAATAACAGAAAGTCCACAGTCGGAAAGCATACAGCCAGAGAGTACACAACCGGAAAGTACATCGTTAGAGACTGAGTCAACGATAGAAACAGCTTCTGAACATGAAGAAACAACAGTGGGAGAAGATGTAAGTGAAACAATAACTGAAACAGCTATTGAAACGACAGTAGAAGAATCTCCTGAAGAATCATCTGGAGAAAATATATTTGCAGAAGAATCTTCTGAGGAAGTATCATCGGAAGAAATGACAGAAGAAGAGTTAACAGAAGAAGAGTCAACTGAGGAAATAGAAGAGGAAACTACCGAGTTTGAATATGGAATTGATTTTCTAGATCTTGGAGATGTGACTCAGATTATTCAAATTTCGTCATGTCGGATAGAGGGAAGTCAAGTCATTGTCAAGGGAAAGATTAACCATAAGTTTAAGACAGCAGATGAGAAATTGTATCTGTTTGAGGAGCCGATGTATCAAAAAGATATTACAGGCAGTCCGATTGCAGATGTGAAAAAAGAAGATACGTTTGAATTTTCTGTTCCGCTGAATAATAATACAGCACAGTCAAAGTTGTATTCTAAATTTTTTGTTGGAATGAAATTTAGGGATGGTACGTATCAGGCATTGAGTGATGGATGCTTTATTACAAATCCAGAAGTATTGGCAGAAAATCAGTCATCATATCCGCAGGCAAGAAGCAAAAAAGGGCTCCTCACAGATACTGTTTTTGGAACAGATATTGAAGAATTAGGCCTTAGTTATACAAATGTAAATATTATAATGAATGAGCTAATTAATGGCAGCGGATATTCCTATACATATAATGGGAAAACATATCAGTATTCGTCAAATTGTATTGCTAAGTTAGATCAAACACTTCTTATGTACGACCGAAATAATATTATTGTGAATGCGATTTTATTATGGCAGCCAGATCAAAATCCACATAGCTTTGGCTATCCTGGTGCAAATGCATCAATTGGTGCATATCATGGATGGAACGTTGTCTCAAAGGAAGGAATTGAATGTATTTCAGCAGCAATTCATTTTCTTGGTGAACGATATGGCAGAAGTGATCATGCATATGGACATATTGCAAGCTGGACAGTTGGAAATGAAGTTAATGCAGATACTTCGTGGAATTACACAGGTCACCAGTCTGCGCCGGATTATGCATATATTTATACCAATATGATGAGAATTACAAGCCAGGCAGTGAAAAGCAGCTGTGCACATGCGCGAGTTTTTATGTCGTTAGACATGTATTGGCATGGTGTGTCTGGAGGAACACGTTATGATGGAAAAGAGCTAATTGACTATGTAAACACCTATATGAAGGCAGAGGGTGATATTGAGTGGGGAGTAGCATTCCATCCATATGGAAATCCGCTTACGGAGGCAGAGTGGTGGAATGATAATGCAACCTTTAATGAAAATGCGATTTTTATTTCAATGGAGAATATTTCAGTTTTAACTGGATATCTGTGTAAAAATGGATTGCGAAATCCAGATGGCTCCGTAAAGCATGTGATATTGTCTGAGCAGGGATATACATCACATTCGTTTAACCAGGGAAATGTAGAGTGGAAGCAGGCAGCGGCACTTGCTTATGCGTATTATGTGACTGAAGCTAACCCTTATATTGATGCATTTATTGCAATGAGAGAAGTCGATGCGAAGCCGGAGGCAGATGCGGGAATACATCAGGGCCTTTGGTATAATGATGAAAATAAGGCATGGTGTACATTTGCAAAGAAGCCTGCGTGGACGGTATGGAAATACATTGATACAAATCAATCATTTGCGTATACAGATTCACTTGCATCGCTTGTTGGATTGCCGTCATTTTCATCTGTATATGGTTCTGTAATGGCGTCAAAAAACAGGAGTGCAGATTTAGGTACCGGCGGATATGCCGCGTCATGTAATGTTGGAACGACTCTTATGAATGGCTGGTATGGTGAGTATGGATTAACTTCCTGCAGTGCAGATAGCCAGAAGATTGCCGTAAATGCAGGAGCAAACAGTCCATTCACATATGCAGGAATTGCACGCGCAGGAAATGTTGATTTTTCTTCACAGCATTATTTTTGTTTTAATATTTCAGGAACGGCTGGAGATAATCAAAATTTGAGAGTGCGCATGCGTTTTACAAGCGGTCAGGACACACTTGAAACGGAGCTTGCACTGAAAAAGAATGTAAATCAGATGATATATGCTGATCTTGGAAACTGGAAGGGAAAAAGCAATGTTTCTAAGATTCAGATTTGGGTGCAGCAGGATGGAACTGAAAAATGGCAGAATGGAAGCTTTACAATTCAGAATGTATGCCAAAGCAGTAGTATAAGTACAACATCAGCACCGTCACTTACAATTACAGAATCGGGATACACAGGAGTAACTCAAGATGCATTTACAGCATACTGCAAGGTGAGCGGAACAAAGCCGGTTGCAAGAGTAGAGTATAGTGCATGGAATATTGCATTCAGCACAGAGAAAACAGTTACAAAGCAGGGAAGCATTTCTGGTGGATATTCTCAGTGCAGTTTCTCAATTTCTGAGTTTGGGTGGAGAACAGGTGCATATGGTGTTCGAATTGTGGCATATGATACGGACAATGTAGCTTCAAAGCCAGTGCTAGTTAGTGTTACTGTGAAGGGTGCGGCAGAGGCACTTGTTATTTACAATGTTTATACAACAGATATTTCTTATAATGGATTTACACTTACAGTAGAAGCAGCCAGTGATTATGGTCTTTCTGGAAATTCTTCTGTAGCAGTATGGAGCAGTACCGCAGGACAGGCAAAGACTCTTGTATGGTATCCGCTTCAGTTTGTAAATGGACGGGCAAGTGTTCGCGTAAATATTTCAAATCATGGAAATTATAGAGGTGAATATAATTGTCATGCGTATGTTACTGATAATAGGGGAACAAAAAAGCTATATGCATTAACAGCATCTGTTCCTACGCCAGTTCCTAAGATTACATCAGCATCTGTAACGGAAGTTAGTGCTTTGGGATATCAGGTGAATGCAAATTTTGATTGTCCGCTTGGTGTGTCAAAGGCAGAGATGAAAACATGGACAGACAAACTTGGCTTAGGCGCTGCAGTGACAACGAATATGACGGTCAATGGATCAAGTGTAATGGCATATGTAATGACATCTGCTCATCAAAATAAAAGTGGAACGTATCATTCTGTTATTTATTTGTATGATAAAGCAGGAAATTGCGTAACGCGAACACTTGATGTTCAGATTCCAGAGGATTTGGAGAGAGTGAGTGGAAAACCAAAAATTACAGCTTCATGTACACAGACAAGTGCCGATCATTATCGAATTTCGTTCCAGTATAGTACATTTTTTGGCGTAAATGCGATTCGCGTTGCAACATGGACAGCAGAGAATGGTCAGGATGATCTTGTTTGGAGAGATATAAATTATAATCCATCAACAAAGTCAGGATACATTGATCTTCCGGCAAAAGATAAAAAGGGAGGCCCATATATTAATGATGTGTATATATGGGATTACGCTGGACAGTTTAGTATGTATCGTGTTATTACGAATACACCTTCTAAAATGCCAAAAATTGTTAAGATTACAGTATCAGAAGTGAGCAGTACTGGATATCGTGTAACAGCTCAGATCGAGGCTTCAAGAGGAATATCGAAAGTGCTGATGCCGACATGGACAGAGGCAAATGGTCAGGATGATTTAGTTTGGCATCAGGCAAGTGTTTCACAGAATACTGCAACATGTTATATCCGTACGTCAGATCATAAAAATGAGTATGGAACCTATATTACACATGTTTATGTATATGATGCGGATGGAGATTTTGCACTTGAAGGAACGTATGTGCCACTTGACCAGAATACACAAAATGGCTATACAGGTTTGCTTCTTCGTGATGGAAAATGGAAGTATTATCAGAATGGAGCGTTAGAGGAAAATTATATAGGACTTGTAAGCAATAGTGGAAGCTGGTATTATGTAGAGCGAGCAGAGGTGAATTGGAATTATACAGGATTGACCTACTACGAGGGCAGTTGGTACTATGTGAGAGCAGGTGTTGTTGACTGGTTATATACTGGATTGTGCTTACATGATGGTGCTTGGTATTATATAAAAAATGGTTTATTAGATTGGTCTTACACCGGATTGTGTTTCCACAGCAAAGTCTGGTATTACATTAAGAATGGTCAGATAAACTGGAATTATACTGGTCCATGTCAGTATAATGGAGAGTGTTATTATGTAGAAAATGGTGTGTTGAATTGGAGCCATGATTTGAATAACGATAGTGGAAAGACATATGCATCTGTTCTTGTAGAACCAGATGTAGATAATCAGAAGGCAGCAGCGATATTGGAAGAGAAGGCAATTATGATTGAAGAGGATCATGCACAGCCGACAGTTTTTACGGCACAGTCAGAACCAGAAGTAAAAATGCCACTACAATCAGAAATGCCATCAGAGGCAGATGCAACACTACCAGTGCAATCAGATAAACAGCAGATTGAATTGAATGTAAAAACATTTCTTTCATACATTAAAGAGTGTATTGGTATGTAATCTGGAGCAACAATAAAATATTAGCAATATAAAACGTCAGGAAGCAATTGGAAATACAATAGCTCCTGACGTTTTATCTATGCTTTTCACTATATTGTTATGATTTCTTTAACGAAGCAACATCTTCTTTTGTGCAGCCCTCTTTTGAATATCGCGCTTTTTCATAAAGGGCATGCAGAAGATGTGTGCGCTCATCATCTGGTAGTTTTGCATACTGTTCAAGCTCCAGAGGAGTCAGTGATACAGGAATGAAATTGCCAGCCTTTTTGTTTAAATGGCTTCCCTGCTGAATCTGCTTTTTAAATTTCTTTCGAATCGTGGTATTCGGATTAAACAGCATAGAAAAAAGAGAATCACGTTCTTTTTTTTCAGAATCCTGAAGAAAAGTAGATTCTGTTTCTTCATTAATAAATTCCTGTATATCGCCAGTTACTGCAGATGGCTTGTAGAAGCGATGTACAAGCATCAGTATTGTATAGCCAATTCCTACAAGTGCACCTGCACTGACAACAAATAAAATGGCAGCAAATAAAATATCATAAAGCATTTTAAGCCAGGCAGGTGTAGGTTTAACATCGCCAAACATAGAAGATTGTCCAGAGGTGGCAAGTGACTCAGCTGCTGTTTCTACGACTGTTTGTTCTTCACTGGAAAAATGAGAGAAAATCCATCGCAAAAAATCACGTATAGCGATGCCGATGGAATAAACAATATGATCTAGTGGAAGAAGTGGAACAACAAGCATGACCACAAGAGCCAGCATTGAAAAGACAATCATGAGTGCACGGTTCGTAGAAATAATCTGCTTGCCGGGAAGGTTTGCTATATTGCGTCTGCTGTAAAGATAGCGATTAAGGCTTTTTAAATTCGTGTATACAAGAAAATTAGTCAGCCAGGCAAATGTAATCCAGTAGAGTATTGTTTTAAGATCATTTCGTTTTAGCAGCAACGCGATAAAAAAGAGAAGAACAAAATACCCTAAAAAGCCGGCACTTGGCGAATCAAAAAGACCACCTGATTCAATTACGTTTTCATCCACAATTTCATAGTCGTCTGTTTTTTGAAGACGGGAAGGAATACGGATTAGCATGATAGCTACTGAAAGAATCAAAAAGTACAGTTTCTCCCAAAAGTTGCTTCCAATAAAAAACAGCAAAATGGCACATGCAATACCAATAACGAAATAGCTGACAAAATGTTTGATTTTTTCCTGGCCATAAGCAGTAACTGCAAATGGAATCAGCAAAAGAAAACTGTGAAAAAAGTAGAATAAGTAATGAGAAGGAAAAATAAGACAGGAGAGAAATGCAGTAATTCCAAGAATTAACAAAAATCCATGAATATGCTCTGTCAGAGCCTGAAGCTTAATTCTCATATTTGTTTACCTCCCATCGTATAATTTCCATATTTGGCACTTTCCGTACGCGAAGTTCCATGTCCTCGTAGAGAGGTGCAATCCACATAGCGCTGCTGCCAGTTTTGATCAGCTGTTCAAATGCATCCTGCAGGGAATTGCTCATTGAGTTAGAGATCATGATATAAAGCGGAGCAGAAGTCGAGTTTGCCATTTTATTTGTGAGTTCATGCAGTTGGTCTGTACAGGATACAACTGTTCGTGTAAGATCGATTCTTGCAAGAACCTCAGCAATAGCATTCACATGACGAAGGCCGCTTCCTGTAGGAATTACAGCAACCTGATCAGTAATACAGTCACTTCCATTGCATATCATTCTGGTGGGAACACCAGTATTAAGGAAGTAGTAGCTGATTGATGCGGCAAGCCGGATTGCAATTTCGTGAAGCTGTTCATATACCCATACAGTTTCTGTTTCCAGATTTAAAATAATAATGGCTTCCTGAGAAGATGTAGAGTCGTGAACATTAACCATAAGCTCACCAGTTCGTGCACTGGCAGTCCAGTTTACGCTATTCATCGGGTCAGTAGATGTGTAATCTCGTATGCCGCGAAACTCAAAAGGATCCTCATATAAAAATTGGCGGCTAGTCATGGTTCCTATCATTTTTCGAAACGGTACGTCAAGACAATCAATATTTAGATATCTAGGATAAACATATAAATAGGTATTTTGATTCAATGTGCTGATATATTCACTTGTCATAAGTAGATTGGATGAGATGATATCAGATTGTGTAATCTCATAGTATCCGCGCTTTTGACAAGAGAAGACAAGCGTTCTTCGTATTCTCTGGTGAAACAAAACAGAAAAAACATCGTTTTTATAGTTGAAATCAGAAACGCTTGTATTTTCCATATTTTGAAATACAAGATTGCGGCTGACCTGAAACTTGACGTTAAGGTAGGCAAGCGGAAGAAGCTTCCTGTTTTCAATAACTTCTGTCAGTGTGGCTTGTTCGCCTTCTAGAACCGCCTTGTCTTGAAAGTGGATTGAGACAGAGAGATTTTTGTCCCAAAAAGTTTTGTAGATCAAATCCTGCAATATGTATAAAAGACCTGCTGCGGCTAATAAAAGAAGTATTTTCATGGCAAATCCTCAGTCTTATTCGTGTTTTCCCCAGTTTTCAGTAGGAACGGCAACATCAGACAGTAGCTTTTCAATAATTTCAGTACCTGTTGACTGGCTGCCAACGCCGCGGCTTAAGACAAGGCGATGCGCAAGAACGAAGACAGCGACAGCCTTGATATCTTCTGGAACTACAAAGCTTCGTTCATGTAAAAAGGCATACGCTTTGGAAGCGTTCAAAAGTGCAAGTGTTCCTCGTGGGCTTACGCCAGTAACTACATAAGGATGACGTCTGCTTTGCTGTGAAAGTTCTGTCATGTAATCAAGAAGAAGCGGATGAACAAAAACCTTTTTATAATCCCTTTGTGCTGCAACAATTTCCTCAGTAGTGCATACAGCAGACAGTTCAGCAAGCGGCTGGGCATGTTCAAAACGCGTTAGGATAGAAAGCTCCTCTTCTTTAGATGGAAGTCCCATAGAAAGCTTCATGAAGAAACGGTCAAGTTGTGCCTCAGGCAGAGGAAATGTTCCAGTTGTCTCAACAGGATTTTGTGTTGCGATAACAATAAAAGGAGCAGGAAGGGGTCTAGTCTTTCCGTCTACAGTAACTTGACGCTCCTCCATGCATTCTAAAAGTGCAGATTGTGTTCTTGGTGTAGCGCGGTTAATTTCGTCTGCCAATAAAATATTGCAGAAAACAGGGCCAGATTTAAATACGAACTCACCCTGCTTCTGATTGTAATAGTTTAATCCAGTTACATCAGATGGCAGCAAATCTGGTGTAAACTGTACACGGGAAAAGGAGGCATCCAAAGAGCGGGCAAGTGACTTAGCCATAACTGTCTTGCCCGTTCCAGGAACGTCCTCCAATAGAATATGACCGCCGGCAATTAAGGAAGTCATGACCATATCGATCACCTTTCCCTTTCCAACGATCACGGATTCAATGTTTTCTTTTAATTTCGTTAGTGTACTCATAAAATCTCCTTTTCTGAAGCATTTAAATTTTGTTTTCAGTATAGCATAGTTACTGAAAAAAGTGGAAAAAAGATGTAATTAATCAGGAATTTGTTTGCCAGAAGGATCCATGTGAAAATGATCTTTATAAACAAGCTCAGACAGCGTTACAAATTCATAACCCTTTGACTGAAGTGTTGAAATAACAGTTTCAAGTGCATCTTTTGTATATTTGGCACCATTATGCATCAAAATGATAGATCCGTTTGAAAGCTCAGGATTTAATGCAGTTCTATCAATGATAGATTGAACACCGTAGTCTTTCCAATCTAAGCTGTCAATATCCCACTGAATACTAAGATATCCACATTCTGTTGCTGTTTGTATTAAAAGATTGTTATAGTCGCCGTAAGGTGGTCTGAAAAAGCACATATTTTGACCAGTCAGCTCCTTTACATTTTTGTGTACCTGCATTAACTCATCGCGGATCTGTTCTTTTGAAAGTGTGCTCATCTCTGGATGTGTCTGTGAATGATTTCCTATATCGTGTCCGGCAGCAGCAATTGCCTTGACATCATCAGGATAGGCATCTACCCAGCTTCCTGTTAAGAAAAAGGTAGCATGAATTTGATTTCGTGCCAGAATTGACAAAAGATCAGCTGTATCTTCATTGCCCCAGGCTGCGTCAAATGTAAGCGCAATTTTCTTTTGATCAGTCTGAACACAATAAATTGGCAATTCTCGTGAACCTTGGGTAGTGCTTACCATTACGGCGGCGGGAAGTGTAAAAGCGGTAAGCAGAAGAAGCAAAAAAGCAGCAGAAATTAAAAGAGTTTTGAAAGAAAATGGATGAAAGACACCTTTTTGAAAATTGAACATGGAAGGACACCTGATACCTTTTTAATAACTGATATGTAAAGAAGGTGGGATTCATGATGATTTTTCTTATTGTATGTTTTGATTATCTGTAGTACAATAAAAATAAGAGAAAAAATTGTTACATTATGAGAGGATGGTTTTCAAATTATGTATTATGTAGATGAACATATTAAAAATACAAATCGCGTTTTTCCGCAGCAGGGCCGTTATGATTATCTGCGCTATGATATGAATGAAAATCCGGAGGGACTGCCAAAGAAATTTGTAGACAGCGTATTAAAAGAGATTACACCAGAATTTCTTTCGATATATCCAGAGCCGGATCGCTTCTTGAATAAGTATGCAGCCTATATTGGCGCATCATATGAAAATGTAGTAGCAGTAAATGGTTCTGATATGGGAATACGTTATCTGTTAGAGACATTTGGTGAAAAAGGAAAAGATGTTGTCACAGTTGCACCAAGCTTTGAAATGTATTGGGTAAACTGCAGCATTCTTGGCCTTCATCATGTTCCAGTTGCATATGAGCCGGATATGACGATTTCGATTGATAAAATTTTAGATGCCATTACAGAAAATACTAGAATTGTAGTGCTATTAAATCCAAACAATCCGATCGGCAATGTTTACACTGAAGATGAATTGGAAAAGGTAATCGAAAAAACAAAGAAAGTCGGTGCAATCGTTATTATTGATGAAGCGTATCATTATTTTTATCCAAATACTTTCTTAAAATATGCACTGAATGAAGAAAATGTTGTGCTTTTGCGTACATTTTCAAAGTTGTTTTCGATTGCTGCATGTCGTCTTGGCGTTGTAATCAGCAATCCTCAGATTATTCATTATGTGAAAAATGCGAAGCTGACATTTGATGCAAATGCGATTGCGCTATTGTTTGCAGAACGCATTTTAGATCATCCAGAGATGATTGAGCAGCTAATAGAAACGGAAAAAGAGGGAAAGGCATATACTCTTGCAGAACTCACAAAGCATGGATACGAGACAAGAGACTGCCGTGGAAATTTTATTTTCGTGACACCAAAACATCAGGCGACCGAGGTTGCGCAGAAATTAGAGACAGAAAAAAAGATTTTAGTAAAATCATATGGCAATGAAATGCTGAAAAAATATCTGCGTATTTCAGTTGGTTCAAAAGATGCAATGGAACGTTTCCTGACTGCATTTTTTGAGATCGATGAAAGAGCATAATATAGATTTAGCAGACGTTTGAATGAAAAATACGAGTACAAGGAGAACGATTTGAAAAAAGTCATTACGTATGGTACGTTTGATCTGCTGCATTATGGCCATATAAACCTGCTCAAACGTGCGAAGGCGCTGGGAGACTATTTAATTGTGGGTGTGACAACAGATAGTTTTGATATCAGCAGAGGAAAACTGAATGTTCAGCAGTCTCTAATGGAGCGTATTCAGGCAGTAAAAGATACTGGACTTGCAGATGAGGTTATACCAGAGGAGTACATTGGTCAAAAAATAGATGATATTCGTCGATATCATATTGATGTTTTTGCAATTGGTTCAGATTGGGAAGGCAAATTTGATTACCTGAAGGAATATTGTGAGGTGGTTTATCTTCCGCGCACTGCTAATATTTCCAGTACAAAGCTTCGTCAGGAAAATAGTGGTATACGTCTTGGTATTATTGGCTATGAGCCAATGGTTGAAAAATTTATTCAGGAATCCAGGTATGTAGGAAATGTAGAGCTGTCGGGGATTTTTCAGCCGCCAATAAAGCAAGAACAATTGTCAGAAGGTTTGTTATTACATGAAAAAAAGTATGCAGGAAGCCTTACAGTTTATGAAACGCTGCAGGAATTGCTTGATGAGAGTGATGCAGTCTATGTGGTAACATCGCCGGATAAACGGGCTTGGTACAGCCAAAAGGCATTAGAGCAAAAAAAACATGTTCTTTGCGAATCACCAGTGGCACTAGAAAAAGAGGGTGCACTTTTTCTGACAAGACTTGCAAAAGAAAAAGGCTGTGTTTTCTTAGAAGCTATTAAAACCGCATATTTTATGGCATTTAACCGTCTTGTTCTTATGGCAAAGAGTGGAGAGGTTGGAAATATCAAGGCAGTTGAAGCAACCTGTACACAGATGACGCCGCCGCCTGTAGGTTACCAAAAGGGTGGCTTTGGCAGTATGGCAGTATGGGGACCATTTGGATTATTGTCGGTATTTTCAATTTTGGGGGCAGATTATAAAAAATGTGATATGGTGACATATCAGACAAAAAATGATCAAGATCTTTTTTCAAAGATAAATTTTTTGTACGCAAATGCAGCAGCATCTGTTAAAACAGGAATCGGTGTAAAGTCAGAAGGTGAGCTTATCATAACAGGGACAAAAGGATATATTTATGTACCGTCACCGTGGTGGAAAACAGATTATTTTGAAGTTCGTTATGAGGACTTTACACAGAACAGACGCTATTTCTATAAGTTGGAAGGAGAAGGGCTTCGCTATGAGATAGCTGCTTTTTCGCGTGCTATTCAAAACGGAGTAAACACAGGCTGTATGGATGAGAAAATTACGGCATCGATAAGCAGTGTAATGGAACAGTTTTATGATAAAGAATGCCCTAATCATGATTTTATATCTTGATAGAATGATATCAGGGTCAAAAGGTCAGTTCAGGCAAAGATTTTGTAAAAAAAAGTCTGGTAATTTGTCTAAAATATGCTATACTATTAAAGATTGTGTGGTTAAACAATAGCCATAAATCAAATTAGGACAAGAGCTTGTCTGTAATAGGATGGGCTTTAGAGTCTGGAAGACAGAGAGGAGAACCCGGTATGGCCAAGGGAAAGAAGAAGTCGGCCAAGACACCGCTTTTAATTGTGGTGCTTGTATTGTTGATTATTGTTTTTGCGGGACTTTGTGTATTTTATTTTGGATTAAAGCATTATCTTGGAAAAACGAATTATGTAGATGATAGTGAAGTTACCATTAATTATGGTTTGTTAACAGCAGATGAAGATGATGTGGAAGGCTTTACTGAGATGGAGACGCTGGATTCAGAGGCAGCAGCAGCTTTTGCTAAGGAAGTAAATGTAGGTCAAAATATTGATATTGCTTCTGATGGCGATGTTTATAATATCCTGCTGATTGGTTCTGATACTAGAAATGGATGGTATGGAAATTCCGATTCCATGATCTTAGCTTCCATCAATTCGCAGACAAAGACAATTTATATGACAAGCTTTATGCGAGATTTGTATGCTAACATTCCAAATGTTGGTATAAGAAAGCTAAACAGTGCCTATGCAGTTGGCGGTGGTCCGCTTCTTGTTTCTACAATCGAAAGTAATTATCGAGTTGATATTGATAATTATGCTTCAGTTGACTTTAGTTCGATGGCTAATATCATAGATCTTGTAGGTGGTGTTGATTTGGAAGTTTCAACACAGGAGGCTGATTATATCAATATGTATCTGGATGAACAGTGCAGACTTCAGGGATTAAATGCTTCTGATTACTATGTTACAGGTGGTGGAATTACACATCTGAATGGAAATCAGGCAGTTGGATTTGCAAGAATCCGTTATACAAGCCGTGGAAATGAGCATTCCGATTATGGCCGTACTTCAAGACAGAGAGAGATCCTTGTACAGCTGATGCAAAAAGCAAGATCTCTGGATGCAACAACTTTGCTCGCTGTTGTAAATAATATGCTTCCGCTTATTACTCACAATATTGATGCGGCAACATTGACAAACTTGATTGCTAACGCACCTTCCTATATAAATTATGATATTCAGACGGATCGTATACCATATGATGGTCTGTATTCAAATTTAGGTGAGGAGCTTGTTCCAGATTTTGAGGCAACAATCAATCGTCTGCATCAAACAATCTATGGAAATTAAATAAAAGTAAAATTCGTCTTATCTTTTTGATAGGGCGAATTTTTTTGCAAAAAAAATAAAAAAGTGCTTGACAGATTTAAAAATTATGTTATACTCTTTATAGAACAAATGAAACATACATAACTCGCAGCCACTAAGCGATTGTTCTCAAGACATCATAGACAAAATATACCAAGTGATGTCGTGTAGTGGCAGATAAGGAGGGGCTATGAATATTAATAAATTTACACAGAAATCAATGGAAGCAGTTCAGAACTGCGAAAAGCTGGCATATGAATATGGGAACCAGCAGATCGACCAGCCGCATCTGCTGTACAGTCTGCTGGCACTGGAAGACAGCCTGATCATGAAACTGATCACGAAAATGGGCATCCAGGGTGACATGTTTAAAAATGAGGCAAAGCAGGCTATAGAGAAACTGACCAAGGTAAGCGGAGGCGGTCAGCTGTATATCAGCAATGACTTAAATAAAGTCCTGATCAATGCAGAAGATGAAGCAAAATCCATGGGAGATGAATACGTTTCTGTAGAGCATCTTTTCCTGGCTCTGTTAAAACAGCCTTCTAAGGAAATGAAGGATCTGTTTAAAACCTATGGCATTACCAGGGAAAAGTTTCTTCAGGCACTTTCCACTGTAAGAGGAAATCAGAGAGTGGTAAGCGATA
>OLRW01001128.1_pt1 | contig 18242 bp, 12 predicted proteins | sample 1672701 | NCBI WGS metagenome assembly OLRW01 (sample SAMEA3136715, study PRJEB25190) | human gut metagenome | biome: human gut; feature: human-associated habitat; material: faeces | place: Austria | collected 2013
GCGCACCGGCGCGCTTTCCCAGGGCCGCGAGGATTGCGGCATTGTGGCCGCAGGTGCCCGTGCCGACCTGTGCGTGCTGGATACCACGGGCCCCTCCTGGTGCCCCGCGCCCGACCCGGTGTACAACGTGGTCTATGCCGGCGATGGTGCCGACGTGGTGCTCACAATGTGCGATGGCGAGGTGATCTACCGCGCCGGTGAATGGCCCACCATCGACGTCGAGCGCGCCAAGGCCGAATGCGTCGCCCGCACCGCCCGCATCATCAGCGAGCTCTAGCCATATCCCATGCGTCGAGCAGCCCAGCTGCTCCCAGTTTCGCGAGGCCGCGGTTCTTGCCGTGGCCTCGCGCGTCGCGGCCGCACCTTGGGGCCTCATTTTGTCATTTGGGTTTGGGGCCAACGGCATTTTGATCCTCGATCCGCAGCCCGAGGCATCTTTTTGTCGTTCGGTTCTGAAACGTGCGACATTTTAGGCTCTCGGGCTGCGGTGTTAACCATGAAAAACAAAGTCGCAGCAAGAGAAGCACCAGGTCACAGCTTCGTGCCTCCAAATCCTTCCTCGGCAACCCGCAGCCAGACCAGCAAAAATGTCAGAACAAGGAAGGACGCCTGACAAAAATCATCTTTGGGCTGCGGTTGTCAGGGTGCGTTATTGCCAGGAGGGGAGTCCCAGGACCTCTCGCAGATGCTTGTGCTTTGCATCGAAGTCGCCTATGCGGAATCGGATCGGTTTGCCAAGTGCGCGGGCAACAGAGAGCGCGATTTTCCTTGTTTCGCTGGTTGAGTTGAGCTGCAATCGTCCCACGGTGATGATCCGGTAGTTCATGGCTTGCAGCGTCATGCGTTTAACAGCGTCTTCCTGCAGCTGCTCGGACGTAAGGTGGCGTTCGTCGCTGTCGTACTCGAGAATGAGTCTTTGCGCGGGCCAGCAAACATCTGCAACATAGTACTCTTTTCGCGAAAGCGGGCGAGCGGCACCGGTGAGTTCGATGGAATGATTCAGCCTCGGTCGGGCGAAGTGATAGCCGCCGAGATGGTTGGGGAGCGTCATGAGAAGAGCGAGGGCTGCCTCTCTCGGCGAGGCGGCGTTATCGAGAATCCAAGGAGCGGCGCGTCTCGTCATGGCGCAGCCTCGTATGTCCCGGTGGGCCAAAAGAGCTTCTTGGATGCGCTCAGATGAAGTAAGAACGGGGCGATTGAAGACGGTGTCGAAAGGAGGCGTTAGACCGTAGGCGCCGCAAAGGGTGCTTCCTTTGAAGATCACTTCGGCAAGGTCGTGACTCCAGTTGCTTTGGAGAAAGGCGACCTCGGGGGAAGGAGCAAAGAGTCCTTGCGCAATGCGAAAATAGCGATCTTGCTGAATTGACGCCTCTGCGACATGGCAGCGCACATCTTTGAGATTGCGCTTTTGCTGGCGTGAAGGAACGATGACGCGAAAAGGCTTGCTCAGCCAGGGGAGCCTATCCTCCAGATACTGAACGGCGGCAGCGTTGGGGGTGATGTCCTCCTGGTGGGCGATATCAAGCCACAGAGTGAGGAGAGAGGTGAAATCGCCGTGCTGGTAGAAATCGAGGGCACTCGAGCCCCATAGTATTAGTTTCGACATTGACCGTCACTTTCCAATCGATAATGAAGCCATGCGGCGGTGAGGGATGGCGCGTGTGGCTCCTGCGCCCTGCGCGCGTTCGAACAGGCTACTCTCTCCGAACCGTATTAATGACGCGAGAATGTCTCGGTTGGTTCCTCGCGCCAACCGTGGTGGCGTCGCATGGGCGGTTGGGGGGTGCACGGGCCAACTCGCGGGCCAACTTGCGGTCCAGCTTGCGGGCCAGCTCGCGGATCAACCTGCAAACCAATTCGCGGACCAACTCGCGGATCAAACCCTGAGAAGCTCCCCCTGAGAAAAAGCGCACGAACTTCGTCTCGCGAATTTTTCGCTGTACTCAGCGGACGCGGTGCCCTCTGCTAATATGGATGCCACGGAAAAGACGCCGTTCGTCGGCGCTGAAAGACCGCTCGCTGGCGATGCGCCAAGAGCTCGCGGGTCGTGGATCTGTCAGTTGGCGCGGCCCCGGCAGCGGGTGTTCGCGGCAACGGGAATTCAGCGTAGCGTTTGGCGAGAAGGCGCGCGACCGATGGGCGGCGCGCCCGGGTTAGACCCGCGCAAGGGGTGCGGGCGCCCTCTATCAGGAAGGCAGGTGGTCGCTCATGGCAGCTCCGGCTCCCGAACACGTCAGAAACATCGTCCTTGTAGGACAGGATGGCGCCGGCAAGACCTCGCTGGCCGAGGCCATGCTCTTCGTCTCCGGCAAGACGCCGCGCATGGGCACGACCCACGACGGCAAGTCGTACCTCGATTACGACCCCGAGGAGATCAAGCGCAAGTTCACCATCTCCACCTCCATTGCCCCCATCCCCTACAAGGACTACAAGATCAACGTGCTGGACACCTCCGGCCATCCCGACTTCATCGGTGATACGCTGGCCACCATGCAGGCAGCCGAAATGGCCCTGTTCGTGGTGGACGCCGTCGATGGTCCCCAGGTCATGACGACGAAGCTGTGGCGCGAGGCCGAGGACATGCGTCTGTCGCGCGCGGTGTACATCAACCACATCGATCGCGAGAACGCCAACTTCGACGCCGCCATGGCGCTGCTGCATGCCCGCTTCGGCGGCCGCTTGGGCGCCGTGACCATCCCCATCGGCCAAGCCGAGGAGTTCCGGGGCGTCATCGACATCATCCGCATGGAGGCCCGCTATTTCGAGGACGGCGGCGAGCGCGTGGAAGCCGTGGACACGCTGCCGGCGAAGTACCAGGAGGAGGCGCGCAACGCTCGCGACAAGCTGTGCGATCTGGTGGCCGAGGCCGACGACGAGCTCATGATGAAGTATCTCGACGGCGAAGAGCAGCTTACCCAAGAGGAGCTGGAAGGCCTGCTGGACAAGGCCATCGCCCAGGAGCTCATCATCCCGGTGTTCGTGGGTTCTACCATCATCATGCAGGGTGTTCAGGGTCTTATGGAAGACATCTGCACCTACTTCCCGCACCCGAAGAGCCACGGCCGCTTCCGCATGGCCGACGACGTGACGGTGCGCATCGACGAGACGAAGCCTCCCTGCGCCTTCGCCTTCAAAACGGTGTCCGACCCGTTCGTCGGGCGCCTCACCTTCCTGAAGGTCATCTCCGGCTACCTGGAGCCGGGCCTGGAGTTGGTCTGCGGGCGCACCGGCAAGAAGGAGCGCCTCGGCAAGATCCAGGTCATGATGGGCAAAGAGGCCGTCGACGTGAAGAGCGCCAAGGCCGGCGACATCGTGGTCGTGCCGAAGCTCTCCGATGTGCGTGCGGGCGACACGCTCTCCTGCGAGGGCACCATCGCCATCGAGCCTCTGCCTCTGCCCGAGCCCTTGTACCCCGTGGCCATCGAGGCCGTGTCGAAGAAGGAAGAGGACAAGCTCGGCACCTTCCTGGCTCGCGCCGCCGAGGCCGACCCCACGCTGCGCATCACGCGCGATGAGGACACGCATCAGACCATCATCCACGCCATGGGCGAGACTCAGGTTGATATGCTAATCGGGCGCTTGAAGGAGCAGTCCGGCGTGGAGGCGAAGCTCGTGCCCGTGCGCATTCCCTACCGCGAGACCATCACCAAGCAGGCCGAGGCCCAGGGCCGCCACAAGAAGCAGACCGGCGGTGCCGGCCAGTTCGGCGACTGCTGGCTGCGTTTGGCCCCCATCCCCGGCGAGGGCTACGAGTTCGTGGATGAGATCAAGGGCGGCGCCATTCCGAACGGCCTCATCCCGGCCGTCGACAAGGGCGTGCGCGAGGCCATGGAAGAGGGCTTCCTCGCGGGGTACCCCATGGTGGACATCAAGTGCACGGTGTTCGACGGCTCGTATCATTCTGTCGACTCCAACGAGATGGCCTTCAAGACCGCGGCCCGCATCGGCTTCCGCGCCTGCTGCGAGAACGCCGGCCCCATCATCTTGGAGCCCTGGGCCACCATGGAAGTGACCGTGGGCGAGGAGTACGCCGGTACCATCATGGGCGACATCTCCACGCGCCGCGGCCGCATCGTGGGCACCGACGCGGGTTTTGCGGCCGGCGAGACCATCATCAAGATGCGCGCGCCCTACGCCGAGGTCATCAACTACACGAAGGATCTGCGCTCCATGACCCGCGGCTCTGGCTCCTACACGCTCACGCTGGAAGGCTACGAGCAAGCGCCAGCCGACGTGACGAAGAAGCTCGTGGAAGCCTACGAGGCCGCCCGGGCGGCGGGGAACTAGCAAGCTGCCTGCACTTCTCGTTCAGCATCTGTAATGTATCAAGCCGGGAGGTTCGCTTCCCGGCTTTTCTTTCTGCAACAAAGTCCTGTTCCAGCCCTATTTTCCAGAAAATTTCCATGGCTTGTAAAAATTTTTCTTGACTTGGTCTTCACGCCGTAGTATTTTAGCAAATTGCAACTTTTTTGCAGATTTGCGATGGACGTGAAGGAGGAACAGCCTCGTGGCAATGGATAAGAAATCCGCTCCCACCAGCCTTTACAGGGATCGCCGAAGCTTCGCGAAGATTCCCGACGTCATGGACGTCCCGAACCTGATCGCTATCCAGACGGAAAGCTTCGACTGGTTCAAGAACGAGGGCTTGGCCCAGGCGTTCGCCGATGTGTGCCCGATTGAGAACAACACCGGCGACATGTGCGTGGAATTCGGTAAGCACGAGTTCGGCGAGCCCAAGTACACGGTGGACGAATGCAAGGAGAAGGACGTCACCTATCAGGCGCCGCTCTTTGTGGAGATCCGCTTCATCAACCGTGAGACCGGCGAGATCAAGGAGCAGGAGGTGTTCATGGGCGACTTCCCGCTCATGACGCCGCGCGGCACCTTCATCATCAACGGCACCGAGCGCGTGGTCGTCTCCCAGCTCGTGCGCTCCCCGGGCGTGTACTTCGCCTCCGAGCGCGACAAGACCTCCGACAAGACCATCTACAACGCGAAGGTCATCCCTTCCCGTGGCGCCTGGCTCGAGTTTGAAACCGATAAGCGCGACCTGCTCTCCGTGCGCATCGACCGCAAGCGCAAGCAGCCGGCCACCCTGCTCGTGCGCGCCCTCGGCCTGGCCGAGACCCGCGAGGAGATCATCGAGCTTCTGGGCTCCTCCGAGATGGTGCTGCGCACGCTCGACCGCGACCCCGCCACCACCAAGGAAGAGTCGCTCATCGAGCTGTACAAGCGCTTCCGTCCCGGCGAGCCGCCGACGATCGATTCCGCCCGCACGCTGCTCGACGGCCTGTTCTTCAATCCGCAGCGCTACGACTTGGCCAAGGTCGGTCGCTACAAGATGGACAAGAAGCTCGGCTTCACCCCCGAGGAGAACGACTCCTCCACGCTGACCAATGAGGACATCATCCGCACGATGCGCTACATCATCGGTCTGCACAACGGCGACGAGGGCTTCGTCACCGACGACATCGACCACTTCGGCAACCGCCGCATCCGTTCCGTGGGCGAGCTGATTCAGAACCAGTTCCGCATCGGATTGTCGCGTATGGAGCGCGTGGTGCGCGAGCGCATGTCCATGCAGGAGCCCGACGAGATCACGCCGCAGTCGCTCGTGAACATCCGTCCCATCGTGGCCGCCATCAAGGCCGACGCCACCCCGGTGTCCACCAAGGAGCAGATCGCCAACGTCGGCCGCATCTCCGCCGGCGACGCCGCCATCGGCGACAAGATCGCCGAGGCCATGGACGCCGTGGGCAACGACGGCGCCATCTCCGTGGAGGAGTCCCAGACCATCTTCGGCATCGACATGGACATCGTCGAGGGCATGCAGTACGAGCGCGGCTACATCTCCCCCTATATGGCCACCGATATGGAGAAGATGGAAGCGGTGCTGAAGGACCCCTTCATCCTGCTGACCGACATGAAGATCAACTCCATCCAGGACATGGTTCCGCTGCTGGAGGAAGTCATGCGCGCCCAGCGCCCGCTGTTCATCGTGGCTGAGGACGTCGAGGGCGAGGCCCTGTCCACCCTGATCGTCAACCGTCTGCGTGGCACCCTGAATGTGGTGGCTGTCAAGGCTCCCGGCTTCGGCGACCGCCGCAAGGAGATGCTGCAGGATATTGCTACCCTGACCGGCGGCACGGTTGTCTCTGCAGACCTCGGCTACGAGCTGAAGGACGCTACCGTTGACATGCTGGGTCATGCCCGTCAGGTCAAGGTCACCAAGGAGAACACCACCATCGTGGGCGGCGCTGGCGACAAGGACGCTATCGCATCCCGCATTGGTCAGATCCGCAACCAGATCGAGGCCGCTACCAGCGACTTCGACCGCGAGAAGCTGCAGGAGCGTCTGGCAAAGCTGGCTGGCGGCGTGGCTGTCATCAAGGTCGGCGCTGCTACTGAGGTCGAGATGAAGGACAAGAAGCTCCGCATCGAGGATGCTCTGAACGCAACCAAGGCTGCTGTTCAGGAAGGCGTCGTTGCTGGCGGCGGCACTGCTCCCATCAACGCCATCCCTGCTGTCCGTGAGCTGTGCGATACGCTGGAAGGCGACGAGCGCACCGGTGCTAAGATCGTCCTGAAGGCTCTGGAAGCTCCTCTGCGCCAGATCGCCAAGAACGCCGGCCTCGAGGGCAGCGTCATCATCGACAAGATCATCTCTGCCAACAAGCCCAACTACGGCTTCGACGCTCAGAATGAAGTCTACGTCGAGGATATGATCGCCGCCGGCATCGTTGACCCGACCAAGGTCACCCGCTCCGCTCTGGAGAACGCAGCATCCGTCGCTGAGATGGTTCTGACCACCGAGAGCCTCGTGGCCGACCTGCCCGAACCTCCGGCTGCTCCTGCTGCCGCTGGCGGTGACATGGGCGGTATGGGCGGCATGTACTAAGCCGCAGCCTTTCCCAAAACGCGCATACTGTTTCAGTATCTGAGGCAGAGCTTCTTCGGAGGCTCTGCCTCTTTTGTGTACCGTCCCTCTTTTCTGCCCATACTACCGGGCAGGGAAGGGGGGCTTTTTATGTCGGGCCGAAGAGTGCTTGCGCTGTACGGGGCGCTGCTGCTGGGGTTTGCGGCGGTGGTCTGCAGGTTGTACTGGCTCTGCTCGAACACGGAGTACGCCGTGCGGGCGGCGGCGCAGAGCGAAGCGGTCCTCCGCCTGCCTGCGGCGCGGGGAAACTTTTACGACTGCGACGGTCTGCCGCTGACGGGCATCTCTCAGCGCTGGCTGGCCCTCTGCTTCCCGGGTGAGGGCAGCTACGCGCGGCTCTACCCCTATGCGGACGCCGACGGGCAGGCCAGGCTTTACCGGGAGCGGAATACTTCCCGACCCTTTCTGCTGGACGTGGTGCAGGATGTAAGTGGACTGGGCGTGCGGTGCTATGCCGTTCCCCGGCGGTACGCCGCTGCCCCGCTGGCAGAACAGCTCATCGGCTACCTGGACAGCGAGGGCCACGGCGCAGCGGGCCTTGAGGCTGCGCTGGACGATGTTCTTTACACCGGCGAGCGGGATACACTGCACTGTGCGGTCACAGCGCAGGGACGGCTGCAGCGGGGCAGTGAGCCGATTTTAGAAAAAGCAGACTCTGCCCCGCAGGGTGTGCGGCTGACCCTCTCCCGCAGCATCCAGAGGGCCGCAGAAGGGGTGGCGGCGGAGAGCATGGCCACCGGGTGCATCCTTATTATAGATGTAAGCAGCGGCAAGGTGCGGGCCTGCGTGAGCCTGCCGGGTTTTGATGCGGCCAATGTGGGCGAGAGTCTGACTGCCCCGGGCAGCCCGCTTCTGAACCGTACTTTTTCGGCCTATGCGGTGGGCTCGGTGTTCAAACCGGTGCTGGCCGCAGCGGCGCTGGAAGCCGGAGAAGGGGACTTCATCCGGGAGTGTCCCGGCTACGACGCCCTGAACGGTCAGGTCTACCGCTGTGCCGGAAGCGTACCTCACGGCCTCGTGGGGCTGGACGGCGCTCTGGAAAAGAGCTGCAACGGCTACTTTATCGAGCTGGGGCGGGAATTGGGGCCGGAGCGTGTCCGGAAGATGGCGGCAGCGCTGGGCTTCGGGAAGGGACAGGACATTGCAGACGGCCTCCGGTCAGCTTCTGGCGTTCTGCCCGAAGCAGAGACACTCGAAAACGAGGGGCAGTTTGCCAACTTCTGCTTCGGACAGGGGAAGCTTCTGGCGACGCCCTTACAGGTGGCCGGGATGATGAACACCATTGCGGCGGGAGGCGTCTACCACACCCCGCTTTTCGTGGAGTGTACCGTGGACGAGACGACGGGCGAAGAGCTCATGCCGCTGGCACATAGCTCGTCCCGGTGGGTGTTCGCGGAGCAGACGGCGGAAAAGCTGCAAAAGCTGCTGGCGGGCGTCGTGGCAGAGGGAACGGGCCAGCAGGCCGCCCCCTCCGAGGGGACTGCCGCCGGAAAGACCGGCACCGCCCAGACCGGCCAGTTCCGGGATGGCGAAGAGCTGAAAAACTACTGGTTCGCCGGTTTTTACCCGGCAGAAAAGCCCCGCTGGACCATCGTGGTGATGCAGGACGCCCAGACAGAGCCGGAAGTGTCCAGCGCAGCCATCTTTGCCCACCTGTGCGACGCACTGAGCGCCGGGGAGTGAATGGTTTTGCTTTTCTGCTTGCTTTTTTGGCCGAGGTATGTTACTATATACTTGTATTTATATGTTTGTTATCCAAATTTAACAATAAAAGGAGCGTTTTCATCCATGGCAGTCATTGAAATCGTCGGCGGCGTCATTCTGCTCGTCGTCTCGGTGGTCATCTTTGCCCTCACCCTGATGCAGCATACCCACGGTCAGGGTCTGGCTGGTGTCATCAACGGCAGCGCTTACGGCGCAAACAACGCCCGTCTGACCCCTGCGGACCAGATGCTGGCAAAGGTGACCCGCATTGCCGGTATCATCTTCTTTGTGGTGGCCATCCTGGCCTGCGTGTTCGCAAGCCGTCTGGCCTGAGTATGCGCCCGCAGCCCCGTGATGAAAGCGGGGCTGTTTTTGTGTCTATCTGTTGTTATAAAAAGAGATAAGAGGGAAGAAGCCGCGCCCCGGTGGAGGGCGGGCTATGGTAGTTAAGGAGAAAGAAAATTTATGTCAATGCGCGATAAAATCGAACATGCCATCCAGAACCAGCCCTGCACCGTCAAAGAGCTGAAGCAGAAGTTCGGCGGCGAGCGCGGCGCAGACCGCAAGGTGATGGAAGCTCTGGACGAACTGGTGCGAGAGGCTGTCGTCTGCCAGCGTCAGGGCGTGTTCTTTACCGTCCGCTCCGGCCGTGCCGACAAGGCTCTGCTGTGCAAGGTGGTCAAGCTGGGCAAGAACTTTGCCTTCGTCATGCTGGAGGACGGCACCAGCGACATCTTCATCCCCGGTCGCTTCACCAAGGGCGCAATGCCCGGCGACGACGTGCTGGTGGAGAAATTCGAGCATCCCCGTGTGGAGGGCAGCGACGAGGGCGCTATCCTCGCCATCCTGACCGAGAAAAACGACCTGGTCGGCACTGTGCGCCGGGTCGAGGGCCGTCTGCGCTTCGTGCCGGACGACTGCCCGGCCATCACCATGCCTCTGGCCCGCGACTGCGAGGGCGGCGCAAAGGACGGCGACAAGGTAGCCGTCGAGATCCTGAACCGCGGCAACCGTCAGGAAGACCACCGCGTGGGCGTCGCCATGCGCTTCGGCAGCTCCGACGAGGCCAAGCGCTGCGCCAAGGCTCTGCTTTACGCAAAGGACATCCGCACCCGCTTCCCGGATAAAGTGCGGGATGAGGCCAAGAAGTTCGAGGGCGCAGAGGTCTCTGAGAAGGACTGCGAGGGCCGCATGGACCTGCGCGCCCTGCCCATCTTCACCATCGACAGTGCCGAGACCAAGGACATCGACGACGCTATCAGCCTGACCCGCACCTCTGACGGCGGCTTTGAGCTGGGCGTCCACATCGCCGACGTCTCCAACTACGTCAAGCCCGGCACCGAGCTGGACAACGAGGCGTTCAGCCGCGCAACCAGCGTCTATTATGCAGATCAGGTCGTTCCGATGCTGCCCAAGGCTCTGTCCAACGGCATCTGCAGCCTGAACGAGAACGAGCTGCGTCTGGCTTTCTCCTGCCTGATGCGTCTGGACAAGGAGGGTAATCTGACGGATTACCGCTTTGTCAAGTCCATCATCCGCAGCCGCGTCAAGGGTGTCTACTCCGAGATCAACGCCCTGCTGGCCGGTACTGCCGACGCCGAGATCAAGGCAAAGTATGCCGACGTCATTGACCAGCTGCCCGCTATGAAGGAGCTGTACGGCCACCGCGCCCGCCTGCGCAAGGAGCGCGGCTGCATGGACATCGAGAGCGGCGAAGTCAAGCTCATCCTCGACGAGAATGGCCGTTGTATCGACGTCAAGAAGCGCACTTCCGGCGAGAGCGAGAGCATGATCGAGGAGTTCATGCTGTTGGCCAACCAGTGCGCTGCCCACTTTGCCCGCGTCAAGCAGATCCCCTTCGTCTACCGCGTCCATGAAGAGCCCAACGCCGAGAAGCTGGAGCGTCTGCACGCTCTGCTGCAGGCCTGCGGCATCAATGACCACTTCGCCAAGGACGTTCCCACTCCCAAGGAGCTAAGCGCCATCCTCGAGGGTGTGCGCGGCACCCCCTATGAGCAGATCATCAACACCGGTATGCTCCGCTGCATGTCCAAGGCTCTCTACGAAGAGAAGCCTAAGGGCCACTATGGTCTGGTGCTGAAGGATTACGCCCACTTCACCAGCCCCATCCGCCGTTACCCCGACCTGGCCATCCATCGCATCATGACCGATATGCTCAAGGGTACCGAGAAGGAGACCATGATCCTCCGCTACACCGATTTCGCAGAGCGCGCCTCCAAGCAGTCCAGCGAGCGTGAGGTCATTGCCATGCAGATCGAGCGGAAGGCCGAGGACTGCTATAAGGCCGAGTATGCCCGCCGCCATCTGGGCGAGTGCTACGAGGGTACCATCTCCGGCGTGACCCAGCGCGGCCTCTTCATCGAGCTGGACAACGGCGTGGAGGGCTTTGTGCCTGCCTCCAGCCTGACTCCCTCCGGCACCAGTCTGACCGAGGGCGTCCGCCTGACCGACCCCGCTTCCGGCAAGACCTGGAGCCTCGGCGACAAGATGATGATCACCATCGTCCGCGCCGACGTCAATCTGGGCAAGATCGACTTTGAAGTGGCTCCCGCCGCCAAAGCCTGAGGAGGGGAGAGTATGAGCATCCGTCATGCATTGCCCGCTGACGTGGACACACTGGCCGAAATCGAAGCTGCGTCCTACCCGTCCGCTGAGGGGGCATCCCGGCAGAGCATCGCCGGGCGTGTGGCTGTCTACCCGGACTGTTTCTGGCTGCTGGACGAGGGCGGTGAGGTGAAAGCTTTCGTCAATGGCTTCGTCACCGATATGCCCGACCTCACCGATGAGATGTACGATGACCCCCATCTTCACACGCCGAAGGGTGCGTGGCAGATGATATTCAGCGTCGTCACCGCCCCGGCCCATCGGCACGAAGGCTGTGCTTCCCGTGTTCTGCGTCAGGTTTGCGCCGACGCGAAAGCCGCCGGGCGCAAGGGCATCGTGCTCACCTGCAAGGAACGGCTCATCGGCTTTTATGCGCAGTTCGGCTTCGTGGATGAGGGCGTTTCCGTCTCCACCCACGGCGATGTCGTCTGGCATCAGATGCGGCTGACATTCTGAGTCATCATAAAACTTTTTATCCGTCTCCGGTACGCCGGGGGCGGATTTTTTCTATGCAAACCTGCCTGTATGACAAAAATTGCGGCAGTTGGGCGGTTTTGTTTGTTGTAGGGTGGGAAGCAGCGGGGTATACTGATGCCAGAATCAAACAAACCGGGGCCGAACGTGCTGCCGGTACAGAACAAAATGGAGGTCACGTCTATGTATTATTCCAGTGGCAATTACGAAGCCTTTGCGAGGCCCCGCAAGCCCGAAGGCGTGGATCGCAAATCGGCTTATATCATCGGCAGCGGCCTGGCGGCCCTGACGGCAGCCTGCTATCTGGTGCGCGACGGTCAGATGAAGGGGGAGAGGGTACACGTTTTTGAAAAAGACCCCCTGCCCGGCGGTGCCTGCGACGGCTACAAGTACGACGTCGGCTATGTGATGCGGGGCGGCCGGGAGATGGACAACCACTTCGAGGTCATGTGGGATCTGCTCCGCTCCATCCCTTCGCTGGAAACGGAGGGAGCCAGTGTGCTGGACGAGTATTACTGGCTGAACAAGGCCGACCCCAACTATTCCCTCTGCCGCGCTACCGTGAACCGGGGCGAGGACGCCCACACCGACGGCAAGTTCGGCCTGTCGGATAAGGGAGCCATGGAGATCATGAAGCTGTTCTTCACCCCCGACGAGCAGCTTGAGGACAAAAAGATCACCGACTTTTTTGACGATGAGGTGCTCAACTCCAACTTCTGGCTCTACTGGCGCACCATGTTCGCCTTTGAGAACTGGCACAGCGCCCTCGAGATGAAGCTTTACCTCAAGCGGTATATCCACCACATCGGCGGTCTGCCCGACTTCACGGCCCTCCGCTTCACCCGGTATAACCAGTACGAGTCCATCATCCTGCCCATGGTCACCTACCTGAAAGACCACGGCGTCCAGTTCTACTACGACACAAAGGTGGTGGACGTCCAGTTCAGCCTCGAGCCGGGCAAAAAGCAGGCGGCGGGCATCACGGTAGACCACAAGGGCGAGGTGGAGACCATCGACCTCACCGAGGACGACCTGCTCTTTATCACCAACGGCGGCTGCGTGGAGAGCTGCACCGTTGGCGCACAAAACAAGGCCACGGGCTTCGACCCCACCATCAAGCCGGGCAACGGCTGGGACCTCTGGAAGCGCATCGCCGCGCTGGACGACTCCTTCGGCCACCCGGAAAAGTTCTGCAGTCAGCCGGAGCTGACCAACTGGGAAAGCGCCACCATCACGACGCTGGATGAGAAGATCCCCCAGTATATCCAGAAGATCTGCAAGCGTGACCCCTTCAGCGGCCGCACCGTCACCGGCGGCATCGTCACAGTGAAGGACTCTAAGTGGCTCATGAGCTGGACCCTGAACCGGCAGCAGCAGTTCCGCGCACAGCCCAAAGACCAGCTCTGCGTCTGGGTGTACGGCCTGTTCAGCGATAAGCCCGGCGATTACGTCAAAAAGCCCATGCGGGACTGCACCGGCCGGGAGATCTGCATGGAGTGGCTCTACCATCTGGGCGTGCCGGTGGAGGACATCGCAGAGCTTGCCGAGCACAGCGCCAACACCGTGCCGGTCATGATGCCCTATATCGACGCTTTCTTCATGCCCCGCGCGAAGGGCGACCGCCCCGACATCGTGCCGAAGGATGCGGTGAACTTTGCCTTCCTCGGTCAGTTCGCCGAGACCGGCCGGGACACCATCTTCACCACCGAATACTCCATGCGCACCGGCATGGAGGCCGTGTACCGGCTGCTGAACATTGACCGCGGTGTGCCGGAGGTCTGGGGCAGCACCTATGACGTCCGGGCGCTGGTGGATGCCTCGGTGAAGCTGCGGGACGGCCGGAAGCTCACGGACATGGAACTGCCCCTTATGGGCCGCATCGCCCTGAAGGAGGCGCTAAAGAAGCTCGAAGGCACCGACCTCGAGAAGTTCCTGCGCCAGTATAACGCTATCTGATAAGACGATATTTACGACGGAACAATACCGTCCAAAACAAAAGGCCGGGTGCTGTATGCCTGAGGCAGGAAACAGCACCCGGCCTTTTGTGCTGATTTGCGCGAGATTTCATAAAAAGTCGTACTCATAAAGAAAACTATTATGCAGAATGACCATCTTTGTGCTTGCTCTTTCGGCGGTTCTGTGGTAAGCTTAAAACAAAGAATGCGGCACAGCGGAAGAGAGGCTGTGCCGCAAAAACTGGTCTGGAACATAAAGGAGGTCCTTTTCGTGAAACACTTTATTTCTCGCCGCAATTTCCTGAAGGCTGCCGGTGTCACCGCCGCTGCCTCCGCCATGGCTGCTGCCGTTCCTCAGGCTTCGGCCGGTTTCCTGACGGGCAAGGATGCCGCTGTCACCATCCTGTACACCAACGATGTCCACACCTACATCGACAACAAGTCTCCCAAACTGACCTATGCCGCTATCGCTGCCATGAAGCAGGGCTATGTGGATGAGGGCAAGCCCGTCCTGCTGGTGGACGCAGGCGACCACATTCAGGGTACTGCCTACGGCTCCATGGACGACGGCGCTACCATCATCGAGCTGATGAACGAGGCTGGTTACGACATCGCTACTCTGGGCAACCACGAGTTCGACTACGGCATGGCCCGCGCAAAGGCCATCATCAAGGAAGCGGACTTCCCCTATGTCTCCTGCAACTGGGTGGACCTGCGCACCGGCCTGCGCGTCCTGCCCGCTGTCAAGCTGTTCCCCGCAGGCGGCAAGTGGATCGCATTCGTGGGCATCACGACCCCCGAGTCCTTCACAAAGTCCACTCCTGCTTACTTCATGAACGCCAAGCAGACCAAGTACATCTACGACATCCTGGGCGGTGACGACGGAAGGAAACTGTACGACGCCGTGCAGAAGGCCATCGACAAGGCCAAGACCCTGGGCGCAGACATCATCATCGGTCTGGGCCATCTGGGCGTTGACCCGTCCTCCTCTCCCTGGACCAGTGAGGAAGTCATTGCCAACACCACCGGCTTTGACGCCTTCATCGACGGCCACTCTCACACCGTCATGGAGAACAAACAGGTCTACGATGCAGCTGGCAAGGCTGTCACCCTGACCCAGACCGGCTCTTATCTGGCAAACGTCGGTAAGATGACCATCGCCGAGGACGGCGCGATCACCACCGAGCTCGTCTCCACCGCTGATGTCTCCGACGCCGCTGTGGCCGCTACCGCAGAAGCCTGGATCAACGATGTGGACGCTATGCTGGGCGAGCAGATCGCGACCACTGACATCAATTTCTACATCAACGACCCCGCTACCGGCAAGCGCCGCATCCGTATGGGCGAGACCAACCTCGGCGACTTCGTGGCCGACGGCATCTATACTTACTTCAACGAGGTCGAGCAGCTGGACTGCGACATCGCTATGATGAACGGCGGCGGCATCCGCACCGATGTGGACGCCGGCAAGTGGACCTTCAAGACCTGCAAGCAGGTCAGCCCCTTCGGCAACGTGGCCTGCCTGATGTCTGTTACCGGCAAGCAGATCCAGGATGCTCTGGAGTTCGGCGCCCGTTTCGTCGGCCCGGAGGGCAAGGAGAACGGCGGTTTCCTGCATGTTGCCGGTGCGACCTACGAGATCCACACCGACATCCCCAACACCGTCCTCACCGACGACAAGAATGTCTGGATGGGCAGCGCCACCGGCACGCCCCGCGTCCAGAACGTGCGCATCTACAACAAGAAGACCGGCGCTTACGAGCCGCTGGACCTGAACCGCACCTATGCGCTGGCCGGCATGAACTACACCCTGCGCAATCTGGGCGATGGCTTCGCCATGTTCGACGGCGCAGAGCTCATCAAGGACTATGTCTCTGAGGACTACCTCGTCATGTCCACTTACGCCATGATCTTCGACGCTGTGAACGATGTGCCTGTTCTGAGCAGTGCCAACAGCCCGCTGGCAAGCTATCCGGGCTACCTGCTGAACTACGAGAATCCGTATGGTGCAGGCCGCATTCAGGTGGTCTGAGTTTTAGCAGAAAACCGATAAGATGACGAAAGCCCCCTCTTCCATTCGGAAGAGGGGGCTTTCTGATAACTTATGCTTTCGCAAACAGCCCCTTCAGTGCCAGCGGCGTCACGATAGAGGACACGACGATGAGCAGGATGACGGCGGTGAAGTAGACAGGGTCCACCACACCGGCCCCGAGGCCCTTCTGGGCCACGATGAGGGCCACTTCGCCGCGGGTCATCATACCGACGCCCACCTTGAGGGAGTCGCCCCAGTTGAACCGGCAGAGCTTCGCGGCCAGACCGCAGCCGATAATTTTGGTGAGCAGGGCGACGATCACGAAGCAGGCGCTGAACAGCAGGATGGTGGGCGTCAGGCCGCTGATGTCAGTCTTCAGGCCGATACTGACGAAGAAGACGGGGGAAAACAGCATATAGCCGCTGATGTCCACACGGCGCTCGATGTAGGGCGCATCTTCGATGGAGCAGAGCACGATGCCCGCGATGTAAGCGCCCGTGATGTCGGCGATGCCGAAATACTGCTCCGCGATGTAGGCCATGGCAAAGCAGAAGGCGAGGCTGACGATGGTGATGCGCTGGGTGTGGGGGTTGCGATGGTCCAGCCAGAGCATGGCCTTGTGGATGATGAGGCCGATGACGATGGCTGCGATGAAGAAGAGGACGGTGTCCATCAGCACATCGACGAGGCTGGTGTCTGTGCCGCCGCTGGCACCCAGCACACAGGTGAGCACCACGATGCCGATGACGTCATCAATGACGGCTGCGCTGACGATGGTGGTGCCGAGGAAGCTCTTGAGCTTGCCCAGCTCCTGCAGGGTGGCGACGGTGATGGAGACGCTGGTGGCCGTCATGATGGTGCCGATGAAGAGCGCTCGATAAAACTCCGGGCTGCCCAGCGCCGAGAAGCCGTAGAACAGGCTGTAGAGCAGGGTGCCGCCCGCCAGGGGAACGGCTACGCCCACGCAGGCGATGAGGGTAGCGATGGGACCGGCCCGCATCAGCTCCTGAAGGTTGGTGCCGAGGCCGGTGGTGAACATCAGCAGCACGACGCCTATCTCAGCAAAAATGGCGATGGAGTCGCTGGGCTGCACGAGATTCAGCAGACAGGGACCGATGACAAGCCCTGCGATGATCTCGCCCACCACCTGCGGCGCCCGGCATTTGCGGGCGAGCAGCGCGAAGAACTTGGCGCTGATGAGGATGAGGGCGAGATTCCGAAAGATGGAATACATAGGCGATCCTTCCTTTGACGTTAGCAATCGTCCCGCTCCCCCGTAAGCCCTGCCATGCGCCGCGCACGAAGACAGAAGGGGAGAAGAACATCTTTTATTATAGTCCATCTTTCGGCGAAATGCAAAGGAAAACTGGCTTGGAAATGACTAAGGATGCCATATAAAAGAGATATGACGGATATACTGGAAAAGCATAAAAAGAATGATGAGGGAGATTTTGCTGTCATGCGCTCAAAAATACGAAAAAAATCCTGCGGGAGGGCTTGACAATTTTTGCGGGGCTTGCTATAATAAATTGCTGTCTGAACAGACACGCCGCACAGTCCGCGCGACGCCGCGCCGGCTGTGTACCCTTGGCCTCATATTCTTGAGGCCCTTAAGTCCAAAAGGAGGTGCTACAAAATGGCAAAGTACGAAACCATGCTGATTACCAGCGCTGCTCTCGACGAGGAGGCTTCTTCCGCTCTCATCGGTAAGTTCAAGTCCCTGATCGAGGCTAACGGTACCATCGATTCCATCGATGAGTGGGGCAAGCGCCGTCTGGCCTACCCCATCAACGATGAGGAGGAAGGCGTCTACACCGTGATCAACTTCACTGCTGACCCCAGCTTCCCCGCTGAGCTCGACCGTGTGTACAAGATCACTGAGGGCGTTATGCGCAGCCTGATCGTTGCCCACGAGGAGTAATCTTTTCGTGACGAAAAAGGAGTCCGTATTATGTTGAATGTTGTTGCCATCATGGGCCGCCTTGTGGCCGACCCTGAGCTCCGCACCACCCAGAGTGGTATCAATGTGGTCAGCTTCCGCATTGCATGTGACCGCAACTTCGCCCGCCAGGGTGAACAGCGTCAGGCCGATTTTATCGACATCGTCGCATGGCGTCAGCAGGCCGAGTTTGTCTCCAAGTATTTCCAGAAAGGCAGTCTGATTGCCATTGAAGGCTCTCTGCAGACCCGCCAGTATCAGGATAAGAACGGAAACAACCGTACCGCTGTGGAGGTCGTTGCCAACAACATCAGCTTTGCAGGCCCCAAGAGCAACAATCAAGGCGGCGGCAGCTATCAGAACGCTGCTCCGTCCTACCAGAACCAGGCCCCTGCCCGTCCGGCTGCTGTGGAGGCTGCTCCCAGCTACTCGTCCGGCAGTGCAGATGATTTCGCTGTGATTGATGACAGCGATGACCTGCCGTTCTAACACACAAAACGGTCTACCATAAAAAATCCAACAGGAGGTAATAAGCAATGGCTTTTGAAAGAACCGAAGGCTCTCGCCCCGCACGCC
>OLRW01001150.1_pt1 | contig 18096 bp, 14 predicted proteins | sample 1672701 | NCBI WGS metagenome assembly OLRW01 (sample SAMEA3136715, study PRJEB25190) | human gut metagenome | biome: human gut; feature: human-associated habitat; material: faeces | place: Austria | collected 2013
AAATGGTCAAAAAAAGTACTGTCCCTTTTGGTTCTCAGAAGCTTCTGACGCTGTATCTCGAAGAACTTCTGATCCATATGATCCGCAGATACACTATCGCACATTATTCTGCTTCCGCAGGGATTTATGATTCCTGTCAGACAAGCTCTGAAACCTGCCGGAATATCATCCACTATCTCGGAGAACATGTGCGGCAGTCTCTGACGATTGAAGATATCTCCAAGGACAATATGATTGGACGTTCTCAGCTTCAAAAGCTTTTCCGTGAAGAATATCAGTGCGGAGTTATCGAATTCTTTTCCCGTATGAAGATTGACTTTGCCAAACAGCTGATTCGTGAAAATGATATGAATTTTACACAGATATCTGATTTTCTGGGATATTCTTCCATCCATTATTTTTCCAGACAGTTCAAAAAGCTGTCCGGCATGACACCAACAGAATACGCCACATCCATCAAGGCATTATCTGAACGTCCACAATCTCAATCTTAAACATGACGAATACAAAAATATATATAATAAATGTAAATGCACATGTCCACTAAACGGACAAGAAGGAGGAAACATGCAAATCTGTAAAGTAAAAAATTATCAGGAACTCAGCCGAAAGGCGGCCAATCTGATTGCGGCACAGATAATTCTGAAACCGGACAGTATTCTTGGCCTTGCTACAGGTTCATCTCCTGTTGGAACTTATGAACATCTGGTAGAAATGTACGAAAACGGTGACCTGGATTTTTCTCAGGTAACGACTGTCAATCTCGATGAATATAAAGGACTGGCTGGTTCTGATGAACAGAGCTACCGCTATTTTATGGATCATAATCTCTTTGACCATGTAAATATTGACAAAGCACGGACCTTTGTGCCTGACGGACTGGAAGAGGATAGCGATAAGGCATGTGCACAGTATAACGAAATCATCCGGCAAACCGGAGGTGTGGATATGCAGCTGCTTGGTATCGGCGGGAACGGACACATCGGCTTCAATGAACCAGGAGATGCCTTTGAAAAAGAAACCCATTGTGTGGATCTGACAGAAAGTACCATCAGGGCCAATTCAAGGTTTTTTGAAAGCATGGATGAGGTCCCGAAACAGGCCTACACTATGGGAATCGGGAATATCATGGCTGCAAAAAAGATCCTTCTTGTGGCAACGGGAACATCCAAGGCAGAAGCCCTGTATAATTCCCTGTACGGACCGATCACACCGAAGGTTCCGGCATCTATCCTGCAGCTTCACCCGGATCTCACGGTTGTGGCAGATGAAGATGCACTGAGTATGATCCGCGAAAAAATAAAATAAAAATCCGGAATACAACTGCCGGATCAAAAAAGGATGGCTTCCGATTCCTACCTGTGCAGGAACGGAAGCCATCCTTTTTCTTTCCGCTGCTCAGTGGATTTCTTCACCGGCAGTTTTTTGTGCGGCTTTTATTTCGTTGTAACAGTATTTGATGATAGATTTTCTGGTTATGATTCCGATGAAGGAGCCCTGGTCATCTACCACCGGTACGAAGTTCTGATTAATGGCGCGATCCAGGAGATCTTCCATATTGGAATCTGCATGGACCGGTTTGTAGGTGGCACGGCGTGGAATCGCCATGATTGGGATTCCCTCTGTTTCCTTGATGTCGTGGATATCTGCACGGCGCATGCCCCAGAGGAGATCTCCCTCTGAGATGGTGCCGAGATATTTGCCGTCCATGGTGAGGATAGGAATGCAGGAGTACTTGCGGTGCTCCATTTTTTCGAGGGTCTGGCGAAGAGTTTCATCCTCAAAGATGTAGGCTACTTCGCTTTTGGGAATCAGAAAAAACAGAATGTTCACGTTATTACCTCATTTCCGCGAAAATTATAAATAAATCTGTAGGCTGTTTTAGAGAAGCTGAAGTCCGTGTGTCTCTGCAGCATCTGTGATCTCCTTCGGCCAGAGAGAGACATGTACTTCTCCGATGTGTGCTTTACGAAGGAAGAACATACAGATCCTGGACTGTCCGATACCACCACCGATGGTGTACGGAAGCTCTTTGTTCAGGATTGCTTTCTGGAATGGAAGCTCTCTTCGGTCATCACAGCCTGCTTCGGTAAGCTGACGGTCAAGTGCGTCCTCGTCAACACGGATTCCCATTGAGGAAAGCTCAAGGGCAATGTCAAGTACCGGATAGTATACGAGGATATCACCGTTCAGTTCCCAGTCATCATAGTCCGGGGCACGTCCGTCGTGGCGTTCGCCGTTGGTGAGGGTTTTGCCGACTTTCATAAGGAAGACAGCGCCCTTTTCACGGGTGATCCGATATTCACGTTCCCTCGGTGTGCAGTCCGGATACATGTCAAGAAGCTCCTGAGTTGTGATAAAGAAGATATCCTTTGGAAGGATCTCCTCGATGTAGTCATACTGTACAGCCATGTATTTCTCAGTTTTACGAAGGACACTGTAAATGGTGCGTACGGTTTCCTTGAGAGTCTCCATGGAACGTTCTTCTTTGGAGATGATCTTTTCCCAGTCCCACTGGTCTACGTAAACAGAGTGGATATTGTCCAGATCTTCATCCCGGCGGATGGCTACCATATCTGTGTAAAGACCTTCTCCGTGAGAAAATCCGTATTTTTTCAGTGCGTAGCGTTTCCATTTGGCAAGGGAGTGTACGATCTCGGCGTTGCTTCCTTCGATAGCCTTGATATCAAAGCTTACCGGGCGCTCTACACCATTAAGGTTGTCATTAAGGCCGGATTCCGGTGCTACAAATGTTGGAGCGGATACTCGAAGAAGGTTCAGCTTCTGGGAGAGTGTCTGCTGGAAGAAATCTTTTACTGTTTTGATCGCAATCTGTGTGTCATGGAGGTTCAGGTCTGCATGATAGGTTGCGGGGATTGTGATTGTATTCATTATCGGCTCCTCCTGATGATTTTTAGGCTTATTGCTCTGTGGGGTATTATAACAGAAAATGGGTGGAGTGGCAATATAATGAGAGGGGAAGTCTTTTGGGGTATCGTAGAAAAATACTGGGTATTAAATGCCTGGTGTGATATACTGAAAAAAGAATGCTTATGTTTACGACGGAAATATAAATATCCGTTTTGACGGATAGAATGGAGGGAGCTTATGGCAGGTCAAAGGTGTCAGGTTTGTGGGGGTAAGGTTGTAAATGGCAGGTGTTCATTATGTGGGATGCCTTACAGAAATGATGAGGTGTTATATCATCTGAATGAGCCCCGGGAGATACATTATAAACATGCTTCCGCCAAAGTGCGGGATATGATGCGGCAGTATGGACAGGATGCTGATCAAACAACACAACATAACGGAAACGTAAACCGGAATACGAATGCAAACCGGAATACGAACGCAAACCGGAATACGAATGCAAGCCGCAATACCGATTTGAATCGGAATCTAACCGGAAGCCGGAATACAGGTGCAGCAGCCGGACGTAAGACTGCAGCGGCAGTTAATACCAGGAATAAAACAACGGTGGGCAGAAATCGTGCAGAAGTTTTAGATCAGGGAAAAAAACAGCAAAAAAAAGATCAGAAAAGCAGTGGGGCAGGCTGGATCATATGGTTTATAGTGACACTGGCCATTCTGCTTCCGAAATTATGGGATTTTCTTACAGACTGGATCGGAACGAATTTGTGAGAATATTTCTGCAGTGAGATCAGGCAGTACTAAGTGTCTGTATTTTCGTGTATACAGAAATATCCCTTTTCTTTTCTCCTCAGCTGTGTTATACTCATGCCTAGCACAACATATAGATGAAAAACAATATATAGAGGATATAGGTACTATATATAGTATTTTGCATAGCGACTTATATATAGCACAGGGAGGGATGAGCAATGTTATATGTGATCAAGAAAGACGGGACAAGAGAGGAGTTTAATCCGCAGAAGATCGTGGCTGCCGTGAACAAATCCGCAGAGCGTATTCTTTATACTTTTTCAGACGAGGAGAAGGATTTTATCTGCCGTTTTGCCCAGGAGCATGCGGATTCCCTTGGAAAGAATGAGATCGAGATCCAGGAGATGCACAACATCGTGGAGGGGGCTCTGGAGCGTGTGAATCCGGCAGTTGCCAAGAGCTACCGTGATTATCGGAATTACAAGCTGGATTTTATCCATATGATGGATGATGTCTATACCAAGAGTCAGGCGATCCGTTATATCGGTGATAAAAGTAATGCCAATACAGACAGCGCCCTTGTTGCCACGAAACGAAGCCTGATCTTTAATGAGCTGAACAAGGAACTCTATCGGAAGTTTTTTATGAACCGTAATGAGCTTCAGGCATGTAAGGACGGCTACATTTATATTCATGACCAGTCTGCACGTCTGGATACCATGAATTGCTGTCTGTTCGATGTGGCAGCTGTTTTAAGTGGCGGTTTTGAGATGGGAAATGTCTGGTATAACGAGCCGAAGACTCTGGATACAGCCTTTGATGTTATGGGGGATATCATTCTCAGTACAGCAGCACAGCAGTATGGTGGCTTTACAGTGCCGGAGGTTGATAAGATCCTGGCACCGTATGCAAAGAAGAGCTATGATAAATATATTTCCGAATTTATGAAATACTCGGACGAGAGCTGGAGTGGCCGTGAGGAGAGAGCTATTGAGTATGCTCTTGATAAGGTCCGCAGGGATTATGACCAGGGCTGGCAGGGAATTGAGTACAAGCTGAATACCGTCGGTTCTTCCAGAGGTGATTATCCGTTTGTTACGGTGACACTTGGTCTCGGAACCGAGCAGTTTGAGAAGATGTGTACGATTTCCCTTCTTGAGGTCCATCAGGGAGGACAGGGTAAGGCCGGACACAAGAAACCGGTACTTTTCCCGAAGATCGTATTCCTTTATGACAAAGAGATCCATGGTCCAGGAAAGTGCTGTGAGGATATTTTTGAGGCTGGTGTGGAGTGTTCCTCCAAAACCATGTATCCGGACTGGCTGTCTATGTCCGGCGCAGGCTATATTTCCAGTATGTACAGGAAATACAAGAAGGTCATCAGCCCGATGGGATGCCGTGCTTTCTTAAGTCCGTGGTATGAGCGTGGCGGTATGGAGCCGGCGGATGAGAATGATACGCCTGTTTTTGTGGGACGTTTTAACATTGGTGCGGTAAGCCTTCATCTTCCGATGATCCTTGCAAAGGCCAGAGCGGAGAGCAGAGATTTCTATGAGGTTCTGGATTTCTATCTGGAAATGATCCGTAACCTGCACATCCGCACTTACGAATATCTGGGACAGATGCGTGCATCCACCAACCCGCTTGCATACTGTGAAGGCGGTTTCTACGGCGGACATCTGAAACCGAATGAAAAGATTGGCAAGATCCTGAAGCCTATGACAGCTTCCTTCGGTATCACAGCGTTAAATGAGCTTCAGGAACTTTACAATGGCAAATCCATTGCCGAGGATGGGGCGTTTGCTCTGGAGGTCCTGAAATATATCAATGACAAGGTAAATCAGTACAAGAAGGAAGATGGTTATCTTTATGCGATCTACGGAACACCGGCAGAGAGTCTTTGTGGCCTGCAGGTAGAGCAGTTCCGTAAGATGTATGGAATCATTGAGGGCGTTTCTGACAGACCATATGTGAGCAACAGCTTCCACTGCCATGTAACAGAGGATGTAACTCCGATCGAGAAACAGGATCTGGAGGGACGTTTCTGGGAGCTCTGCAATGGCGGTAAGATTCAGTATGTACGTTATCCGATCGGCTACAATAAGGAAGCTATCCGTACACTGATCCGCAGAGCCATGGATCTGGGATATTATGAGGGAGTGAACCTTTCTCTTGCATACTGTGACGATTGTGGTCATGAGGAACTGGAGATGGATGTATGCCCTGTCTGCGGTTCCAGAAATCTGACCAAGATCGACCGTATGAACGGATATCTTTCCTACAGCCGTGTCCATGGAGATACCCGCCTGAATGAGGCGAAGATGGCTGAGATCGCTGAGCGAAAATCTATGTAAATACTGGCTGCCCGATCAACTGTGTAACAGTGATCGGATGTAGAGTCAGACAGTATAAAAAATATCCCGCAGAGCTGCCGGTAAGACCAGCAGCCGTCTGCGGGATATTTTTATGTAAAGTGAAGTTTTATAGTTCACTTTGTATTCTGAGTCCGTAAAATGATCATTTAATGATAGTTCCGGTCTTCTCACGGTAGCCGTCTTTTGCATGGGCCATGTCTGTGATGATGGTACGGCGTCCGGTTCCCTTCTCCACGAAGGAAACACCTGCTTCGATCTTAGGAAGCATGGAGCCTGCCGCAAACTGTTTGCCGGCAATATATTTCTTGGCATCTTCTGTGGAAATAGTATCCAGATAAGATTCGTGATCCGTATTATGGTCAAGGCTTACTTTCTCGACGCTTGTAAGGATCATCAGAGTGTCAGCGTTCAGTTCTTCTGCAAGAAGTCCTGCTGCCAGGTCTTTCTCGATGATGGCGCTGGCACCATTCAGCTGAGTTCCCTGCTCAAGAACCGGGATTCCGCCGCCGCCTGCAGCAATGACGATCTGCTCTGCTGCAGAGAGGACCTTTACGGTTTCAATCTCTACGATCTTCTGTGGCTTCGGTGCTGCAAGGATACGTCTGTACTGACCCTCGCCCACCTTTGTGACAAAGTTTCCTTTTTCTTCTTCAGCCTCGGCCTCTTCTGCGTTAAGAACACGTCCAATGATCTTCTCCGGCTCTGCAAATGCTTCATCGTATGGATCGATGACAACCTGTGTCAGAACTGTGCTGACCGGTTTGTAGATCCCTCTGGAGATAAGCTCAGCACGGATGGCGTTCTGAAGGTCATAGCCGATATAACCCTGGCTCATGGCGGAACATACGGACATTGGTGCAAATGTATAATCAGGATGTGCCTTACCGAATTCATTCATTGCGGTGTGGATCATCCCTACCTGCGGACCGTTGCTGTGGGAGATCACTACGCGGGTTCCCTCCTCTACCAGATCTGCGATTACCTTCGCTGCGAGTTTTGTAGCTGTTTTTTGCTCTGGAAGTGTGGTGCCAAGTGCCCGGTGGCCTAATGCAACTACTACGGTTTTTTCGCTCATAGGAAATACCTCGTTTCTCTTAAAAATTGGAATGAAATCAGTTACTGTATTCAGTAACGAGTACATCGAAAACGACGTACGAGTATTATATTTTATTATAAAAGACCTATGTGGGAAATGCAATAGAAAATCGAGTGTTTTCCAAGACAGGAAAAACCGCCTGATCCAGTCAGACGGTTTGATTCCTACTATTTTTTGAGGGGGGAGATAGAGAGTGGTTTTTCATCTATCCAACACCTATTATATAGAGAAAATATGTTTAAAATATGTCGTTAATCTAAAAGAAATGGAAAATTTATAAAGAAAGTTTAAACAAACTTTATAATTTTTATATCCGGTTGCGCATGGTTTGAAAATGTGATACATTGAAAAAGTCTTGATCCTGCATTCTGCGGGATCTGTTCACGCATCGTTTCGATGCAGAAATCCATTTTATTTTATCGAAAAAAACATTGATCATGCACCATTTGCCGGGGAGGGATGCCTTTGTCTGTGGAAAAGTAAGTTTCTGTAAAAAAAACATGTGTATAAGAAATGCCAGATCAGGCAGAAATGAGGAAGAGCCATGAAAAACAGAATATGGAAACAGATGAAGAAAGCCGGAATTGTGACAGTGCTGGCAGGAGCCATGCTGGGGGGAACAATAGAACCGAAGCTGACTCTGGGAGCAGATTTTTTGCCGGGACAGGCACCGTTTATCGATCAGAGTGTGTTCTGGAAAGACATAGAATCCGGACAGGCGGAGCTTGGGATCCGGATTCGTGGCCTGAATGAATGGCTGTCCGGGAGAAGGTTTTCGGAGGATAAGGAGAAAAATGAGAAGTGGGACGATGAACTTCAGAAGATTGAAGATTCATCGGTGGAGCAGGAAGAAGAGATAGAGCAGGAGCTGCCAGAGGATGATTGGCAGCAGGAAAAGGAGCCAGAGCAGGAGCTGCCGGAGGATGATTGGCAGCAGGAAAAGGAGCCAGAGCAGGAGCTGCCGGAGGATGACTTGCAGCAGGAAGAAGAGCCAGAACAGGAACTTTCAAAGGCTGAGGATGACTTGCAGCAGGAAGAGAAGGCAGAACAGGAATTGCCGGTGGATAAGGTTGTGGAAGGAATCGGAATAGAAATGGAGGAAGCATATGAGCACGTGGAGCAGCTGGCATCCGGGGAAACAGTACAGCCGGAGGATGAAGAGCAGGAGAAAACGGGTCCGCTCACACCGGAAGGAACGTCGACCGGAGGGGAAAATGTAGGGAATGAAGAGGAAGGTGAGTCTGAGGAGACGCAAAAGCTGACGCTGGTCACGTATATTTCGGAGTATTTTGTTCCGGAAACGGATTCTGTCCCGAAAAATATGGCTGCACAGCAGATTTCTGTAAGGAGCCAGAGCGGTGAAGCTACAGAGATCACAAAGCTGGAAAGCGTGCTGAACGTGGAGCAGAACGGGCAGGATGAGATCTTTTTCCGTATCCCGCTGATCTTGCGGCAGGAATACCGTTTTCCGGCAGAGAAAAGCAGTTATCCTGTGACTCAGGAGGAACCGCTTCAGAAGGACTGTACCGGTGCGGGAACCTTTCTCATGACAGAAGAAAACGGGGAAAAGCTGGTGATCGCAGAGGGGATCTCGCCTATGTTGGACGTGGAGGCTGCTGAGGCTGATATGGAATTGTCGGTAATTGCACAGAATAAAAAAATGAAAGCAGGGCAGACCATCCGTTATCAGGTAGAGATAGCCAATACCGGAAAGCTGGATCTTGCAGATATCCGTCTGACCAGCAGCCTTTCCTGCCCTAAGATCCGGCAGCTGTGGGAAGATGCAGAAGGCCTTATAACAGAAGGGGCTGTGGCGGAATTTGCAGAATTAAAAGCCGGAGAGAGCAGGAGCTTTTATGTACAGGCGCCGCTTCTGGATGAACAGGAAAAAGATCTGGAGCACCAGGTGGAAGCAGAGGCCAGGGTGAAGGACAGAGTGGAGGAGGTGATCCGGAAGAACGCTTCCACTATAAATGGTCTGGAGGCACTGAAGGCGGATCTTTCTGTAAAGAAAACTGCAGACAAAGAAACCGCTGCACCGGGTGAGACTGTGACCTATCAGATATGTATCGTGAATACCGGTGAAAAAACGCTTCATTCGGTTGTGGGAACGGAGCGCTTTCAGGCAGCAGGGATCCATGCACAGTTTCTGGAGCAGGAAGGTGTAACGCTCAACAGCAGCCGTACAAAGGCAATGATCCAACAGATCCCGCCGGGAGAGGCAGTTTCTCTTCAGGCTGTGGTGAAGATCCCGGGAAAAACAGCGGATCAGAAGCTTTTTAACCAGGTGACGGTCACAAGCCAGGAAACCGGAGAGCGATTGATGGAGGCCTCCGCTTCTGTCATGGTAAAAGGAGAGGTGGCTATTACGCCGGAAGAAGGGCTGCCTTTGCAGGGAGATGACCAGGGTCCGGCTTCCGGTCAGATACAGATGGCAAGAACTGCGTCCACACATCCGAAGACCGGAGATGATACTAGGAGAGATTTGTGGACGCTTCTGGCAGTGACAGCTTTGGTGACTGTGCTGGGCGGCATCTGGCTCCGGAAAAAATATGCGGATATTTATGGAAAAAGCTGATGTTACTGAGAACGGAGTGAACAGTAACAAGCTGATATTTTACAAGGCGACCGTACCTCAAAGAAACGTTGAAAACAGGGGGGAGGTGTGCTATTCTATATGGTATGTACAGAAAATAAGAACAGTATATTTCCCGCCTCCGGTGTGCTGCCCGTCAGACCGGAAAAAGGGAAGATGGAGGAGAAAAATGAATCTTTTATCCTTATTGGAACATCTTGAATACAAATGCCTTCAGGGAAGTACAGAGCAGGAGGTTTCTTCTGTTGTATATGATTCCCGCAAAGTAGAAGAAGGGAGCCTTTTTATCTGCATCAGAGGTGCGGTCGTGGATGGACATAAATTTATACCTGATGTTGTGGCAAAGGGTGCGAAGACACTCATCGTGGAAGAAGCGGTGGAGGCACCGGAGGATGTGACAGTGATCCAGGTAGAGGATACCCGTTACGCCATGGCTTTTATTTCAGCAGCATGGTTCGGACATCCGGCAGAAAAGCTCAAAACCATCGGTATCACCGGAACCAAAGGAAAAACAACTACAACCTATATGGTGAAATCGATCCTTGAGAATGCCGGATATAAGGTTGGTCTGATCGGAACCATCGAGGCTGTTATCGGGGAGAAGCATATCCCGGCAGCCAACACGACACCGGAATCCTATATGGTACAGAAATATTTTCATGATATGGTAGAAGCAGGCTGCGATGCGGTCGTTATGGAGGTTTCCTCACAGGGACTGATGCTTCACAGGACCCAGGGATTTGTGTTTGATTTTGGAATTTTCACAAATATTGAACCAGATCATATCGGACCGAATGAGCACAAGGACTTTGATGATTATCTGCACTGCAAATCCATGCTTCTCAGACAGTGTAAGGTTGGTATCGTAAATCGTGACGATGAACACTTTGACCGCATTATCGAAGGCCACACCTGTAAACTTGAAACCTATGGATTTTCCGAAAAAGCAGATCTCCGTGCAGAGGGCGCCAGACTCGTTGGAAGAAAGGGCTATCTGGGAATTTCCTATCATGTTAAGGGACTTATGGATTTTCCTGTGGAGATCGATATTCCAGGTAAGTTCAGCATTTACAATTCTCTGACTGCCATTGCCATTTGCCGCCATTTTAAGGTATCCGAGGAGAATATCATCAAAGCTCTGAAGGTGGCCAGGGTTAAAGGCCGTATTGAGATGATCAAGGTATCTGACGAATTCACACTGATGATCGATTACGCACATAATGCCATGGCGCTGGAGAGCCTTCTCGGAACACTGAAGGAATATGATCCGCACAGACTGGTATGCCTGTTTGGCTGTGGCGGAAACCGTTCCAAGCTGCGCCGTTATGAAATGGGTGAGGTTTCAGGAAAGATGGCAGATCTGACCATCATTACTTCAGATAATCCGCGAGATGAGGATCCACAGGCCATCATCGATGATATCAAGATCGGAATGGCAAAAACAGATGGAAAATATGTAGAGATCCCGGATCGTAAAGAGGCGATCGCCTACGCGATCCATCACGGTGAGCCGGGAGATATCATCGTCCTTGCCGGAAAGGGCCATGAGGATTATCAGGAGATCAAGGGTAAGAAATATCCCATGGATGAGCGTGTACTGATCCGGGAGATCCTGGAAGAAGATCAGAAAGCGTAAATGGATGATCTATGCAGATGTGATCATTGACATTTCTCATGAAAAGCTGGACCGGGATTTTCAGTATCGTGTACCTGAGGAGCTGGTGCAGGCAATAAAACCTGGAGTTGTGGTCACAGTGCCCTTCGGAAAGGGAAATACCCTTCGGAAAGGCTATGTGACCGGGATCTCCGGAACGGCGAAATATGATGCGTCAAAGCTCAAGGAGATTCGGGGAGTTTCCACAGACAGTGAGACAACAGAATCCCGGCTGATCGCACTTGCGGCCTGGATGAAGGAGACCTATGGCTCCACCATGATCCAGGCACTGAAAACAGTTCTGCCTGTAAAAGACAAGGTCCGTGCAAAAGAGAAAAGACTGATCCTTTTTACAGGGAAAAAGGAAGAGGGGCAGGCACTTCTTGGCAAGCTGGAAGGCAGCCGCTTTAAAGCACGTGAGCGGTTCCTTCGGGCAATCCTGGAGGCCGGGAGCCTGGATTATACCTATGCCTCCAAAGAGCTTGGAGCCGGCATTTCCGTTCTTGATTTTTTTGAGAAAAAAGGTCTGATAACTATTGAAAGTCAGGAAATGTATCGCATTCCCGAGGGGCTCGGCTTGGTGAAGGAGAACATGGAACTGAGTCTGAACCAGGAACAGCTTTTGGCGGCAGAGCAGATCTTTCGGGAATGGCAGGAGCCGGACCCAAGGCCTGCACTTCTTTTCGGAGTGACCGGAAGCGGAAAGACCCAGGTTTATATGCGCCTGATCCAGAAGGTACTGGAGGAGGGAAAACAGGCGATCGTGCTGATCCCTGAGATCGCGCTTACTTATCAGACAGTTAGGCGCTTTTATGCCATGTTCGGAGATAAGGTTTCGGTTCTGAACTCCAGACTTTCCCAGGGAGAACGTTATGATCAGTTCAAAAGAGCAAAACGTGGTGAGATCCAGGTGATGGTAGGACCCAGATCCGCACTGTTCACACCGTTTTCAGATCTGGGACTGATCGTTATCGACGAAGAGCATGAACCCACCTACAAAAGTGAGAATACGCCAAGGTACCATGCACGTGAGACTGCCATTGAGAGGGCACGAATGGAACATGCCCGTGTGGTCATGGGATCAGCCACTCCGTCATTGGAAGCCTACAGTCATGCCTGTGACGGAGAATATCTTCTGGTAAAGTTAAACGCACGTTATGAGGAAAGGCCTCTTCCACAGGTATCAATCGTGGATCTTCGGGAAGAATTAAAGAAAGGAAACCGCTCGGTACTGAGTCTGGAGCTGAAGAGGGATCTGGAGCAGGTCCTTGAAAGAAGAGAACAGGCCATGCTGTTTCTGAACCGGAGAGGATATGCGGGCTTTGTTTCCTGCAGAGCCTGCGGTCACGTTATGAAATGTCCCCACTGTGATGTATCTCTAAGTGAACACAATGGCAATCGTCTGATCTGTCATTATTGCGGCTATGAGACTGTGAAACCGGAAATCTGTCCGTCCTGTGGTTCACCGCACATTGGTGGATTTAAGGCAGGAACCCAGCAGATCGAGAAGGTCATTGAAAAAGACTTCCCGAAAGCCAGGGTACTTCGAATGGATTTTGATACTACAAGGACCAAGGACAGCTATGAGAAGATCCTGGCTTCTTTTGCAAAGCATGAGGCAGATATTCTGGTGGGGACCCAGATGATCGTCAAGGGACATGATTTTCCGAATGTGACTCTGGTAGGAGTGATTGCAGCAGATCTTTCGCTGAATATGGATGACTATCACTGCGGGGAGCGTACATTCCAGCTTCTGACTCAGGCAGTTGGACGTTCCGGCAGAGGGAATCGGCCGGGGCAGGCGGTGATCCAGACATATCAGCCGGAGCATTACAGTATCCAGGCTGCGGCTATTCAGGATTATAAGAAATTTTATAAAGAAGAAATGGGGTATCGGATGCTTCTGGACTATCCGCCGGCAGCCCATATGATGACTGTTTTTGGCGCCTGCCAGGATGAAGAACTTCTGAAAAATGCCATGTATTATATAGAAGTTTTTATCCGCAGGGTAAGTCCGAAGGAAGAGCTTCACATGATCGGACCTGCAGCTGCATCGGTAGGTAAGGTAAAGGATGTTTATCGTCAGGTGATCCATTTGAAGCACAGGGATATCTGCTTTCTCACAGCAGTCAGAGAGAAGCTGGAGAAATATATAGAGATAAATTCCGGATTCCGGAAAATATACATTCAATTTGATATGAATTAAAGGAGAAGAAAAATGGCACTTAGAACAATCCGTGTACAGGGGGATTCTGTACTGACAAAAAAATCCCGGACAGTAGACAAAATGACACCGAGGATCGGGGAACTGATCACAGATATGCTGGATACCATGTATGATGCAATGGGTGTTGGCCTCGCTGCACCACAGGTAGGAATCCTGAAACGTATCGTTGTCATCGATGTAGGTGAGGGCCCGATCGTGCTGATCAATCCGGAGATCCTTGAGACAAGCGGCGAGCAGACCGGTGACGAGGGATGCCTGAGCGTTCCGGGAATGGCAGGACAGGTAACACGTCCGAACTATGTGAAGGTAAAAGCACTTGATGTAAATATGAACGAACAGATCTACGAGGGAGAGGGCCTTCTGGCAAGAGCATTCTGTCATGAGATTGACCATCTGGATGGAAAAATGTATACAGAACTTGTGGAGGGAGAACTTCACAAGGTAACTTATGATGAAGAAGACTAAAGGCGGGATACTATGAAGATTGTTTATATGGGAACTCCGGACTTTGCGGTGGCGCCTCTTGCAGCACTGGCAGAGAACGGATATGAAGTGGAGGCTGTGATCACACAGCCGGACAAACCGAAGGGCAGAGGCAAAACTATGATGCCTACTCCTGTAAAAGAAGAAGCACTGAAACACGGGATCCCGGTACTGCAGCCGGTGAAGGTAAGAGATCCTGAATTTGTGGAAGAACTGAAAAATCTTGCACCGGACATCATCATTGTTGCAGCATTCGGGCAGATCATTCCAAAGAGCATCCTGGATATGCCGAGATTCGGATGTATCAATATCCATGCGTCTCTGCTTCCTAAATATCGTGGAGCTGCACCAATCCAGCAGGCGGTGATCGACGGTGAAAAAGAATCCGGCGTTACCATTATGCAGATGGGAACCGGTCTGGATACCGGTGATATGATTTCCAGGATCGTGGTTCCGCTTGCCAAAGATGAGACAGGTGGAAGCTTGTTTGATAAGCTCGCACAGGCAGGTGCAGAGCTTCTGGTACAGACTTTACCGTCCATTTTTGACGGAACTGCAACCCGCGAGAAACAGCCGGAGGAGAGTCCAACACCATATGCTGCCATGATCTCCAAAAAAATGGGGCTTCTGGATTTCAGCAAAAATGCGGAAGAACTGGAGCGTCTGGTAAGAGGCCTTGATCCATGGCCAAGCGCGTTTACCTTTATCAATGGAAAAACATTGAAGGTCTGGAAGAGCTCTGTTCTGGAAAAACAGGCACAGGAAGCACCGGGAACTGTGATAGCCGCTGACAAAGGAGGAATCCAGGTAGCATGCGGCCAGAAGGTACTCGTGCTCCATGAAGTGCAGCTGGAAGGCAAAAAACGCATGGAAGCGGATGCGTTCCTTCGGGGATATCAGTTGAAACCAGGAGACATGTTCAGAGATTCCAGGGAGTGATGAGTTATGTACGGATATGGTTATTACGGATGGGGAATGGACCCCACGATTCTTTTGCTCGTGATCGGAATGCTTCTTTCTCTTGCGGCATCCGCGAAGCTGCGCAGTACCTTTGCAGTCTATAAAAAGGTCCGGAGTCATTCAGGTATCACCGGTGCGGAAGCTGCACAGAGGATCCTGAGAGCGGCTGGGATCACAGACGTACAGGTGGTTCCGATCCGCGGAAGTCTTACGGATCACTATGATCCGAGAACGAAAACGGTTTCCCTTTCAGAAGATATTTATGGAAGAAATTCTCTGGCGGCTGTAGGGGTGGCAGCACATGAATGTGGCCATGCGATCCAGGATGCGATCAATTATGCACCACTGAATATCCGTTCAGCCATTGTACCTGCCGCAAATATTGGTTCCCAGCTTTCATGGCCGCTGTTTATCGCAGGACTGATCTTTTCCATTGATCCGCTGGTAACTCTGGGAATTGTTTTGTTTTCACTGGCAGTACTGTTTCAGCTGGTGACACTTCCGGTTGAGATCAATGCGTCTTCCAGAGCGCTTAAAATGCTGGAAAGTACAGGTATCTTAGGTGCAGATGAAAAAAAGGGTGCAAGAAAAGTACTTACAGCGGCAGCGCTTACCTATGTAGCAGCTCTGGCGGCATCTATTCTGCAGCTTCTGAGACTGATTATCCTTGCAGGAGGTAGAGATCGTGATTAGCAGCGGAGTAAATACCAGAGAACTGATCCTTGAGATCCTATTACAGATCGAGGAGGAGGGTGAGCACAGCCATATTGCGATCCGGAATGCGCTTTCCAAATATCAGTTTCTTCCGAAACAGGAACGTAGCTTTATTACAAGAGTATGTGAGGGAACCCTGGAATACAGGATCTATATTGATTATGTCATCGATTCTTTTTCCAAGGTTTCTGTAAACAAGATGAAACCGCAGATCCGTGAGATCCTGAGAAGTGCGGTATATCAGCTGAAATTTATGGACAGTGTTCCGGACAGTGCAGTATGCAATGAAGCGGTAAAGCTGGCACAGCGAAGAGGCTTTTATAATCTAAAGCCCTTTGTCAACGGGGTGCTCCGTACGATCGCAAGAGAGATCGGTGATCTGGAGCTTCCTTCCAGGGAAGAAAACGAAGTCCGTTATCTTTCTGTGAAATATTCCATGCCGGAATATCTGGTAGAAAAATGGAAAGCAGCCTACGGAGTGAAGACTACGGAGAAGATCCTGGAGGATTTTCTGACAGAAAGACCGATCACAGTACGGTGCCGTACTCATAAGGCGTCTCTGAGAGAGATCGTCACCAGTTTGAAGTCTCAGGGAGTGACAGTAGAACAGGCTCCTTATCTTCCCTATGCACTGAAGATTTCCGATTACAATCATATTTTGACACTTGAGACCTTCCTTCAGGGAAAGATCCTGGTGCAGGATGTAAGCTCTATGCTTGTAGCGGAAGCTGCAAGCCCGAAAAAAGGTGACCATATCATCGACATGTGCGCTGCACCAGGTGGAAAAAGCATCCATGCGGCAGACAAAATGGGGGATTATGGAAATGTGGATGCCAGAGATGTAAGTCAGTATAAGGCAGATCTTATCAAAGAAAACATCCACAGGACCGGAGTGATCAATGTGGAAGCCAGAGTTCAGGATGCAACGGTATATGATCCGGATTCCGAACAGGCTGCGGATATTGTGATCGCGGATGTACCGTGCTCCGGTTATGGAGTTATCGGCAAGAAACCGGAAATCAAATACCGGGCAACTCCGCAGAAACAGGAAGAGATCGTAATGCTCCAGAGAATGATCCTGGATAAGGCTGCAAAGTATGTGAAACCGGATGGAACGCTGATCTTCAGCACATGTACCATTGCCCGGGAAGAAAACGAAGAAAATGTATTATGGTTTTTAAAGAATTATCCGTACCGGCTGGAAAGCCTGGATCCGTATATTCCGGAGGAACTGCACTGTAAATCCACGAAGCTTGGCTATCTGCAGCTTCTGCCGGGAATACATAAGACAGATGGATTCTTTATTGCCAGATTCAGAAGGAAATAACAGAAAATGACAGATGTAAAATCCATGACCATGGAGGAATTGAAGGAATTCATGACAAAGATCGGTGAAAAGCCTTTCCGGGCGAAACAGATCTATGCATGGCTTCACCAGCAGCTGGTTACCTCCTGGGATGAAATGACAAATCTTTCCAAAAGCCTCAGGGAAAAGCTTTCGGCTTATCCGATCACAGCACTGACCCAGGCAGATGTAAGGATCTCAAAAATTGACGGAACCAGAAAATATCTGTTCCAGCTGGAAGATGGAAATGTGATCGAGAGTGTTCTCATGCGGTATCACCACGGAAATTCTGTGTGCATTTCTTCTCAGGTGGGCTGCCGTATGGGATGCAGATTCTGTGCATCTACCATCGGAGGACTGACCAGATGCCTGAAACCGTCCGAGATGCTGGATCAGATTTACCGTATCCAGGCAGATACCGGCGAACGTGTGGCCAATGTAGTTGTGATGGGAACCGGTGAGCCGATGGATAATTATGACAATCTTGTCCGTTTTGTCCGGATCCTTACCGACGAAAACGGTCTTGGGATCAGTCAGAGAAATGTGACGGTTTCTACCTGTGGGATCGTGCCGAAGATGTATGATCTGGCTGAAGAAAAGCTTCAGATCACTCTGGCACTTTCCCTTCATGCTCCAAATGATGAAAAACGACAGGAACTGATGCCGATCGCGAATAAGTATTCCATGGATGAGGTTCTGGATGCCTGCAGAAATTATTTTGACAAAACAGGCCGAAGGATCACCTTTGAGTACAGTCTTGTAGCCGGCGTCAACGACAGTGAAGAAGATGCGAGACAGCTGGCAGGCCGTATAAAAGGCATCAATTGCCATGTAAATCTGATTCCGGTCAATCCCATCAAGGAACGCTCCTATGTGAGGTCTACTCGACAGGCTGTGGAGAATTTCAAAATAAAACTTGAAAAATACGGAATTAATGTTACTATTAGAAGGGAAATGGGCAGCGATATTGACGGTGCCTGTGGACAGCTAAGAAAAAGTTACATGGAAAAAACAGAAAGCGA